>Ga0315273_10002526_pt1 | contig 21638 bp, 14 predicted proteins | sample YL17G02_0_MG_FD_205753 | JGI IMG/M metagenome (GOLD analysis project Ga0315273, IMG submission 205753) | Sediment microbial communities from Yellowstone Lake, YNP, Wyoming, USA - YL17G02_0 | ecosystem: Environmental > Aquatic > Freshwater > Lake > Sediment | place: USA: Wyoming | collected... | reverse complement strand
CGGGTCGGTGGGAACGAACGCCGTTCTCCGGTAGTATGGAGGAGATGGTCGATATCATGCTGAGCTGCATGCAACATCTCGTTGCGCCCTATTAGGGTGTATCAGAACTTATGGCGAGCTGCACTAGCCCTTCCGACGCCACAGACTACTACGCCCTCTGCTGACTCCTGCCGCACGGTCAGAACGCCTTGCGACGCCCTCAGTCACGACTCTGTGACATGCGGCAGGTCTCCCGAGGTAAGCTTGGCCGCCTTCGATGCACGCCCGCCGGATTTACAGCCGCGACACTTGATGGAGATGGACTTCGTGGTCTCTCGCCCACTCGTCCTGACGCGACTGCCTCGTTATCCGGTTCTTGTCCATCGGGCCGCATCTTCGCTATCGCTTCCTTCAGACGACACCTCGCGGTGCCGCCCTTGCGAGTCGCTTGCCCTTCACCTCCATCAGGTTGGGCGGAGGACTTGCACCTCCAAGTGACCAAACATGCTCGGCACACGAGAAACATGGCCACGCAACGGCGCGTGGCCATGCCACCCAACTCTACGCCTTCAGGCCCTTAAGGTCGGCCTCGAGCGTCTCGCCGGCCTTCATCATCTCGTCCCACGTGACCTCTTTGCCTTTGTAGGCGGCCGTGCGGCCCAGGATGGTCGTGAGGTTGCTGCGGACGCTCGGCGCGACGGTGGGGTTGTCGACCTTGCCGGCGGTGATGGCGGCGTGGAACTCCGCGACGTTGACGACCACCCCGTCCGTGTACAGGTTCTTCATCGCGCCGCCGGCGTAGGGCGCCTCGCCCTTGATGCTCACCGACCCGAAGTAGTGCGTGTCGATGGTGCCGCGCGGGCCGAACATCCGCACGCCGATGTCGTCGAACCCCTGCCCGTACTGCTTCGAGGCGAAGGAGAGGAGCACGTCGTTCGGGAAATAATAGACGACCGCGAAGTGGTCGTTGACGTTCCCGGAGCCGGAGCGGGCCTTGCGCCCGCACGAGCCGGCCGCCCGCAGCGGCGCCTCGTCGATGATCCACGCGGCCACGTCGAGGGCGTGGATGTTCTGCTCGGTGATGATGTCGCCGGAGAGGACGCGGTCGACGCCCCACGCCCGCAGGCGGGCCTCCGCGCTGTTCACGTCGTACGCCGGGTTGCCCCACGTGTCGCCGCAGTAGTAGACGGCCTCGCCACTGACGAGGCGGCCGATGTCGCCGTTGTGGACGCGCTTGACGGCCTCGCGGTAAATCGGATCGGCCCGGGTCTGAAAGTCCGCGAGGAGCACGCGCTTCCTGGCGGTCGCCTTCTTGCCGGCCTCGGCGAGCGTCAGGCAGCCGGGCACGTCGACGGCGATCGGCTTGGCCACGTAGACGTGGCGGCCCGCGTCGACGCCCGCCATGGCGTGCTGAGGGTGGAAGTACGGCGGGCTCTCGATGACCACGGCGTCGAGCTGGCTCTCGCACAGCGTGCGCGCCGCCGAGAGGCCCGTGTACCGGCGGTCGGGCGGAACGCCGAACTTGTCGCCGAACCCTTTGACGCGGTCCTCGAAGTAGTCGGCCCCCGCCACGAACTGGTAGCCGCCGTGGTTCTTGAAGAGGGCGGCGATCCAGTTGCCGCGGCCGCCGCAGCCGATGAGGCCGATCTCGATCTTCGAGTTCGCCTCGGCCCCCCGGACGCTCTGCGGCCCCACGATCGCCAGGCCGGCGGCCGTCGCGCCTGCCGCCGCCAGGAACCGGCGACGATCCATCCGCCCCGCCCGCGTCCCCTCGTTCGACCCGCCCTGCTTCATCATGATTCGGCCCTCCTGTGACAGTTGCGCTTCAACGGAACCTGCCCCGGCTCAGCGGTTGAACCGCTCGATCATCTGCCGGATTTTCTCGGGCTTGAAGTCCGCCGGCGTGCCCGGCTCCTGGTTGGCCAGGAGCTCGTCGACCGTGGGGGTCTTCGACGGCACGCCGCCTGGCGGGACCTCGGCCCTGGCGATCCAGACGAGGGCGCTGAGGACGAGCTTCCTGAGATCGTCGTGCGCCCAGTTCCAGTGCGTGTGGCCGCCGGTGAAGCCGAAGCCGCGCCCGCCGTCGGGCCGCTCGCGGGCCCAGGCCACGTGCTCCGCGGCGCCGACGGCCTCCCGCACCGCCGGGTTCCCGCTGTGCGGCCCGTCCTTGCCCTTGCGGGTGCCGTCGGGCGGCACGGCCGAGAGGATCGGCGCGACCCCCTCCATGTTCTCACGGAACCGCATGTGATAATACCACTCGTCGCCGATCTTGAAGGGCCGGACGCCGCGCGCGATCGGGTGGTCCGGCAGCTTCGTGAAATCGGCCTCCCACGTCGGGTTGACCGACCACCCCTGCTCGTAGTACCCGCCGATCCAGTCGAGCAGGCGCCGGCCCGACTCGGCCTTCGGCACGTCGAGCGTGTAGTGCAGGCACGCCAGGCCGACGCCCTTCTTCATCAGGGCGTCGAGCGGCGCGAGGTTGCGGGTGACGAGGCCCCCGGCGTCGCAGAAGAGCACGATGGCGTCGGCGCCGTCGAGGGCCGCCGGGGCCTTCGGCCAGCCGTCCATGAGCACGACGGCCTGGACCGCCGGCACGTTCTCGTTGAGGAGCCTCGCGAGCAAGAGACACCCCGCGCGGTGCTGGTGGGCGCCGAAGCCGTGGCTCGGCGGACCGGGGATGAAGACCACCTTCTTCTTCGCCGCGGGCGCGGCCGGCGAGACGGCCGTCTCGCCCATGACCCATGGCGATAGCATCAGCACCACGCCCGCCACGGCCAGGCCGGCGAGGAGAAGCCGGATGAGTCTCGACATGGCGTTGCCCCTTCGTCTGCAGCGCGACTTTGCGCGGCGGGTCAGGAGACCCGCCGCGCACGGTCTTGGGTGACTTCTTACTGTTGGAGCGCCTTACTCGACCGGGATTTTCAGCTCCGTCAGGGTCTTCCGCATCCACGCGAGCGACTTCTCGATCAGCGGGCCGCCCTGCCCTTCGCACTCCAGGCTGAGGGCGCCGGTGTATCCGCTGTCGCGCAGGATCTCCAGGCACTTCCGGATATTGTCGGCGTTGACGCCGTCGCCGATCGCCGTGTGGCTGAGCGCGATGCCCGTCTGCCCGCCGCGCACCGCCTTCGCGAGCGACTCCGACACGTCCTTGACGTGCACGTGGCTCACCTTCTTGATGAAGCGTTTCAGGAACGCCACCGGGTCCTGCCCGGCGATGAACGTGTTGCCGGTGTCGAGGTTCATCTGCAGGAAGGGGCTGTCGACGAACGCCAGCATCTTCTCCATCATGTCGGGCTTGGTGGTGAAGTAGCCGTGCGGCTCGATGTTGACGATGATCTTGTGGGCCTCGGCGATCTCGAGGATCTGGCCGTAGCTGCGCTTCATGAGGTCGAGGGCCTCGGCGTCCGAGAGGCCCTCGGGCTTGTGCATGCCGTCGGTGGTGTCGACGCAGGGGCAGCCGGCCATGACCGCCCAGCGGATGGCGTTCATGACGTACGGCACGCCGTACAGGGGGCCGTCCTTGCCGGAAAGCGGAAAGGCGGCATCGACCTGCGTGAAGCGCACGCCGTACCCCTCCATCTTCCGCCGCATGAGCAGCGGGTCGTCGAACATGGCCAGGTGGGGCAGGTAGCCGAGGCCGTGCATCCAGCTGACGCCGTCGATCAGGCCGCACTCGATGAAGTGCACGCCGTTCTTCTGGGCCCACTTCAGGCATCCCTCGAAGTTGAAGAACACGGAGCCGAACGCGTCGGTGTGGAATCCGATCTTCATGATTGATATCTCCTTGCTTGGTGTAGGCCGGGGCAACGCCCCGGCGCCTTGTCGCCGAAAGCCGGGGCTGCGCCCCGGCCTACATGCCATGGTGCCCTCCCGCCCGTTCAGCCGCGGCCGGTACGGCCGCGAACTTTACTTCGCCCCCGGTGAATCACCGGGGGCTAAATAGTGTACCGGCGACGGCTGAACAAAGCGGCGGCGGGCGCGGATCAGGGCAGATCCAGCCCCGCCGCCCACGCCGTGCCCCGGCGATAAAGCTCCGCCACGGGCGGATTCACGAGCGCCTTGACGTCGTGCCCCAGGACGCAGTGGAACACCCGCCCCTTGCCGTACGTGAAGGCGAAGGCCATCGGGTAATCCTTGCCGTCGACCTTCGAGCGGGCCGTGGCCAGCACCTCGACGGGCCGGTCGCCCGCCAGGCACGTGTACAGCTCGTCCGGGGTATCGAACGGCTTCAGCCCTTTCGTGACGGGGTGGTCCACCTTCGCGATCTCGACCCGGAAGGCGCCGAACGGATCGTGCCCGCGCAACTTCGGGTCGTAGGCCCGGCCCGCGAGGTTCCGAAACTCCGGCCAGTCCTGGAACGCCCCGCAGGCGTAATGCTCGAGCACGAGGCCCGCGCCGGCGCTCACGCACTCCTGGAAGTTCTTACGCGCCTCCGCCCCCGGCGCGGGAACCTCCCAATTCATGTAGTTCAGAAAGATTGCGTCATAGGTCTTGAGTTCGGGCGAACCGAGGAAGTTCGGGTCCTCGACCACGCGGACTTCCAGCCGCGGGTCCTGCCGCAGGATCGCCGCCATCGCCGGGGCCGTCTCCTTCCACTTGTGGCCCGGGTACTCCACGCCCGTGACGATCACCACCTTCTTGAGCGGCTTCGCGCCCGGCGCCTTCGCGCCCGCGTCTTTCGCGCCCGCCGCGGAAGCGGCGGGTGATGTACGATTTCGGGAGTCTCCCGCCGCTCCCGCGGCGGGCTCGGACAAAGATGGCTCGGATGAAGGTGGCCCGGCTGAAGAAGCCTCGCTCTCCCACAGCCAGATCTCGCTCACCACGGCGTTCGGGCTGCTCTCGTTGCGGAACATGATGCGAAGGGCGCCGTCGGCGTACAGGTCGGCCGGCACGGCGAGCGTCTTCTCCTCGGCCGGCCCGCCCTGCCCGCTCGGCAGCTTGGTCTTGTCGAGGACCTTGACCTCGCGGCCACCCTTGCCGTCGGCCATCCATACCGACTCGGCCCGCGTGTCGTGGTCGAAGTCCCACCACGAGAAGCCGGCCCTGTAAGATTTCTTCGGGTTCAGGCCCTTCGCCTCGAAGAGCACCTGCCGGCCATCGAACGCGACGGTGCCGAAGCGGATCGGCCCGGCGGTCTCCGCCCCCGGCCAGAGGTGCGCCTGCGCGCCGACGACGCGCAACGTCGGGCCGCCCTTGTCGCCGTCCTCGGCGTCGGGCCCGCAGTCGAGATAGCACGCCAGGCGATACCCTTTCGGTCCCCGCTTCGCGAGGTCCTTCTTCAGCGCGTCGCTCCGGGCCTTATCATAGAGAAGGGCCTTGGCGACCACCGCCGGCGAATCGGGCGCCAGGAGAGCCTGGGCGATGAGCGTCCGGGCCTGCTCGGCGGCGGGGCTGTCTTTCAGTTTGTCTGCAGCCGCTTGCACGACGGCGCGGTTGGTCTTCACCAGCGCCCGGGCGATGCGGGTCGCCGCCGCAGACGCCTCGGCCTCGACCTCCTTGTCGCCCACGAGCGCGAGGGCCATGTCGAGCGCGGCCGGGTCGGGCACGTCGGCCAGGCCCGCGAGAAGCATCTTCCTTGAGTCCGTGGTGGTGGCGATGGGGCCGACCTGGGCGAGCATCTTGAGGCGCGTGGCCTCTTCCTTCGCCCCCGCGGCGAGCCGCAGATACCCGCGCAGCGCGAGGACGCGGTGCGTGCCGCTCTCGGAACTCTTGACGATGGCCAGGAGATCGTCGGCCGCCGATTCGTCGGCCCAGTTGGCCAGGGCCCGGGCCGCCGCGTCACGGACGCCTGCGTCGGCGCTGCTGGCGTTGGCCCGCACAGCCTGAAGCGCCTCGGCCCCGCCGAAACTGCCGACCACGCGCAGAAGCGCCGGCTTGGCGTCCGCCGGCGACGACTTGAGCGCCGCCAGGACCGGCCCCACGCGATCCGCGAGAGTCGCCATGCGTCCGCCGACCGCCAGGACCGCTTTCTCGGCGGCCTCGGATGCGGCCTTCGACGCGACGAGAAGCTCGACCAGTCTCGGATAGTCGGCCGCCTGGCCCAGCACGGCCAGGGCCTCAAGCGCCGCCGTGCGCCCCGATTCGTCGGCGTCGGCCGCCGCCTTCAAGAGCATCGGCGACGCGCCGGCGGTCCGCCGCGCGGTCATGGCGAGGAAAAGCTCCACGCGCACTTCCGGCTTGGCCTCGGCGGCCGCCGCCAGCATGCGCTTGTCCACGTCCGCGCCGGCCAGGCGGACGAGGCTGACCCGCGCCCCCTGCCGCACGTCGCCCTTGTCGGCGGCGGCGAGAGTCGCCAGGCGGTCGACGCTGGCGGCATCGCCCAGCCGTGCCATCGCCCGCGCCGCCGCCGCGCGGACGGCATCGTCTTTGTCGTCCAGGCGTTTCGCCACCGCCGATGCCGCGGACTTGTCGGCGCGGTCGCCGAGGACCTCGATCACAAGCGCCTGGCCTTGCGGCGCGAGCTTGTCCAGTTGCTGCACCAGCGCCGTCGTGACCTTCTCACCCGCCAGATCGCGCGTCAGGCGCACCGCGCCCGCCCGGAGCAGCGGGTCTCCGCCGCCCAGCGCTTCGAGCACCGGCGGCAGCGCCGACTCCTTGCTCACCTTCACCAGCCCCGCCAGCACCGCCAGCCGCAGCGGCGCCGGCGGATTGCCCGAAAGGACCTGGCGATAAACGCCCTCGGCCGCCGCCACGTTCCCACTTGCCGCCAGGTTCTCCGCACACCGCAGGGACGCATCGCGGATCACCGGCAGGAGCTTCGCGTCGGCCTGGACCTTCGCGAGCGCGGCCGCCGCGTCGGCCGTACCGATATTCCCCAGCGCCCACGCCGCGGCCGCCGCAGCCTGCGGGTCCGGGCCGGCCAGCAGCGACGTCAGCGTTGCCGTCGACGCCCCATCGCGCCGCGCGCCGAGCGAGTTGATGACGCCCACAAGCACGTCGCCCTTCACTCGCGGCACGGCCGCGCGAATCGCCGCCAGCGAGGCGTCGCCGGGGATGCACTCCAGCGCCCGCCGCGCCATGTCGGCGTTCTTCGGGTCATCGAGCAGCTTCGCCAGGAGCGCCACCTCGGCATCCGAGGCCACGAGCGGAAGGTTCTGGCACGCGAACAGCCTGGCGGCGTCGGTGGCCTGCGGGTCGGCGAGGACGGCCGCGAGGCGCACGGCCACCCTGCGTTTCTCGGCCGGATCGCCGGTCGCACGCGAGATGTATAGCTCGAGCGCCGCGAGGGGCTTGCGGGGCTGGCCGTAGTCCCAGCTCTTGAGCTGGTCGAAGGCCTGGTCGGGCGTCGGGACGTCCGACGGTTGCGCGGCCACGGCCGGCATCGCCAGGAGGCACAGCACGGCCAAGCACATACTCATCCGAATGAGATTGGTCATGGCATCCCTCGTAAACGCGTCCGCCGCGGCGGACGGCTAAGTAGCTGTTTCAAGACTGTGGCACGCCCGCCCTCGGGCGTGCGGAATAGCCCAGGAACAGGCACAGCCGAGGGCGGCTGTGCCACAGAAACCAGGTTGTGAAACAGCTTCTAAATGCCGGGGCCGCGCCCCGGCCTGCGGGCGCCGCCCAACGCGCAATCCGCAATCCGCAATCCGCAATGTTCTTACAGGCTCCACGGGCTCCGCATCGCGCGGCGGAGCATCCGGTTGGCGCCCTCGTCGTTGACGAATCGCTCGGCCTTCCAGTCCCACGTGACCTTGCGGCCGACGCGCGTCGCGATGTCCGCGACGATCGTGAGCGTCGTGGCGGCGTGGCCCGCCTCGACCGGCGCCACCGGGTCGCGGCGCGTGCGGATGCACTCCAGGAAGTTGCCGTGATGGTCGTTCGACTCGTACAGGTGCTCTTCGTCGGGCTTCATCACGGCCTTCACGAGCGACGCCGGCTCCGAGGTGATCGACCCGCGGTCGACGTGCACCCAGCCCTTGTCGCCCTCGAAGAGGCAGCCGTGCTTCATGCGTCCGTCGTCGGTGAAGAGGAGGCGCAGGCCCTCCGGCGTCAGGGCCGCGACGTTCCAGCCGGTCGACGAGTTGCCGAGGCCGTCCGGCGGAATGACCGCCGTGCCCTCCATGTCGAGACTGGCGGCGCCGAGGCTCGGAGCTCCCCACAGAGCGATGTCGATATGATGGACGCCCCAGGACTGGATCCACCCGACGCAGTAGTCGCGCATGAAGTACCAGTTGAACGAGCACTTGAGGTCGTTGTACGGCGTCCACGGGGCGGGCCCGAGCCACATCTCGTAGTCGAGGCCCGGCGGGACCGGCTTCGGCGGCGCGTTCGGCACCGCCTGCCCGCCCGGCACGGCAATCTTGACCGTGTGGACCTTGCCGAGGTAGCCGTTCCGCGCCAGCTCGCACGCCAGGCGGAACCGGCGGTCCGAGCGCTGCTGCGTCCCCACCTGGAGCACGCGGCCGTGCCGCCGCACCGCCTCGACGAGGGCCCGGCCTTCGGGCACGGTCAGCGACAGGGCCTTCTCGCAGTAGACGTCCTTGCCGGCCCTCACGGCCGCGGCGGCCATGAGGGCGTGCCAGTTCTCCGGAGCGGCGATGACGACGGCGTCGACGTCGGCGCGGCCCAGGACCTCGCGGAAATCGCTCGTGGCCAGGCAGCCCTTATACGCGGCCTTGTCGGCCGCTGCGGCATAGCGGTCCTCGGCCTTCTTGCGGGCGGCCTCGCGCTTGGTCTCGAACACGTCGCAGACGGCGACCACCTGCGTCTCGCCGCGGCTGAGGAAGGCGTTGAAGTGATCGTTGCCGCGGCTGCCCATGCCGAGGCTGCCGACGGCCAGCCGCTCGCTCGGCGCCGGCCGCCCAGCGGCCCCGCGGGCCGACGCCGGCACGATGTAGGGCGCCGCCACGGCGGCCGCCACGCCGGCGAGGAAGCGGCGGCGCGAGAGGCCGCCGGGCAGGAGTTGAGAGCCGAGCTTCGCAGAGGTCATTCGATTCATGCGGGTTGCCTCCTTCGACCACAGGCGTCACATACTTTAACCCGCCGAGACAGAATGAGCACGTGATTTCTGCCGGCCGTCATGTACGCCTCACGGCGAAAATGCATTGTCCCGGCTTTTCGGAGATCGTACACTCCTTCCGACCGCCTTATCCGGCGCGGCGCCCCTCTCGGTGCGATAGTCGAGGAGACCTGTCGATGATGCCCAGGCCGCCGTTCCTGGCCCTCATCTGCGTGCTGGTCCTGGCCGCCGCCGCCCCTGCCCTTGGCGAGACGGCCGCCGGCGTGCCGCGCGACCTGCCCAGGCCGGGCATCGGCGTCTTCTTCAAGGCCGAGGACGTGCCGCGTCTGCGCGAGAAGATCCAGCGTCCGCCCTGCCGCGAGCTTTACGAAAAAATGCTCAAGCAGGCCGACGCCGCCATGGCGAAGTGGCCCGACGACAAAGCGCAGTTGCGGATCAGCGACCTGGCGCCGAAGCTGCCCGACCTCACGATGGAGCAGGTCCCCGCCGAGTTTGCCCCCGAGGGCGGCAAGCAGGCCGGCGCGGTCCTCGATAAGTACGCCACCGAGGGCGCCCCCTGCGCCGCCGTGGCGTACCTGATGACGGGCGACCGCCGGTATGCCGCCTTCGCCTGGGACGTCTTTGGCCAGTGCGCGAAGGTGAACCGCTGGGGCTGGTTCCCGTGGGCGGGCACGCACGTGCCGCAGATCCACTTCGGCATCGTGAGCCGCAACCTGGTGCTCGTCGCCGACTGCGTCTGGGACACCCTGACGCCGGAAGACCGGCGCCTCGCCCGCAAGGCGTCCGGCGCGGAGGCGCTGCGGGCGTAACCACCGCCGCGTTTCCGTGTTCCATACAGTGGCCGGCGGCAGGACAGATGAGAGAGGGTTATGCCCGTGAATTACCTCGTGGCGTCGTGCGTGGTGTGGATCGGCGTTGGAGCGGTGGCCTGTGGAGTGAAGGCGGCGGACGGGCCGGGCGGTACGGGCTCGGCCGCCGGCCTTCCGGCGCCGCCCGAGCAGGCCGAACGCTGGGGCCTCTTTGAACTTGCCTTGGCCGGTCCGCAAGAGGGCAACCCGTTCCTGGATGTGGAACTGGCCGCGCGGTTCACGCAGGGCGACCGGTCCTTCGGGCCGCAGGGTTTCTACGACGGCGACGGGGTTTACCGCGTCCGCTTCATGCCCGATGCCCTCGGCGAGTGGACCTATACGACCCGCAGCAACCGCCCCCAACTTGATGGAAAGACCGGCCGGTTCGTCTGCGTGGCGCCGGCCAGCGGCAACCACGGCCCCGTCCGAGTCAGTAACACGTACCACTTTGCGTACGCCGACGCCACGCCGTACTTCCAGGTTGGAACGACCTGCTACGCCTGGGTCCATCAGCCGGAGGCGCTCCAGCAGCAGACGCTGAAGACGCTGGGTGCGGCGCCCTTCAACAAGATCCGGTTCTGTGTGTTTCCGAAGTCTTACGCCTACAACGTCAACGAGCCGGAGCGGTTCGCCTTTGTACACGGGCCGGACGGCAAGTTCGACTTTACGCGTTTCGACCCGGCGTTCTGGCGGCACTTTGAGGAGCGCTTGGCGGACCTCGCGCGGCTTGGCATCGAGGCCGACCTCATCCTCTTCCATCCATACGACCGTTGGGGCTTTGCCACGATGCCCCCCGAGGCCGATGACCGGTACCTGCGGTACGCCGCCGCCCGTCTGGCCGCACACCGGAACGTCTGGTGGTCGCTGGCCAACGAGTACGACCTGATGGCGCCCGGCACGAAGAACCATCGCGGCAACAAGACGATGGACGATTGGGACCGCTTCTTCCAGATCCTCCAGAAGCACGATCCCTACGGCCACCTGCGGGGCATCCACAACTGCCGCGCGTTCTACGACCACTCCAAGCCGTGGGTCACCCACGCCAGTATCCAGAGTTCGAGTTTGGCGCAAGGGGCTGAATTCCGCGAGAAGTACCGCAAGCCCATCGTCTTCGACGAGTGCAAATATGAAGGCAACATCCCGCAGGGCTGGGGGAACATCTCCGCACAGGAGATGGTCCGCCGCTTCTGGATCGGGACCCTCCGCGGCGCGTACGTGGGCCACGGCGAGACCTACAAGCACCCCGAGGACATCCTCTGGTGGTCCAAGGGCGGGGTGCTCCACGGGGAAAGCCCGGCCCGAATCGCGCTGCTGAAGCAGGTCATGACGGCCGTGCCCTTCCAGGAGATGTTGCCGCAGCCGGACCCGGCCCCCGGCGTGTACCTGCTGGCCAAGCCGGGCGAGCACTACTTCGTGTACTTCACGCGGCCCGTGGCGGCCGCCGTGGCCTTGGCCGGCGACCGGCCGTACAAGGCGGAGGGCCTCGACACATGGGCCATGACCCGCACGAGCCTCGGTAGCGCCAGGCCCGGCGCGTTCTCTTTCGCGGCGCCGCGGGCGGACTTCCTCGTGCATCTATCGGCCGATGCCCCGGACAGCCACAAGCCGTAGCCCAAGGAGGCTGCGGCGCCGATGCCGTACTTCTGAAAACCCTGAGAACGTGTATGAGAACCTGTGGCTCGGCCGCCCTCGGCCGAGCGGTTTGTGCCAGGGATAAGGCATACTGACCGAACCGCACACCCGTGGGCAGGTGTGCCACATGGCCCAAACGGTCTGCATACACGTTCTGAATCGCCAGGAGGATGACGTTGAGCCCCACTCTGCGTGGTGCCTTGCTGTTCGTTGCGGAGGCACTTGTCTTCCCGCTTTTCGCCGGCGTGCCGGCCGCGGCCGCCGAACCGGAGTCGTGGCCGATGCCCGAATGGTCGCAGGCTGCCCCCGCCGAAGATCGAGACGGCCAGCGACGGCCGCACGGTGGTGACCCACGCGGGCGGCGCGGTCGATGAGATCGCCGTGGCGCCCGACGGCCGGCCCACGCTCGTGCGGCAGAAAGGCGGCGCGGCCATCGCCCGGTTCGCCGGCGCCGCCAAGGCCGAAGGCGCGGCCACGGCGCTGGCGACCAACTCCGAGGAAAGCGCCCGGCTCCTCCGCGCAGGCCTCAAGCCGCTCCTCGACGAGATTGCCGGCGAGCGCGACGCCCTGACCGCCAAGGGCCGCAAGAATCTCGCCCTCGGCGCCAAGGTCACCGCCTCGGCCACGCGCGACGAGCGGTTCGCCGCCTCGCACGTCATCGACAACCAGGCGGCCGAGTACCCGCTCGACGGGCATCTCGACTATACGCTCGGCATCACGTGGTCCTCGAACCGCACCGCCGGGTACGGGGCGGGCAAGGATTCGCTCCTCGACAACCGCGACTACTTCCCGCTGTACGTGCGGCCGACGTGGTGGCTGCTGCCGGAGGAAACGCTCGGCCACGTCGAGATTGAGCTTCGCGAGGCCGCCACCGTGGACCTCGTGCGGCTGCTGAACACGAGCAACGCGGGTCTCAACGATTTTGCGGCGCACACCTTCCGCGTCGAGCTTTACGACGCCGGGCACAAGCTGCTGGCGAAGAAGGACGACGCGTTCGGCAAGGTCTTCGACCGCCCGTTCAAGCAGGCGTTCTTCGTGCCGAAATGGTTCAGCCGCTATACGCCCACCTTCAGCGGCATGCTCGAGCCCGGCCTGACGGTGCCTTTCGGCGACGGCTGGCGCGAGGTGAAGTTCGACAAGACGAAGGGCGTGCGGTCCGTCCGCGTGGTCCTCACGAAGTACTGGGGCATCGGCGGCGGGCTGAACGAGGTGCAGGTCTACGGCGAGTAGGTGATCGGGCCCGTGCGCGGCGGGTCGCCTGACCCGTTCGTTTTTGGCGCCGCGCTAAACACGTACCCTGGCGCCGAGGTGGACACTTGCGCGGCGGGTCGGGAGACCCGCCGCGCAACATCCCGCGTGCGATTCCGCATGCGTTTCTATTGACACGCCCGGCGCGTGCCTGTAACTTCCGTTCTCTTTCTTCCGCTGCCGCAGGAGTCGTAGGGGCCGGGCATGCCGTGCTCCTCCATTGCTGGCGAGGGAATCGCCGCCCATGAGACTTATCTTGCTCGACAGCCCCGACGAAGTCCGGCTCCGCTTTCAGCCGCTCTCCTTCAGCCGGCCGCTCTGGGAGCTTCGCTGCGGCATGACGTCGCTCGCCGAGAAACTCATCGCCAAGGTCGACGCCATCGACATCGTGTATTTCGTGCCGCCGTACATGGCCGAGGCGTACCGGGCCAGGGTGGACCGGCCGGTCAACAGCGTGGCGGAGCTGGCCGGCGACGACCTCTTGGTGGTGGACCCCCGCGTCAAGGCCGACGCCTTCGACGTCGAGCCGGTCGGCCCCAGCCACGTCGGCCTGGACGATGAAGGCCGTGTGCTGTACGCCCGCGTCGCGCGGGAGGATGCGGCCAGGCTGCCGGGTGGCGACATCGGCGAGTTCCTCGCGGCCGCCAAGGCGGCGTTCCCCAACCTCAAGTCCAACCTGCCCACGTGGAACTACCTGTGGGACCTCATCCTGGCGAACCCCGAGCAGATCACCGCCGACTTTGCCGCCGCCGGCCGCAGCGGCATCGACGGCAAGGTCGAGGAGCCCAGCGCCATCCGCAGCGGCGCCAAGGACCTCTACGTGGCGCCGGGCGCCGCGGTCCACCCGATGGTGGTCATCGACGCCAAGCACGGCCCGATCTACATCGACGAGGGGGCAGTCATCCACCCCTTCACCCGCATCGAGGGCCCCTGCTACGTCGGCAAGAAGTCGCTCCTTCTGGGCGCCAAGTGCCGCGAGGGAAACTCCATCGGCCCCGTCTGCCGTATCGGCGGCGAGGTCGAAGAGTCGATCATCCAGGGCTACTCCAACAAGTACCACGACGGGTTCCTCGGCCACGCCTACGTGGGCGAGTGGGTGAACCTCGGGGCGCTCACCACCAACTCCGACCTCAAGAACGATTACTCCACCGTCTCGGTCATCCTCGACGGGCGGAACTCCATCGACACCGGGTCGCCCAAAGTCGGGTCGCTCATCGGCGACCACGTCAAGACCTCGATCGGCACGCTCTTCAACACCGGCGCGTACGTCGGGGCGATGGCCCTCATCCTGGCCACCGGCAAACCCCTGCCCAAGTTCATCCCGTCGTTTGCGTGGCTGATCGACGGCCTGGTGACGAAAGGCTTCGGCAAGGGCAAGCTGTACCAGACCGCCCGGATGGCGATGTCGCGCCGGGGCCGGGAGTGGACGGCGGCCGAGCAGGCGATGTGGGACGCCGTCTTCGCCATGACCGCCGGGCCGCGCGACGAGGCGATCAAGCGCGGGCGCCGCTCGATGATGAAGGGATGAGCGCCTGGTTAGCCGCCCGCCTTGGCGGGGCGCGTCGAATCGCAGTTGATGTAGGCCGGGGCGCAGCCCCGGCTTCACGCTCAGCCGCAGCATAGATGTGCCGGGGCCGCGCCCCGGCCTACGTATGAAGGAGAAGGCGAAATGGCCAGCGTGCAGGATCGCGTGATTGCCGTAACCTCGCGGGTGCTGAAGGTCCCCCCGGAGGAGATCCGGCTCGAGCACCACTTCTCGGCCGACCTGGGGGCCGAGAGCGTCCAGTCGATCGAGCTCGTCGCCATGTTCGAGGAAGAGTTCGGCATCAACATGGACGAGGAAGAGGCCCTGGCGGTCGAGACGGTCGGCGGGGCCGTCGAGTTCATCACGGCCGTCTGTAAGAAGCAGGGCGTCAAGGTGGACGCGTAGCACCGCAAGCGCAGGCCGGGGCACGTACGTGTTTGGTACGACGTCGCTACTTTGACCGGTGCGCGGTGGAAAGTCCTTGTGTCTAGCGTCGAGGCCGATTGCCGGGTGGCATGGCCACCCGCCGGGGCGAGTATCTGTTTAGACGGAAGCCGGGGCGTTGCCCCGGCCTACGTGAAGACGAGGAACACTAGCAGCGGAGGGGTCTTTCATGGACGCCGAAAGAAAGCCGCATCCCCTGGTCGACGCCACGCAGCCGAACCTGCTGGAGGGGGTCTTCCCGTACAGCCTGCCGCCGCTCGTCCGCTTCGACGGGCCGGCGGTGGAGTACATCGACGGCAAGCCCGTAACGTTCGACTTCGCGTCGGTCCGGAACCGGCCCCTCCTGATCACCGACACGACGTTCCGCGACGGCCAGCAGGCCCGCCCGCCGTACACCGTCGACCAGATGGTGCACATCTACGACCTCCTGGCGAAGCTGGGCGGCCCCGGCGGCGTCATCCGCCAGACCGAGTTCTTCCTCTACACCAAGAACGACCGCGAGACGCTCGACCGCTGCCGGGCGCTGGGCCACAAGTATCCGGAGTGCACCGGCTGGATCCGGGCGGTGAAGGGCGACTTCCGGCTCGTCAAGGAGATGGGCCTCCGCGAAACGGGCATGCTGACGAGCTGCTCGGACTACCACATCTTCCAGAAGCTGGGTTTCAAGAGCCGCCAGGCGTGCCTCGACAGTTACTGCGAGGTGGTGGCGGCGGCGTTCGAGGCGGGCGTGAGGCCGCGGTGCCACCTCGAGGACGTGACGCGGGCCGACATCGACGGCTTCGTCCTGCCCTTCGTGGACCGGCTGATGGAGATGAGCCGGCAGGCGCCCGAGGAGCAGTCGGTCAAGATCCGCCTGTGCGACACGATGGGCTTCGGCGTCTTCTACCCCGGGGCCGAGCTCCCGCGCAGCGTGCCGAAACTTATCTACAAATTGAACCGCGAGTGCGGCGTGCCGGGCGACCGCCTCGAGTGGCACGGCCACAACGATTTCCACAAGGTGCACGCCAACGGCGCCACGGCGTGGCTCTACGGCTGCGACGTCCTGAACGCCACGCTGTTCGGCTTCGGCGAGCGGACGGGCAACCCGCCGCTCGAGGCGGCCGTCTTCGAGTACATCGCCCTCAAGGGCGACCTCTGCGGCATCGACACCACGCGCATCACCGAACTGGCGGGCTACATGGAGTCGATCGGCCTGCCGATCCCCGACAACTACCCCTTCGCGGGGCGGGCGTTCAACGTCACGCGGGCGGGCATCCACGCCGGCGGCCTGCGGCAGGATGAACGCATCTACAATATTTTCGACACCGAGACCCTCCTGGGCCGGCCGCCGCGCGTCATGATCACCGACAAGAGCGGGGCCGACGGCATCACCCACTGGGTCAACGCCTACTTCGGCCTCCGCGGCACCGAGCGGATCTCCAAGATCAAGGTCCACCGGCTCGCCCGCTGGGTCATCGACCAGTACGAGGTCGAGGGCCGCCTGACCGCCATCAGCGACCAGGAGCTCGAGGCCAAGACGCGGGAGCTCATGCCCGACTTCTGGGCCAAGTACAAGGCCCCGGCCCGCTAGGGCGACAACGCCACTTCGCGCGGTGGGTCAGCGTACGTGCGTAGCGTTGTCATTCCGAGCGAGCGCAGCGAGTCGAGGAATCTCGCTGGGGCCGTTGCTGTTCGGACGAATGCAAGGCGAGACCCCTCGACTCGCTGCGCTCGCTCGGGGCGACAGCAAAGAAGGGCCACGCTAAACACGTACAAGCCCGCCGGCTAACCCAAGCCTCGCGTGCCGCCGCCTTTTCGCCTTGCATTCAGGGCGCAATCTCGCGAGATTACGCATCCATGCGAACCGCGAGCGAGATCGTCCAGAGCGCGCTGGCCGCCCGCACGGTCGTGCCCGCGTTCAACATCCCCTACCTGCCCATGATGCAGCCGGTGGTCGCGGCCCTGCGCGACACGGGCGCTTTCGGCCTCATCCAGGTGGCCCGGCTGGAGTGGGAGAAGTTCCAGGCCCACAGCCTCAAAGCGATCCGCGACGAGTACGAGACCGCCAAGGACGAGCAGTACACGCGGCTGCACCTCGACCACGTGCCGGTCATCGACGAGGACAATCAGCGCGTCGACTACCAAGCGATCATCGCCGAGGCCATCGCGCTGGGCTACCAGTCGGTCATGGTCGACGGCTCGCGGCTCTCGCTCGACGAGAACATCGCCGCCACGCGCGAGGTGGCCGCGCTGGCCCATGCGGCGGGCATCGCGCTTGAGGCCGAACTCGGCGCCGTCCTCGGCCACGAGGCGGGCCCCTTGCCCCCCTACGACGAGCTCTTCGCCTCCGGCAAAGGTTTTACCGATCCCGACGACGCCGCCCGCTTTGTGCGGGAGTCCGGCGCCGACTGGCTCTCCGTGGCCATCGGCAACGTCCACGGCGCGATCACGGCGGCGCAGAAGGACAAGAAGAAGGTCGAGGCGCGGCTGAACATCGAGCACCTGGCGCTCCTCCGCCGCGCGGCCGGCGTGCCGCTGGTCCTGCACGGCGGCAGCGGCGTCCGCAAGGAGTACATCCTGAGGGCGATCCAGGAAGGCATCGCCAAGATCAACGTCGGCACGGCCATCCGCCAGCCCTACGAGGTCGGGGCCAAACAGTCCGTCGCGCACGCTCAGGCGGCGTGCTACCGCGCCACGGTCGACGTCATCACCAGCGAACTCCAGATCGCCGGCTCGGCGGCCAGGATCAACGCGTGAATCCTGACAGGACAACCTCGGAGGGCCTGACCATGAAAAAGACCACTTTCGCACTGTTCTTCGGCAACCGGGGCTTCTTTCCCGCCTCGCTCCAGGCCTCGGCCCGCAAGGAGATGACCGAGGTCCTCAAGGGCCTGGGGCACAAGACCATCGCCCTGCCCGCCTCCGCCACGCGGCACGGCGCGGTCGAGACTCCCGCCGAAGGCGCCGTCTACGCCAACTTCCTCCGCGAGAACCGCGGCAAGTTCGGCGGCGTCATCCTCTGCCTCCCGAACTTCGGCGACGAGACCGGCGCCGTCGAGGCCCTCCAAGACGCCGGCGTGCCCATCCTCGTCCAGGCCTACCCCGACGATCTCGACAAGATGGCCCCCGAGGTCCGCCGCGACGCCTTCTGCGGCAAGTTCTCGATCATGGACGTCTTCACGCAGTACGGCGTGAAGTTCACCGCCCTGAAGCCGCACACGGTCCATCCGCGAAGCCCCGCGTTCGCCGCCAACGTCGACACCTTCGACCGGCTCTGCCGCGTGGTAAACGGCATGAAGCGGATGGTCGTGGGCGCGGTCGGGGCCCGCACCACGGCCTTCAAGACCGTGCGGATCGACGAGCTCGCCCTCCAGCGCCACGGCATCACGATGGAGACGCTGGACCTCTCCGACATCTTCGCGCGGATGAACGCCCTCAAGCCCGCCGACCGCGCCGCCAGGGCCAAGGCCGCCAGGCTCAGGGCCTACACCACCTGGGAAGGCGTGCCGGAGGCCGCGTTCGACAAGATCGTCCGCCTGGGCGTGATCCTCGACCAGGTGATCGCGGAGTGCCGCCTGGACGCCCTGGCCCTGCGCTGCTGGGTCGAGATGCAAAAGCATATCGGCATCTCGCCATGCGTTCTCCTCAGCGACCTCAACAACCGCGGCATCCCGGCGGCCTGCGAGGTCGACGTGGGCAACGCCGTCGCCATGCGGGCCCTGGGCCTGGCCTCCGGCAACGTGGCCGCCTGCCTCGACTGGAACAACAACTACGGCGACGACCCCGACAAGTGCATCCTCTTCCACTGCGGCCCCGTGCCGCAGAGCATGATGACCGGCCCCGGCCGGGTCACCGATCACGCCATCCTCGCCAACGCCGTCGGCCCGGGCTGCGCGTTCGGGTGCAACACCGGCCGCATCGCCCCCACGCCGTTCACCTTCGGCAGCATGCTGACCGAGGAGGGTAGGCTGAGGTTCTACCTCGGCCAGGGCCGCTTCACCGAAGACCCCGTGCCCGCCGACTTCTTCGGCTGCGCAGGCGTGGCCGAAGTGCCGAACCTCCAGGACGCCCTCCAGACGATCGGCTACCTCGGCCACCGGCATCACACGAGCGTCAGCCCGGGCCGGGTGCTCGAGCCCGTCAAGGACGCCTTTACGCGGTACCTGGGTTACGAGGTCACCATCGTCTGACGCCTGTGCTCGGGAAGCCTCTATGCCGTGCGCGGCGCCGTTACGCCGTGCGCGGCGGGTCTCCTGACCCGCCGCGAGTGAAGCCGTTATGCCGTGCGCGGCGGGTCTCCCGACCCGCCGCGTAAGTGCGTTGCCGCGCGGGACGCCTTTGTGCCGTGCGCGGCGGGTCTCCTGACCCGCCGCGTAAGTGCGTTGCCGCGCGGGACGCCGTTAGGCCGTGCGCGGCGGGTCTCCTGACCCGCCGCGTAAGTGCGTCGCCGCGCGGGACACCTTTGTGCCGTGCAGCGGACCACGGAGCTACCGTGAGCCTCCTGGGAATCGACGTCGGGACGACCGGGTGCAAGGCGGCCGCCTTTTCGCTCGACGGCCGCGTGCCGGCCTCGGCCTATCGCGAGTACGCCACGCGCCATCCGCGCGAGGGCTGGTCGGAGCTCGACAGCCGCGCGGTCCTCGGCCGCGTCGAGGAGACCATCGCCGAGGTGGCCGCCGCCTGCCGCGCCGACCCCGTGGCCGCCCTGTGCGTAAGCTCGATGGGCGAGGCGATGACGCCCGTCTCGGCCGACCGGCGGATCCTCGGCCCCTCGATCCTCATGACCGATGCGCGCGGCAGCGACCTCCTCGCGCCGCTGATCGAGCGTTTCGGCCGCCCGGCGCTCTACGCGATCAACCCGAACATCGCCGGCCCGCTGTACTCGCTGCCCAAGCTGCTCTGGATCCGCCGCCACCAGGCCGAGCTTTACGCACAGGCCCACAAGTTCCTCCTGTGGAGCGACCTCGTGGCGTTCATGCTCGGCGCGGAGCCGATGACGAGCTTCTCCCTCGCCAACCGCACGCTGCTTTTCGACATCCGCCGCCAGGACTGGTCCGACTCGCTCCTGGCCGCCTCGGGCATCGCCCGCGAGAAGCTGGCCCCCTGCGCCCCCAGCGGCGCCGTCGCCGGAACGGTGAGCGACGCGGCCGCCGCACGCCTGGGCCTGCCGCGCGGCGTCGCCATCGTGGTCGGCGGGCACGACCAGTGCTGCAACTCGCTCGGCGCCGGCATCGCGCGGGCGGGCCCGGCGGTCTGCGGCATCGGCACCTTCGAGTGCATCACGCCAACGTATGACCATATTCCCGACAGTGCCACGATGCTCGCGGCGGGCCTCGGCGTCGAGCACCACGTCCTGGCGGGCCTGTACGTCTCGTTCATCCACAACCAGTCCGGCTCGCTCGTGCGCTGGTTCCGCGACACCTTTGCGGCGGCCGACAAGCGGCTCCTCGGGGCCGGCGAAGATATCTACGACGCGCTCGCCCGCGAGATGCCCGCCGAGCCGACGCGGTTGCTCGTCCTCCCGCACTTCGAGCCCTCGGGCGCGCCCGAGATGGTCAGCCACTCGGCCGGCGCCATCGTGGGCCTGAAGATGGACACGACGCGCGGCGAGATCCTCAAGGCCGTCATGGAGTCCGCCACGTTCTGGTTCGCGGGGGCGATGGACCGGCTGAAACGCATGAAGATCGATACCTCGGAGTTCATCGCCACCGGCGGCGGGGCCCGCAGCGACCCGTGGCTCCAGATCAAGGCCGACGTCTTCGGCGTGCCGCTCGTGCGCCCCGCGATCACCGAGACGAGCACGCTCGGCGCGGCCATCCTGGCGGGTATGGCCACCGGCGCGCTCGCCGGCGCCGCGGACGGCATTTCGCGGTTCGTCCGCCGCCAGCGCGTGTTTGAGCCCGACCGCCGGCGCCACGCCGTTTACCGCGAGAGGATTCTCGCCTTCCAGAAGCTCTACCCGGCGTTGACGGGTGTTTTCTCGGCGTTGTTCGAGCCCGCCGCGGCCTGCATGTAACAAGGGCACGGCATGCCGTGCCCCTACGTGACTGCTGTGAAAACGCACATGCCCAGGCAACGTCGGCCTGGGCATGCAACGCTTCTGTTTCTTCCTACAATCCGCAATCCGAAATCCGCAATCCGCAATTGCCTTACTTCCTCGCCTCTTCCGCCCGGCGGTTGCGGCGGGCGGCGATGATCTCCTCCGCGATCCGCTGCGGCACGCGGGCGTAGCGAGACATCTCCATCGTGAACGTCGCCATGCCCTTCGACAGGCTCCGCACGATCGTGGCGTAGCCGAAGAGGTTAACCAGCGGCACCTCGGCCCGCGCGACCGCGTGGTGCTTGAAGTTCTCGGTCGAGAGGATGATGCCGCGGCGGCTGTTCAGGTCGCCGACGATCTGCCCCTGGTACTCCAGCGGCGTCTCGACCTCCACGAGCATGATCGGCTCCTGGAGGCACGGCTTCGAGCGCTGGAACGCCTGCCGGAACGCGTCGATCGCCGCGATGCGGAACGCCATCTCGCTGGAGTCGACCTCGTGGAAAGAGCCGTCGTCGAGGCACATCTTGCACCCGACGATCTCGTAGCCGGCCAGGGGCCCTTCCTGCATGGCGTGCTCGAACCCCTTGTTGACGGCCGGGATGTACTCGCGCGGGATGGCCCCGCCGCGGACGTTGTCCTCGAACTCGTACGTGCCCTGCGCCAGGTCGGTCATGGGCACCAGGCGTCCGACGACGTGGGCGAACTGGCCGGACCCGCCCGTCTGCTTCTTGTGGCGGTAGTCGAACTCGGCCTCGACGGTCGGCGCCTCGCGGTAGCTGACGTTCGGCGCGCCCGTCTTCACGTTCGCCTTGTACTCGCGGCGCATCCGCTCGACGTAGATATCGAGATGCAGCTCGCCCATGCCGGCGATGATCGTGTCGCCCGTTTCCGGGTCGGTCGAGACGTGGAACGTGGGGTCTTCGCGCGTGAAGCGGGCCAGGGCCTTGGCCACGCGGTCCTCGTCGGCCGAGCTGGCCGGCT
>Ga0315273_10002525_pt1 | contig 21638 bp, 20 predicted proteins | sample YL17G02_0_MG_FD_205753 | JGI IMG/M metagenome (GOLD analysis project Ga0315273, IMG submission 205753) | Sediment microbial communities from Yellowstone Lake, YNP, Wyoming, USA - YL17G02_0 | ecosystem: Environmental > Aquatic > Freshwater > Lake > Sediment | place: USA: Wyoming | collected... | reverse complement strand
CTCCTTTTGGTAGCTAGTAGCGTCCGAAATCACGACAGGCCGCGACCATCTGGCCGACGTTCACCGGCGGCGCCTGCGGCGGGACCTCACACCCGGTCATGAGCGCGTAGCCACCCGGGTGGTCCTTGCCCTCGTCGATGCACTCCTTGCAGAGAGCGCGTACCTGTTCGGGGGTGCCTTCCTGCACGACGATCGGGTCCACGCTTCCCATGATCACGCAGTCGGGGAACGCTTCGCCGGCCGTCGACAGGGCGACCTCCTTGCCCACGCTGACCATGCCCCGCTTGCCGAAGCTGAGCTGCGACCAGAGCGGCAAGTTCTTATTCTGTTCCCCGCAGATGTGGCTCAAGAAGATGCTGGTCCCCTGTCGGGTGACATGGTCGTGGATCTCTCGCAGGTAGGGGAACGCGAAGGTCTCGAACTGCTTGGGGGAGTAGAGCTTGTTAGTCTCGATGCACAGGTCGAACGCCATGAGCCGCACCGCCCCGAACTCGTCGATCCAGTAGTCGGCCTTCTTCTTGATGAAGTCGGTGATCACGCGCAAGACGTGATGCACCAGGTCGGGTCTCTTGATGATCCAGAGCATCAGCCGCTCTTCGCCGCAGACCGATCCGGCCCAGGTAAGGGGGGAGCCGACCTGTACGGTGACCGGCATGCCGACTTCATACTGCAGCCGAGAGAACTCGAGAGCCACCGGCATCGTGCCGACCGTGGTGATATCGTCCGGCACTTTGAGGTTCCAGGCGTCATCCTCGCTCTGCACCGGGCTTCTCTTCATCATCGGGGCGCCGGTGTACTTGCGGTAGGGGAACTCGATGTCGCCCCCGAACTCCGCGCCGCCGGCGTTCGCCCAGCCGTGCATGATCAAGCCATCGTGACCGTACAGCGCCATCGCGTTGCGCTGGCACGCGAGGCTCTCCGCCGCGTCGTCGTAGATCTTAGCGATAGGCCTGCCGTTGACCACGGCGGTATGCCCCAGAATGAACTGCAGGCAGGGCACCCGGTCCAGGCTCTCGCGGTCTATCAGGGCTTCCCAGCGTTCCTGGGACGTCATCTGGTCACACAGCACCTCTGCCCCCTTGTGCGGTCACGGTCGCCTCGAAGATTATAGGTGGCGCCGCGAGAGATAGCATACCGTGGGAGATCACACATGCCGTTGTGTGTTTCTTGCGGCCTCTCCCGTTGCGGGCTTCTCCCGACGTGGTTAGAATCATATGAGCAAGGTGGCAGGGACACGTTCGATCGGTTGTCCGGTCGCTGGAAAGGGGGGGGCGGTGCACTACCGCGGTGGAACGACCTGAGCGGAGGCTTGGCATGATCGCCGACGCCTGGGCGCGTTATGGCCGACTTGATCAGAGGAATCGGAAGAGGATTGGGGGGACAACATGGTTGCATCTGGGAGTGAGCCCTTGACAGGGGGCCCCGACCCCGGCACGGGGGATTCTAGGACGTTGAGCCGTCGCGACTTTCTCAAGGTAGCCGGCATCGCCGGAGCCGCGGTAGGAGCGGGCGCAGGCTTGGGCGGCCTCCTTTCGGCCTGCGGCGGAGAGACCACCACGACCGCGGCGGGCGCCACCACGACCACGGCGGGCGCCACCACGACCACCGCGGGCGCCACCACGACGGTCAGTGCCGGCCCTGAGGTGGGCCGCGAGATCAAGATCGGCTACGTCGATCCGTTGACCGGCAACCTGGCTGCCTTCGGCATACCCGGCCAGTGGTGTGCCACGCGCTGGAGAGAATTCGTGGGGGACGGCATAGTCTGCGGCGACGGGAAGAAGCACCCGATCACCATCATCGTCAGAGACAGCCAGTCCGACACCGCCAGGGCCGCGCAGGTCGCGGGCGATCTCATCACCAACGACGCGGTGGATATCATTCATGCGGCCGCGACGCCGGAGACCGTCAACCCGGTCGCCGACCAGGCCGAGGCCCTGGGGTGCCCGTGCATATCCACTGACTGCCCCATGGAGCCTTACTTCTTCGGCCGGCAGGGGGCTAAGCCGGATCCGAACTACGTCTTCAAGTGGACCTACCACATGTTCTGGGGCGTGACCGAGCTTGTGGGGAGTAGCATCGATCTGTGGGGGCAGATCACGACCAACAAGGTGGTCGGGGCTCTATGGCCGAACGATCCCGACGGCAACGCCTTCCGTCCCGCCTACACGGCGGCCGCGGAACCATTGGGGTACACGATCGTCGATGCCGGCTCCTTCCAAACAGGCACCGAGGACTTCTCCTTCGCCATCAGCGAGTTCAAGAAGGCGGGATGCGAGATCCAGACCGGCGTGGTCGTCCCTCCGGACTTCACCAACTTCTGGGCGCAGTCCATGCAGCAGGGCTACACCCCCAAGATGGTCGACATCGCCAAGCCGGCGCTGTTCCCCACTGCCATGGAGGCGATCGGCCCGACCGCGCTGGGCATCGGAGGTCCCTCCTGGTGGCATCCCACCTATCCCTTCAAGTCGTCCCTCACGGGGGAGACCTGCGAGGAACTGGCCAAGGACTTCGAGACGCGCACGGAGATGCAGTGGCAGCAGCCTCAAATGCATTACCTCATGTTCGAGGTGGCGGTCGATGTCCTGAAGCGCACCAAGAACCCGGACGATAAGGAAGAGATCATCGCCAACGTCGCCTCTACCAAGCTGGCCGACTCCGTAGCCGGCCCCATCGACTTCACCGCTCCGGTCAAGATGGGCACGCTTCACCCGGTAGCCAACGTGGTGGGGACGCCCCACTTCTCCGGGCAGTGGATGAAGGGCGCCCAGAATCCCTGGGACATCAAGACCTGGCCCTTCGACCTCTACGTCAGGAACAACATATTCGCGCCCACGTTGACGGTCCCCGGGCCGTACGTGGCTATGCCCGTTCCCTCATAGATCGGCCAAAACCTGCTTTGGGCGCGGCAGCGCGCATCATGCGCACTGCCGCGCCATTCCGTGCGTTAGTTGGCTCGGACCCGAGCCCTGTACCCAGCTGTACTCGGGCCCCTTCGGCGAGATGAGCGCGGGCGGTCGCCCCTCAGGGTAGACGCGCGACTATCCCCTCACGTAGTCTGAGGCTGAGCACTCGTTAGGGGGATCGTGCGCCGACCTGGCAACTGTTCTAGAATCCCAGCAGTACGTGGAACATCTGCAGAAAGGCAGGCAAAGCCGGTGTCTACCTCCCCTCTCGCCCAGGCCCTGGGCGACTTAGAAGAAGACAAGGCCATCGTCCTCGTGGCGGACAAGCTCGCCAAGGGCGAGCCCGCCCTTGCCATCCTGGAAGAGCTCCAGGCCGGGATGAACATCGTAGGAGAGAGATTCGAATCCTGCGAGTACTACCTCTCCGAGCTCATCTACGCCGCGGATATCTTCAAGAAGGCCGGGGCTCCCCTGCAAGAAGAGCTGAAGCGCTCCCCGCAGACGAGCTACGGCACCCTGGTCCTAGGCACCGTGAAGAACGACATCCACGAATTCGGCAAGGATATCGTGGCCACCGTCATGAGCTCCAACGGCATCAAGGTGATCGACCTGGGGGTGAACGTGGAGCCCCAGGCCTTCGTGGTGGCCATCAAAGAGAACAAAGCCACCCTGGTGGGCATGTCCTGTCTCCTCACCACCGTCTTCGACGACATGAGAGAGGCCATCCAAACCATCAAAGACGCCGGACTCCGAGACCAGGTGACCATCCTCATCGGCGGCGGCCCCGTCGACCAGGCTACCGCCGACTACGTAGGCGCCGACCACTACTGCCGGACCGCCCAAGACGGCGTTATCGCCGCCAAGAACGTGCTGGGGGTGAGCTAGATGGCAACGACCGAGGAGCTCTACGCCGTCCACGAGAAGCGCATCCGCGACGCGGTGGCGCTCAAGACCCCGGATCGCGTCCCCGTCATCCCCAACGGACCGGCGTGGCCCGGCCGGGCCATGGGCGTGAAGATCTCCGAGATCGCCACCAATCCTCCCGTCTCGCGCAAGGCAATCGTCGACGCCTATACGGGTTTAGGCGACATAGACGGCATCCAGAGCCCGGCCTACCACGTCTGCACCTTGAGCATGATGTGGCTGTCGAAGGTGAAGGTGCCCGGGCGCGACCTGCCCGACGACGAGTTATGGCAGGTGGACGAAGCCGAGATCATGAAGCTCGAGGACTACGACGCGATCGTCGCAGAAGGCTTCGGCCCCTGGCTCGAGAGATACTACAAGGAGCGCCTCCCCGGCACGCTCGAGACCTTCGGCGCGTTCGCGGCGACCATCCCCGATGCTCTAGCCCTGTGCCGGGAGCGGGGTGTGGTGCCCTTCACGCCGGCTGTGGCGACGATCCCCTACGAGTACTTCTGCGGGGGACGCTCGATGAAGGAGTTCCTTCTCGACCTCTTCCGCCACGGAGACAAGGTACAAGCGGCCATGGACGCCGCTCTTCCGGTGTTGATCGAGAACATGCGCGGAGCGATCCGCGGCCTGGGCCTCATGGGTCTGTGGATAGGGGGGTGGCGGTCGGCCGGCGAGTTCGTGTCCCCGCGGCTGTGGAACCGTTTCGTCTTCCCCTACTACAAGGCCATGGTCGAAGCAGCTCTTGAGGAGGGCGCCATCCCGGTGCTCCACTTCGACGCCGACTGGACCCGGGACCTTGAGCGGCTTCGGGAATTCCCCAAGGGCAAGTGCGTGCTGTCGCTCGATGGGAAGACCGACATCTTCAAGGCCAAAGAGGTCCTGGGCGACCACATGTGCATCATGGGCGACGTACATCCGGGCTTACTCGCGCTCGGCAGTCCTGAGGAGGTCACCGCCTACTGCACACGCCTCATCAGCGAGATCGGGCCGGCAGGCTTCATCCTGTCGTCTGGCTGCGACGTTCCTATCGACGCCAAGTATGAGAACGTCAAAGCGATGGTGGAGGCGGTCCTCTAGGAGTTTGCTGCGGCACCCGGCCAGCGCGCGCTCCGAGGCCGGGCCAACGGCCTCAGACCGCCCAGCCCACCGCTCTCTCCACTGCTTGCTCCCATCTGCCCCGGCGGCGCGCACGCTCGTCGGGCGATATTTGGGGCTCGAAGACGGTATCCACTCCGGCGAGTCCGACCACCTCCGCCTCCGACCAGTACCCGACGGCCAGGCCCGCGAGGGCGGCGGCTCCAAGGGCGGTCGTCTCGCGGATGCGGGGCCGGATGACCGGTATCCCGGCGAGATCCGCCTGCAACTGAAGCAGGAAATCATCGTGCGCGGCGCCCCCGTCGGCCCGTAAGGCGGCGATCGCGACTCCCGTCGTCTGCCCCATCGCTTCGAGCACCGCGGCGGTCTGAAAGCAGATCGCCTCCTCCGCGGCGCGGGCGATGTGCCGGCGCGTGGTACCGCGCGTAAGTCCGATAAGGAGTCCGCGGGCTCCCGGATCCCAGTAGGGAGCGCCAAGCCCGGTCAGCGCCGGGACGAAGTAGACGTCCCCGCTGTCGGCCACCTCGGCGGCGAGCGGGCCGATCTCCGCCGCCTCGGCGATGAGTCCGAGCCCGTCGCGCAGCCACTGGACCGCTCCGCCGGCCGTGAACACGGAGCCCTCCAGCGCGTAGGCGACCCGCCGTCCGCGCGGTCCACCTTCGTCGTGGCCCGGAGGGTCGAGCACCCAGGCAACCGTCGACAGCAGGCCGTGTTCCGGCGGCGCCGGCTCGCTCCCGGTGTTGGCGAGCAGGAAGCATCCCGTCCCGTATGTGTTCTTCGAATCCCCGGCTTCCAGGCCTCCCTGCCCAAAGAGCGCCCCCTGCTGATCTCCGACGATGCCCGCGATGGGGATGGCGGCCCCCAGCCAGGCGGGGTCGGTCGCGTCGACGACGCCCGACGAGGCGCACAGATGGGGAAGGATGGCGCCAGGCAGGCCGAACAGATCGAGCAGTTCGTCCGCCCACTCCAGCCGGTGGATGTCGAGCAGCAGGGTGCGCGACGCGTTGCTGAAGTCGGTCACGTGGCGCCGTCCCCCGGTGAGGCGCCACACCAGGAAACTGTCGATCGTCCCGGCCCGCAGACGCCCTCTGCTCAGCAACTCTTTGGCGCCGGGGCGGTTCGCCAGCAACCACTCAAGCTTCGTGGCGCTGAAATACGGATCCAAACGCAGGCCAGTGAGCGCCGCCACAGTGTCGCCCCACCCCGCCGCCTCCAGCTCGGCGCACCGCGCCGCCGTCCGCCGGCACTGCCAGACGATGGCGTTCCCCAGCGGCTCACCGGTCTCCGAGTCCCACAACAGAACGGTTTCCCGCTGGTTTGCGATACCGACCGCCGCGAGGTCGGCGGCGTCGAGCCCCGACTGCCGAAGCGCCAGCCGGCAGCAGCGGAGTTGCGTCGCCCAGATCTCCTCCGGATCGTGCTCGACCCAACCTGGTTCGGGGTAGTACTGAGAGAACGGCTCCTGCGCGTACCCGAGGACGCCGCCGTCGTGAGCGAAGACGATGGCCCGGGAACTGGTTGTTCCCTGGTCGATAGCCATGATGCCATTGCGCCGACTCATGCACGTACAATAGGACAGCAGCGACGAAACGGACAGAGCTGCCCAGGCGCTTGAGCGAGAGACCCTGCGTCGCGGCAAGGCGGAGGCGACGGCGATGGACCGGAACGAACCGGACTGGAACGAGCCGGTGTATGTGGTGGGGCCCAAGCCGAACGGCAGGATCGGGGTACTGCTGATCCACGGATTCGGCGGGTCTCCGCGTTCGCTACACGAACTGGCCGACCGCTGCGCCGGTGCAGGCTACTCGGTCGCTCTTCCCCTCCTCGCGGGCCACGGGCGCACGCCCGAGGATATGGAGGCCTCGCGCTGGACCGAATGGACGGCGGATGTCGAACAAGCCTACGAGTGGCTGCGGGCGCGAACGGACCGCGTGTTCGTGTGCGGCCTCTCGATGGGGGGAACGCTGGCTCTATGGGTGACCGAGCGTCATCCCGAGGTGGCCGGGCTCATCTCCATTAACAGCATCATCAGACATCCGCTCGAACGGGTGATGCTGTTGATCGGGCGGTTCCGTATCCCCCGGTGGGTCAAGGCCATCGGGAACGACGCCATGGCCGAGGGCGTCGACGAGAGGGCCTACGACCGGATCCCCATGCGCTCTACCCGGGAGCTGGCCCTGCTATCGAGGGAGGTCCGATCCGGCCTGAGCCGCGTCAGATGTCCTGCGCTCCTGTTCTCTTCGGTCGTCGATCACGTCGTGCCCCCGGCCAACCAGCGGGAACTCTACGGTGCGATCGGATCGACGGAAAAGACGTTTGTGGAACTGCACGGCTGTTACCACCTCGCGACCATGGACTGCGAGAAAGAGCAGGTCTTCGCCCGGACCCTCGACTTCATCGCGGCTCACACGTGATCCGTCCGCCCTGCGGGCGCAGACACCAGTTTGGACCAATAGCCAAATAAGCAGGCTAGTTCTTTGTACAATCGGCGATTGCGTCCCTGGGATGCTTCTCTACAGTAGGATGTTCCTATGCTGGCCGGCGCGGCCGGCGTAGAGTCCATCAGGGTGGCCAGCAGCCAGGAGGAAATGACGCATGAATCTCTCCCACAACGGATCAAACGAAGCCCTCGAGACGCGCAACCGCTCGCGTGACGTAGCCGGCTCCGGCGTCTGCACCCGGTGCATGGCGGACTGCCAGGGCAACTGTGACGTCTTCAAATCATCGTTCCGAGGCCGCGAGGTGATCTACCCGGGCCCGTTCGGAGAGATGACCGCCGGCTGTGACAAGGAATACCCCGTCGACTACTCTCACCTGAACATCCTCGGTTTCGCCACAGGCGCCAAGGCCATCGACGAGGCCAACCCCGACAAGGCCATCTTCCCGGTGGTCGACACCACCGCCGTCTACGGACACATGAACCCGGTGCGCATGAAGATGCCGGTCTTCACGGGGGCTCTGGGGTCCACGGATATCGCCCGCACGTACTGGGAGTCCTTCGCCATCGGCGCCGCCATCTCCGGCATATCCCTGGTTGTCGGCGAGAACGTATGCGGCATCGACCCGCTGGCCGAGTTCTACAAGGACGGGCGGATCAAGCGGTCGCCCGAAATGGAGCGCCGCGTCCGCCTCTACAAGGAATGGCAGGAAGAGTACGGCGACATCATCGTCCAGTTGAACGTCGAGGACACGGCGTTCGGGGTAGCCGAATACGTGGTCGAGAAACTCGGCGTCGAGACCATCGAGCTCAAGTGGGGTCAGGGCGCCAAGTGCATCGGCGGCGAGATCAAGATCCGCGACCTGGACCGCGCTCTGGAGCTGCAGAAACGGGGCTACATCATCACGCCCAATCCCAGCATCCCGGCAGTCCGCAAGGCCTTCGAGACCGGCGGTATCAAGGAGTTCGAGCGTCACTCCCGCCTCGGCTTCGTAGACGAGGAGAGCTTCCTCCGCAGCGTTGAGTATCTGCGGCGCACGGTGGGCGTCAAGCGGGTCACCCTCAAGACGGGAGCCTACGGCTACCCGGAATTGGCGCGGGCCATCAAGTGGTCGTCGAAGGCCCGGGTCGACCTGGTGACCATCGACGGGTCGGGCGGCGGCACCGGCATGAGCCCCTGGCGCATGATGGAGGAGTGGGGGGTCCCCACCTTCTATCTCCAGTCGATGGCCTTCGAGTGCGCCAGACGGCTGGCTACCCGCGGCGAGTGGACTCCCGACCTGGCGATGGCCGGCGGCTTTTCCACAGAAGATCACATCTTCAAAGTCCTGGCCATGGGCTCCCCGTACTTCAAGGCGGTCTGCATGGGCCGGGCCATGATGATCCCGGGCTTCGTGGGCAGCAACATCGAGGGCGTCGTCGGCGACGGCCGTTCGGGGCTGTGGAAGGAACTACCGAGTGTGGTCAAGCGGTTCGGGCAGACTCCCGAGGAGATCTTCGTCACCCACTCCACGCTCAAAGACCGCTACGGCGCAAAGATGGACAAGATCCCACTCGGCGCGGTGGCCATGTACACCTTCGTCGACAAGCTGCGGACCGGCCTGACCCAGTTCATGGCCGGTGCTCGGAGCTTCCGACTCGACACCGTCAACCGGGCCGACGTGATCGCCCTGACCAAAGACGCGGCGGAGGTCTCCGGTATCAAGTACGTGATGGAGGCCTACAAGGACGAAGCGGAGAGGATCCTCGACAGCTGAACTGACCGAGCCGTTCGGCGACCGCCCGTCGGCGCGCGGCGGTCGCCGAACGGCAATCGCCGCCGCCGCTGCTACTCGATCCCCAGGCGCTGCGCTTCTTCGGGGGCTTGCGCTTTCAGCACATCGAAGAACGCGTACTGCGTCAGGGTGTTGAAAGTGGAGAGCAGCACTGCGAAGTCCTGGGAGGTCTGATCGCCGCCGGCGGCGTACTGGTCGTACAGACGCACGTAGCTCTTGAACCAGTCGCTGTTGGCGGTACTGTCGAGCACGTCGGTGGCGCGGTCGTAGGCCGTTTGCCTCTGGGACTCGTCGAGTGCCGCGATCTGCCGCCCGAGGGCGACCATCTTCTGGACGTATTCCTCCTGGAGCTGGGCCACGGGAGCCTGAAGAGAGGCGACGGGCGGTGTCCCCTCGAGAAGAGGGACCAGCTTCTGTATCGCCTCCGACCAGGTCGCGCCTATCTGTTTGCCCAACTGTACGGCTTGTGACTCGGTCGTCGCCGTCGTCGCGACCGCCAGAGTTGACGAGGTCTGGCCGGGAACGGGCAGCTCGCCGGCGCAGCCGGCGAGGAGCAGACCGGCCGGAAGCGAGAGCCCGGCCAACAGCAGCAAGAGGCCGACGATCAGCGCCAAGATCTGGCGACGGGGGCGGCCGCGGTGGCGGGGAAGGCGGCTCACTGCTTCAATAATCCGTGCTCGGACACGTACCATCGGACAACTATAGCCCAGTTCCGCTACGGCCCTGGCGAACCCGGCACGGGGATGGAGTGCTCCAACTTCACGGTGAGGATCCGGGCCACCGCTTCGTTCAGACGTTCTTCGGCGAGCTTGCCCGCCTGCACCGCGTCCACGATCGCCTGCTGTATCAGAAGCTGGCGATCGACGGTCCCGGTCGTGATCAGAAGGTCGCAGCCGGCCGTCAGCGCGGACACTGCCGCCTCGCCCAGCTCCGTGGCGGTTGCGGTCCCTACCTGGCCTTCTCTTCCCGCCGCGGCCGCCATCTCCAGATCGTCGGTGACGGCGAGCCCGGTGAACCCAAGATCCAGGCGTAACAGGGCCTTGACGATCGCTTCCGACTGGGAAGCGGGACGCAAGCGGTCGTAGGCCGGGACGAGAAGGTGCCCCAGCATCACGCCGTCCGCACCGGCCGCGATAGCCGCTTGGAACGGGGGCAGGTGCACCCTCTCGAACTCCGCCCGGGTGGCGGTGGAAACGGGGACCGCCGTGTGGCTGTTTCCGGGCGCGCTCCCGTGCCCGGGGAAATGCTTGACGACCGTCACGACCCCATTCTCCGCATAGCCTTGGACAACGGCCGCGACGAAGTCGGAGACCACACCGGGTTCACCGCCGTAGGTCCTGCTGAAGAGAAACGAATCCCGGTCTGAGACCACGTCCGCCACCGGCGCGAGAACCATGTTGACCCCTTGGGGCAGCAAGCCCGCGGCCGTCTCTTCGGCCAAGGCCTGCGCTTCTGCAGGGGAAGAGGTGGCGGCCAGGTCACGGGCCGAGGGCAGCCTCGGGACTCCCTCCTTGACTCTCATGACGGCGCCGCCCTCCTGATCGGCGGCGATGAACAGCCCGGGGGCCCCTGCCGAAGCTGCCGCCTCCTGAAGGGAAGCGGTGAGTGAACGTAGTTGGCTCTCTCCGGTCACATTCCGGCCGAGCAGCAGGAAGCCGGCCGGAGCGGCCTGTGAAAGAACGCCCCGGGCGGAATCAGACAGCGAGGTGCCGTCGAAAGAGACCAGGAGGACCTGCGCCGCCTTCTGCTGCAAGGTCATCCCCGCGACCGCGGCCTCGGCCGCGGCCTCCGCGGAGGAGAGCGTTGTGGAGGTCGCGACGGTGGTGTCTGGCGCCGGCTCGGTGGCGCCGGGCCCGTCGGGGCTCGAGGCGGTGGGGGTTGTCCCGGGCGTCGCCGGCTCAGCGCCCGGTGGCTCGCTACAGCCGGCAGCCAGCACAACGGTGAGGAAGAGGAGCGAGAAGACGATAAGCCGGACGTATCTCACGGGCGAAGGATACCGCCAAAACCTGCCTCGACACAGCCAGAAGCTGCCTCTATGCTTGGCGCTGAGCTCGACAGGGGGACCGATGCCCGAACTGGCCGACATCGAAGCGTACCTGGAGGCCCTGAGGCCCCGGGTGGTGGGCCGGCCTCTGCTCGGTATCCGCCTCTTGAATCCGTTTCTCCTTCGTACCGTCGACCCTCCCCTTGGCGTGGTGACCGGAGGCACGGTGGGGGCCGTGTCCAGGCTGGGCAAGCGCCTGGTGTTCGAGATCGCATCCGTGTGCTCGGACGCGCCCTATTTCCTCGTCATCCACCTCATGATCGCGGGGCGCCTGCAGTGGAGGCCGAAGCCCTCGCCGGCCGGCGAGGGCGCGCCTGCTTCCGCCCGCGTCTCGGATGCGCCTCGCGGGAACGTCCTCGCCGCCTTCGAGTTCCCGTCCGGGACGCTGTTCCTCACCGAGGCAGGCAACAAGCGGCGGGCCTCCCTCCACCTCGTCCACGGCCGCGCGGCTCTCGCCGGGCTCGATCCCGGTGGCATCGAGGTCTCGACCTCGACGGCGGAAGAGTTCGCCGAGGCGTTGCGGCGGGAGAATCGGACTCTCAAACGGGCCCTTACCGACCCGCGGGTGTTGAGCGGTATCGGCAACGCCTATTCCGACGAGATCCTGCATCGAGCGCGGCTGTCTCCGTTCAAGCTGACCGGAAGCTTGAGCGACGAAGAGATGGCGAGGCTCCACCAGGCGGCGGTCGCGGTCCTCGCTGAATGGACCGAGCGACTCACGGCCGAAGCTCGGGAGAAGTTCCCCGAGAAGGTGACCGCCTTCAGACCGGGCATGGCGGTCCACGGCAAGTTCGGGTCCCGCTGTCCGGTCTGCGGAGAGCCGGTGCAGCGCATCATGTACGCAGACAACGAGTGCGACTACTGTCCCGGCTGCCAGACCGGCGGACGGGTGCTGGCCGACCGCTCGCTCTCGCGGTTGCTCAAGGACGACTGGCCCCGGGGCGCTGCCCGAGCTGAAGACGACTGAGGAGACATCCATCTGCTCTGCTGGTAGAATGTCGCCAAGCGTGGAAAGGAGGTGGTCTCATAGACAGCATGCCTAGTATGCGCGGCGACCATTGGACCGGAGGTGGCTCTCGCCTTTAGTCGTTGGACACCCGACTGACGCCTTCCGACGGCGCCTTCGGGGTCGCAGCGCTGCACAGAGCTTCTAGGAGGCCGTCTCGGCAACGAGACGGCCTCCGGCGTTTCTAGGCGTCAATCTCCGCGGCGCAGGAAGTCCGCCAGCGCGGCCGCCATATCCGCCGCCTCGAGCGCGTACAGCTCCCCGTTTTCCCACGTGGCGGCCGCCGGGTCTCCTATATGTCCCCACGGTGACAGCTCGCGCCACCGACCCGCCGCTTCGGCTTCCTGGAACTCCCGCGCCGTCTCGGGCACGGGCTTCAGCTCGGTGATGTCGACGTCCTTGGCCAGCGTCTCCCCGAACCAGCGCATGATGAGGCTTGTCTCCCGCTCTCCGGCGTGCACGTCCAGGCCGGCGCTTCGGGTGAGGCGCGCTACCGCGGCCCTCGTCCGCTCCGATTCCGGCGCCCGAAGGACGGCATCGCCGGTGAGCGGCAGCGGCTCGTGAAACGTTCCTTGGTAGGCGGCGTCGACGAAGCCCTGGATCATGCCGCCGAGGAAGTAGGTCGTCTCCACGCCCTGCGCTCGCAGCGTCTGTATGGTCTCGACAATGGCCCGGTTGTGCTGCGGATCGCCGTGGTGATTGACGATGAACTGGCGCCGCAGGCCCCAGCGGGCGTAGTTCTCGAGGATCTCGGTCAGCACGGTCTTCATCGTGTCGGGGCTCACCGTCAGCGAGCCCGGGAACATAGCGGTGGTGGCGTTGACGCCGTAGTAATAGGGGGGAGCTATGAGCACCGGGATGCCTCGCTCGGCCAGATCCTTCTGCATCACCGAACAGAGCAGGTAGGCCCCATAGGTGTCGGTCGCGAGCGGCAGGTGCCGGCTGTGCTGCTCTATCACGGCCACCGGCACAAGGAGGGGAGTGTTTCGAGACCCGGCCGCCTCGACCTCCGGCCAGGTCATGTCGGCGAGGGTCCCGGCGAAGATCGAGTAGCCGCTCGTCTCGGCCCCGCTCATCTCCGCCCTCCTATGCCGTCGCCGCAGCGGTCTCGAGGAGGGGATCCAGCCGGTCGCAGGCCCACCGCACGTAGTCGGCGCACCGGGAGCGGATCTCACTCTTCTTGAACGCTTCCATGCCCTCCGGGTGGCTCAGGTCGTACCCGGTGAGGTCGCGGCAGCGGCAGGAGCCGAACTCCTTGGCGAAGTCACGCAGGATGCCTTTGAGCGGGTCGGCGGCCGACGGCGGCTCCTTCACGCCCCGGCGGATCAAAGCCAGGTCGCGTGCGCCGAGCGCCAGAGCGGCGCCGTTCAAGACCCCGCAGATCTCGCCCATTCCCGCGATGCCGCCCCCCAGATAGCGGGCATCGATTATCAACGCCGGATCCTCGCCCATGCGGAGGAGGGCAAAGCAGAGGACCGCTTGCCCGCAGTTGATGTGATCCGGGCCCGGGTCTTCGAAGCGGGCGAGAGCTTGGGCCCTAGCCTGGTCGGCGGGGAGAGAGGGCATAGTAGCTCCTTTGCGTGCCTGATGATTCGTAGCGTTTGGTGATTGGTAGCACCGGGGGCCGTGCCCGGGATGCTCAGCAGCCCTCGCCGAGGTCGGTGAGCAGCCGGAGAAGAAGCGTGGCGCTCGATCCGATAAGGATGGTGACCCCTACTATGGCGATCCCCAGGCTGAAGCTGGAGGCCTGGCCGAAGTAGCCAAGCGCTGCCGGCAGCAAGCCTCCGCCGAGCAGGAACGCGATGGGAGGGCCAAAACCGGCCGCCAGGCTGCGCAAGTTGGGTTGGACGATCCGGGAGAGAGAGGCGAATCCGGGGGCGAAGAAGCCCACGGCCAGAGCTGCCATCAGGAAGATGCTTACGATCATCGCGGGGCCCGAGAGGATGCCGACGAGGATCATCATCAGGCCGGTCAGGCCAAGGAAGAGGGTCATCGTCGGTCTTAGCCCGATCCTCGCCGCCACCCAGCCGGAGACGAAGACCATGCCCAGCGGAGCGATGTTGGCGAGGCCGAGGATGGTGTTGGCCTGAGCCGTGGTCATGTCTCGCTCTTGGGTGAGATAGAGGGGCAACATGGTGTAGACCCCTACCTGCGCCCCCATCCCGAGGGCGAAAAGGAAGACCATCACCCAGAAGGAGCGGGTCGAGAACACCGGCTTGACCATGGCCGGGTGGGGCGGCTCGCCGGGGAATGTGCCAATACCCCCGAAGGCCACGAGGAAGATGAGGCCGAGAACGGCTCCGATGCCGGCCACCCACAGCAGCGTGGTGTTCCAGGTGAAGACGGTGAGGAGCCCGGCGGCCAGTAACGGCCCGACCACAAGGCTCAGCGGCGGACCCATCTGCTGGACGGAGAGGGCTCTGCCCCAATCGTCCGGCTTGACGATGGCTGTGATGGTCGCCACCGATGACGGCAACTGAAATCCCGCTAGTATCCCAAGAGCGACGAAAACGACTCGCAGGGCCCACACGGACCCGGCGAAATAGGCGCCCACCAGCACCGCCGCCATCCCGAAAACCGAAAGAAGCATGGCGCCCCGGTGGTTCAGCCTGGCCGATATCAGCCCCGCCAAGCTGGATCCGATAAGCACGCCGACCGCACCGATAAGAAAAAGACCGCCCACCTGTCCAGAGGTGATCGGGATGTCCTTGCCGATGGTGGGCATAAGCGGCGAGAAGATGTAACGCGACACAAACGTGAAGAAGAACAGCAGCGTGACGACGATCACGGTGCCGACGACCGCGCGGAACGGCATTGGGGTGGGGCACGCCTTGGCCATACGGGAATGGTATCAGGTGCCGGTTGTAGTTCCGCGGGGATTGAATCATAGTTGGCTATCCAAGCGAGAATGCCCGGCGGCAACGGGGGGGAGTGCATGAACGACGCGCGAGTCGGGGGGCAGTCGGCAGCCGCCGGCTACCTCGAGGAAGGCCGGGGAGCGGATCTGCTCGCGCTTTGCCTCATGCTCTTCATGGCCGCGAACAGCATCGCTATGTCGCTCCTGCCCATCGTGCAGGATGACCTGCAGAAGACGTTCTCGTTCTCCTCGTCACAGATCGGGTTCCTCACCGCGATCTTCATGCTCGCATTCGCGCTCGGGGCCATCCCCATGGGGCTTGCGGCGGTGCGATGGGGAGGGCGGACGCTGATCGCCGGCGTCCTCGTCTTTGCTGTCGGATCCGCTCTGTTCGCTTTCAGCGCCAGCTACGAGTGGTTCCTGGTAGCGCGGATCTTGCAGGGCGTCGGATCGTCCACGGTCATACCGGTCAGCAACCATCTTATGACGCACACCATCGCCCCGCGGCTGCAGGCTCGGACCCTCGGCATCTTCGGCACCGGCCATGGCCTTGGGGTGGTGGCGGCGCTGCTGATCATGCCCAGCGTCCAAGCCGCGGGCGGCTACCGGGCGGTGTTCCTCGTCACGGCCGGGATCGGGGTCGCGCTTGCGTTGGTGGGCGCCGGCCAGAAGCACATACGGGCCGGAGTCGAGAAGCGTCCCGGCGAGGCGACGGCCGGGGCCCTGCTGCGGGAGGTGGGGTCGGTCGCGACGAACCGAAGACTGTGGCTCCTCGCCGTTATCAACATCGGCGTGATGGCGATCGTGGTCGGCATCCTCGCGTGGACACCGGCGTTTCTGAACGACCAGCGGGGCGCCAGCTTGGCTGTCGCCGCCTACCTGACGGCCGGCGTAGGGGTGGCCCAGATGCTGGGGAATATCGCGGGGGCTGCGGCTATGGCGCGATGGGGAAAGGCGTTCGTGCTGCTCTCCGGGATGGCCGTGATGATGGTGGCGACTGCTTTGGCTCCGCTGGTCCCCGGGTTCGCCCCTGTCATCGCCTGCGTGGTCGTGGCCGGGTTCCTCACCATGGTCCTCTTCCCCGCCATCATGGGCTCGGTGCCTGACATCGTCCGGCGCCGGAGCCAGGTGGGGGCGGCAAGCGGCTTTCTCAATCTCACCAACCTGCTCGGCACACTCTTCGCCCCCTGGGTCTTCGGGATACTTCTGGACACCTATGGCACCGGACCCCAGGACCAGGGCTATCTCGCGGGCTACCTGTGGCTGGCCCTCTTCCCCTTGCTTGGGACCATCGCGGCCGCCGTCTTCATGGCTACGAGGCGCAACGCCCGCGTATCGGCCGAGACATATGCCGGCGAGGCCTGAGAGGATCCCGCCGGGCGCAACCGGGAGGCTTCTACGGCGGTCGCGAAGGACGCCGCGCTAGTCGGTAGAACGGGCTGCCGCTTGGCGCTCCGCCAGCGAGGCGATCGAGGTCTCGCTGAAAAGGTCGCTCAACAACTTCGCGGCCTCCTCCCAGACCGGGCGGGTGGGGCAGCCCTCGGCCCGGTCGCAATGCCCGGCACCGTGGCATGGGGCCGGCATGACTTCGCCCTCTACGGCCCTGAGCACGTCGGCGACTGTGATCTCCGCTGCCGGTCTGGACAGGCTGAAACCACCCTCTCGGCCGCGGTGGCTGTTGACAATGTTGGCGAGACGGAGGCCCATCATGAGCTGCTGTACGTATCCGGCCGAGATCCCCTCCGCGTCCGCGATCTCACTCTTGGTCAGGGACGCTCCCGGCTGCTGAGTCGCAAGTAGCACGGCCATTCTGGTGGCGTAGCGGCCCCTGGTGGATATAGTCATCATGGCTCGTGTGAATCCTTCAATAGGTTATTGACAAACTCAGGTTACCAATGTAGGCAATATCTTGTCAGTTTGCAAGCCCCTCTGTTTCCGGTGACGGTGGGGCGGGAAAGGAGTAGCAGCCACCGGGGCGGTGCAACGGGGGCTGGACGCGCTCGGTGGTTCTGTTACGTATAGATGTCCCGGCGGTGGAACGCCGCGGCCGCGGCGGCGCCGATCACGCAGACGGCCGCGAGCATGAGGAGCACGGCCGTCCAAGGGAAGTCGCCCTTCAGCGGGTGGCCCAGGTGGTAGAAGAGGGAGAACACCCGTATCGGCTCCGCGCTCTTCGATACCTGGGCGAGGTTCCCGATGACGTACATCGCGACCAGCACGACTGCAGGGATCACGATGGCGAGGAACGACCGCCGGACCCAGGTGGAAACGAGAAGCGCGAGCGCCCCGAAGAGCAGGCAGAAGACCCAGAGCACGAAGAGCGCGGCCGCCAGGCGGCCGGGCCCGAGGCCCACGCCGGCTGCCGGCACGGCGATGTAGGTGAGGATCCATGTGAGGCTGAGGACGCAAGCCAGAGCGCCCGCCATCGTGCCGAGCGCGGATGCGATAACGTGCCAGCGCGGTAGTGGATTGCTGAGCAGGAGATCCAACGTCTTTCTCTCCTCGCTACCCGAGACGGCGCGAGCACCCATGGGGATGACCATGAAAGGAAGGGCGATGGGGATGATCGAGGTGATGAACTCCATCTCCATCCAGCCCTCGATCGTCATGGAGTCCTCCAGTTGGCCCATGAACTGACGCATCTGCTCGGATGCTTGCTCGAGGTACTGCCCAAGTAACTCGCTCATGCTGGGGAAGAGGGCTACGTAGAGGGCGCCGAGTGCCCCCAAGGCGATGCCCCAGATGACGATGGAGCGTGTCCGGCCGCGCAGTTGCTGCCTCGTCAGCAGCCACCAGTGTCCGGTGCCGGTCATGGCCGGGCCCCCGCGGGACCGGCGCTCGCCGCGGACTGCTGCTGGTCGTAGTAGCCCAGGAACACCTCATCGAGGCTGGGATGTTCCACATTCAGGTCGAGCAGAGTGTAGCGCGCGGCCAGCTTGACAACGGCGTCGATACCATCTCCCACGCTCATCCATATCGTGGTCCCCTCGGCGTGGACGTCGCTCACGCCGGGGAGAGCGGCGAACGGCGCGGCATCGACGGGAGCGGCGAAGACGAGGGTCACCCGCTTGCGCCGTCTTTCCAGGAGCGACTCGGTGGTCTCGAGGGCGGCAAGGCGGCCGCCCCGAACTATCGCGACCCGGTCGCACACCCTCTCCACTTCGCTCAGGATATGTGACGAGAGGAATATCGTCCTGCCTTCGGCTCGGGCCTCTCGGAGGAGCTGGAGGAAGGTGTCCTGAACAAGCGGGTCGAGACCGGTGGTCGGCTCGTCCAGGATGGCGACGGCGGGCTCATGGAACAAAGCCTGCACCAGGCCCACCTTCTGCCGGTTGCCGCGGCTCAGACGCCCTGTCGGAAGCTCGAGGTCGACGCCCAGGCGTTCGGCAAGCCGATCCGCGCTGCCCAGATCCTGCATGCCGCGCAGACGGGCGAAGTTACTCACCAGTTGGCGTCCAGTCATCCGCACGTCGAGTCCGAACTCGCCCGGAAGATACCCTACGGACCTGCGGACCTCCACACTCTGCCGGTGGGAGTCGAGTCCCAGGACCTCAGCGCGTCCTCTGGTCGGGTGGAGCAGGTCGAGCAGCAGCCGTATCGTGGTGGTCTTGCCTGCCCCATTCGGGCCGATGAACCCGAAAATCTCGCCGCTCCGGACCTCAAGGTCGAGCCCTTCGATGCCCAACCGTCTGCCGTAGATCTTGGTGAGTCCCTGTGTGGTGATGGCCGCCGGCATGACCCGCAGACTACCATGCGGCGGGCGCCCGGCCAAAGGCCGGGCGCCCGCCTATTCGTCCCGCTCAGAGGCCGCCCGCCTCATCGGGCAGGAGCGGCCGGAACCAGAGGTTGTAGTCAGTATCCCCGCTCTTCCACACGGTTATCTGGGTGGCCTTGTCGAGCAAGGGCATCAACGTCGCGAGATCATCACCGGAGACCACCACCTTGTGCAGGCCCTGGGAATTGGCCACCTCTTCGCCGCTGGTCGCCAGGTCGGCGAGAGGCCAGGGCAGATGGTTGGGCTGGATGTCGGTAGGGTCGGTGGTCAGCGACGGGTCCACGGGCCTACTGTAGACCGCGAGGGCGGTGAAGTCATAGGGCTGCCAGGTGAGCTGCGTCTTGCTGAGTGTGGAAGGGTCGCTGACCTTGCCCTGCAGGTCGCTGATAGTGGCCCGGGCCTGTTGCTGCTCCATAGTCAGGTTGCCCCCCTCCTCAAAGCCGAGCGCATAGATCTGAGATGAGTAAGTGGTGCCGCCGGCGTTGACAGTGAAGGTTGTCGTTCCGACGTCGGCCACTCCCGGGCTGCCGTAGTCGACGTCGTTCTGGAACAGCCCGGCTTCCTTGGCCGCCGCGAGGATCGCCTGGATCGCGTCCTCGGATACGACGGTCGTTTGGAGATTCGGCAGCGCGGGCCCTGGGAATTGCTCCGTCATCGGTCCGGTCACGATGATCCGCCCGTCGCCGTACAACGTGAACTCGGGGACCATCGTGTAGTTGTACTCGATGGGAACGAAGCCGCCTCCCGTCGAGACCCGGAACACGACCTCGTCGGCACCGGTGGGATGAGAGATGGCGCCCGCGGGGAGCGTCGTCGAAGAGGGGTCTGGGGCGGAGGTGGAGCTCGAGCTGGAGCCACCTCCGCCCGGCGGCGAGTCGATCGTGCCGCAGGCTGCGGTGGCGAGGGCCAAGACGAGGACGAGGAGCGCTGCAAAGGATACGAAGACGATAGAGCCGCGCGACATGGGGGCCCTCCCTCCCGATAGGTACACGCCAGCAATCTCACTAGGACGTACCGCACGCGCGGCCATGTTCCTTCGTAGCTGCCACGGTGCGTTCCCGGCGGCGAGCTGCTCGGGCGGGGGCCGACGCTTCGGGTATAGTGCACGCATGCTCAGGGCCATTGTCATCGTGCTCGACCTCGCGATCGGCGTCGCGGCCGCCGCAGGCGGGGTCTACCTGCTTGCCGGCGCCCGCGGCCTTGGTCGGGAGTGGCTGCACGGCACTCCCTTCAGGACCTTCTTCTGGCCGGGCCTCGTGCTCCTGGTGCTCGTCGGGGGAAGCCTCCTCGCAGCTGCTGCGCTTCTCATCGCCCAGGCACACGTCGGCCGGTTGGTCTCGGTGGAAGCGGGCGTCGTCCTGCTCGGCTGGGCGGGGGTGCTGCTCACGACCGTCGGTTTCCGGCACTGGCTGCAACTGCTGTCGGTCGCCCTGGGCATCGCGGTCGTGGTGCTGTCGTTCGCCCTGCCGGCCCCCGGCTGAGGCCTGTTCTGACCCCGGAGGTCGTCCGGGGCCGCTACGGAAGCTCCAACAATTCGAACCCGGTCGTCGGGTCGCGCTGCCGCGAGGCGTTCGTGCCCGTGATCTCGATCAGCACGACCTCCCCGATCAGCCAGGTCTCGAGCCCTGCCCGCGTGCAGCCGACGGTGGCATCGCCCTCCCGGCCGCAAGCCGCATGCATGTGGAGTACCGGCTCGCCCGCCTCGTTGGGGAAGAGGGTACCGACGGCGAACGTCTCGTGGGCGCCGGCGAGCGCATGGAAAAGGGGCACGACCGCGTCGTCGCGACTTGCGTCGGGGCCGACGACCAGACTGGTCCCGCCGGCCGCGCCTCCCACGTAGAAGGCGACCCCTCGGCTGATCCCGCGATCGCGGGCGAAGGCCTCCAGCGTCTTGTTCAGCGCGTCCCCGTCCTCGAGGCGGAGGACGAACACCCGGCCCAGCGCTGCCTCGCTATGTCTCATGTGTCCGCTCCTCTGTCGTGCAGGCCTTCTAGCCGCATGCCGGCTCATCCGGCCGCCCGGGGGTTGCCTCGACCGGGCGCTCGCCCGTAGTATGCTCGTGGCACTCACTCGAGTGCAAGAACCTGAGAAAGGCGGACAGCATGGCTGACACGGTCGGGGCACCCGGCGGTCTGGACGGCAAGGTAGCGATAGTCACCGGTGGAGGCGGCAGCAACAGCATCGGGCGGGCGATCAGCCTGCGCTACGGGCGCGAGGGGGCTCGGGTTGCGGTGCTCGACATCAATGCTGAGGGGGCGGATAAAGTGGCCGGCGAGGTAGCGGCCGCGGGCGGTACCGCCATCGCCGTAACCTGCGACATCACCGACCTGACCCAGTGCGAAGCCGCTGCGAAACAGGTGGCAGACGCCTGGAACGGCCGCATCGACATCCTCGTCAACAACGCGGCCTTTTTTGGCGGCATGGGCGCCTGGCGCCCCTTCGACGAGTGGCCGGTCGAGGACTGGGACAAGATGCAGAACGTGAACGTGCGGGGCATGTGGTTCATGGCGCGCTCCGTCTTCCCCTACATGAAGGTCCAGGGTTACGGCAAGATCATCAACCTAAGCTCCTCAACGTTCTTCGAAGGCGTCCCCGGCTTCATCCACTACACCACCAGCAAGGGGGGAGTGATCGGCTTCACCCGCTCGTTGGGGAGGGAATTGGGCAAGTTCGGCATCCGCGTGAATGCCATCGCTCCCGGGTTTACCGTCTCGGACGCCCAACTGGAACTGACCAAAGACTCCCAGGAATGGTACGCCCGCAACCGCGAGACCCAGGCGCTGAACGAACGGAACGAGATCCCCGAGGATCTCGCCGGCCCCGCGTTCTTCCTG
>Ga0315273_10002524_pt1 | contig 21643 bp, 20 predicted proteins | sample YL17G02_0_MG_FD_205753 | JGI IMG/M metagenome (GOLD analysis project Ga0315273, IMG submission 205753) | Sediment microbial communities from Yellowstone Lake, YNP, Wyoming, USA - YL17G02_0 | ecosystem: Environmental > Aquatic > Freshwater > Lake > Sediment | place: USA: Wyoming | collected... | reverse complement strand
GGTCAAAGGAAAGCGTCTCCTCTGTAATATTCGACCAGCTCACCCCAGCCGAAGATCTTCTGGGAATAATGCTGACTTTAAAAACGTCTCTTTTAGGCTCGAACAAATACGTAATAATAGCGTGTCCAGCTTCGTGATATGCAGTAACTTCCTTTTCCTCCTGAGAAAGTTTTATCCGCTGGCGCAACCCCAGCTCGATCCGTTCAAATGCTTCGGTTATCTCCTGCAGCGAAACTTCGTCTTTCTTGTTTCGCACTGCCAGGATCGCTGATTCATGCGCGATATTGGCGATATCCGCCGGAGAATTACCGACAGTGATCCTTGCAAGCCTGGCGAAATCTACTGAATTCTTGTCAAAAGCGATCTTTGAAAAATAGTATTCGAATAATTTCTGCCGGTCTTCAAGAGTCGGCAGATAAACATAAATTTTTCTGTCAAATCTTCCAGGCCGCAAAAGTGCGGCGTCAAAAAATTTCTCTTTCATGTTTGTAGCGCCGATAACAATAATATTGAATTCCTTATCGGCTGACTTAAGCCCGTCCATCTCCACTAATAATTGATTCAGGGTCTGGTTGTGCTCGCTATGGCCGCCGTGCCCCATATCCTGGGAGCGTTTTGCGCCCAAGGCATCTATTTCATCCAGGAAAAGAATACATCCTCCATGAACCTCTGCCAGTTCTTTTGCTTCCATGAACATCCTGCGAACGCGCATAGCACCAACGCCTACATACATCTCTACGAATTCAGAGCCGGATTTGTATATAAAGGGGAGCTTGAATTCATGCGCCATGGCGCTGGCTAAGTAGGTCTTTCCGCATCCAGGCGGCCCGAACATCAAAAGTCCTTTAATTATCTTGCCGCCGACTTTCTTTAACCGCGCGCGGTCCTTGATCAATTCCACGACTTCTTTGGCTTCTTCCTTTGTCTCATCCATACCAATGACATCGTTCCAGGTTATGCCGGTCTTGATAGTGCGCGCTTCAGCGAGCGCTTCTGCCTTATCAGGGCGTCTCTTGCCGAATTCTTTAAAAATCACGTCTATCTGGTCATAATCCAGTTCATTTCTGGCCAGCAAATCCTGCACCAGCCGCTCGACAATCTCTTTGTTCTCCCGAAGTGCGTTATTGACTTCCCATAAACAGGAATCTATGATCTCTTCGACATCCTTGTTCAAATCCTGCTCGATCATCACTGACGCCCTTCCGCTATCGAAATTCCCGATATGGCTGGATTTTCCCATACCCCAGCGCCAGACCATATTATGCGCGATCTGGTTGGCATATTCTAAGTGATTCTCAGCAGTATCAGAAGTATTTCCGAATTTTATCTTCTCGCAGCAGTAGCCTGACAACGATACCTTGATTTCGGAGATAAGCATATTTTTGTCCCGGCTTAAGACATCCTCCATTTCTGAAGTCATGAAAACAGAGATCGACTTCCTTCCGTGAGGGAGTATTGAAGCCTTAAAAACGTCCTTAGTAGGGACATAGAGATACGTTACCAGGATCCTTCCTGCTTCGTAAAATGCAGCGCGCGTCTTCTCGTCGATTCCCATACGGAATTTTCGTTTAAGCCCGAGAAGCACCCGGTCTCTGGCAGCATTAATATCCTCTATTGTAAGAGAAGATTTCTTATCTCTCTGGCTTATAATGATCGCCTCTCTGACGAGATTTGCTATTTCAGCAGGAGAAAATCCCACTGTGATGCGCGCGAGCCTTTCTAAATTAGCTGTCTGGCGATCATAGGAGACCTTTGACAAATAATACTCGAGGATCTTCTTGCGGTCTTCGATATCCGGAAGATGGATATATATCTTTCTGTCAAACCTGCCTGGCCTTAAAAAAGCAGCATCTAAAACTCCTTCGGTCATATTTGTTGCGCCAAATACGACGATATTATCGTCCCTGCCGCGCAATCCGTCCATTTCAACAAGCAGCTGATTTAAAGTTGTATTTCTCTCGGTCTGGCCGCCACCGCCGAGATCCCTGGTCCTCATCAGTCCGAGCGCATCTATCTCATCAATAAAAATAATGCAGCCGCCGTGAAGATCTGAAAGCTGGCGGGCGCGCCTGAATAATTTACGCACCCTTGATGCTCCGACTCCCACAAATATTTCGGTAAACTCCGAGCCTGACATAGACAGGAAAGGAAGATTTGTCTCGGTTGCCAATGCCTTGACAAGATAGGTCTTGCCGCAGCCAGGAGGGCCAAAAAGCAAGACTCCTCTAAAGATCTGAGCGCCCTTTTTCTCAAGCGCTACGCGGTCGCGTATCAATTGCACTACTTCCATAGCCTCTTTTTTTGCCTCATCCATGCCGATGACATCTGACCAGCGCACGCCTATCTGGTCTCCTTTTACAGCGTCTTTTACGGCCCTTGTCAAAGAACTGAGCATTCCGCCCTGAGTCATCAAAGACATGAAAGAAAGCGCGAGAGCAAAAATAATCGCATTGAGCACGGAGGTATAAATCAAAAAAGGAAAAGAGGCTGCGGTGCGCTGTTTGCTGACTATATCCATTGTCTGATATTCTTTCATGCCTACGATCAAAAAGACATACACCGAAGTGAGTATAACGCTGATTATCAATGCAGCCACGATCTTTATCCAGTGGAGCTTAAAAAACATACGAAATTTTCTCGAAAAAGGATCTGACGTCGTCATTATTTATCCCCTGTTTTTTGTCATTCGCTTGATCTTCAGTTCGGCTTCCCTCTTTTTGATATCATAGCGCTTATCATAAAGCCTTTTGCCTTTGCACAGCGCAAGCGTGATCTTTGCGTATCCCCGCTCATTAAAGAATGCGTTTAAAGGTACTAAAGTAAACCCTGATTGATTGACGCGGCTAGCCAGCTTGTCGATCTCTTTTTTATGCAAGAGAAGCCTTCGCGGCCTTTTTTCAGCGACATTGAGATAACTTGCTTCGGCATACGGGCTTATGTGCATGTTGTATAAAACGACCTGCCCGTTTTCAACTCGCGCAAAACTGTCGGTAAAATCGGCTTTGCGGGCGCGGAATGATTTGACTTCGCTCCCCTTTAATTCTATGCCGGCCTCAAGGGAATCCAGGATCTGATAATCCCGGTATGCCTTTCTGTTTGTCGTTATAACCGTACTCATTTTATCATAGTTATCATAAAATATAAACCTAAAAACAGGGGTATCGTAATAAGGCCGATTACGTGGCCGTAAAAGATGCCCTGACTTATCAGATGGTCCTGTTTTTTGTAGCTTGAGATGAGCACCGAAAGATTAGAAGCCGGAGGCATGGCAAGTTCTACCATAATAAGAAGGCCCAGCAATTCCGGCAACTTCAGCAAAAAAACAAGCAATAGCCCCAGAGCAGGAAGGATAAAAAGCTTTGCCGATGCCAGAAGCATCATGGCTTTTTTATCTATCTTTGCAAGATGTATGGCTGCGATATTACCTCCCACTATAAAAGTAGCCAAAGGCAATGTGCAGTCGCCTGTCAATTCAAGAGGTTTCATTATTACTGGCGGGATGAACTTGTTCAACCCTAAAAATACCAGGACCAGTCCTATTAAAGTGGCGACAACCGGTGCGCTTAAAAGGCTCCACCAGTCGAATTTCTTGTCTTTTGAGAAAGTCAAAAGGTATATCCCGAACGAAAAGAACAGGAGGTTAAAACCCAGTAAAAAAAGAAAAAGATAAATGAACATCACGTCTGCCTTGTAAGCGGGCAGAAGCGATGCGAACAAAACAAGCGGCAAATACCCTGAGTTCTGAAAAGAGACAAGGCTTAAAAACTGCAGTTTCTGTTCTCCTCCCTTTATAAAATTCGTAAAAAAACCTCCTATAAGCAGGCCTACGGATGTGATTGCCAGGCTTATCAACGGAAAAATCCACCAGTCAGAATACAGGGAAAAATCGAAGTCTCTTATTAACCTGCAGAAAATAAGGACAGGCAGGGTCACCTCGATTACAAGGCGGCTTAATGCATTTAACCCCTCTGCTCCTAAGAGGTTTCGCTTGATAAGAAAATAACCTATGGCTCCAAGAAGAAAGCTCGGCACCACCCCCAGAGCAGTTATCTTAAAAGATTCCAGGAACATATTTTCCCCTTTCAGGACTATATATTATAACAGCAAAAAATATTGCCGGCAACCTAAAATAAAGAATAACCGTTGCACCGTTCGGGACGGTACAGCGGCCAGGATTTTTGAGGTTGACAGTTAGAAAATAGTAGAATATACTTTATGGATAATGCGGAGGTGGCGGAATTGGCAGACGCGCTGGTCTCAGAAGCCAGTGACGCAAGTCATGAGGGTTCAACTCCCTCCTTCCGCACCACTTTCACACCGGTGTTAATTATTATTCCACTTTTTAGAGGCTTGTTTGTAGGAATCAAACGCGCTCTTTTTAGAGAAGTCGTTTCTGACAAGTCCGAAATTATCTACGCCATTTCCCCAGTGATTGTTCGTATCCCTGAAAAACGCCCAGAAGACCTTTTCGACTGAATCAAGCACAAGCAACTGATCGAATACCTGCTTTACCCACCTTGCCTGATCCTGCTCGCTAGGATTTTTCCCCATCCACCAGTTTTTTACCTCAAGACCCCTCTTGACTCCAGGACACCCTATCTCAGTGACCCAGATTTTTTTAAAGCAATCTCCGTTTCTGGACATCACCTTTCGCGTTGCATTCAAAAAAGAAACTGCCCTTTTTATTGCGATCTTATCAATGGGAGTCTCAAATATATGCACGTTTAAAATATCAAAATAATCTCTTGAACCGTTATCATAAAGACGGTTGACGCTGGACAAACCGCTGCTCAGACCACCGTTCAAGACCAAAGCCTCGGGATCTGCCTGTTTTATGGCAGTATAAGCATCTTTTAACAAAACGCAATATTGCTTTAATCCGTCCTGAGGCTCCCAGTAGGTGTGCGAGTCAGGCTCATTCCAGATCTCCCAGTATTTTATCCTGTCTTTGTAACGTTGGACCACTGCGGTTGCATATTTTACAAACATCGAATTGTCATCCGAAGGGTGATTCCACTTTCCAACTGGAGAGGCCCAGTCCGCAGTATAATCAAGAAGTCCGAGTATCTTTATCTTATTTTTGCACAAAATGTCTACGATTTTATCGTATTTGGAATAATCGGTTTTTCCCTGTACGGGTTCGATGTCCTGCCAGATAAAATCCATCCTGACTATCCCCACCCCTGCTTCTTTCATAAGGGCTATTCCCTTTTTGATAGACGCTTCATCCGGATATTGAAAACTGTTCCAGGAATGGTTCCAGTACAAAAATTCCAAGACTCCGAACGGATTGCCTTTGTATTTATCATCAGCTCCTGCCATATGCTCTCCCGCGTAAAAAACTATTGATAGAAACACGAGAATAAAAATAAAACTCTTATTCATGTTTTTTTTCTTCTATGTTTACGTAGTCTTTAAAATCCAGGGGTTCTCCCAGCTCCTGCTTTACCACGCGGATCCTGTCAGGGGGATAGGGGTGAGTCTTAAAATATGTCTTAGGCATTAAAGGCTTTCTGCGGTTTTCCTCCTGAAGTTTTTCAAGGAATGTGATAATGCCGTGAGGATCGTAACCTGCTGATTTCGAGTAACGCGCAGCCAGCTGGTCAGCAAGAAGCTCATCCTCTCTGCCGTAACCAAGAAGAAGCTCTGTAAACGCGATATCAGCGGCATTGGTAACCTGGCCGTTTTTTGCTACAGGAATAGTCGCTATCCTTAATAAAGAATACCCCATCAAAGCCTGAAGTTTTTTGATGCTGTGCCTTGCTACGATATGTCCTACCTCATGCGCCAGAACTCCTGCCAGCTCGTTATCGTCCTTTACTTTATCGACCAAACCTTTATTTACGTATACAAACCCTCCCGGCAACGATACGGCGTTGACTTCCTCGCCTTCCATCACCTTAAAGGTATAATCTATATCTTTTCTGTCAGAGACAGAAGCAACTTTCCTGCCTATATCATCCACCCGTTTTTGCATTAACGGGTCCTGCACCAATTTGAATTTCTTTTCTATTTCCTTCGACATTGACCTGCCGATATTTATCTCCCTGTCTGTTGAATAATAAAAAGACTCTTGTTCTCCGGTGACGACGTTGTATTCAGTCGAACAGCCGGATAAAAATGCGCCGGATAAAAGACAGCAAAGGAAAACCGCAAATATTTTGACATCCAGTTCTTTTAGCATCTGATACAGTTTTCTCAGCGGCAAACCTACCACATTATAAAAACAGCCTTCGATCCTTCGGATAAAAAATGCGCCTTTTCCCTGTATATCAAAACTGCCTGCTTTGTCCAGAGGAGATATGTATTTAAAATACCCTTTGATCTCTTTGTCCGTAAGTTTATCCAGGTATATCTTTGTCTTTTCGCATGAGACTTTTATTTTGTTTTTGTCCTTGTCGATAACAGCGATACCCGTATAAATCCACTGTGGTTTTCCTGAGAGCATTTTGAGCATTTTAGCTGCATCGGCCAGATTCTCAGGCTTTCCGAACAAGCGTTTTCCTTCGACTACGACCGTATCAGCTGCGATCACAATGCCGCTTTGCACCTTTGCGGCTACTGCCTCTGCCTTTGCCCTGGCGTTTTTCTTGACAAGCTGGGCAAATGAGGCTTTGCCTGCCCTTGTCTTCTCCTGCACTCCGCTGGAAACGACTTGAAACTTCATGCCGAAGATCTCAAGCAATTTTTTGCGCGCTTTTGAATCCGAAGCCAGATAAATTTTTCTCATAACTTGTTACATTCCGGGATTGTCAAGCTTATACATTCCGGGATTGTAAACCTTAAAGGGATTTTGCTGCCGACTCACCTGCCAGATAGCCTGTTGAGAACGCTGCCTGCAGGTTAAAACCTCCGGTATCCGCGGCAACATCTACCATCTCCCCGCAAAAATAAAGCCTTTTGACAAGACGCGATTGCATTGTCTTTGGGTCTATGTCTTTTAAAGATACGCCTCCGCGGGTGATCATAGCCTCTTCCATGGGCCTGGAACATTTTATATCCAAATGAAAATTTTTTAAAGAAAAAACTGTTCTTTGCCTCTCTTCTGCAGTGATCTGATTGGCTTTTTTATCTCTTTTGAGATGAATGCCGTCCAGAAAAACCCCTATCAAGCTCACAGGAAGCAGATTTTTCAAGAGATTGCCGATATTCTTTCTTGGGTTTGTCTTTATTTCTCTTAAAAGCCTGTTATGCAATTGCTCTTGCGATAAGGCGGGTTTTAAATCTATCAGGCAAAAGACTTTTTCTTTGTCCGCCAGCATATCCGCGACAAGCCCGCTTAAAGACAGGACCAAAGGCCCTGAAATGCCGAAATCAGTAAAAAGCAGTTCTCCTATTTCCGAATCTATCGTCTTTTTGTTGTTTGAAAACCTGATCCTTATGTTCTTCAACGTCAGACCCTCGGGCAAAGCTAAATCCCCTTTTACTACTTCCAATGCTACCAGCCCGGGCCTGCAGGGGATTATCCTGTGCCCTGAATTTTTAGCGATCCTGATACCATCGCCTGTCGAACCGGTAAAAGAATAAGATAATCCACCTGTAGCTAAAATGACACTTTCGGCAGGAATAAAACTTTTGTCTTCCAGAAACACCCCTTTGACACGCCCCTCTTCTATGGCAATATTTTTTACCTGGACATCATATATGAGTTTTACTTTATTGCTCCCTAATTCTTTTAACAGCACCTTAAGCACGCTCAATGAACTATCCGATTCCGGGAATACCCTGAGCTGCCTTTCAGTTTTCAGCTTCAATCCTTTTTTTTCAAAAAAATTCATCAGGTCTTTATTAAAAAATCCCCTGAAAGCATCTCTTAAGAATTGGCCGTTGCCGTAAAACCTTTTTAAAAAATCCTCCAGTCCGCAAGTATTTGTGAGGTTACACCTGCCCTTGCCGCTCAAGAGGAGTTTTTTCCCTGCTGAGCCATTTTTTTCCAGGATGGCGACATCCTGACAGAACTGGCTTGCTCTTATTGCTGCCATCATGCCTGCAGGGCCTGCGCCGATTATCACGATTTTGTACATAATTGGTTATTTAAGTTAGTTATGTCAGTTAAGTTATTCGGGTTGTTGGGTTAGTTAAGTCAATCGGGTTTAGAAGAAGAGGGAAAAACTCAGACTCCCAAGTCAGAAAGAGTAAAAATAGATTCAAGTTTTAAACCGGCCAGGTCCAGATTTTCCTTCGCGCCTTCGTTCCTGTCTACGATAACAATGGCCTTGACTACTTTGATCTTCATGCCATCCAGCACCTGTTTTGCTTCGACCAGCGATTTGCCTGTCGTAGCCACGTCATCCACAAGCACGACCCTGTCGTCCTGTTTTAAAGCAGGGCCTTCTATCTGACGCTGCGTGCCGTGTTCTTTGGCAGCCTTTCTTACGATGAATGTCTTAAGCGGCACCTTATTCAAATGGCTCAAAACAGCGACTGCTCCGACAATCGGGTCTGCGCCCAGCGTAGGGCCTCCGAGCGCATCCGCGCCATCGGCTTTGATCATATCAATCATTATGCTTGCGACAAGATAAGCCCCTTCAGGGGTCATGGTGATGATCCTGCCGTCCAGATAAAAATTGCTCTCTTTGCCCGAAGAAAGGATGAATTTCCCCTTTTTAAAAGCCTCTTTCTTGAGTAACCCCAAAAGCTGACGTTTCAACTCTGCGGCGCTGCTAGTTTCCACTGTTATCCTCTCTTAGTCTTTAAAACTGGGCGCTAAGTCATCGCGTTTGAATTATTAAGCTATTTTACTCTCGTAAAGAACGCATGTCAACCGTATTTGCGGCGATATTCTTTTGACAAATCCCAATTTCATTGTTATTATAAACAAGAGGTGCTTGATGTTTGAATCATTAAGCGGATTTTTAAACGGCCTTGTGGATTTTCTTTATCCCAGGACCTGCGTTGTCTGCAAAAAAAAGCTGACTTTGACTTCGGTGGACGGCATTATCTGCCTGGATTGCTGGGGCAAGATCAAGAAAAATCTTCCTCCTTTCTGCCGGCGCTGCGGCAGGACCTTGCAGAAAAAATCTCCGAATAAAAACATCTGCGCAGGCTGCATTAAGAACCTTGTTTATTTCGACCGCGCCTTCAGCCCCTGTTTGTACGAAGGCCCCGTCAAAGATCTGGTGCATCAGTTTAAATATCAGGGCAAAGATTACCTCGGGCATGTCCTCTCAAGGCTGATGGCTGACTTTATCCGGGAGTTTGCTGTGCCGATGGATATCCTGGACATTGTCGTGCCGGTGCCGCTTTTTAAGACAAGGCTGCGCGAGCGGGAATTCAACCAGGCCCAGATCCTGGCTGAAAACATAGCCGGGATTTTTAACAAAAAACTTATTGTTGATTTTCTGATACGCGTCAAAAACACGCAGACACAGACAGAACTTACGCCCCGGCAGAGGCTGTCGAACGTTAAAGAAAGTTTTCAAGTCAGAGAAGGCTCTGGCTTCGAAGGCAAAAATATACTTCTTGTTGATGACGTCCTTACTACGGGTGCGACCTGTTCAGAGGCTGCCTGCGCCTTAAAAAAAGCTAAGGCGAACATCGTTTTTGTAATAACTGCGGCCAGCTGACCTTTTAAGATCGGGCCTTGAAACACATTGCAATCAAAAATGTCAGAAGACCCGATCTTGAACTCTAGAATATGAAAATACTTAGAAATTATTTCTTAAAAGAACTTATCTTGCCTTTGTTCCTGGCCCTTGTCGTGATTAATTTTGTTTTTATACTGGGCTATCTTGTCCAGATAGCACACCTTGTCATCAACAAAGGCGTGGATATATTAAGCGTAACAAAGTTATTCCTGTTCAGGATACCCGCCCTGCTTACCTATACCCTGCCTATCGCTACGCTTATTTCTGTGCTTTTATCTCTGGGAAGGCTCTCAAGCGACAATGAAATAGTGACTATAAAAGCTAGCGGCATAAATATTTTCAGGCTCCTTTTCCCGCTTTTAATAGTGGGGCTGATCTTAAGCCTTGTGATGGTGATTTTTAACGACCGCGTAGTGCCCTATGCCCATTTTGCCTCAAGGAAAACTCTCGTGCAGGTAGGCATAAAAAATCCCACCGCTGTCCTTGAACCGGGAGTTTTTATAGATTCTTTTGAAAAATACATACTTTTCATTTACTCTATAGACGGCTTCAAGCTAAACAACGTCAGGATATACGAACCTCAGTCCGAAAATAAACCCACGCGCATCATTGTAGCCAAAAAGGGCGAATTCCTCTCCATGCCGGAAAGAAACATGGTAAAACTCAAATTGATGGACGGCTCAGCGGACGAACCCGACCCGAATAACCCCCAGAATTTTTATAAACTGAATTTTAAGAAATATTTTATGACATTAAACCTTGCAAACATGAAGGACAAGGATTCTATAGACAAAAAACCCAAGGACATGACTATAGATGAATTAAGGCAAGGCATAGAAAAATTAAAGTTAAAAGGCATCGACTACACCCCCCTCGTCACCGAAATAAACAAAAAAATTGCCCTTGCTTTTTCTGCCTTCGTATTCATGCTGCTGGGGCTGCCTCTCGCGATAATGACCAGGCGCCGTGAAAAATCCATCAACTTCGGCATCGCATTTCTGATAATAGGGCTTTATTATCTTCTGCTTCTGGGCTCTGAGGCATTGAGCCTGCAGGGATACCTGGACCCGCAACTGGCGCTCTGGATCCCGAACGCGGTGTTCGGTTCGTTAGGATTATACCTCACATACCGCCTATGCGCATATTAGACCGCTATATTTTAAAATCGGTTCTGCACATCCTTCTTCTTTGCGTTTTGGCTTTTTTTTTCCTTTACATCATCATAGACCTTTTTTCCCACCTGGATCTGATATTAGAGAACAAGGTAAGCTTGTCTGTGCTGAAGCAATACTATTTGACTTTCCTGCCTGTGATATTCGTCCAGATCGCTCCGTTTGCAAGCCTTCTGGCCACATTATTCACGTTTGCCAAGTTAAACCAGGATAATGAAATAATAGCCATGCGCTCTTCGGGGCTAAGCATATTCCAGATAACCAAAACTGTCATCGTCTTCGGCCTCATGTTGAGTTTTTTCATATTCTGGATCAATGACAGGTTCGTGCCGTACTGCCTGGACCAGAACAAATCTATAAAAGAACAGATGGAAAAAGGCTCCAGGCAAAAGACCGCCAAAGACCAGCAGGCCTTAAACAGGATAACGGTCTTCGGCGCGCACAACAGGCTTTTTTTTGTAAACACCTTTTATCCTTCAAACAGCACTATCGAGGGAGTCATTATCCTGGAGCACGACGAAAAGCAGAACATCATAAAAAAAATAGTCGCTGACAGGGGAGTCTATAAAAAAGGGCTGTGGAGATTTTATAAAAGCATGACTTATTACATGGATGAAAACGGGCAGTTGATAGGAGATCCTCAATTCCTGGAGGAAGAGATAATGACCATAACCGAACCCCCTCAGGAATTCACCAATCAGAGAAAAACGGCGGATTTCATGAATTTATCGCAATTAGAAGAATATATCTGGAGGCTGTCCAAAAGCGGGGCTACGACAGTCATAAGGAACCTTAAAGTGGACTATTACCAAAGGTTCACTTCCCCCCTGACAAGCCTTATCATAATACTTCTGGGCATACCTTTTGCTTTAAAAATACAAAAACGCGCCACAGGCATGTCTTCGCTGGGGATATCGCTTGTAGTAGGTTTTCTATACTATGTCTTAAACGCGGTCAGCATTGCTCTCGGCAAAGCCGGGATCCTTGCGCCTTTTCTTGCCGCATCCCTAAGCCATATCTGCGCCCTGCTTTTAAGCACCTACCTTATCGGTACTATCCCATAAACAATTCTTTCCATTAAACATTTTGACATTAGTGGGTTGTAGGACACAAAGTTTCAAAGGTTTCAAAAGTTAAAAAGGTTTCAATGGTTTTTTATTATTTATACAGGCGGGGGATACGATTGCCTAAACCGCATACTATTTCATACGGGATGGTACCGGAGAGGCCGGCAAGTTCTTCAGCAGTGATTTTATTCTTGCCCTGCGAGCCTATGAGTACGACCTCATCTCCTATTCTGACTTTGGTACCGCCTACATCGACCATTATCTGGTCCATGCATATTTTTCCGCTTACCCTAAAAACCTTACCGCGGATCAAAACAGGAGCCCTGTTCGAGAGATTGCGCGGATAACCGTCTCCGTAACCCAAGGGAAGGTTTACGATTGTAGTCTGCCTGGGCGTTATATAATCGTGTCCGTAACTAATGCCGTAGCCCTTCGGAACGCGTTTGTAGTATATAATCTTTGTCTTTAAGCTTAAGACCGGCTTTAATTTTAAAGAAAGTTTTGCTACCGGAGACAGGCCGTATATAACAAGGCCGGGCCTGACCATATTAAAATGGCCTTCTTTAAAATTGATAACTCCAATGCTGTTAGCGGCGTGCAGAACAGGGATCGAGATACCTTCGTTATTTAACTTTTTTATCAGGGAATTAAATATTTTTATCTGGTATAAAGTAAAATCCTTATCCATATCGGCAAAAGCAAAGTGGGTAAATAATCCTTCGATATTTACGTATTTTAATTTATCCGCATCTCTTACTAATTTAAAAGCGTCCTTTTGCAGTACGCCTAACCTGCCCATGCCCGTATCCACCTTGATATGAACTTTTATCCGTTTGCCCAGGGACTTTGCCCTTTTGTTTAATGCCCTGGCGAATTCCATGCTGCAGACAGTAGGAACAAGATCATACCTGAAAAGCGGCCCGATATCCTTTTTTAGAATGACTCCCAATACCAATACCGGGCAGTTTATCCCTGCCTGTCTTAATCTTATGCCCTCGTCTATGGAGGCGACTCCGAGATAATCCACTCCGCAGGAAATCAGTCTCCTTGAAACCGGGATAAGGCCGTGTCCGTATGCATCTGCTTTTACGGTGACCAGGATCTTGATATCCGAAGAAAGTAATTTCTTTATCTCAAAAAAATTATGGGCCAGATTCCCCAGATCCACCTCTGCCCACGTCGGCCTGTAGCCTATATTATTTGCCTTGTTTTTCACTTTTTTATTTTACTGACCTGGCATTCTTTGGGATAAAGATACACGGGGTTCACGGAAAAAGCGGTCTTTAGTTTTCCGCTTTTTATATTTTCCTTTGCAAGCGCTATTATATTCCTTCCCTGGATGAGCCAGTGATCCCTGTCCAAAAAATCTGCCGCCTCTATAGAGTTTTTTATTTTTTCTTTGTAATATAACAGCCCGTCTCCGAGAAATAAGAGTTTATCCTTTGATCTTGCCGGAACGTGTTTTCTTACTTTAGCCGATAATTCCTCGGGTGCCAGCAGCAAATATTGCGAGATCCTTTTCAGTGCGCCTTTATTTTGCGTATAAATAGCCGTATAGATAAGGCCCCTTTTTGCGTCTATGACAGGGATTATGAGATCGCAAACCCCTGCGGCATTCTTTGCAAGGATGTCAAGGCTGGATACAGCTGCTATTGGTTTTTCCAAAGACCACGCCAGCGCTTTGACAGCTGACATGCCGACTCTTACGCCCGTAAATGAACCTGGCCCCTGTCCGCAGGCAAAAAAATCTATATCTTTCATCTGCCAGCCAAGGCTATCCACGACTCTCTTGATAGCGGGCACAAGCAAAGAAGAAAGTCGGGTGCCGACTTCGACATTATAATCCGATACTTTGTCTGCGTCTGCGATTCCGATCGCTAAAACCCTGCTCGAAGTATCAACTGCCAATATCTTCATTGAACTTCTCCAGTAATTGCCTGTAATGGCTTCCTGCTGCGAAAAATTTCAGGGTCCTTCTGTTATTACCTGATATCCTAAGCTCTATCTTTAAAAATTCCTTGGGCATGGAATAACCCAGTTTATCCGCCCACTCGATCACTGAAATGCCTTCGTCAAAAAGATATTCTTCATAACCTAAATTCAGGATGTCTTTCGGATCGTCCAGCCTGTAAAGATCAAAATGATAGATGGGGACCCTGCCGTTATACTGCCGTATCAAAACAAAAGTAGGACTTAGGACTTTGCCGGGCTCAACTTTGAATGCCGAGCATATCCCTCTGGTTAAAACCGTCTTGCCTGAGCCCAGATCCCCGAAAAGGCACACTATATCCCCTTTTTCAAGGTTTAATGCCAGCGACCTGCCTATCTTTAATGTCTCTTTTACTGATGTGGAAACTATCTTCATCTTTAAAAATGCCTGAAACCCCTTATATCAAGTTTTTTTTGCCTTCCCGATTTCGTCAGCAGGTTAAACCCGGATTGCTTTTTGGCTATATGGCCTATCTGAATAAAATAAGGGTTTTTGCACGTCAGTTTTTTTGATTCTTTAAGCGAAAGGGTGAATAACAGTTCAAAATCCTCTCCGGAATAAAGCGCGTCCTGCAATCCGCGGGCCTGTTGATTTATCGGGATCAAATCCTCATATATAACAGCGCCTGCTTTGCTTTCATCCAGTATATGGCCGAGGTCCTGGACCAATCCATCAGAGATATCGATCATGGAATTTATCTTAAAGTTTTTTACTAAAAACCTGGCTTCCTTGAGTCTGGGGTCGAATGCAAGATGCTTTCCTGAGATAGAACCTCCCAGCCCTCCTGTAACGAATATTACATCACCTGGTTTTGCCCCGCTTCTTAAAACAAGCCGCTTCTTTTCGACAAAGCCGATAAGGCTTATATTAACAGTTAATATTTTTGAGGCGCTTATATCCCCTCCCACTATGTTTATCCCGTACTGTCCTGCAAGATGCTTTATGCCACTGTAGATCCGGTCGCAAACCTCTACTTTTGTCCTTTCAGGAAGCGCAAGAGAGACCAGGCAATACTTTGGTATACCGCCGCATGCGGCTATATCGCTCAAAGTTATTGCCAGGGCCTTCCTCCCTATCAGATAAGGGTCGTCTTTGTCTTTGAAATCTACGCCCTCTATAATCGTATCCGTTGTGAATAAAAGATATTTTTCTTTAGTCCATTTTATCACAGCGCAGTCGTCTCCGATCCCTTTTAAAACCGTAGAGTCGGTCCTTATCTGTTTTGTCATGCGTTTTATCAGTCCAAATTCGCCAAGGCCTCTGATCAACATATAGTTTTTATATTCCTTCCAAACGGCGGCCTTATTATTCCCCTTTCGGTGATGATAGCGGTTATCAGCTCATGCGGGGTCACGTCAAACGCCGGATTAAATACTTTAACGCCTTTCGCTGAAATGTTTTTCTTAAAAAACAGCCTTGTGACCTCTTCTCCTTTTCTCTGCTCTATTAGTATGTCTTTTCCTGTTGTTATATGAAGGTCAAAGGACGAAAAAGGCGCTGCAACATAAAAAGGTATCTTGTGATATCTGCTTAAGACCGCCAGGGAATAAGTGCCTATTTTATTCGCGGCATCCCCGTTAGCTGCGATCCTGTCTACACCGGTGATGACCATATCTATTTTGCCAGACTGCATCAAAGCCGCAGCCATATTATCGCATATCAAAGTGACATCTATTCCCTTTTTCTTTAATTCCCAGGCAGTAAGTCTTGCGCCCTGTAAAAGCGGCCTTGTCTCGCACGCAAACACTTTTATATATTTGCCTTTTTCTTTTGCGCTATAGATGACTCCCAGCGCTGTCCCGTAATCAACAGTGGCAAGGATCCCGGCATTACAGATGGTAAGGACTGAATCTTTATTTTTTAAAAACCTCTGGCCTGACAGACCTATTTTTCGGCAAGTCAGCCTATCCTCCTGCAATATCTTTTGCGCCTCGGAAAAAAGGACTTTTTTTATAAAAGCAACCGGCCTGTCCTTGTTCTTTCTTGCTGTCTGCGCCATCCTCTCAAGCCCCCAGAAAAGATTCCTGGCAGTCGGCCTGGCAGAACCAAGGCGCATGATCGCTTTATCAATTGCTCTTTGAAAATCTGAGAAATTTGTAGCTTTTGAATCCTTTATGCCCAGATAGACACCAAATGCTGAAGCCACTCCCAATGCAGGCGCGCCTCTGATCTTCATTTCTTTTATTGCAGTCCAAAGGCTTTTTAAATCCCTGATGTAAATATATTCCAGATTCGCCGGCAGTTTGGACTGGTCGATTATCTTTATCGAACCGTTCTTCCAGCCTATGGTCTTAATATCCATTGAGCTTTTTTTCAAGATGTTTTATTTGGTTTTTTATTTGTTTTTTTATCCCCGGGCACCTTCCGGGTTTTAACAAAACAATGACCCTGCGATAAGCCTTTAAAGCGCCCTTATAATCTTCGAGGTTATAAAGGGCATCTGCAAGATTATCATAAGTGACAGCCCTGCCTGGCTCAAGCTTCAACGCTTTCTTAAAGTATACCATAGCTTCAGTATGCCTTCCGATATTGTTAAGAAGCCAGCCTTTGTTATGATAAATAGTCGCGTAATCAGGTTCGGCTGAGATCCCTTTGTCAAAATATTCAAATGCCCCGTCTATAATACCGATCTCTACCATGCATAATGCGCGGTCATTATATGCGGCGCCGTCTTTCGGATTATATCTTATAGCTGCGTCGAAATGCTCTATCGCCGAGTTGAAGTTTTCCTTCAGGATCTGGATCTGGCCTTTAAAATATTCTATCTCTGCGAATATGTTTTCCTGTTTTGCCTTTTTCAAAGCTTTGTTTGCAAGCCTTACGGCTTCGGTCTTAGTGCCGTATGTAATCGCCTCATCAAGCCTTGACCTTAAGCAGCCAAACTCTCCGTGTCTTCCCATTTATACATTTACATTCCGGGATTGTCCCGCATAGACATTCCGGGATTGTAAGTTATTTTAAAAAAACCTTCTGCGTTTTCGGTTGTGACCCTTGAGACTTCTTCGAAACTTATTCCTTTGATCTTTGCGATCTCTTGCGCAAGTATCCTTACAAACCAGGGCTCGTTTCTCTTTCCCCTATAGCCTTCGGCAGGCAGGTAAGGCGCGTCTGTTTCGAGAAAAATCCTTTCAAGAGGCGCGATCCTGACTATGTCTCTTAGCTTCTGAGCTTTTTTGTAGGTGATATTACAGGTAAAAGAGACATAAAACCCCAAGTCCAGTATTTCCCTTAAAAAAAGTTCATCCGACGAAAAACAATGCACAACGGCTTTTTCAAGGCCGTTTCTTTTTATTATGTCAAGGGTATCTGAATCGGCATCGCGGGAATGTATTACAGCAGGCAGATCCAGCTCTTTTGCCAGATCGATGAACCTGATAAACAGGGCTCTTTGTTGGTCTTGAGGAGAAAGGTTGCGGTAATAATCCAGTCCGATTTCGCCTATTGCGACCGCCTTGCCGTTTCCGGCTAATCCTGCGACTGTCTTAAAATCTTCTTCTGAGAAATCTTTAGCGTCGTGAGGATGACAGCCTACTACCGCAAAAATCTGAGGATACTTTTTCGAGAGGTCTACTGAATTTATCGACCCGGTAAGACTTGAACCTATGTTGATTATGCATCCTACCCCGTTGTCTTGCGCCGTACGGATCACCTGTTCCCTGTCTTTATCGAACTCCGGGAAATCTAAGTGGCAATGCGTATCTATTAACATCTTAGTTGCGTTAGAACGTTGATTATGTTATTTACGTTTAGGGATTTCAATACGAGGGAATAACGGACTTCCTTTTTTGATTTTATCCCGGCCAAGCTGGTCTACTATCGATTCGCTGGTGCCGGGCATAAAGGCGTACAACCTGTCTGCGACTGCTCTTATCACTTCCACAAGCAATCTGATAAAATTTTCAAGCTCCTGAGTCCTGTTTTCCTTTTCCAGATTCCAGGGCTTTGTCTCTTCGACATGTTTGTTTGCCATGTTTATAAGCTTCCAGATCTCCTCCAGGGCTATGCTGAAATTATAATCTCTGGTCGCGGTCAAATAAGGCGTGACTTTATTCGCAAGCATCTTGGCCTCGCATAGTATCTTTCCTGCAGCCATATCAAGATTTCCCGAAGCCAAGTTTACATCCGGGATATTCCCCTGGAAATATTTCTCTATCATCGTCAGGGTCCTAAAGACAAGATTGCCCAGGTCGTTTGCAAGATCGCTGTTTACCCTTTTTATTATAGAATCCTCGGAAAAATTCCCGTCCAGACCAAAAGGCACGTCCCTCAAAAGAAAATATCTGTAAGCGTCCACTCCGAATTGGCGGACCATATCGATGGGAGACACTACATTCCCGCGGGACTTTGACATCTTTGTATCTCCAATCAGCCACCAGCCGTGTGCAAAGACGGTTTGAGGAAGCTCTATATCAAGCGCCTTAAGCATTATCGGCCAGTATATCGCATGCTGGCGCAGTATATCCTTACCTATAAGCTGTAAATCCGCGGGCCACCATCTGGAATGGTATCTGCCTTTATCGTCAAACTCGCCTACGGCGCTTATGTAATTTATCAGGGCATCGAACCATACATAGGTAACATGGCCGGGGCTGAAAGGCAAAGGTATGCCCCAGCTTAAGCGCTCTTTGGGGCGGGAGATACACAGGTCAGTAAGTTTGTTCAGCCTTAAAAAACTCAAAACCTCGTTGTAGCGGACCGCGGGCCTCACAAAATCCGGATTTTTCTCTATATAGCTTACCAGCCAGTCCTGGTACTTCGATAACTTGAAAAAGAAATTTTTTTCTTTTATCCTTTCCACCGGCCGCTTACAGTCAGGGCAGAGGTTTGCCTCAACGACCTGAGATTCGGTCCAAAAACTCTCGCATGGAGTGCAATACCGGCCTTCGTATTGCGACTCGTAAATATCCTGCTTTGCATACAGTATCTCCAAGACCCTGCTGACAGCGTCGATGTGCCTTTTTTCGGTCGTACGGATAAAGTCGTTATAGGATATATTCAATTCCTGCCAAAGGTCCTTAAAGATGAGTACGACCTTATCTGCAAATTCTATCGGAGCCAGCCCGCTTTCATCGGCCGCCTTTTGGATTTTCTGGCCGTGTTCATCAGTGCCGGTTAAAAAGAAGACATTTTCGCTTCCTTTGACCCCGCGCATGTAACGCGCAAGCGTATCTGCGACGATCGTCGTATAGGAATGCCCTATGTGCGGCTGTGCGTTTACGTAGTATAACGGAGTCGTGATGTAGAACTTATTCGCCATTTTAGTCGAGTGGGTTTAGCGGGTTGTTTATATTATTTGTATTTTATTTCGATTATCTTGCCGTCTTCTAATTCTACTGTCGCCGCGCGCTTAAAAACATTGACTCCGATGACCTTGCCTTTGCCTTCCTGGGTACTTAACCTTTCGCCCTCCCTGGGCAGACCTTTGGAGAGGAGCTTGTATGTCTCATATTCATAATTAAGGCAGCACATAAGCCTCGAACATATGCCCGATATTTTAGGAGGGTTTAGGGGAAGCCCTTCTTCTTTTGCCATTTTAATCGTGACGGGCTCAAAGTCTTTCAAAAAAGTCGCGCAGCAGAGTTCCCTGCCGCACGGGCCGAAGCCGCCGAAAAATTTCGTCTCATCCCGCACGCCTATCTGCCTTAATTCGATCCTGGCCTTAAATATTTTAGCAAGGTCTTTTACCAGATCCCTGAAATCGACACGGCCTTCAGAAGTGAAGTAAAATATTATTTTACTTCTGTCAAAAGAATATTCTGACTGTACCATTTTCATGTCAAGCTTGTGCTCCTGGATTTTCTTGACGCAGGTGTTGAAAGCATCCTTTGACTTGCTCCTGTTGTCCTCTATCTGTTTGATATCCGCCTTGGTCGCGATGCGCAGTATTTTCTTTACGGGCTGTTTCGATTTGTTCTCGTCGTTTGGTTTCTGAGAAACCACCAGTCCGTAATCAAGCCCTCTGTCATGCTCCAGGATCACGTAATCCCTTTCGCGTATTTCAAGATCCGCGGCATTATAGAGAAAAGTCTGCCCCGTATCCCTCAATCTTACAAAAATAAATTTTTCCATAGAGATCCTTTCAATGCGCCTGCTCAAAAACCAAGCACAATTGAGAAACCAAAAGTTTAAAATTGACGTTTCTTTCGATATAAAAAAGGGCGTCCGAAACTTCCCTTAGTATTTCGTCCAATGCCTCGAACGTATAAAACTCAGCCAGTTTCGAAATCGCCTGGCTTCTGTCCTGATTGATCAGCCGGGTATTCTTGCCCGCAGCCTTTAAAAGGTATATATCCCTGAACCAGCCTGCCAGTATCTGAAGGTCGTATCTTAACTGCTCCCTGTCCTTAATGACATTTTCCTGGATCGGTCCCCGCGAGGGCAAAGTAAAATAGTCGATTATGCGGTTTTTTTCCGTCAGGAAATCCCTGTCTTTCAACCGCAAAGCGCAGCCGAGCCTTCCTTCCGAGAAAAACGCAAGGTAATGCAGCGGCCCTTCGTCAACCGAATAGTCTTGCCTTAATATGCCCTCGAGTTCTTTAGCGCTTAGCGCAGAAAACTTTATTTTCTTGCAACGCGAAATAACGGTCCTGAATAACAAGGCAGGCTTATCTGTTATCAAAATGATGACGCTGTGTTTTGGCGGCTCTTCAAGCGTTTTTAGAAATGCGTTGGAAGACTCATCGTTCAAATTGTGGGCGTCATTGATGATGAAGACTTTATACCGGGCCTCGTAAGGCCTTAAGCTGGCTTCCTGCCTCAGTCCTCTTATATCTTCGATTTTGATTTCCTGTGAATACCCTTTATCTATAAAATGCACGTCCGGATGCTGGTTGTTTTCTATCTTACGGCAGGATATGCAGCTGTCACAGCCATCAGAGCTGTTTTGCAGGCAGTTGACTGCTTTTGCCAGGGCCTTTGCTACAAGACCTTTGCCTATTGCCTCTGGGCCGGTAAAAAGGTACGCGCCTGCAAGACGCATGTCCCTTAGATCCTGCTGTAAAAAAAATATTTGTTTTGTGTGCCCTTTAATATCTTTGAATGACATTATATTAAAGAATTTTTCCGACCAAAGCGCGGATCTTGCCTTGAGTCTCCATCTTATCTTTTTCTAATCTTACGACTTTTATCCTTTCGGGCTCCTGCCTGGCCATTTCCAGATATCCGCCTTTGACGCGCTTATGATACGCAAATGCCCTTTTCTCTATGCGGTCCTTTTGGCGGATCCCTTTTAATGCGTTTTTAAGGGGCAGATCTAACAGGATAGTCAGATCTGGTTTTATGCCTTCCGTGACGAAATCGCCAAGGACTTTTATAAATTCGATGTCCATGCCGAGCCCGTAGCCCTGATATACCACTGTTGAATCCAGGAACCTGTCGCAGACTACGATTTTACCCTGCCCTAAAGCGGGTTTTATGACTTCTTTTACTGTCTGGCTGCGGCTTGCCATATAAAGAAACAGCTCTGTCTGGCAAGACATTGATTTATTATCGGGATCCAGAAGCATCTTTCTGATATTTTCGCTTATCCTTGTCCCTCCGGGTTCCCTCAAGAATATAACGTCGTAGCCGCTCGCCTTTAGATATTCATAGAGGAGCTTTGACTGAGTGCTTTTGCCGCATGACTCCGAACCCTCGAATGTGATGAATTTGCCTTTCATATTTATATTGCAGTGCAGGAATATGTACCTGAAGTATCTTCAACAAAATACCCGAACCTCTTTTTAATGTCTTCCCGCAACTCGTCTGCTTTCTTAAAATCCTTGATTTTTCTGGCCTGAGCTCTTTCTTTAACTTTCAACAACATCTCGGCAGGCAAAGTCGTTCTAG
>Ga0315273_10002521_pt1 | contig 21665 bp, 18 predicted proteins | sample YL17G02_0_MG_FD_205753 | JGI IMG/M metagenome (GOLD analysis project Ga0315273, IMG submission 205753) | Sediment microbial communities from Yellowstone Lake, YNP, Wyoming, USA - YL17G02_0 | ecosystem: Environmental > Aquatic > Freshwater > Lake > Sediment | place: USA: Wyoming | collected... | reverse complement strand
ACACCGACAAGCCGCTCTACATCAAGGGCCTCGCGTTCATCGCCGGCGACGCGACCGGCAACGCGGACCCCGACTACGACTACACGTGGTTCCCGGAGATCAACATGGCGGGCAAGGACGCGTACGCCCAAGCCGGCGTGACCGACCCCCGGGCCCAGATCGCGATGGCCGAGGTGCACGACTGCTTCACCCCGGCCGAGCTGCTGATCTACGAGGACCTCGGCTTCGTCGAGCGCGGCACCGCATGGAAAGAAGTCCTCAACGGCACCTTCGACCTCCTGGGTGACCTCCCGGTGAACCCAGACGGGGGTCTGAAGAGCTTCGGTCACCCGGTCGGCGCCAGCGGCTTGCGCATGTTCTTCGAGAGCTGGCTCCAGCTGCGGGGCGAGGCACCGCCGGAGCGCACGATCAAGACCGCGGATCGCGGTCTCGGCCTGGTGCACAACCTCGGCGGCTACCCGGGCGAGATGGTCAGCTTCGTCGGGATCGTGGGCAGCGAGCTCGGATAGTCATGGCGCGGTCAGGCGCCGAGCACGTCGGTGGCGACGAGCTCCTCGAGGTACCGGGAGTCCCACCACGACAGCTGGAGCTCCTTGGCGCGGCGGAAGTACAGCTGGATGTCGTACTCGACGGTGAAGCCCACGCCCCCGAACACCTGCTGCGACATCGCGGTGATGTCGCGGAACGTCTGACACGCGAACAGCTTCGCCATCGGCGCGAGCCGTGTGACCGGGCGGTCCGCGCTCCTGGCCCACGCGGCCTCCCACACGAGGGTCTCGGCGCCGTCGAGCGCGGTGGAAGCATCCGAGAGGTAGTGGGCGATGGCCTGGAACGCCCCGAGCGGCTTGTCGAACTGCTGGCGGTCCTTCGCGTACTGCACGGTGATGTCGAGCGCGTAGCGAGCGCCGCCGACGGCCTGTGCGGCGAGAAGGATGATGCCGTCGTACATCACCTCGTTCCACGCCGCCCACGCCGTGCCCGGTGCACCCACCACGGCGTCGGATCCGACGCGCACACCCGCGAAGTCGACGCGGTACTGCGTGTCGGACGCGATCGTCATCTGCTGGGTCAGGGCTACTCCGGCGGAGTTCGGGTCGACGAGCAGGATGGTCACGCCGTCGTCACTGTCGCCCGTGCCCGCGACGCGGGCCAGCACGAGCAGCTGATCGGCCGCACTCGCGAAGGGCACGTGCCGCTTGGTGCCGCTGAGCCGCCAGCCGTCGCCGTCGGGCTCCGCGATCAGCTGCACGCCGGCGGGCCCGAACCCGCGGTCGGGCTCGAGCCACGCTGTCGTGACGATCGCGTCGCCACTCGCGATGCGCGGGAGCCACATGTCGCGTTGCGCAGCAGTGCCGGCGCCGGCGAGCACCCCACCGCTCATCACCGAGCTGACGAAGTGGGGCGAGGGGACGAGGGCGCGGCCGAGCTCCTCGTACACGAGCATCGCGTCGAGCATCGACATGGCCGACCCGCCCCACTGCTCCGGGATCGTGAGCCCGAGCAGGCCCAGCTCCGCGAGCTGGAGCCAGAGCTTCTCCGGGTAGCCGGCCGGGTCGTCCTCGAGCTCGCGCACGACGTCGAGGTCGGCGTGTCGGGCGCACAGCCCGCGCACGGTCTCGCGCAGGAGCTCCTGCTCCGGGCTGAACTCGAGTTCCATGGTGGTGCCTCCCGCTCGGGTGTGGGCGCTCGGAGTGTGGGCGCTAGGAGATCGGCGCTCAGGGCTTCCAGCGCTCGCCGCGCCGGGCCCATGGGTTGTCGTCGGGTGTCGTCGGGATCGCGATGCGCGCGCTGCACTCGGTGGACGTCCGCTCGCCGACGCGCATCGTCACCTCGACCTCGCACCAGCCGCAGCCGGTCGCATCGGTCTCGACCGCGCGCACGACGCCTTCGAGCACCATCGTGTCACCGGCGAACACGGAGTCCTTCATGCGGAACTTCATTCGTCCGAGCCGGCCGCGCGGGCCGGTCCAGTCCGTGAGGTAGCGCTCGAACCAGGCGGCCTGGTTGGGGGTGCTCAGGAAGATATCGGCCATCCCGTTGCGCTCGGTGGCGAACCGGTAGTCGTGGTGCATCGGGCGCCAGTCGCGACTCGACAGCGCACCGAGCACGACCGTCGTCGGGGTGACGTCGTAGGTGAGCGACGGCAGGGCCTGGCCCTCGCTGACCTGGTCGAGCGTGACCGGGGCCGGCGCGCTCACGTCCCGGCCTTGCGGTAGCCGAAGCCCGTGTACGACTCGATGCCCACCAACTCGTCGCGTTGGTTGCGGTACTCGACGTCGATCACCCAGAACCGCCCGGTCCCGAGCTTGGTCGTCTTCGGCCCGCTCACCGACCGCAGCCGCTGGCAGGTGCTGAGCCGATCGCCGAGGCGCACCGGCTCGTAGAACACGATCGAGTTGTCGGTCATCACCGCCTCGGGGAGGTCGAACTGCTCCTTCAGGTCGAAGTGCACCTGCAGCGGGAGCGCCTGGCTCGTCTGCCCCGGCGTCCAGTGGTGCGGGCGGAACCAGACCGAGAGCATCGTCGGCGCGGCGATCACTCCGCCGGTGAGCTCCTCGGCGACGGCGTCGTCCCAGAAGAGCGGGTTCCCGTTCTCCACCGCCGCGCACGTCGTCCACACGTAGCCGCGCTCGACGGGGAAGTCGGCGGTTTCCTCGTACTGCACCTGGTCGATGGTCTCGGCGACGTCGCTCGGGAGCTCGTCGAGGGCCGCGTCGGTCATGCCACCACTCCTGCGTCGTGGAGCTGCACGTACTCTTCGGGCGACAGCCCGGCCGCGCCGAGCAGCTCGTCGGTGTCGGTGGCGTCGGCGTCGCGCACCTCATACGGGCCCTCGGCCGGCGTCATCCCGGCGAGTACCGGGCCGACCTGTCGGAAGGCGCCGTGCCGCGGGTGCTGCGCGCTCACGAACGCACCGCGGGCGATGTACTGCTCGTCGTCGATCAGCTCGGGGACGGTGAGCACCGGCGCAACGCACGTGTCGGCCGGTGCCAGCTCCCCAACCCAGTCGTCCCGGTCGCGGGTGGCGAACACCGTGCGCAGCTCGGCGCGGATCTTGTCCTGCACGGCGTCGTCGGTCTGGTGGTCGCGCCAGTGCGCCAGGCCGAGCGCGTCGCAGAGGTTGTGCCAGAAGCGCGCCTCGATGATGCCGAGCGCCAGCCACTTGCCGTCGGCCGCCATGTAGGTGTCGTAGCACGCGTACCGGCCGGTGAGGATGCCGTGGCCGGGGCCGGGCGTGGTCCCGGTGGCGAGGAACTCGTCGACCTGTAGCGCCATGAGTGCGAGCACCCCGTCGGCGACGGACACGTCGAGGTAGGCGCCCTCGCCGCCGGTGTTGCGATGGACGAGCGCCGCGAGGATGGCCATGACTGCGTGCATGCCGCCGCCGGCGCTGTCGGCGACGGTCGCACCAGGGATCGGCGGCTGCCCGTCGGGGCCACGCCCCGAGCAGTCGAGGAACCCGCCGACCGCCAGGTAGTCGAGGTCATGGCCGGCCCACTGCGCGTGCGGGCCGCGCTGGCCGAAGCCGGTCGTCGAGCAGTAGACGATGCCGCGGTTCCGCTCCCGCACGTCGTCGTACCCGATGCCGAGGCGGTCGACGACACCGGGCCGGAAGCTCTCGATCACCACGTCGGCGCCTGCCGCGAGTCGCAGGAACGCGTCCCGGCCCTCGGGCGTCTTGAGGTCGAGCAGTGCCCGCTTCATTCCCCGGTGCGCGCTGTACGCGAAGAAGACCGGCACGATCTGGACGCCCTCGCGCGCCGGCACCGGCCCCACCTTCACGACGGTCGCGCCGTAGTCGGCGAGCCAGCGCGACGCGCGTGCCGCTGGACCCACGCTGGCGAGGTCGAGGACGGTGACCCCTTCGAGAAGTGCGGTCACCTCAGAAGTTCTTCGGGAGCCCGAGCGCCCGTCGGGCGATGATGTTCTTCTGGATCTCTGATGAACCGCCGCCGATGGTGTCGATGACGGTGTAGCGATACGTCGACTCGGACCGCCCCTCCATCGGGGCCTCCTCGGTGTGGACCCGCAGCTGGGCACCCGGGCCGCCGATGTCCATCGACGCGTCGGCGAGGCGCTTCGACAGCTCCGTCGCGAACAGCTTGTACTCGGATGACTCGGTCGTAGGGGGCGCGCCGCCCTTCATCGATGCCGCGACCACCTTGAGGCCGAGCACGCGGGCGACCTCGCCTTGGGTGACGAGCTGCGCGATGCGCTGGCGGATCACCGGGTCGTCCTTCAGGGGCTTGCCGTCGCGGGTCTCGTTGGCGACGTAGTCGCACAGCAGGTCGAGGCGCTGCTCGATCGGTGAGAACGTGAACATCGTGAAGCGCTCGAGGTCGAGTGCCTCGGAGATGTACTGGAAGCCGTGGTTCAGCTCGCCGACCACGTAGTCGTCGTGGACGAACACGTCGTCGAAGAACACGTCGTTGGTGCGCTCGTCGCCCATCGTCCAGATCCCGTTGATGGTGATGTTCGGGTGGTCGAGCGGGACGAGGAAGAGGGTGATGCCGTGATGCTTCGATTCCGGGTCGGTGCGGGCGCCGACCCAGTACCACTCGGCGAAGTGCGCCGACGTCGTCCACGTCTTCTGGCCGTTGAGGCGCCAGCCATCGCCGTCGCGCGTGGCCTTGAGGCGCATCGACGCCGCGTCCGATCCTGCGTCGGGCTCGCTGTAGCCGACCGCGAACTCGACCTCGTTGCGCAGGATCTTCGGGAGGAACTCCTGCTTCATCTTCTCGTTGCCGTGGGCGAGGATCGTCTTGCCGATGATGCCGACGCCCTTGCCGATCTGCGGGCCACCCCGGGCTGCGAGCGCCTCGTTCAGGAGGTACTCGTAGACGCCGTCGCCCTCCTGGCCACCCCACTCCTTGGGCCAGGTGATCCCGAGCCAACCCTTCTCGCCGAGCTTGGCCATGAAGGCTCGCCGCTTGGGCGTGTCGACGATCTGGGCCATGTTCTCGCGGGTGACGTCGAAGACGTCGGGGTCGTCGTTCGCGTCGAGGTACTGCTCGACCTCATCGCGGAATGCGAGCTGGGCGGGGGAGAATTCGAAGTCCACCGGGCGAGTCTAACTTTCCGCGGCCATCGTGTTGATCGGCCACTGCGGGCGGCAGTAGCCCCGGAAGTGCAGTTCGCCACCGCGCAGCTCGCGAATGGTGAGGAGTCGCCCTCGTAGCCCCGGTGGTCGTACTCCGCGAACGTGATGTGGCGCGACGGGCCCCCGTTCGTGCAGGCATCCACTTGATCATCTCGATGCCCTCCTTCACGTGGCGCGGGGTCGGGATTCGGGCATTGGCGATGCCCTGGATCGCGACGCGTGCGGTGTCGTAGGCGAGTGCGACGACCACGTTGCGGGTGCGGCGGAAGTAGTCGGCGTAGAGGTAGCCGGCGGGGAGCCGGCCGAGGCCCATGTCGATGAGGAAGCGGACGCGCCCGCCACCCTGGTACCACTGCTCACCCTGCCATGACCCGAGCTCGGCGGTGTCGACGCCGGACACGACCGTGCTCACCGCGCGGTCCTCGCCCGCGATGGCGGCGCGGGTGGGAGAAGCCCGAGGTGTCCGTGCGAGGATCGTGGTTGCACGCTTACCCTCCCCCGAGGCACGTCATGCTCCGCAGTCTCGCCGCGTTCTGCTATCGCCGTCGCAGGCTCGTCGTCGCCCTCTGGGTCATCGGCGTCATCGGCCTGACCGTCATCGCCGGCAACGTCGGCGACAAGTTCAGTGAGGGCTTCACCGTCAAGGGCACGGAGTCGGCGCGCGCGCAGGAGCTCCTCAAGGCAACGTTCAAGGAGCGCGCGGGCGACACCGGTGAGCTCGTCGTGCGAGCTCCCGGCGGAGTGACCAACCCCGCGGTCCAGCAGCTCGTCGAGGACAAGCTCGCCGAGATCGAGCAGGTGTCGGACGTGTCGGGCACCACGAGCCCCTACTCGCCCGAAGGCGCGCGCCAGGTGTCCTCCGACGGCACGATCGCGTACGCGCAGATCCAGTTCCACAAGCGTGCCGGTGAGGTTCCCGAGGCGACGGCGCAACACATCATCGACATCGTCGACCCCGGCAAGCCCGTCGACGGCGCCAAGCTCGAGGTCGGCGGGCGCATGTTCGTGATCCACGGTCCGAGCGGTGCGTCGGAAGCCATCGGTCTGCTCGCCGCGATCTTCATCCTGCTCATCGCATTCGGTTCGGTCCTCGCGATGGGCCTCCCGATCTTCACCGCGATCGTCGGACTCGGCGGCGGCTTCGCAGTCGTCGGATTGCTGTCGAACATCATGGTCATGCCGACGTTCACGACCCAGCTCGCCGCGATGATCGGGCTCGGCGTCGGAATCGACTACGCGCTGTTCATCGTCACCCGATACCGCCAGGGGCTCCACGACGGACTCAACCCCGAACGCGCGGTCGTGCTCGCCCTCGACACCGCGGGGCGCGCGGTCCTCTTCGCCGGAGCGACGGTCGTCATCTCGCTCTGCGGTCTGTTCCTCATGGGCGTCGACTTCATCCGCGGTCTGGGGGCCGGCGGCGCGTCGACGGTGCTCCTGATGGTGTTCGCGTCGGTCACGTTCGTGCCCGCACTGCTCGGCTTCACCGGTACGAACATCGACAAGCTCAGCATCCCTGGATTGCACCGTCGGGAGAGCACCGATCGAGCGAGCATGTGGTTCCGCTGGAGCCGCGTCGTGCAGCGCCGGCCGTGGACGGCTGCCCTGGCCGGATTGGCGGTGCTGGTGATCCTCGCGGTGCCGTTGCTGTCACTGCGGCTGGGCTTCTCCGACAACGGCAACAACCCCACGACCGACACGACCCGTCGCGCGTACGACCTCCTCTCCGACGGATTCGGGCCCGGCTTCAACGGTCCGCTCGTCCTGGCCGCGCGCACGCCGAATGGTGCGGCATCGCTCGACGTACTCGCCGAGCGACTCGGGGCCACACCCGGAGTCGCGAGGGTGAGCCCGGTGATCGCGAGCTCCGACGGCGAGGCTGCGGTGATCCAGGTGATCCCGACGACCTCGCCGCAGAGCAAGGCGACGGTCGAGCTCATCGATCGCCTTCGCGGCAGAGTGATCCCGGCTTCGATCAAGGGCACCGACGTGACGGTCGATGTCGGAGGCATCACTGCGTCGGGCGCCGACGTCTCCGAAGCGCTGGCCGCTCGGCTCCCGCTGTTCATCGGTGCGGTCCTCGCGTTCAGCTTCATCCTGCTGCTGGTGGTGTTCCGCTCGGTGCTCGTGCCGGTGAAGGCCGTCGTGATGAACCTGCTGTCGATCGCCGCGGCGTACGGGGTCGTCGTCGCGATCTTCCAATGGGGTTGGTTCGGCGGGCTCCTCGGGATCAAGGGCACCGGACCGATCGAGCCCTTCGTTCCGATGATGCTGTTTGCGATCGTGTTCGGGCTCTCGATGGACTACGAGGTGTTCCTGCTCTCACGCGTGCGCGAGGAGTACGACCGCACCGGCGACAACGGGCTCGCGGTCGCCGACGGACTCGCGGCAACGGCCCGTGTGATCACCGCCGCTGCCGCGATCATGATCTGCGTGTTCGCCAGCTTCATGCTCGACGACCTCCGCGTGCTCAAGCTCTTCGGCCTGGGCTTGGCGTCGGCGATCCTCATCGACGCCACGCTGGTGCGGATCGTGCTCGTGCCCGCGACGATGGAGCTCCTCGGCGACCGCAACTGGTGGTTTCCGAAGTGGTTGGAGTGGATCCCGAAGGTCCACGTCGAGGCGAAGCCCGATCTGGAAGCCGAGCTCTCCGCGCTCGAACCGGAGCGCGCGCCCGCGGCCGCGACCGTCGACTGAAAATCAGTCGTCAGTCGTCAGCCGTCAGCGAGAATCAGCCGTTGCACCTCGGTGCGGAGGATCTTGCCGACCTCGTTGCGGGGCAGCGCGTCGACGAACACGAAGCGAGCCGGCACCTTGTACGGCGCGAGGTGGGCTCGACAGCGGGCGTCGATCTCGGCTGGATCGGTATCGCCGACCACCGCGGCGACGGGCACTTCACCGAGGCGCTCGTCGTCGATGCCGACCACTGCGACGTCACGCACACCGGGGATCGACTGCAGCACCTCTTCGACCTCGGCGGGGAAGACCTTGAGACCACCCCGGTTCACCATGTCGGACACCCGGCCCTCGATCCAGAGGAAGCCGTCGTCGTCGACCCGACCGTGATCCCCGGTGCGCACCCAGCCGTCGGGTGTCGACCGTTCGCCCAGCGACGCCGGTGAGTCGCGCGACGCGGGTGTACTCACCAAGACTTCGCCCGTATCGTCGACGCGGAGCTCGACCCCTGCGTGCGGGCGCCCGACCGCGCCGAGCTTCGTGTCACCGAAGGCGCGCCAGTCGGACGCGCTCCACCCGACGACCTCGCCACCGAGCTCGGTCTGTCCGTAGCCGTTGAGGACGGCGATGCCGAAGCGGCTGTGGAAGCGGCGGGCGAGGAACGGCGACAACGGTGCCGTGATGCTGCGCACGTAGCGCAGCGGTGCGAGCGACTCGAGCTCGGGGTCGTCGCAGCACATCGCCATCGCCGCCGGTGGCAGCACGACCGAGCGGATGCCGTGCTTGGCCACGAGTCGTGCGAGCTCGCGGGGCTCGAACCGCTCCATGAGCACGACCGGTGCTCCGACGCGGAACGCGAAGCAGACGTTGTAGATCCCGGCCCAGAGTGAGAGCGAGACCGGGATGAGGTTGGGCATCGCGGGCGTGTCGCGGCGCGTGGCGGTGCGAACCGTCCCGAGCACACCATCGAGGAGGGCCAGCACCTGCGAGTGCCGCAGCGGGACCGGAGTCGGCGGACCGGTGGTGCCGGAGGTCGTCTGGACGAGCGCGACGTCGGGGTCGAACGGCTCGGCGGCTCCCGAGGCTCGCGGGCACCCGATCCGGGCGCCGACAGCATCCAGCGTGGTGAAGTCGTAGTCGGGGAAGCGATCGACATCGGTCTCGCTGGTCACGATCGCGGCAGCGGGGACCGCGTCGAGCAGCCGGGCGACCTCCGGATCGGTGAGTCGTGGGTTCACCGGCACGTACACCGCCTGTGCGGCCCAAACGCCGAAGAGCGTGGCGACGGTCTCGGCTCCGTTCCCCAGCATCACGGCGACGGGCGCGCCCGCGGGAACACCTGCGTCAACCAGCGCGCCGCGCACGGCGAGGGCATCGGCGCTCAGCTGCTCACGGGTGACCTGGTGCGCGCCGGCGTGCACGAGCACCTCGTCGGGTGACGCGTCGGCGGGCCCCTCGAACAGCAGGTCCGCGAGCGGCGTCACTCCGACTCCGACTGGCTCTCGAGCGGGGCCCACTCCGCGTCGCGATTCTCGGCGAAGGCGCGCGGCCCCTCTTCCTGGTCGGGGTGTCCCCACATCGACACGAGGTGTCCCGCACCGACGCGACAGGCTTCGGTGAGGCCGGTCTCGAGCGCCCCCCACAGCGCGCGCTTGGTCGCGGCCATCGCGGCCGGTGAGTTCTTGGCGATCTTCTCGGCCAGGGCCTGCGCCTCTTCTCGGAGCCGTTCGGGCGGGTCGACGACCTGGCTGATCATCCCGAGCTCGTACGCACGGGCCGCGTCCATGCGCTCATGTCGGCCGACGAAGGCCATGCGCATCACGGCCTCCGCGGGCATCTTGCGGATGAGTCCGATCGCCTCGATGGAGACGACCTGACCGATCGAGACGTGCGGGTCGAAGAACTGCGCGTCAGATGCGGCGATCACGATGTCGGCGTCGGCGACCCAGTGGAAGCCGCCTCCGCAGCAGATGCCGTTCACCGCCGTGATCACCGGCTTCCACACCTGCTGGTGCCACGAGGTGAAGTGCAGATCGAAGTCCTCGACGGATTGGCGGTAGCGCTGCATGCCGACGCCGTCGGACGCGATCTCGGCGACGTCCACGCCGGTCTGGAACGCCCGTCCCTCGCCGGTGTGCACGATCACGCGGACCTCGGGGTCGCGATCGAGGTCGATCCACGCTTCGGCGAACTCGTCGCGCATCTTGGCGTTCATCGCGTTGAGCGCGCCGGGTCGGTTGTTGATCAGCCAGCCGACCGGTCCGTGCCGCTCCACGATCAGATGCTCGTAGCTACCCGTCTGCCTCACCCCATCAGGCTCACGCATCAGGGCGCGCTCCTTCGAGTGGGATCCATTCGGCGTCGCGATTCTCGGCGAAGGCGCGCGGCCCCTCTTCCTGGTCGGGGTGTCCCCACATCGAGACGAGGTGGCCGGCGCCGATGCGGCACGCGTCGGTGAGGCCGGTCTCGAGTGCGCCCCACAGCGCGCGTTTGGTCGCGGCCATCGCGGCCGGTGAGTTCTTCGCGATCTTCTCGGCGAGCGCCTGGGCCTCGTCGCGCAGGTGCTCGGGCGGGTCGACGACCTGGCTGATGATCCCGAGTTGGTACGCACGGGCCGCATCTATTCGCTCGTGCCGCCCGACGAGCGCCATTCGGAGCACGGACTCCACGGGCGACTTTCGCGCCAACGCGATGCCCTCGTACGCTGCGACTTGACCGACCGACACGTGCGGATCGACGAACGTGGCATCGGAGGCCGCAATCACGATGTCGGCGTCGGCGACGAAGTGCAGACCGCCGCCGGCGCACGTGCCGTTCACGGCGGCGATCACCGGCTTCCACACCCTGCAGTGCCAAGCCGTGAAGCGCAGCTGCGCGTCGCGGGTGCGGCGAGAGTGTTCGCGAAGGGCGTCCTTGTCGCGCGCCATCTGCACAACGTCGACGCCGGTCTGGAAGGATCGCCCTTCGCCGGTGTTCACGATGACTCGCACCGACGGGTCGACCGCGAGCTCGGTCCACGCACGTTCGAGCTCATCGAACATCGTCGCGTCCATCGCGTTCGCGGCCTCGGGCCGATCGAAGATCAACCAGCCGACCGCGCCGCGCCGCTCGACCCGGAGCCGGGTGTACGGCCGGCCGCTGCGCGCGGGCGTCATGAGCGTGGCACCTCGTTCCATGGGGTGCCACGCCACGGGTCGGGCTCGCGGGGGAGGCCGAGCACGCGCTCGGCAACGATGTTCTTGTTCACCTCGCTCGTGCCGCCCTCGATCGTGTTGGCGCGGCTGCGGAGCATCCCGTGCACCTCGCGCGGGAGCGACTCGCCGTAGGAGTCTGGATCGTCGTGGCGGCCGGAATCGTCAATTGGGGCGGATGCTGCGATGGGCCACGCCATGGCGTCGGCGCCGAGGAGGTCGCTCGTGAGCACTTGGAGTCGTTGGTTGAGGTCGCCGGAGTGCACCTTGCCGACACTGCTCTCCGGACCGGGCGCCCGTCCCGCCGACAGGCCGGCGCGGACGCGCCGGTTCGTGATCAACCGAATCCGCTCCTCGATGTGCAGGCGAGCCAGGCGCTGGCGTGTCACCGGGTCATGGTGGACCTCTCGCTGTTGCGCGAGCTCGATCGCGTGCTCGATGCCCGAGCCGCCGATGCGGTCGACGCCGCCCGATCCTGCACCGGCGACCATCTGTCGCTCCGACGACAGGGTGGCGCCGGCGACGCGCCAGCCGTCGTCGACGCTGCCCACGCGTTGGGCATCGGGCACTATCGCGCCGTCGAGAAAGACCTCGTTGAAGTCGACCTCGCCTGTGATGTGGCGCAGGGGCCGAACGTCGACGCCGGGCTGGTGGAGATGGAGGAGGAAGTAGGTGATGCCCTTGCGTTTGGGCACCGTCGGGTCGGTCCGCGCCAGCAGGACGGCCCAGTCGGAATGATGGGCCCAGGTCGTCCAGATCTTCTGCCCGGTGATGGTCCAGTCGTCGCCGTCGCGCTCCGCACGGGTCGCGAGCGACGCGAGGTCCGAGCCGGAACCCGGTTCGCTGAACAGTTGGCACCAGCGCTCGTCGTTGGTCACGATCGGCGGGAGGAACCGAAGCCGTTGCTCATCGGTCCCATGCGCGAAGAGTGCGGGCGCGCACAGGTTCAGGCCGAGTGGGTTCAGTCGGCCGAGCTTGAACGGGGCGAGCTCGCGGTCGAGCAGGCGCGCCGTCTCGGGGTCGACGCCGAGACCGCCGTACTCGACCGGCCAGGTCGCCACCGCGAGTCCCGACCGTCCGAACACGGGATACCACTGCTCGTACTCGTCGCGAGAGCGGACCGAACGGATCTCGGCTTCGCCACCGCGCCGAGCCGCGGCTCGCCACGCCGCGGGGACGTTGGCGTCGATCCACGCGCGAACCGCCGCAACCGCGTCAGTGCTCGACGTCGATGCATCGACCGCGAGGCGGTCAGCCGAGGACGCCCGCGTCATCGGCCCTCGAAGCCCGGAGCACGCTTCTCGCGCATCGCGGCGATTCCCTCGCGGAAGTCACTGGTCCGTGAGGAGAGCTCCATCGCGAACGCTTCGTTCGCGAGGTGGCGCTCGAGGTCGAGCCCGGCGCCCTGGTGCACGAGCCACTTCGTCAGCCCGAGCGCAACCGTCGGCCCGTCGGCGAGTCGGCGGGTCACGCGTTCGGCTTCGGTCGCCACGTCACCGGCGTCGACCGATCGGTGGATGAGCCCCCAGGACGCGGCATCGGTACCCGACAGCTCGGTGCCGAGCATGAGCAGGTCTTTGGCGCGCGCCATGCCGACGAGCCGCGGGAGGAGCCAGGTGCCTCCACTGTCCGGGGTGAACCCGCGGGTCGCGAACGGCTCCCACAGACGCGCGTCCGACGCCGCGATGCAGAAGTCGGCTGCGAGCGCGACGTGCAGACCCAGGCCCGCGGCCCAGCCGCGCACCGCGCACACCACCGGCACCTGCGTGCTCAGCATCAGCGGTACGAGCCGATGTGCTTGTGCGGGAAGGCGCCGCTGGATGCTCCCGATGCGGGGTTTGCGATCACCGTCGCCGCCACTTCTCGACATGATGTCGAACCCTGCGCAGAAGTCGTCGCCGCGCCCGTCGATGACGATCACCCGAATGCCTTCGTCCTGGTTGGCCTGTTCGAGGTGGCCCACGAGCGCAGCGACCATCGCGTCGTCGAGCGCGTTGCGCTTCTCCGGCCGGTCGAGCGTGATTCTGAGCACGCCATCGTCGACTCGTGCATCGAGGCCCTCGATCGGCTCGTACGTCATGGTTGCTCAGCCTTCCTGGACGAACTGCTCGGCGATGGCGTCGAGCGCACCCTGGAGATCCGTGGCGCCCCCGGGCGGATCCGGCAGCCGCACGTCACCGTGCTCCCGGCTCGGGAGCAGCACCGTCGCGTGGCCCGGCGTGGTGACCTCGCGGCGCTGGTTCTCGCCCGAGACGTCGAGGTCGACGGCCGGCCGGTCTCCGTCGGCGAGGTACTTGCGGACCACCCGTCCGCGCATCCAGTGCGCGTCGCCCACGTAGTTGAACTTGCGGAACTCACAATCGAGTCGCCACAACCACGCGTCGTCGCCCATCCAGTCGGTGCAGAGGTGGATCAACCAGGTCTCGCGCATGCGCCCGTAGTCGAAGGTCGTGGGGTTCCCGCTCTTGCGCGCGTAGGCCGGGTCCCAGTGGACGCGCTGCAGCACGTCGGGGATGCCGAGGCCGTCTCGATGGTAGAAGCGGGGGATCCGCATCCGGTTCTTCCACCCCAGTCGCAACGGGCGCACCTGGTACATGCCCATGCCCATCCCGGTGTGCCAGCACACCATGTCGGTCACCGTGAGCGGGCCCTTCGCGATCGGCGCCACTTCATCGCCCTCGTCGACGTCCTCCCACCAACGGGGCTCGGCCCCGCGTGGAGCCTCGCGTGCGTACTGCGCGTCGATCTCTCCGAGCTCGTCCTCTGACCACGGTTGCGGCTCGAGCACGGCCTCCTTCTTGCGGGCGCGCGCCTCCGCGCGCTCGGTCCGCACCATGTCACGGAGCTGCGCCGACAACAGGGGTCCGTTGTCGACACGGAACACTTGGGCGGTCCACTCGTGGATCGCGCGCCCGGCGAACGCCGATGCCTTGTCCTGCGCCGAAACGAGCGCGTTGCGCCGCCAGACGCGCGTGGCCGGGCGGAGTGGTGCCCACCACTCGCGTGCGCTGGCCGCGTAGAACGCGTGTACCCCTCGGAGCGGATCACCCTTCATCAGGTCCTGGTGCTCGGCGGCGACCTCGATGACCTCGTCCTCACCGATGAGCGAGTCGCCGCCCACGAGCGGGGGTGGCGCGATCGGTCCACCCCAGCGGCTGGAGGCGGCGTAGTCGGGATTGCACCACAGCGGGTTGTCGTCGCCGTAGCACTCCGCAACGTGACGGAACGCGTCGGTATCGGCCCCCAGATACCGGGGCGGAGCCGTGTGAGGCTCGGGGATCCCGACTCTGCTGCGCAGGCGCGCGAGACCCTCATCGGTGATCCGCCCGGCGTCGCTCATCGGGCGGACGGTACTCCGACCCCCTGATGCGGGGAGACGGAGCGGTCCAGGAAGCCCTGTAGGCCGGGCACGGGCGTGCCGAAAACCCCTGGAAGGGACGGGCTCGAGGAGGTCAGGGCGAGGATGGCGAACCGCCACGGGATGAACTGCCATGCGAAGAACGAGTCGGCGGTGCCGCCGCGGCCCTACAGGGGCTCCTGGTGAGCCGTCCCGAGCACCAGCCGCCGCGCCGGCCTGACGCCACCGCAGGAACCTACGACGCCCTCCCGGACCCGGTGGTGGTCCTCGACGAGCACATGCGCCTCGTCGAGGCAAACACCGCCGCAGCTCGATTCTTCGGTGTCGATGTCGAGGAGTGGATTGGGCAGGTCCCGCTCGAGCTGATCCACCGGGAGGACGTGGCGCTCGTGCTCTCCTCGTTCGAGGAGGTCCAGAAGAAGGAGACGGGAACGCCCGTCGAGCTGCGGGTCAGGGTGAGCGACGGCTCGTGGCGCCTCGTCGAGCTCGTCGGTGCCTCCACGCGCACCGACTCCGGTCTCCTCGTCGTGAACACCATCCGCGACCTCACGCAGCGGCGTCGCTGGGAGATCGCGGCCGGGCAACCGGAACGCTTCCAAACGCTCGTCGAGAACGCGGCCACCATCCTCATGCTCGTCGACGCCGAAGGGCGGATCCACTCCGTCTCGGGCGCCATCACCCGACAGCTCGGGATCGATCCGACGCTCGTCGTCGGCTCGCGCCTCACCGATTGGGTGGTACCCCAGGAGCGCAACGTCGTGGCCGAGAAGCTGCGGCTCATCGCGGAGCAGCCGGGCACCGCGATGCTCGAGCTCGAGCTGAACCACCGTGACGGGCGTGCCGTCCCGTACCAGCTGTCGGTGGTCAACCTGCTCGACGATCCCGTGGTGGCCGGGCTGGTGATCTCGGCGCACGACATCTCGGCTCGGCGCGAGCTGGAGCACCGTCTGGAGCATCTTGCGTCGCATGATCCGCTCACCGGTCTCGCGAATCGGACGCGGCTGCTGGAGCACCTCGAGGCCACGCGCGCTCGGCTCGGCCTGGACCCCGCACGCCTCACGGTGCTCTTCATCGACCTCGACCGGTTCAAGGCCGTGAACGACCTGTACGGTCACGAGGTCGGCGACCGGATGCTCGTGAATGTCGCGCGACGGCTCGGTCACGCCGTGCGCCCCAGCGACTTCATCGCGCGCTTCGGCGGTGACGAGTTCGTGGTCGTGTGCGACGACCTCGACTCGGACGCGGCAAGTGCGGTCGCGGCACGGCTCGAGACCATCCTGGGTGACCCGGTCAAGCTCGACGGCGTCACGCTCCAGGTGTTCGCGAGCGTTGGTGCCGTTTCCGGCACCGCGTCAGCGAACGCCGAGGCGCTCCTCGCCGAAGCCGATGCCGCGATGTACGTGGCGAAGTCGCGCCGGCGGGGCGAGGATCGGCCCCGGCCGATGCCGGTCGCGGAGCGGCGAGAGCTCGCAGAAGCGTTGCGCGTGGCCCTCGACGAAGACCCGGCCGCGGCCGGGCTCTGTCTCCACTACCAGCCGACGGTCGACCTGCCCGACGCGACTCCGTACGGCGCGGAGGCACTCATTCGGTGGAACCATCCGACCCTCGGGCTACTGGCGCCGGCAAGGTTCCTGCCCGTGGCCGAGGACGCCGGTCTCTCGTCGCGCCTGGGGGCGTGGGTGCTGGGTGAGGCCTTGCAAACGCTCCACGATTGGGACGAGGCCGGCATCACGGTCGCGCTGCTCGCGGTCAACCTCGCGCCGGCGCAGCTCGTCGACCCCGAGCTTCCTGATCTCGTCACCGACCTGCTCGCGAAGTACGCCATCGACCCCGGTCGGCTGTGCCTCGAGATGACGGAGTCGGCGATGCTCGAGCGCGAGGAAGCGGGGACAATGTCGATCGCTGGTTCGCGACTGCGCTCGCTGAAGGCGCGTGGTGTCGCACTCGCGATCGACGACTTCGGCACCGGCTACTCGAGCCTCGCTCACGTGCGCGACCTCCCCTTCGACGTGCTGAAGATCGACCGCTCCTTCGTCGACGGGATCGACGATGACCCTGCGGCCGCGGGCATCTGCGCCGCGGTGGTGGCGCTCGCCCACGCGACCGGCAAGCGTGTCGTCGCCGAGGGTGTTGCGCGACCGGAGCAGCACGAGCGCGTCGTCGCCCTCGGCGCCGACGCTGCACAAGGCTTCCTCTACAGCCGCCCCGCGCCGGTCGGCGAGATCGAGGCGAGCCTCGTCGTTCCGTCGCTCCTGCCCTGAGCAGTGGCCCCTTGACCAGCCGCCCTTGACCAGCGGCCGGGCTCAGCGTCGGCGGTCGACCGGGCCGGGCAGCAGGAACGGGTACGGACGGCGCCGAATCCGGCGTTGCCAGACTCGGTCGATGCGCCGCACCCGTTGGATCAGGCCCCAGAGCCGGGTGTCGTTCCGGTAGTGGCGCCGGGCTTCGCGCGGGGTGAGGTCGACGCCGAGTCGTTCACGCGCCAGCTCGAGTGTGAGGGGGATCCACGGGTCGAGTCCCTCCTTCGTGAGGTGGCCGGCGAGGTTGAGCACGATGGACCGCGTCGAGTGATACGTCTGCACGACTCCCGGGATCACAAACCGGCGCGCGAACCCTCGGAACACCGCCGGGATCGACTCGAGGTAGGTGTCGCAGTCGAAGCGGTCGCGCCCGTCGGCATCGCGCAGGAACGGCGTGCTCACGTCGAGGTACACGAGGCCCGAGTCGGCGACGGCCCAGTTCGACACCTGCGCGTCGATGCCGACGCGTTCGTCGACGACCCGGGCGAGATGGTCGATGAGTGCGCCGAGCAGCGTACCGATCTGGTGCTCGGCATCGTCGCGGCCGCCGGCCTGGCGCATGACCTCGGGGAGGAGGGCGTCCCGAGGCAGCACCGGTTGGATGCAATACGCCACGATCCACCCGTCGGCGCGGGTCTGGTGCACGAGCGCGGTCGGGAGCACGTCGACCCCACGCGCCGCGAGCGCCTCGAGGTACTCGTCGAAGGCCGGTTGGTACACGGCGAAGCGCGCCTTCGTGAAGAGAGGGAGCCGCTTGCACGCGTACTGACCGTCGGGTTCGGGCCAGGCGAACACCGTCGTGATCTCGCCGTACCCGAGCACGTGGAGCGCGGCGTCATCGCGCCGTGCGAGTGCCGCATCCACCGCCTGTTCAAGGACGGCGAGATCGAGGTCGGCGAGATCGGGCGTCGCCGTCACGAGAGCGAGCGCACCACCGCGTCCGCGAGCTCCTCGACCTCGCCGTCGGTGAGGACGAGCGGTGGGAGGAACTGCATCACCGACGTGTCGTTGTTCGCGAACACGGCGAAGACACCGCCGTCGATGCACGCCTTCGCCGCGAGGATCCCGGCGTCCTCGTCCGGCCATCGGAGCCCCATGAAGAGTCCGCGGCGGCGGATCTCGCACGGGAGCACGGCGAGCTCCTTCTCGAGGCGCAGGCCGACTTCCTCGACACGCTCGAGGAAGCCCGGCGCCTCGACGAGGTCGAGCACGGTCATGGCAACGGCACAGCCGAGGTCGGAACCGCCGTACGACGACACGTGGACGAACGGTTCGTCGTCGTAGAACCGATGCACTTCGGGCGTCATGATCGTCGCCGCGATCGGGTACACGCCGCCCCCGAGGCCTTTGCCCGTGACCACGACGTCGGGCTCGACCTCGTCGTGCTCGTAGCACCACATGCGGCCGCTGCGTCCGAGCCCGGTCTGGATCTCGTCGAGGACGAACAGTGCGCCGCGGTCGCGACAGAGGGCCTGTACGCCGGAGAGGTAGTCATCGCTCGGGACGCGCATCCCGAGAGTTGCGGGGATCGTCTCGAGGATCACGGCCGCAGTGTCGTCACCGATAGCGCCGTCCATCGCACCGAGGTCGTCGTGGGGCACGTGGACGAACCCGGGGAGCGCGAGACGGAAGGGCTCGTGGTATCGAGCGTCGGCGGCCATCGCGGCGAGCGCGGTGTGCCCGTGATACGCGCCGTGCACCGAGACGACCTCGGTTCGCTTCGTGACCGCGTACGCGGTCTTGAGCGCGACCTCGACGGCTTCAGATCCCGACGGCGAGAGCACCACGCCGGGGCAACGGCCGCCGGTCGTGGCGGCGAGGCGCGCCGCCAGCTCGGCTTTCCAGCCTGACACGAGATGGTGGTTGCCCACATCGATCTCGTCGCGATCCAACGCGGTTCGGAGTGCCGCCAGGACGGCCGGGTTGCGATGGCCGAGGTTGAAGATGCCGCCGTTGCAGTGGCAGTTGAAGAACCGGCGGTCGTCGAACGCGTCCCAGAAGAAGGGGCCTTCACGTCGGCCGAGGACGATGTCGAGTCCGAGGGCCTCGAAAGCCTCGACCTTGCCGCGCGACACATGGTCGGCGAAGGCCTGCATCGTCGCGGCTCGGGATCCGAACGGCGTTGCTGGCCGATCCATCGCGTCCTCCGGGGCCGTCGCTCGGGGTGGGCCGAGCGTACCGGTCGTCGAACTTGGTCGGGACTTTGCCCGGAGTTGGTGGGCCCCTGGAAGCCGCGTCTCTACCGTGAGGGGAGCCGGTACGGGACACCCGCTCCGGCATCGATCACAGGGAGGTCCGTCATGGAACGACGTAACGCATTCGCATGGGCGGGGGCGTTGACGGTCTCCGCGATGGCCGGCGTCCTGGCCCTCGGCGCGAACGTGGGGATCTTCGGGCTCGGGGGCACCCCGGCGCCCCCTGCCGCGTCGCCCGCGGCGGTGGTCCAGACCCAGTACATCGACGTGCCCGTACCCGCGACCCCTACCCCGGTGGCGGCCGCGTCCAGGACGAGCCACGAGGATGGCGAACGCGAGGGCGGAGAGCGCTCGGCGCCGGCAGCTGCACCCGCGCCGAAGCCCGTCGCACCGCCTCACGGCGACGACTGAGCCGGCCCTGACCGCGACCGTGCCGTGCGGTGAGCGACGCTCACCGTTCTTGCGTCAGCAGTAGGCGCATTGCGCCGTTTCTGACACAAGAACCGCTCTACCGAAAGGTGACGCCCGGTAGGGTCCCGGCTCGTGACTGCGACGCATGCGTACGAGGGTTTCGGCGGTCGGATCGGGCGGACGTTCGCCGGTTCTGAACCCTGGTGGCCCGAGCGCCCGGTCGCACCCGAGGGGGCGCCGAACGTCGTCGTGATCCTTGCGGATGACCTCGGGTACTCCGATCTCGGGTGCTTCGGTTCCGAGATCGACACGCCGAACCTCGACCGGCTCGCGGCGCGCGGGCTGCGGTACACGAACTTCCACGTCACCCCGATGTGCTCGCCGACGCGTGCGGCGCTCCTCACCGGCGTCAACCCGCACCGTGCCGGCATCGGAACCGTCGCGCATTCCGATGCCGGCTTCCCCGGCTACGCGATGGAGCTCGCCGACGATGTGGTGACCGCAGCCGAGGTGTTCCGCGACCAGGGATACGGCACGCTCATGGTCGGCAAGTGGCATCTCGCCAAGGACTCCGACTGCTCCGCGGCGGGCCCGAAGCACTCCTGGCCGTGCCAACGCGGGTTCGAGCGCTTCTACGGATTCCTCGACGGGTTCACGAACCAGCATCATCCGCACCGCCTCGTCGAGGACAACCACGTCGTCGAGGTCGATCAGTACGCCGACGGCTACTACCTCACCGACGACCTCACCGATCGCGCGATCTCGATGGTGCGCGAGCGCAAGGCCTCGGCGCCGCACCAGCCGCTCTTCATGTACTTCGCGCACGGCTCGGTGCACGCGCCACTCCTCGCGAAGGACGTCGACATCGCGAAGTACCGCGATCGGTACCGCGACGGCTGGGACCGGCTCCGCGAGGAGCGCTGGCTGCGCCAGCAGGAGCTGGGCGTGATCCCCGAAGGGCTGCCGCTCCCACCGCGCAACGCGGAGCAGGGGAACGAGGTCGCGGCGTGGGACGAGCTCCCCGAGCGCGAGCAGGAGCTCTTCGCTCGGCACATGGCCGTGTACGCGGCCATGGTCGACAACCTCGATCAGAACGTCGGCCGCCTCCTCGCCGGGCTCGAGGAGCTCGACGAGCTCGACAACACGATCGTGCTGTTCACGTCGGACAACGGTGCGTCGCGCGAGGGCGAGCGTGTCGGGACGGCGGCGTACTACGTGCACCTCCTCCGGGGAGACGACGTGGACGCCGACATCGCGCGTCTCGACGAGATCGGTGGGCCGACCACCACGCCGCACTACCCGCGTGGGTGGGCGATGGCCTGCAACACACCGTTCCGGCTGTACAAGATCAACACCCACGCGGGAGGTCACTCGGTCCCGTGCATCGTCTCGTGGCCCGACGGCGGCTTCGGCGACGCAACCCTTCGCCGGCAGTACCAGCACGTCACCGACGTGCTGCCCACCCTCGTCGAGCTCTGCGGGCTCGCGATGCCCGAGGAACGGCACAACCGACCGCTTGCGGCGCCGGCCGGCGCGAGCTTCGCGGCGAGCCTGGCGAGTCCCGTGACGGAGAGCACGCACCGGGAGCAGCACTACGAGCAGCTCGGACACCGCGGCTACTACCGCGACGGCTGGGAGGTGGTGACGCTGCACCAACCGCTCACGCCGTTCTCCGACGCCGAGTGGGAGCTGTACCACCTCTCCGAGGACCCGAACGAGCTTCTGGACCTGTCGGACGCCCACCCCGAGCTGCGTCGCGAGCTCGCGACGGCGTGGGAGGCCGCCGCGCTGGCGAACCAGGTGTACCCCCTCGACGAGGGAGCGGGGCTGAAGTACCTGCAACGCCCCGCTCGGAGCGCGGTGTTCGCGGAGCCGGTCACGATCGTCCCCGGGACCCCGACGCTCGAACGCTGGCGGTCGCTCCAGCTGATCTGGTTCCGCGCGTGCACGATCCGCGTCGCACTCGACTTCCGCTCTGGCGACGAGGGTTACCTGGTGGCCCACGGTGACCAGGGGTCGGGGTACGGGCTCTACGTGCGTGATGACGAGCTGGTCTTCGTGCACAACGACGGACGGGGCCGGATGCGCGAGCTCGCGGGGGGCCCGGTGCCGAGTGGCTCGCAGGAGATCGTGGCAGAACTCGCCGCTCCCGGCGAGCGCGTCTGGACGGTGACCCTGCAGGTCGACGGCCAGGAGCGGGGCACGCTCACGGGCCTCCCGATGCTGTTCGGCATCGCCCCGTTCGAGGGTATCGACGTCGGGATCGACCGCCGCTCGCCTGTGTCGTGGGAGATCTACGAGCAGCTCGGTCCGTTCCCGTACAACGGTGCGCTGCACTCGGTGCGGTACGAACCCGGCGATCCCGCGCCGGACTCCCCGGAGGGGATGCTCGACATGCTCCGCGAGATGGGCGCCCGCTTCGAATAGCTGCCC
>Ga0315273_10002520_pt1 | contig 21666 bp, 23 predicted proteins | sample YL17G02_0_MG_FD_205753 | JGI IMG/M metagenome (GOLD analysis project Ga0315273, IMG submission 205753) | Sediment microbial communities from Yellowstone Lake, YNP, Wyoming, USA - YL17G02_0 | ecosystem: Environmental > Aquatic > Freshwater > Lake > Sediment | place: USA: Wyoming | collected... | reverse complement strand
CCGCCTCGGAGTCTTTTGGTTTCGCAACGAAAAGGTACTCTGGGGCGGCTATTGTGTGAAGGGGAGTCATCCACAGGATGCGCGGGGAGCGGATCATGAGAAATCCGCGGGCGTGGAATCCTGTGGGTAACTCACCTCACACCGTTTTCAACAAGAAAGGTTTGGTTGCGGCCGAAGGCAGCGCTATGGGGTAGACGATGAAACGCTCCCAGGCCCAACCTGGGATCCTGAAGCTTCCCAACCGCGAAACTCGCGAGGCCATGAAGGCAGCCGAGAGAGGTGAACTAGAAGCCGCGAAGGATGCTGCCGATCTGCTCAAGAAACTGAAATCTTAAAGCTCCGGGCGTGTACACCCCGGTTTATACCAGACAGTTCAAACGCGATTACCAGAAACTATTACGCTCAGGCCGAGGAGTCGAGAAGATTGACGAGCTTCTGAGCCTCCTTGTTTCGGGAACCCCACTTCCAATTCGCTGCCGGGATTATCCCCTCAGGGGCGGGTATCAATCCTATCGTGAGTGCCACGTACAACCGGATCTGCTTCTCCTTTATCGCATCGAAGGTCAGCGGCTCATCTTGTTGCGCCTTGGCAGCCATGCGGAGCTGTTCGAGTAACATGCTGGGCTCCTTGGAGGTTGCAGAGGCAACTCAACCAGCCACTATTCTTTCAGCTCGTAGGCGATCGGGACCTCGATGCGCAGTGGCCGCCCCAGTGGGTTGGGCACCGGGGTGATCGAGCGCACCAGGGCCGCGGCGGCCCGGTCGAGCATCGTGTACCCTGAGGAACGGCGTACTTCAAGGCCCTGGAGTCGCCCCTCCCCATTGAGCAGCACCTCCAGCAGCACCGTCCCCTTCCACCCGTTGGCCCGGGCCAAGGGCGGGTAACGGATCTTCTCTATAATACGTCCCCGCAGGCTGGACAACACGGCCTGGATGGCGGCGACCTCTGCCGCAAGGGCGTTGGGTTCGGCGCCGGTTCCGGCTCGCAGCTTCGTAGAGGATGTTTCCATGGGGGGTTCGTTGCCCACTGCAGACTCCGGAGGCGCCAGCTCGAGCGGCGATTCGGGGGAGGCCGATTCGGGCTGCGGGGCCGGCGGCTGTTCAGGCTCCGGCGGGGATGCCTGGGCAGGTTCTGCCAGGACCGGTACCGGTTGGGGGCGTACGGTTGCCTGCCGGGACGCGGCCGGAGGCCGGGACGGGCTCTTGGGCGCCTCCAGCAGGCGCACGGGGATCGGCTCAGGCTGCTGCCCCGCCGGTTGAGCGGGATTGTAGGGCAGCAGGAACAACGCCAGCAGGTGCGCTGCCGCGGAAACGCCCAGGGCGGCGGGGAACAGGAGGGCAGCCCTGCGGCTCATGGCCCCCGGGTCGGCTCTTCGGCCCGCTCCACCAGGAAAGAGATTTCCCGAGCTCCGCCGGCGCGGGCGGCTTCCATCACTTCGATCACGCGGCCGAAGGCCACGCCGCGGTCCGCCTGGATGATCAGTGTCGGCTCAGTGCGCCCTGCGAGTGCGGCGGACAACAGGGAGGGCAGGTCCTCGGCGCGCACGGCCGCTCCGGCGAGCAGCAGGCTGCCGTCGCGGCGCACCGTCAGGGTCAGCGCCGAGGGCGAGGTGGCCTCGGGGCTGCGGCTACGGGGCAGGGCGACGTTCACCGCCGGAAGGATAAGAAAAGAAGTAAGCAGGAAGAAGATCAATAGCTGAAAGATCATGTCGATCATCGGTGTGAGGTCCGGGCCGGCGCTGCGTTCGGTGAGGTCCCCGCCGAAGTCGAACTCGATCATTTCGATTCCGTCAGAACGGCGACCAGCTCCTCGCTGGAGGTTTTCAGCTCGAAGGCCAGCGCGCGGAGACGGTTGTCGTACAGGTGGTAGGCGATCAGCGCCGGGATGCCGATAAACAGCCCGGCAATCGTGGTTATCAGGGCCTCCCAGATGCCATTTGCCAGCAGGCCCGGGTCGGTGACCTGCTTGAGCGCGGCTACCGTGCGGAAGGCGCGAGTCAGGCCCGTGACCGTGCCGGTCAGGCCGAGCATCGGGGCGATGCGCCCTACCAGCTCCAGCCAGTGCAGCCGCTGGCTCAGGCGCTTCAGCTCCGTGGAGCCCAGGCGCGAGAGGCGGTTTTCCAGGTCGGCGCGCGGCAGGCGGCGGCCTGTGAGGGCGGCTGAGAGCAACCGGCCGAGCGGGCGGGGATCCTTCTGTACCAACGCTTCGGCGCGCCCCCAATCCCCCTCGCCGGCCGCTTGGAGCACGGCCTCGGCCTGGGTCCGGTCGCTGCGAGCACGCCAGAACTGGGCCGCTTTCTCGAGGATGACGGCCAGGGCGATCAGAGAACAGGCGGCGAGCGGGTACATCAGCACACCGCCCTTGAGGAACAGGTCGATCATGAGCTTCTGGGTAATGGTGTAAACCGCCGGCGGGCCCGCGTCAAGCCAAAGCGAAACCACCTGAAGGAGGTTAGGCGGGCGGAGGCTATTCGATGGACAGCTGTGGCGGGTTCCAATGGTTGGTTGTTGCGTTTTTTCCTCTCGCTGATGGCCTGAAAAACAGCCAAAGTGGCAACGAATAAAATGATTTTTCGTCCCATAGATATAAAAAAAATTACTTGACAGCGCGAGTTTAAGGCTGTTAAACTGGCCTAGGATTATTGAAGTAAGGGGGATAAACTCGGGCCGTTGGTCCGAACCCCGAAAAACGGAAAGGGAGGATTAGAATGAAAAAATCCCTTATTTTGCTCACGGTGCTCCTGTTGGCGGGAACCCTCGCCTTCGCCGTGGACGTGACGCCCGAGTGGACGATCGATCTGAGCACGTACGCGATCATCGGGTATGATCTCAACGTCGAGGCCGGCGGTATCCGCAACAGCAACACCACGGACTTCTTCTTTGCCTACTACCCCAAGGCAACCTATTCGAAGGGGGGCGAGGGTCTGTATGGCACGATCGAAGCCAAGGATGTCTACTGGGGCCTCGTCAACGGCATGTGGAATGCGCAGGGCAAAGTGGATCCAGATACCTATGTGGATGCTGGCGCGGATCCCGACGTTTTCACTCCCGGCGTAGATACCGACTACTACAGCACGTTCGCGGACGATATCAAGAACTCTGCCGGGACCATCACCGCAAAAGTGGTCTGGAACTCCCTCTACTTCCTGATCTCCAACGGGGTTGATGACATGCGCTTCGACTATGCCGCCAACGCTGATGGGTACAGCGATGTCAACTTCTACGGGTTGGCTGCCATGTACGCGAGGGAAGGCACGCTGGGCATCGGCTACAAGAGCGACATGTTTAGCGCGCGGGTGACCGTCCTTTCCGAGGGTAATGAGGCCACCAAGCTGGCGACGCTTCAGGTAGACAAGACAGATCCGGCAGCTTTCACTACCCCGGGCAAGGCCCATGGAGATGGGATCACTGCACGCACCGCCAATACGGCGAACGACTGGGCTTTCGCGCTGTGGCTTAACGTAAATCCGATGGCGATGCTGAGTGTGGATGCCAAGGCGATTTTCGACGGCACCAAGGACTATCTCGGTTTCGGTGGCCTGGTCACCTTGAAACCCATCGATTTGCTTAGCTTCACGTTCGGCGCGGATTACTACAGCAACACGGCTAGCGTATCCGAGTTCGACATGAAACCCGCCCTCACAGTGAACCTGGGCGACGACACGCTGACCGCAAGCTTGTACTACAGCACTGTTGATGTCCTAAAGACCGAAAGCGAGATGGATGCCAGCCTAAAGTTCGTCGAAGCCGACGCCGATGCGGGCTACGTGCCCGGCCTCGGTGCAAGCGTCGAAGTCGGACTGAACAACCTCGCCCCGTTGGCTCCTGCGAAGCTGGACTGGTCGCTCACCACCAAGGCGAACTACACCATCGGCGCCTGGAAGCCGTATGCCGAGTTCAAGATGAGCCCGAATGATGCCAATGACGCCCAGATGATGAAGGTAAACGCCGGTGTCACGTTCTCGGGCATCGCCAACACAGTCATCACCCTTGATTACGTTGCGACCGACCTGGGCAGCAAGCAGGCTGCGGACGGGGTTCATGATGACTATCAGAACGACAAGGGAAGAATTACCCTGAAGACCAAGATCAGCTTCTAATTCTAACGGGTCTTAAAAAAGGCGTACCGGAAGGTGCGCCTTTTTTATGGTGCGCCCGGCAGGGCGCACCCATTTGGAGGTGAGAGTCCTCCACTGGCCCGACAGGGGGAACAGGTAGCCGGACGGCAAGGGTGTCCATTGCGAGGTGGAATCCGAAGGAGGCCGCAGGCAAAGCGCTGGCCTGACGAACAGGAACCGCATAGAGGCAGCCACGCTGGACGAGAGGGCCATTAAACTCGAAGTCCAATACCTGTACGGAAAGCGTGGAAGTAGCTGCGGCGGGCATAAGCGGGAAGGTGGGTGAGCATTACCCGGGGAGGTCTGTCCATCTGCTCGGTGAGCTACTCTTGTCGTGAGGCGAGGGGATGGGTGGTCAGAAGTCAACAGAGGGCATAGTAGGTGTAGCTTGATCAGCGCCGAAGGCCCGAACATGAGCTTGGAGGACGGGAGCCTGAGTTTCGATGGCGAAGGAGAGGCAGGATAGTATGGCTGAGAAGCCCGATCCCATACCGGAGAGCAGCGGACGGAATCCGCGAGGGGAAGGTGTTGGTGCCTCAAGCGTCACGGCAACGAGGGAAGAGACCCGACCGGCAGAGCAGAGTCTGATGGAGGAGGTGGTCGAGAGCAAGAACATGCAACAGGCCTACCAGAATGTGGTGAGGAATCGGGGAGCGGCGGGCATCGACGAGCTGGCCGTTGAAGAACTGAAACCGTACCTCAGGAAGGAATGACCCACGATCAAGGAAGCGTTGCTTGGGGATCACTACCGACCGCAACCCGTCCGCCGAGTGGAGATACCAAAACCTGGCGGAAAAGGGGTGCGTACGTTAGGTATTCCGACTGTCTTCGATGTGGTACCTGTCGTTCGCTGGTGCGCCCCGGATGCTTCATTGAGCCGGCAATGGAGCTGTAGATTTCATGGGATAGTGTCTGGGCTGAGCATCTGGAAGCGGACGTCTACCATTGAGGCTGGGAAGTATTCGCTGCTTACGTCGCTGACATTTACATAAAACCCTGATCTCCCGCCAATCAAGGTTGTATCAACGAAAGTGGGTTCCTGGACATTATTTAAAGAAACGGTGAAACTCCCGGCCGGGTGTTGCCTAGCAACCTGGATTTTATTCGGCTTGTCAAGGCCTGAATAGATGGTCGCGTTCACGGGATAATCCCATTCTCTGATAACATTGTCCGTCCCTCCGATCACCTTGGATATTTTGTATACCCCTGCGCGACTGATTAGAATCTTGTAATAGTTCTGATCATCGAACGCGCAGAACACGATACCGTACCCTCCTCCCACGGAACCGACAACCTTGTTCACTATTACCTCAACCGGTTCCAATATAGTCATGGGATTGTAGTCTGTTGACGAGTACAAAATATGAAACCCTTGGCTGGCATTTTCCGGGTCGTTCGTTTGGAATTGGATGAAGCCGTTGCCGTCTTCCTGCCATTCGATGGTCACGATAGGTATTGGGGTGCAGGAGTTCAGAACAACCACTACCAGGCATAGCAAGATGCCGCCGAACACAATTTGCACTTTTTTCATAAGCGCGTCCTTTCAATCATGAGATTTCTTATACTTTACCCAACAATACCGCTCTTATTCAAGGATTTCACGAGGTTTGAAATCTTAGCCCTAAGTCCTGCTGCCGCCGGCAAACCGAAAAGCAGCAGGCGCCCCCTCCCCGTTACTAACTGTGATGGTAAAAAGCCAGATAGGAGGATCGCATGAACAATCTCAATTCCATCCTGCTGGAGGGAAACCTGGTCCGCGACCCGGAGATCAGCTACACCCCCAAGGGCAGCCCGGTGTGCAACTTCTCCATCGCCTCCAACCGCTACTACAAGCAGGGGGAGGAGCTGGAGCAGGAGGTTTCCTACTTCGACGTGACGGTGTGGAACCGCCTGGCGGAGGTGTGCAAGGAGTACCTGGCCAAGGGCCGGGGCGTGCGGGTGGTGGGGCGCCTGAAGCAGGACCGCTGGGAGGACCCCGAGGGCAAGACCCGCTCCAAGGTGCACATCGTGGCCGAGCACGTGGAGTTCAAGCCGCGCCCGGCCGAGAAGCCCGAAGAGGCCGGCAACGTACAACCCGGAGCAGAGGATGCTGCCGCCGGGGAGCTGGAGGGAACGCACGCCATGGCCTGAAAGGCCCTGGTTACGTGGCCTGACCTGTACGGCCACCGGCCTGATCATGTGTCGGCAGCCCTGCGGTTCGTGCTGCAGGGCTGTCGACACGATCCGCCGACATTTTTGCAGCTACAACTCACTGAATGCCTGGGAGACAGCCTGATTCTCCTTTGTGTTCTCACTGAGCTCCCAGAATTGGTAATTTTCTTCTTCAAGTAGCCGTTTAAGAAGCTTTTTGGCCGTGCTCTGCCTGAGATCGCCCCAGCTCAACGACATCTGGTATATAAACTCACCGGGTTTGTCCTTTTTTGGAATTTCTATAATTTTAAAGAAGAATTCCTGCGGGAGAATCGTTATGCAGTTTGGAATGAGCGAGAATTCGATGTCAGCTTTCTTAGCCCACACTGTGCCGCCTTCTTTATATTTAGCCGCGACTTCCCGGATGGCGTACTGTCCGGGGGGTAGCCCTTCGATCATTCCATAGTGGCTGTTGGGGTCGATCTGGTACAGCGTTTCCCAATAGTCTCCTACTCGAACGATGCGAACCTCGCAGTTTTCAAAGAACTGTTCGCTCGTTTCTCGCAATGTACTTACAGGGATGATGAGCAGCGTATCGTCACCTGATTTCGGTGAAGGAAAGCTGGTACAGGATAGCAGTAGTCCGGCTAATGCAAAAATAAAGCCCGACCTCAGGATCGCCGTATGATTCATAAAGAGAATATAGGAAGTTTTTCATTCAGATTCAACTTACCGTGCTTTACAGGGCGCGGAGCCATTTTCCGATTGTTGACAGCCCTGCGGTTTCACCCATAATGAACCCATGGCGCTGCCGAAGCTGACCCCGCACGAGATCAGCAGGGCTGTCGACAAGATCCGCCGCCGCTACGACGAGTACATCTACAAGTATTTCAAGCCGCGGTCGATCAAGAACGCCTTCGAGGACCGCTACATCGGGGCCATCAAGGCCTCAATCGACATCTCCAGCTTCCTGATGGCCGAGATCAGCGCGGTGGAGGAGCTGATCCGCCGGGAGGAGGAGCGGGTCGGCTCCGGCCATCCGGAGGAGCCCGCGAAGGAGAGCGTCACCGAACGGGTGGAGCGGATCGTGGAGGAGAGCCTGGCGCGCATCCGCAAGTATCCCGACGTGCCCTTCCACCCGGTGGCCAGCGAGGAGCTGCGGCGCCTGCTGGGGTCCATGTTCAAGCTGGAGGAGAAGCACTGGGAGGTGCTGAACACCTGCCTGCGGGACACCGCCTACTTCCGCAGCTCCCTGACTATGCTCAACTTCGAGGGCAAGCTGCGCCACTTGGCCGGGCGGGGCAGCGACGGGGTGCCTTCCGGGCTGAGCCGCTACCTGTACCACGCCAACCGCTTTCCCCGCAACTACCTGGCTATTGACAGGGAGGAGAAGGAGTATATACTGGAGAGCGCGTTTCTCCTTCACGACCTGGACGAGGTTCTGGAGCGGGTAGCGGCCAATTACCCGCAGCTGGATGAGGGCTCCCGGGCCGGCCTGAAGGAAATCCAGGCGTATGTCCAGGGGATCATCCGGGATTTCCGTCTGAAGGAGTTCAAGCGCAAGTGAGTAAGCGCAGCGGAGGTCCTATGGGCTCGGAAGTGAACGTCACCAATGCCACCTTCCAGCAGGAAGTGCTGGATTCCCCCGTCCCGGTGCTCGCGGATTTCTGGGCGGAGTGGTGCGTGCCCTGCCGCATGGTCAGCCCGGTGCTGGAGAAGCTGGCCGAGGAGCACAAGGGCAAGGTGAAGGTGGCCAAGATCAACGTGGACCAGGAAAGCGAGCTGGCCATGAAGTTCAACATCGTGAGCATCCCCACCATCCTGCTGTTCCACCAGGGTCAGGTGGCCCGGCAGCAGATCGGTGCGGCCCCGCGCAAGGTGCTGGAGGAGATGATCAAAGAGTACGTGTGACTGCCTGCCGGCTGCTGCCGGCCCTCAGCGCGCTATTGCGCCTTAGGGCACGTACCTCTCGTCGCTGTTCGCCTTCCCGAAAGTAGAGCCCCTCGTCGGAACCACGTGCCAGTCGGCGGCGGCGTCGCTGTCCGCCGAGTCCGAGCTCCTGCATAGCGAGCGGGTGGCGGTGCTGTCCTCGGGGTTGACGGCGTCCTCCGGCCGCACCGCCTCTTTTCCCTTGATCCATCCCCCTGCGCGCACCAGCTCCTCGGCGCGGGCCAGGGTATTGGCGCTCCCGAAGCCCCGGTACAGGGAGTCGGAGGCCGAGGTGCGGTTGGAGTACAGAACCCCATCCAGAAGGAGGCCGCCCGGCCGGTCGTACAGGCTTAAAACCCCGTTGTTGCCGGACAGCCCCGTGCCCCCGCGTACCCAGAAGTCATAGGCCGTGGGCGAGGCATCCAGGCCGCCGGAGAGCGCCGGGTCCCCGGGCTCGTCCAGTTCTTCCGGGATTCCCTGCGGCTTGAAGTGCACCAGGATGTAGTCGCCGGCGCGCACCGGGAAGGGGGGAAACACCAGCCGGTTGTCCCAGGATCCCGCGGTACCCTGGTAAAGAGCAACTCCGGCCAGGTCGCCGGCGCCGGCGGCGAAGAGCTCCACCAGGTCCGGGTGCGTATCGGAACCCTGCGTGGTGAACTCGTTGATCAGGAGTTTCGGCGCCCCGGGGTTGTAGCCATAGAGCTCGGCGGCGAGCTCCAGGCGGTTGCCGCGCGCGTCCGCTACGGCAAGCTCCACGAGATACTTTGCCCCCGGGCTTTGGCCGGGGAGGCGGACCTGCAGCCCGTTTCCTGCAGCCTGCACCCCGGCCACGTTCAACGCGGGTACGGCGCGGATATCCTCCGCGATGCAGACCGGGGGCTCGTCGAAGTCCAGCTCCAGAAGCTCCTGCCGCGCGCGCATGCCCAGCAGCACCGGGGGGGTGAGGTCCGGCTCCAACTTCTCTCGTAGATCTTCCAGCGGCCCGCAGCCGGCCAGCAAGGCCAGCGCAGCGAGCAGGAGACCTGACAGCAACCTGTTCATACCGCCAACAACGGGGTCGGGCTTCCTATTGCTTTTCATTTGGGCATCCGATAACGTGAACAGGCGAGGAGGCAGGAATGGTTCCCGTCGAGTCCGACCTGTTCAGCCGGTTCGGGCAGCAGGTGCCGGCCGGTACGGTCGTTTTCAAGGAAGGCGAAGAGGGGGACCAGATGTTCATCATCCAGGACGGGCGCGTGAAGGTGTCCCGCGCGATCGGGGGCAAGGAGCAGATGCTGGCCGTGCTGGGCAAGGGGGACTTTTTCGGGGAAATGGCCCTGGTGACCCGGGAGCGGCGCACCGCGACCGTCGCCGCGTTGGAAGCAGTGCGCCTGCTGGCCTTCAACCAGGAAGGCTTCCTCAACATGATCAACAAGAATCCCAAGATCGCCCTGAACATCATCGACAAGCTCTGCCGGCGCCTGGCCTACGCCAACCAGCACCTGCGGCACCTGGCCCGCAAGGACGCCCGCGGCCTGATCGCCATGAACCTGCGCCTGGGCTTCCAGGAGGCCGGCGGGGCGCTGGACCGGGAGCGCACGGTAGAGGACTTCGCCAGCAAGCTGGAGCTGGACCCGGGTCAGGTTCGCGGCGTGCTGGAGGATTTCGCCCGCGGCGGCATCGTGCGCCTGGCGGCGGAGGCTATCGAGCTGGCGGACGAGGCCGGGCTGAACGGCATTTCCGAGCCGCTCGGGGTCTAAGGGGGAACACCATGTGCGGGATCATCGGTTACTGCGGCCCCAAGCCTGCCGGCCGCGTGCTGCTGGAGGGGCTGAAGCGCCTGGAGTACCGGGGCTACGACTCGGCCGGCATCTGCGTCCAGGGCGGCGAGGGTCTGCAGCTGTTCAAGCGCAAGGGCAAGATCCGCGATCTCATTCCCCTGGTCCCGGAGGACCTCGCGGCCCGCTGCGGGATCGGCCACACCCGCTGGGCCACGCACGGGGAGGTGAACGACCAGAACGCCCACCCCCACCTGGACTGCGGCGGGCGCATCGCCGTGGCGCACAACGGCATCATCGAGAACTACTTGAGCCTGAAGGGGAAGCTCGTCTCGGAGGGGCACCGCTTCGCCTCGGAAACGGACTCCGAGGTGATCGCCCACCTGATCGAGAAGTACTACAGCGGCGACCTGATGGAGGCGGTGCGCCGGGCGCTGGCCCTCCTGAAGGGGACCTACGGCATCGTGTGCCTGCACCGCGACCACCCCGACCGCGTGGTGGGCGCCCGCCAGGGCTCGCCCCTGGTGGTCGGGATCGGCGCCGGGGAGTCCTTCCTGGCCTCGGACGTCACCGCCATCATCGGCCACACCCGGCAGGTGGTCTACCTGGAGGACGGCGAGCTGGTCTGGCTCAGCCCCGAGGAGTTCCGGACCACCGACCTGAAGGACCAGGAAATCCAGAAGAAGATCGAGTCGGTTTCCTGGGAGCTGGAGCAGATCGAGAAGGGCGGATTCGCGCACTTCATGGAGAAGGAGATCTTCGAGCAGCCGGAGTCCATCAAGCGGGCCATGGGCGGACGCCTGGACCTGGAACAGGCCACGGCCCACCTGGGCGGCCTGAACATGTCCAACCGCGACCTGCTCAACGTCGAGCGCGTGCGCATCGTGGCCGCGGGCACCAGCTGGCACGCCGGCCTGGTGGGCATGTACCTGCTGGAGTCCATCGCCCGCGTGCCTTGCACCGTGGAAATCGCCTCCGAGCTGCGCTACCGCAACCCCGTGGTGGAGCCCAACACCCTGCACTTCGTGGTTTCCCAGTCCGGCGAGACGGCCGACAGCCTCTTCGCCATGCGCGAGCTCAAGCGCAAGGGGGCCACAGTACTCGGGATCTGCAACGTGGTGGGCTCCACGATCCCCCGGGAGTCCGACGGGGGGGTCTACATCCACTCCGGCCCGGAGATCGCCGTGGCCTCCACCAAGGCCTTCACCTCGCAGATCACCGTGTTCTACCTGTTCTCCCTGCTGTTGGGCCGGATGCGCGACCTGTCCGCCGAGGCGGGCCGCGCCTTCATCCAGGACCTGGCCAGCATCCCCGCCAAGGTCGAGGCCATCCTGGCCGGCAGCCGCTCCATCCGGGAGCTGGCCCGCCGCTATTGCCATTACGAGCACTTCCTGTTCCTGGGACGGGGGATCAACTACCCGGTGGCGATGGAGGGGGCCCTGAAGCTGAAGGAGATCTCCTACATCCACGCCGAGGGTTACAGCGCCTCGGAGTTGAAGCACGGGCCGATCGCCCTGATTGGCGAGGAGACCCCCTGTCTATTCCTGGTGCCGGACGACGGCCTGCGCGAGAAAATCCTGAGCAACATTAAGGAGGTGAAGTCCCGCCGGGGCCGGGTGATCGCGATCGCGGCGGCCGGGGACGAAGAGGTCCGGGACATCGCCGACGATGTGATCGAGGTGCCGCGGGTGCGCGAGACCTTCTACCCGTTCCTGATGGTCGTGCCCCTGCAGCTGTTGGCCTACTATTCCGCCGTAGAGCTGGGGCGGGATGTGGACCAGCCCCGCAACCTGGCCAAAAGCGTCACGGTGGAGTAGGCCGGCATGGCGGCAGGCTGGCCGAGGCGCGGGGCGGGCGGAAGACCGGGCGGAGGGGCGGCGGCGGCCCTCGGGGTCCTGCTGCTTTGCGCCGCGGCCGCCGCGGCCGCCGGGCAGTCGGGCCAGCCGGGCCAGGCGACCCTCCAGCGCGGGCCGCTTCCCGCCCGCGGCATCCCCTTCTTTCCCCCCAACCTTCTTCCGGCATTCCGGGGTGAGTACCTGGCCGAGGAGGGCCGGGTCGTCGTGTACTTCACGCGCGAACAGGTAGTGCTCCCCTCCGGCTGGCGGGGGGTGCGCTGCGCTCAGGCGCCCCTGGTCCGGGTCGCGAACGAGGAAGACTTTACGCTCTGTTTTGTCGAGTCCGGAGAGGCGGGATACGTCCTGTTCTTCTCGTTCCAGTCCGAGTCCTTCCCCTGGTGCGCCTGGACGGAGGCTTTCCTGCAGCGCTTCCGCTACCTGTTGGCCTTCACCCAGAGCTCGTCGGAGGTCCCGTTTCCCGCGATTTTCGAATACCCGAAGAGCTAGAGGCTATTTGCCCTGCTTCTCGGCTTCGATTTTACCCTTGATCTTTTCGGCCAGGATGCGGGGGCCCTGCGGCAGCTCGGCGGCGTTTTCACCGGCGTAGAGCGCCAGCAGCTCGTCGAGCAGCGTCAACGCCGTGGCCTGGTCCCCCAGCTTGCTGTGCAGCAGGGCGATCTCGTAGCGCGCCCAGAGGTTGCGGTCGCGCTCCTCGGGGTAGCGTTCCCGGAAGGCCTGGTAATACTTGAGCGCCAGCGCGTACTTGCCCGCGTCGGAGGCTTCCTGGGCCTTCTGGAAGAAATCGGCGGGGCTCAGGTCGGCTTGGATGTCGACCGGCGTGGACTGGCAGCCGCCCAGCCATCCCAGGACCGGGATCAGCGCCAGCAGCGCAAGCAACAGGGTTTTCTTCATCAATAAGAGTAGATCTCGTCCTTGATCGGCAGGTTCTTCTTGAGCTCCTTGAGGTATTCGCGCGCGTCGCCCATGGGCTCGTAAAGCGGGCACGTGTCGGTCGTGCGCCGGGCCACGGTGAAGTACTTGTACACCTTCTCTTCCCCGAGCTTCTTCTTCCATTTGCCGGCATCGCAGCGCACCCGCAGGTAGTACTGGCTGCCGTTGCCGGCCGGCGTGCGCACCAGCTTGCAATGCGTGCAGTTGGCACAGAAGACCCTGGACACGTCTTTCGGGAGGATTTTGCTGGCCGCTGGTTCGTACTTCGACGCCATCCTGATTACACTAACATATTCGTCTTTTTATCGTCAATAGTTAAGCCTCTCCAGACGGGTCTGAAGGTCGACGTTCTCCGGGTCCTGCGCCAGAGCCTGGCGCAGGTACAGGCCGGCCTTGCGGTAATCCAGGCGCGCCGCGTACAGCTCCGCCAGCTTAACCAGCGCAGCCTGGTTGGCCGGGTCTATCACCAGCGCCTGCTGCAGGATTTCTAGCGTCCCCTCCGGGTCCTGGGCTTCCAGCGCCGCGGCGCGGACCACCAGGAGCCGGCTGGACAGCTGCGGGGAGGCCGCGCTCAGGTGCTTCTCGACCGCGCGCAGCGCCTCGTCCCTCTGCCCGTGCGCCAGCAGCGCCGCCGCATACTCGGCGGCGTGGGCCTCCGGCCGGAGTGTGTAGAGCCGGGTGGCGTAGGCCAGCGCGCGATCCTTGTTGCCCAGACGCTCTTGCGCGCGGTGGGCCAGAACCAGGTCCGCCTCGCTCCCGCCTCTCTCCAGCAGCCGATCCAGGGTCTCCGCCGCCCGGTCCCATTGCTGCCGGCGCACCGCCTGCTCCAACAGCAGCCGCAGCGCGGGCTCCCGGCCCGGCTCCAGCTCCAGGGCCCGCTCCAGCCGGGTGCGGCCTTCGCTTTCCCGGCCGGCCGCGAAAAGGATCCGGCCCTCCAGCTCCGGAAGGCGCGCGTCGCCGGGAATCCGGGTCTGGGCCTCGCGCAGCAGCTCCAGGGCCTGCTCCTCCTCATGGGCGTTCGCGGCCAGGATCTCGGCCTTGGCGAGCAGCGCAGCGGCCAGGTCCGGGCCGGCGGCCAGCGCCAGGTCCAGCAGCTTCAGGGCCTGCGGCCAGCTCCTGCTCGCGGCCAGCACCCGGGCGCGCAGCAGCAGGTGCTCCGGGTCGTGGGGCTCCCGGTCAAGCACCCGGGCGCTGTGCTCCTGGGCCAGGTCCAGCCTGCCCTCGGCCAGCGCAATCGCGGCCAGCCTGCGGTGCAGGGCCAGGTCGTCGGGCACCGCCTCCAGGGCTGCCTCCAGGTCGCTGAGGGCTGCGGCCGTTTCACCCGCTTCCAGGTGCAGGGAAGCCAGGCGCAGCCGCGCGGGGTAGAAGGTGCCGGCGCGCTGGAGGCAGTCCCGGTAGGCTTGAGCCGCCGCGGCGGGATCACCGGAGAGCTCGGCCAGGAGGCCCAGCAGGTAGGGGGGCAGTACGGAGCCCGGGCGCGCGGCGGCAGCCTGCAGGAGCGCGGCTAGGGCCGCCTCCGCGAGGGAGGCGGCCGGGCGAAGCCCGGCCTGGGTTGCGGGCTGCAGGCGACTGAAGTGGAGGTATGGCAGGAGCAGTCCTACCCAGTCGCCGCCCGCAGGCTCCGGGGCCAGCTGGCCCGTGGGGGGCCGGCCTTCCTCGGCGAGGGCGAGCGCGGCGGCCCAGGGACCCGTGTACGCGGGGGCCTGCGGCGCGCCCGCCTGTCGTGCGAGCTCGGGGTACAGCAGGCGGAACAGCGCGGCGGCCAGGGCCGCGGTCTGGTCGGCCTCGCCCCGGAAGGACGGCTCGGCGGAGCCGGCCAGCACGAGCGCCTGGCGCAGCGCCTCCGGGGTGCCCCGCTCCAGCTGGGTCACCGCCTCCAGGCGCAGGCTCTCCCAGCGCTCCCGCTCGCGGGCCGTGGGCCCGCCGGCGCACCCCGCGAGCAGGGAACCCGCCGCGAGGCAGGCGAAGAGGATAGAAAGCTTCATGCGTACCTCCCGTTAATCGAGGGCCGAGGAGTTGCCGCCCGAGGGCGCGGCGGCGCCGGAGGCAGGGCTCGGGAAGGCACGCCCTTCGGGGTTAACACCTTCCAGCAGGGGCCTGAGCGCGGAGGAGACCATGTAGTAGCGGTTGGAGGCGTTCCAGAGGGTGAGCCCCGAAGAGGGGGCGGCCAGGCAGCCCTGGACCTGGTTCAGCAGATATCGGTGGTACTCCGCAACTCCCATGGCCAGCTCGCCGCCGATCAGGAAGGCCTGGACGTAGGGCCGGATCAGACTGCGGCCGTCCACCACGGCCCGCGCCCGCAAGGTCCCTTCCAGGTAGATGCGCTGGGCCCGCTGGAGGTACGGCTCGTTCTTCATGAAATCCCGCGGGAAATGCGACGGGTAGTACATGGGACAGATCACGTCCACGTAGTCGGCCAGCATCTCGGTGCTCTGCCCGATCCAGTTGCCCATGCGATGCCAGGTGCTGTAGCCGTACAGGTCGGTGCTGATCGGGATGTGAATCGCCTCCCGGACGAGGACCAGGAAGGACTCCAGGGCATCGATCATGTCCATGCCTTCCCTCCGGTAGCGGTAGCGGATGGTGGAGAGGTTTCCGTCGGAGGGGAAGCGGATGTAGTCGAACTGGATCTCGTCGACCCCCCGCCGCTGGAGCTCCTCGGCGATGGCGGCGTTGTAGTTCCAGACGAAGGGATTGTAGGGGTCCAGCCAGTACTCGCGCTGGAAGTATCTGGGCTGCGGCGCGGCCGCCTCCCCCAGGGTGGCCGCCAGGTCGCTCGGGGGGCTGTCCTCCTCGACCCGGGACAGGTAGCGCCAGGGCTGGTTGGTCGCGCCGTTCCAGAGCGCGTACTTGTGGCCGTCATAGTTGTACAACTGCCGGTCCTTGAACACCACCACCCGGGCGATCACGTAGATGCCGCGCTCATGCGCCCGGCTCAGGAGCTCTTCCAGCTTGAAGCGCCTCTCCACCGCGCCCACCAGTTTCGGCAGCTCCAGGCCGGTGTCGTAGGTGATCCAGCCATAGTCGTCCTTGCAGTCCACCACCAGCGAATTCATCCCCTGCTCCTGGATGAACCGCAGGTGCCTCTCCAAGTCGGCCCCCTGCGCCATGAACGAGGAGAGGTAGATGCCGAAGCGATCCGCGGCCTTGCGCTGGCGCTCGCGCAGGAACGGGTCCGGCCCGCGCGCCTCCTGCCTGCGCTCCACCAGGCTCCAGGCGCCTTGAGGCAGGCCCAGTTTCCAGGTGGTTTCGTTCGTGCGCACCACCAGGCTCCAGCCGACATCGCCGGTGAGCATGCCCAGGCCCTGGATGATCTCGCCGTGGGCGTCGCCGGGAAAGCTCACGCGGCTCCAGCTCTTGCGGTCGCCGCGGTACAGCCCGTTGCCGAATCCGCAGGCAAACCAGATCAGGCCGGGGGACTGGGGGTCGTAGCTCACCCCGGAGATCTCCTCGTAGAATCCGGCGCCGCGGTTGAGCGCTCTGGTGGCGGTAAGCGAGGGGTCCTGCCAGCTAGCTCCCCGGTCGGAGGTCTCGTAGAAGCCGTTGAAGGAGGTGCCTAGCAGCAGGGAGCCGGGATTGTGCGGGGACAAGGCTACGGAGGTGAAATAGGTGCTGGCGCGCAGAGGCTTGCCCCAGGGGATCTGCACCCAGGAGGAGCCGTAGTCCTCGGAGAGAAAAACCTCGCTGGCGGTGGTCACGGCCACGCGCGCCTCGTGCGCGGGGTCCACTCCCAGGGAGGTCAGGCGCCGGACCCGGTTCTCGGCGAAGGGGTAGACCACCCGGCGGGAGAGGCCCTGGTTACGCTCGATCCAGCTGGTGCCCAGGTCGAAGGACACCAGAAACCCTCGGGTCTTGGACAGGGCATAGATCAGGCCCCCGGAGGTGCGCACGGTGTGCTGGAGGTCCAGCTCGGCGGGTCGGGGGTCCGGGGGGGCAACCTCCCGGCCGGCGGGCTCGCCGCGCGTGTCCCGCTCCGCCATGAGCGCGACCATGCCGCCGCCGAACAGCACCACGCTGGCGATGCCGATGAAAATCCCCGCCGCCTTGCGCATCTAGCTCCCCATGTTCCTGATGATCCGGACCGCGTATAGAAAGATATCGGCGACCGCCTCTATAATGACCAGCCGTTTCTCGCCTCTGCAATTCTAACCTCAATTGCGATCGGGCGGCAAGGAGTGCTGCCAACCTTGCCGGCCTCAGGGAATCCGTGGTATGCTGACAGGCGATCCCTATGATGCTCCGCGTACGGCGCTTTCCGCTTCTGGGCCTGCTGGCCGCGGTGCTGGCGTTCTCCGCCGGCTGCCTGAAGGAATACTCCTTCTACCTCCCGGGCGGCCTGGAGGAGAACCGCGAGATGCGCGCCCTGTTCAATCTGCTGCGCCAGGAAAAGGAAGTCGGGGAAAACCGCTTCATCCTCATCCAGCAGATCGCCAACCGCCTGTTGAACGCCGGCGAGAAGGAAAAGCTGGTCCTGTTCCTCACCACCTACGTGGGGCAGTACCCCGCTGACTCCTACAACGCCTACTATCTGGGCATCGTGGCCGCCGCCTATAGGGACATGCAGGTCGCGCCCATGGCCGTGCAGTACTACCAGCGGATCCTGCGCAACTATCCGGACCTGCTCGTCTCCGGCGCCTCCCTGCACTTCCGCTGCCTGCGGGAGCTGCTCGCCCTGGTGCAGGACCCGCGCGAGCGCATCGGCTACTACAAGGAGCTGATCTCCCGTTTCGCCGACGCTATCGATCCCGGGGTCAACTACTACTACCTGGCCAAGGCCTACGAGGACATCGGGGACTGGGAGCAGGCCATCCGGGTTTACCAGAAGTTCCTGAACTACCCGGAATCCGTGATCCCCGGCTTCCCCCGGGCCCACGCCAAGATCCGCGAAAAGGTGGAATTCTACTACTCTGACAAGGAGTGGACGGTGGACAACCTCGAGCACCTGGTGGCCGAGGTGCGCCAGGCGCTGCAGACCCACAACGTGCGCCAGCTCGCGAAGTACCGGGCCGAGGCCAACTTCTTCTCGATGTCCTGGTCCCAGCAGGATATGGCCACCAGCGAGGAGGTCGAAGCGCGCACCAGCTTCGACTTGGGCGCCCTGGGCGCCTTCCTACAATCTTCGCGGGTAATCGCCGATGATCAACTAGACGTCTACTCCAACTCCGACGAGGCCTATTTACGGACCACCAACTGGAATTACCGCATCCCCACCTGGTACCTGTACTTCCGCCGGGTGAATTACCCGCCCGACCCGGAGATCAACGGGCGCTGGGAGTGGGCCGGCATATACCTGGGCGAGAGGTTCTGAGCAAGGCTGCCGCCCGCCGCGTGGCGTTCGCGCTCGCGCTGCTGGCGGTTGTTATCCCACGCGCGGCTGCGCAGGCCGCGAATAGCGGGTTCCGCGCCGCGGGAAGCCTTCCGGTGGACGTCCAGCGCCCTGCGCGCGGCGAGCCGCCGGCCACCGCCGAAGCCCCTGTCTCCGCCGGCGTCCCCCTGCCGGCGCTGCACGGCCACGCCGACTCGCCCGTGTTTTCCCTGGACCTGCCGGAGCACCCCGCCGTGGAGCGGCGCCTGGAGGTGTACCTCGAGCGGGAAAAGAGGAACCTGGACACGGCCCTGGCCCGCATGGCCCGCTACCGGCGCTTCGTGGACTCCAGCATCCGGGAGCGGGGCCTGCCGCCGGAGTTGCTGGCCCTGCCGCTGCTGGAGTCCCGCTACATGGCGCGCGCCGTTTCGCGTTCCGGGGCTGCCGGGATCTGGCAGATCATGCGCAACACCTCCGGTGCTCTGGGCCTGCGGGAGGACGAGTGGGTGGACGAGCGGCGGGATTTCTGGAAGTCCACGCAGGCCGCCCTGCGCAAGCTGGAGGGCGACTACCGGCTGTTCGGCGACTGGTTCCTGGCCCTGGCGGCCTACAACTGCGGCACGGGCTGCCTCACCAGGCTGCTTGTCTCCAGCGGCGCCCGCGACTTTTGGGAGCTGCGCGAGCGGGGGCTTTTGAAGCCGGAAACGGCCGAGTTCGTGCCCGCCTTCATCGCCCTGACCCGGATCGTAAGCTCCCCTGCGCGCTTCGGCCTGCAGGGGGGCTGGGACACCTCCCCGGCCTGGGAGCGGGTCAGCCTGTCGCGGAGCGTGGACCTGCGGCTGCTGGCCAGGGCGCTGGGCCTGGGTTTCGAGACGCTGCGGGAGGCCAACGCCGAGCTGAAGTTTCCGGTCACGCCGCCCTACGATCAGGGCTACTGGCTGAAGGTGCCCGCCGGGTGGGGCGGGAGGGTGAGCGAGCTGCTGGAGAATCCGAGCAGTCGGCTGCTGGAATACCAGTTCCATCGCCTGGCCAGCGGCGACACCCTCTACGGGCTGTCACGCCGCTACGGCGTGGCCCTGCCCCTGCTCGAGCAGGCCAACGCCGGCCTGGACCCGCGCCGCCTGCCGGTCGGAGGCATCGTGCGCATCCCCGTGCTCGACTCTGGCCCCCCGCCGGCCGCGGCGGGCGGCCGCTCCCTTGACGATCCGCTCAAACCCGGCGACACTCTGAAGGTGCCGGCGGAGGAACCATGAAGGGTCTGCTGGTCGTCGCCGCTCTGCTTCTGACGGCGGGGTCCGCGAACGCCGATTTCGACGAGTTGGCCCGCGCGCGCAGCCTGCTTTGGGCGGAAGGCGCGCTGCGGCTGGAGGTGCGCAAGGGCGTGGACCCGGGCTCCCCCCTGACCCCCGCCACCCGCTTCCAGGCCGAACGGCGCATCGAGGAAGCGCTTCCCTACCTGTACATCGAGGCCGTCCAGGACGTGGCGGTGGACTCGCACGACAGCGTGGGCGACCGCCTGGCCGCCAGCGGCGCGCTGTACCGGGCCTTAAGCGAGCTGGGCGCCGCCGGCGCGCTGCGGGAGTCGGCCGCCTTCACCAGGGACCTGCACGCGGTGATCGTCGCCTATCGCTTTCCCTTCTACGGAGAGTACGGCCTCGCCGCGCCGTTCGTGGTGCACGAGCGGCCCTTCCCCATCCCGCGCATCCTGGGTTTCACGCCCGCCCGCACGTTCACCGGGCTGGTGATCCTGGCCCAAGGGGATTTCCCCTCTCACGGCAAGGACCTGCGCGAGCGGGTCCGCCCGGCGCTGTTGCCGCGCCTCTACGACGAGGACATGAACCCCGTGCTCACCCCGGAAATGTGCGACCCGCAGGCCTTGAGAAAATGGGGCGTAGCCGCCTACGCCTACTCCGGCGAGGAAGCCGCATTGCAGGCCTACGGGGAGCGGATCGGCGAGCTGCCGCTGCGCACCATGGCGCGCGGGGTGTTCGGGCGCAACGCCACCGACATCCTGTTGTCCAGGGAGACGGCGCGTCAATTGCTCTCCCGGGAGAGGAATCGCGAGCTGCTGCGGGGCGGGAGAATACTGATCATCCTGGACCCGCCCGGGCGTTGACGGCGGGCGCCGCTACCCGAGCGTTGACGCGCTTTCCTATTCCATTTTATTCTGGCCTTCGGATATGAAGCGATCCTTCGAATTGCTGGGCTGTCTGCTCCTGTTCCCCCTGCTGCTGGGTTCCTGCAGCCGGGGGCAGGGCTTCGGGGTGGTGCTGTGGGCGCCGCAGGAAGGGTCCCTGGCCAACGGGGATCAGGTGAGCGTGGTCCGCCTGTCCGAGGAGGCCGGGACCATCACGGTGCGCTCCAAACCGGTCAAGGGCACCGTGGAGCTGGACTCCTGGCGCCTGCGCCTGGTCTCCAGCCGCGAGCAGGCCCGGGGGGAGGCCGAAGCCTACGCCCCCTACGCGGCCACCTACGCCTACGCGCAGCGCGACGGCCTGCCCCTGCGCGAGGAGCCGGACCAGGAGGCCCGCCGGGTGTACAAGCTGCGGGAGGGGCAGGTGGTGAAAGTGCTCGCCCGCGGCGAGCAGCAGGCGCTCATCGCCACCTACCAGGACTACTGGTACCGGGTGCTCACCGACGACGGCTTCGAGGGGTGGTGCTTCGGCTACTTCCTGCCGGTGTTCCAGAGCTCCGGTGACCCCCTGAGCGAGGCAGCGGTGCTCAAGGCGCGCGACCCCCTGCTGGACGCTCTCTTGAGCACCCACTGGCGCCCCGAATACTTCCGGGAAATGCTGGACAACGGCCGCATCGACCTGGAGCGCTTCAAGCCGGAGATCGGCTTCTTCCTGGATGCCGCCCGCCGGCAGGCCCTGCTCGCGCTGCCCGGCTTCCGCCAGAACTGGGACTACCGGGAGATCGCCAATGTCGGTCCCAGCCGCTACGTGATCGCGGGGCCCGAGCTGCGGGTCACCATGTCCGGGCCGGACCGCCTGGTGCTCACCTACCCGCGCAAGGAGCAGCAGCTCGCCCAGGTGTTTATCAACTTCACGGAAGACCTGGACGGGCTCATCGAGGCCGAGAAGGCCCGCCGCCTGGCGCTGTTCCAGGAATTCCTGCGGCGCGGCCCGGCCATGACCTCCAGCGCCTACGGGCGCATCCGCCTGGAGGAAGGCCTGCGCTTCAGCTGGGAGGGCTTCGGGCGGCTGGCCGACCAGGTGTTCCTGCGCCCGGTGGCGGGGGAGGGCGTGGTGGACTTCGCCTATCACCTCTCCAAGGAGCTGGCCTCAGGCTTCGACGGGGTCATCACCTTCCGCTTCGCCGAGTACGGGCCGGAGCAGGGTTCCAGCTTCCTGTACAAGTTCGAAGGGGCGGGAGCGCGCCTGGTGTTCCTGCGCGCGGCGGCCATCCGGGACACCGAGGCCGTGAACCTGGACGCCTCTCCCCTGGTCATCTATTTCAGCTTCGGCAGGTCCTGATGATCACCCTCTCCGGGGTGAGCCTCTCCTTCGGGGACCGGGTCATCCTGGAGGAGGTCACCTTCACCCTGCCCCGGGGCCGGCGCTTCGCCCTGTACGGGGCCAACGGCAGCGGTAAGAGCACGCTCATGCGCGTGATCGTGGGGGAGATCTCCCCCGACGGCG
>Ga0315273_10002519_pt1 | contig 21670 bp, 19 predicted proteins | sample YL17G02_0_MG_FD_205753 | JGI IMG/M metagenome (GOLD analysis project Ga0315273, IMG submission 205753) | Sediment microbial communities from Yellowstone Lake, YNP, Wyoming, USA - YL17G02_0 | ecosystem: Environmental > Aquatic > Freshwater > Lake > Sediment | place: USA: Wyoming | collected... | reverse complement strand
CGTCGACCGCCGCCCCTTCGTGCACGACCGCGCGGACGGCCCGGATCATCCCCACGGGGCAGTCCGACTGGAAGATGTTGCGACCCATGTCGACGCCCGCGGCCCCCGCGCGCATCGCGCTAAAGGCCAACTCGATCGCTTCGCGCTCGCCGATCTTCTTTCCGCCCGCGATGATCAAAGGCACAGGCGTGGCGCGCACGATCTCCTCGAACCCCTCGCAGTAATACGTCTTCACGAAGTGCGCGCCGATCTCGGCGGCGATGCGGCAGCACAGGCCGAGGTAGCGCGCGTCGCGGGTCATCTCTTTCCCGACCGCCGTCACCGCGAGCACCGGTATTCCGTACTTCTCGCCCAGGTCCACGAGCTTCGCCAAGTTCAACAACGTGGTGCGCTCCCCCTGGGAGCCAACGAAGATCGACAGCGTGATCGCGGAGACGTTCAGGCGGATCGCGTCCTCGATCGCCACCGTCAACCCTTCGTGCGACAGTTCCTTCAGGATCGACGCGCCGCCCGATACGCGCAGCACGACCGGCACGTTCGTCGACGGCGCGACCGACGTGCGCAGCACCCCACGTGTCAGCATCAACGAGTCGGCATACGGAAGCAGCGGCGCGATCGTTTTCCGCGGCTCTTCGAGGCCCGAGGTCGGACCGAGGAAGTAGCCATGATCCACGGCCAGCATCACGGTGCGGCCATGCGGCGGCTTGAGAATGCGAAGGAGTCGGTTCGAAAGACCCCAGTCCATGAGCTAGTCTCCGCGCGTGAGCGCCCTGAGGCCTGAATACTACCGCCTTCCGTGGAGGCGCGTCCTGCTCGGAGCCGCGATTCTCGTGGGAATCGCCGCGTTTTACGGGACCCTTCCGGTCGGCGAGACGCTGCAGACCCTCGTCCGCAGGATCGACGCGCTCGGCCCCTGGGCCGGCGCCGTGTTCGTCCTCGTTTATGCGGCAGCCTCGGTACTGCTCCTCCCGGTCTGGATCCTGACCGTCGCCGCTGGAGCCGTTTTCGGCGTCGCGCGCGGCAGCGTTCTCGTGCTCGTCGGGGCGACCTTGGGCGCGATGGCGGCGTTCGCGCTCGCGCGCATGGGGCTTCGGGAGTCCGTCCGAAGGTGGGCTCACGCCTACCCCGGCTTCGACACGCTCGACCACGCGATCGCCGCCCGGGGCGGCTGGATCGTCTTTCTCGTGCGTCTGACTCCGGTCTTCCCGTTCGTCTACGTCAACTATCTGTTCGGGCTGACCGCGATCCCGGCGGCGACGTACGCGGCCACGACGATCGCCGGGATGATCCCCGCGACGATCGTCTATGTCGCGCTTGGCGCCTCCGCCGGCGCGGCGGCGTCAGGCCAGGCGGCAAGTTGGTCGACGGCGCGCATCGTCGTGACGGTCGTCGGCGTCGCCGCCGCCATCGCCGTGTCCTTCATCGTCGCCCGCATCGCGACGCGCGCGGTGCGGGAGGCCGGGGAATAGGGGGACACTCCCCCATTCCCCTATTCCGCAGCCAGTCCGGCCTCCGAGAGCGCGCGGGCAAGCAAGTCGGCGAGGCCCAACTCGACCGCTACTCGGGCGAGATACCTGCGATCGACCGCATCCGCCTGCACCTTCAACACGCCAAGGACGTCCCGCCACTGCCGGTCCGACACGCCCCCGCCCATGCGATACCACCGGAGCTTGTGGATCACGACGTCTTCCGGCGACGCCAGCTGGACCTCGGCTCCCGGCTCAGCGCGCAGAGCGACGCGACGACTGCGCGCGAACTGGTCCCGGTGGAGAGAATCGTCGGGCGACACGTAGACGTCGGCTTTGACCAGCATGTCCTCGTGGATCAGGTTGAAGCTCGACTTGTCGCGCACGGCACGGCGCACCGACGCGTCGACGATGTGGAAGTCGGGTTGCGTCGCGGCGAGCAGGTCGTCCACGTGTTGCTGGCGCAACTCCGCGACCAGATCGACGTCGAGCGTCGTGCGCACTTCGCCGTACACGGACGATGCGACGGACCCGCCGACGCAGTATCGAATGCCGAGGCGCTCGAGAACCCGGGCGAGGATCAATGCGAGCTCGACCGGGTCGGGCGCCATCACCACCCTTCCCGATGCGGATCCCAGCCGAAGAGCTCGATCGACGTCTCGCGGCCGAGCGTGAGGGCGGCGAAGCGCTTTCGCAATTCAGCGCTGGATGCCGCGGGATGACGTTGGCGCAGCCCGCCCATCGCCAGTTCACACACGGCCCGCGTGGCAGCGGAGAGCATCTCGGCCTTGCGCCAAGAGGGTAGCTCTCGGAGCCGATCGAACAGATACCGCTCCGTGGCCTCGTCAGTGTCTGCTGATTGCGGGCGGTAGCCTTGGGGTTGTTCTGGTTCGGACAACGGCATCACGGCCTCTGTGCGGAGTCGGCGGTCAATCGTACCCCAATCACGGCCGCGACTAACCCTTCTTCACCGCATTCCACGCCGCCAGCAGCTCCTTCTCCTTGTCCGCGCTGATTCCCGCGAGGAGCTTGCCGCGGCGGTCGACGGGGAGTGTCTTGAACCAAGCGAGAGTGTCCTTCGCCGTGGCCGCGACCGGGCGAAACGTAAGGCCGGCGGCGATCGCCTTGGCGCAGCCGATCTGGGTGAACCCTTCCTCGCCGTTTCGCGATGGGACCCACACGGGGAGGTCGCTCCACGGGGCGACTTTTTCCTTCTCGAGGAACTCTGTCGAAACCCACGTGAACTTCGCGTCGCCGCCGGTCCCCTTCTTGGTCCCCTCGAGCATCGCCTTCATCGTCAGCTTCTTGGCGGGGCCGGTCGCGTTGTACGTGCCGATCAGGTTGCGTTCGACGCCAATCACGATGAAGGCGGCGAGATCGCGCACGTCAATGTACTGAACCGGGTCGCTGCCGTCGCCGGGTGCCAAGACCTCGCCCCCCTTCGCGATGCGCACCGGCCAATAGGTGAAGCGGTCGGTCTTGTCGCCGGGGCCGACGATCAGACCGGGTCGGACGATAAAGGCGCGGCCGGACATCGCCTTGTCGGCCGCTTTCTCTGAGAGCGCCTTCAACGCACCGTAGTACTTCGCCACCTCTTCGCTCGACTCGTCGGGCATCGTGGCGAGAGGGCCGTCTTCGGCGGTCCCGGGTTTGAGCCCCTCGCCGAACACCGAGATGGTCGAGATGAAGACGTACTGCTTGACGTTCGGGGCGAGAAGAGTTGCTGACATCGTGACGAGGCGCGGGACGAATCCCGACGTATCGATGACGGCATCCCACGTCCTCCCCTCGAGGCTTTTGAGGTCGCCGTCGCGGTCGCCGTGCAGCTTCTCGATGTCGGGAAACAGACCGGGGTTCGTCTTGCCGCGATTGAACAGGGTGAGGACGTGGCCGCGCGCCTGCGCCGCCTCGACGATCTGGGGGCCGAGGAACGCGGTGCCTCCCAGGATCAGGATCTTCATCGGCTTCACCTTCGGCAGACGGGGAAGCGCCGCGGTCAGCGCGACACCGGCCCCGGCCCAGGCTGCGGTCTTGACGAAGTCCCGGCGATTGTGGTCCATCACGATTCCTTCCTTGCGAGCGCCGCGTGGCGGCGCGCCGCGAACAGCGCGACCCCGACCCACCCGGCGCAGACGACGAGCATACCCGCGGTAACGACGTAGGCGGGAGGGGAGATCGAGCGCACCGCGTCGTACGCCCAGATCGCCGCAGCATCCCCGCCGCGGAAGACGACGGTGTCGATGAACGCCTTCGCCTTGTACTTTTCTTCGGGCGACACAACGGTGAACAGCACCTCGCGCGAGGGCCGCTCGAGCCCGTACTGGATGCCGCGGCGCACGATCTGCACAGCAACGAGTGTCGCCAAGCCTGGGGCGAACCCCAGCCCGAGGAATCCGCCCGCCGTCAGGACCGGCAGCACGCACAACGCGACTCCCAAGCCCAGCGCGGTCAGAACCCAGCCGGTCACGACCCCTTGCGTGATCAAGGCGACCACGTTGACCCAGAGATCGATCCGGGCGAAGAGCGCGGTGCGCACGGATGAATCCTGGATCGTGGCGCCGACGATGCGCGCCTGATCGGCATAGATCACGGTCGATGTGATCGTGTAGGCAAGCATCATCCCGACGACGGCGAGGAGGTACGGCGACGCCAGAGCGAGCCGGAAACCCGCGAAGACGCCACCGCCGACGGCGCGGTCTTGCGACTGCCCGACACCGCCCGCGTCGTGCCTTCCCGCCCACGCGATCAGTCGTCTCACGCAAAACACCGCGGCTTCGAGAAAGAGTGCTGCGGCGACATAGAGGCCGGCGCGGCCGAACGGCTTCACGAGGAGCGTCGCCAGAAACGGGCCCGCGATCGCTCCCAGACTGCCGCCGACGGCGATCGCCCCGAAGAGGCGCTTCCCCTGTTCGGCGCGGAACGTGTCCACCATGAAGCTCCAGAAGATGGACACGACGAAGAGGCTGAAGACCGAGACCCAGACGAAAAAGACCCGCGCCACACAGACCTCCGAAATGCCGACCCGGTCGAGCAGCAAGAACAAGAGCAGGTTTATCGCGAAGAACCGGTAGACGACGGGAATGATCTTGCGGCGCGGAAAACACGCGACGACGGCGGAGTAGAACGGCACCGCGAGGAGCATCACGACGAAGGTCGCCGTGAATTGCCACGGCAAAGTCTTCACGCCGCCGACGATCCCCATCTCGTCTCGCAGGGGCCGGAGGATGTAGTAGCCGCAAAGGACGGCGAAGAAATAGAGGAAGGCCCAGAAAACCGCGGGCCGCTCCGCCCTGTCCAACTACGGCTCGAGGAGTTGCGCGAGACGGTCGAACGCCTCGCCCCAGAACTCCTTCTGCTTCGTCGCCGCGCGGGCGTTGGCGAGCTTGCCGTGCTGGACGACGATCTGGGTTTTCGTGGCGCCCTTCGCGTGAAGGCTCACCTCGAGATTCGAGCCGTCGCCCCAGGTGACGCGCAGGATCTTGTTCTCGGTCGCCTTGCGGATCGTGAGCTTGGCTCCGGGAAGCCACTGCGCCCGGCGGCGCGTGTTCCCCCACGCCTCGTACACGTCGTCGACCGCGGCCTTGATCGTCTTGCTGCGGCTGATCTCGAACCCGTCGGGCTTCTCGTGCTTGTCCCTCAGGCCCTTGGCCTGCTCGTACGCGACGGCCACCATCTGCCGCCACCACGGCCCGAGGCCGTGCTTGCTCGAAAGAACGGCGACGATGTCCTTGTGGCTCATCGCCTGCGCGCGCGCCTTGTCCAGGAGGGCAAACCACTGCACCCAGGTCTTGCCGGTCTTGGCCTTGACCGCTACCGAGGAGATGTTGAGGCCGACCCTGGTCGTCACGTCCCCGATGGTAACAGGGAATCAGCGGGAGGCCTGCTCCTGAAGGGCATCCGGGCGGAAACCGCGGCGCTGCATCTGACCCCAGGCGCGGCGGCGGCGAATCGCGTCCCAGAAGGCCTTGACCTTCATCGCGGAGAGAATCTGCCGGTAGCCGAAGTTCTCGATGACGCTGTAGGCGAGCAGCTTCGTCAGGTCGATCCAGCCGGGGTAGCGCCGGAACGAGATTTCCTCGAGGAGGATCGCGGCGATCGAGAGGAACATTCCGTAGAGGATCGCTACCGCGAGGAACATCATGAAGAACTGCACGTCGAGGATGCCGAGCAGATACGACACGATTACCGCCAGGTAGCCGAACGTCTCGATGAACGGGCCGAGCAGCTCGAAGAACACGAAGTACGGGAAGGCGAACAAGCCGACGTTCCCGTACTTGGGGTTGAACAGCATCCGTTTGTGCTGCCAGAGCGTCTGCAAGAGGCCGCGGTGCCAGCGGTTCCGCTGGCGGGCGAGCACGGAGAGCGTCTCGGGGGCCTCGGTCCAACAGACGGGATCGGGGACGAAGACGACGCGATACGGCTGCTTCTTGCGCCGCATGTGTTCGTGCAAGCGCACGACCAGTTCCAGGTCCTCGGTGTCGGTGCCGTGGGTGTAGCCGCCGATCTCGATGACCTCCTGCTTTTTGTAGATGCCGAAGGCGCCCGAGATGATCAAGAGTGACTGGAGACTCGACCAGCCGACGCGACCGGTGAGAAACGCCCGGAAATACTCGACGACTTGGAGAATCGGCAGCGCGCGGTCGGAGAGCGCGATTCGCGTCACCCGGCCGTCCTTCACATCGCAGCCGTTGACGATGCGGACGATGCCACCCGCGGCGACGGTCTCGATCGGCTTTTCCATGAACGGCTTCACGACGCGCAAGAGCGCGTTGTCCTCGATGATCGAATCGCCGTCGATCGAGCAGAACAGCGGGTATCGCGCGAGGTTGATGCCGGCGTTCAACGCGTCCGCCTTGCCGCCCTTCTCCTTGTCGATCACGGTCAGGTTCGGGTGCGCCAGCGAGCCGTAGACGGCGCGCACCTGCCCGGTCGCAATCGAGCACTTGTAGGGGCGGTCGCTTCGCCTCAGTTCGTAGGCGTCGATCAACCTGCGGAGCGTGCCGTCGTTCGAGCCGTCGTCGATCACGATGATCTCGAACTCGCCGTAATTGATCATCAGCATCGAGCGGACGGTCTCGACGATTGTTCTTTCCTCGTCGTGCGCGGGGATCAGGACCGAAACCGGCCAGGTCATGTCGGACTGCATGATCTGGCGGTAATCGGAGAAGAACGTTTTGCGGACGAACTTGAGCACTTCGACGAGCGAGATCAGGAAGAGGATGAGATAGATCGAATTCAGCACGAGGAAGTAGAAGAGGACGAACACGTTGAACGCGATGACGGCGTCCTCGAGGAGCGCGGCGACGTTCATCGCGCGGCTCCCGTGGCCGTCTCTTGCGGCAGGAGGCGAGTGAGGGCCTCTCGCACCGTCGCCTCGGCGTGGGTGGCCGCGAGTTCGCGCAAGCGACTGACCTGCCCGGCCTCTACAAACCGCAAGATGACCAACGTGGCGGCGGAGCGCATTTCGCCGTTTCCGGCGAGCTCAGCCACGCGGCGGTCGAGGATCCCCGCGCCTTGAAGCATCAGGCACGCCTGGTGCGTCGCGTAGGGATCCGCGTCCTCGAGCACCCCTTCGAGTGCTTCGAGTCCCGGCGGTCCGGCGAGCTTCAGCGCCTCGGCGGCGTTCGCGCGAACCCACCACTCGCGGTCGCGCAGCGCCACGCACAGCGCCGGGATCGCCTCGAGGTCGTGAACGCGGCCGAGCGCTTTCGCCGCCATCGCGCGCACCGGCCATGCGGCGTCGGTGAGCGCCTTTCGCAGCACGGGCGCGGCATCGACGACGCCGATCGCCCCTAAGGCGTGCGCCGCGCGAGCGCGCACGTTGCTCTCCGGGTCGTCGAGGCGCGAAAGCAGCCACGGCACGGCCTCTAAGGCGTGAATGCGCCCGAGGATGTCGAGGGCGGCGAGCTTCGCGTGGGCGTTCAACTTGGGGAAGGCGTCCATCAACTCCTTGACGACTTCGCCTCCCATGCCGGTCAGGATGTCGGCGATGCGGATCGTCGACCACCGGTTGGGTTCGGTCAGCGCGTTGACGAGCGGAAACACCGCCGCCCGTCCGCCGACCAGACCGAGCGCCTTCGCCGCACGCAGCCGCACCTCGGGAACCTCGTCCGTGAGCGCCGCGGCGAGTTGGGACGTCGCGCGCTTCGCGCCTGCCAACCCGAGGTTTTCGGCGGCCTTCGCGCGCCGAAACCACCGCGAGCCCCGCAAGTTCGCGAGGAATCGATCGACAAACCCCAGCTCGTCCAAGGCGCGGCAGAGCCGCTCGTGCTCGATTCCGCGCACGCGGGACACGTGGTCGAGCAGGATCATCTCCACGACCACCCGGTCGCGCTTGGCGATCGCGCCACCCATCGCCGAGAAGACCGAAGCGTCGCTGCCGTGTGCGTACTTCAGAACGAGCGGCTCGAGCGCGCGGCGGCGCGTGCGGCGCCATCCGTCACGGAACTCGCGCCACGCCTTTCCCACGACGATCAGGATCGTCAACACCAGAAAGAGCGCGGCGATCGACAGCACCGTGACGATGAGGGCGCCTTGCATCAGGCCCTCCTCGGCTCGAGCAGTTTGCGCACGCGGGAGACGAATTCTCGCGCGTTGAACGGTTTCACGATGTACTCGTCGGCTCCCTGCTCGAAGCCTCGGACGATGTCCTCCTCGTGGTCGCGCATCGAGAGGATGAGAACGGGGATGTTTTTCAAGCGCTCGTCGGTCCGGATCGCGCGAAGGACCTCGTAGCCGTCGCGGTAGGGCATGACGAGGTCGCTGACGATCAGATCGGGTTGCGCGGTCGCGGCTGTCGCGATCGCGTGCTCGCCGTCTTCCGCGACGAGGACCTCGTAGCCGCGCTCCTCGAGGAGCGAAACGACGAACCGGCGCGTGACCGGGTCGTCCTCGGCGACCAAGATCCGCTTCGCGATGCTCACGCTAGGCCCCAACGATTGATAACGTCGCCAATTCGGCACTTCTTCCTGTCCGAGACGACAGGGCGAATATGGAGCCCCGAAGGGGTAACGCAAACGCAACCCCTCGAGTCCGGGAACCTCTAGCGCCCCGTGGGAACGTGCCCGATAGTCCTTTGGCCTCCTCCGGAGGTCGGACCCGTTGCCACCGGAGCGACTGACAGCCTGGCTTGCGATTCATCTTCTCCCCGGGGTCGGACCTCTGACCGCGCGCCGCGCCCTCGACCTCCACGGCGATCCCCGTGAGGTCGCCTTCCGGTTACCGGCGACCGCGTGGCGAGAATTCCCCGGGATCGACGCGACCGCCGCGCGGGAGATCGTCGCGGCGCGACCGGCGCTGATGCGCCGGGTCGAGGCGGAATGGGATGCGGCCGTTCGTAGGGACCTGCGTATCGTAGCGCGAGACGACGCGGAGTACCCCTCGATGATCGCCGCCCTCCCCGATGCTCCCGTGGTTCTTTACATCAAAGGCGAGCTGCCCGACGGGCGCGTCAGGCTTGCGTTGGTCGGATCGCGACGCGCCACCGCCTACGGCCGGCAGATCGCCCGAGAACTCGCGGGGGACCTCGCCGCGCTGGGTGTCGAGATCGTCTCAGGCGGCGCCCGAGGGATCGACACCTGGGCGCACCGAGGAGCCCTCGAAGCGGGGGGGCGCACCGTCGCGGTGCTCGGATGCGGCTTCGCGCACACCTATCCACCGGAAAATGAGGACTTGTTCGAGGCGATCGCCGCTTCGGGGGCGATTGTGAGCGAGTTTCCGATCGAAACCGCGCCGTTGGCCGAGAACTTCCCGCGGCGGAACCGGCTCATCAGCGCACTCTCCGCCGGGACGATCGTCGTCGAGGCCACCGACAAATCCGGCTCGCTCATCACGGCCGGACACGCGCTCGAACAGGGTCGCGAGGTGATGGCGGTCCCCGGCCCCGTCACCTCGGAGCAGTCCCGGGGCTGCCACCGGCTGATCCAGCAGGGGGCGAAACTGGTTCAGACGGTCGAGGACGTCCTTTCGGAGCTGTCGCCAATGTACCTGGACGCGCTGGTCCGGAAAGCCCCCGGCCCCGGCCCCTCGGGCCCCACTCCGCCGGATCGCCCGGTGCAGGGGCTGACCCCGGATGAGACCGCCGTTCTGGCCCTTTTCGACGATCCCCGGCCCGTCCACGTGGACCGGCTTGCCGAGAATGCTACGTTCGGAGTGGCGCGGCTTCAGACGGCTCTGTTCGGTCTCGCGCTGCGCGGGTGTATTGATCCAATGACGGGTGGGTACTATGTTGCCCGCCCTCGAACCGGGGCCTCCGGGGCTTGAAGCGTCAATAGTTAATAGTTCACAGTTGAGAGTTAAGAGCCAAGAGAAGGAAGGACGCATGGCACGATCGCTCGTCATCGTCGAGTCCCCTGCCAAAGCCAAGACGATCAACAAGTTCTTGGGAAAGGGATTCGTCGTGAAAGCCTCCATGGGCCACGTGCGCGACCTTCCCAAAAAGACGCTGGGAGTCGACGAGAAGGACTTCACGCCGACCTACACCGCCCTCCCCGAGAAAAAGAAGACGCTGGCGGAGCTCCGGAAGGCCGCAAAAGACGCCGACGCGATCTTCCTCGCCGCCGACCCCGACCGCGAGGGAGAAGCGATCTGCTGGCACCTGAAAGAAGAGCTGTCGAAAGATACCGACGTCGTCTTCCGCCGCGTCCTGTTCAACGAGATCACGAAAAAGGCGATTCTCGCGGCATTCGAGAACCCGCGCGAGATCGACGCCCACAAGGTCGACGCCCAGCAGGCGCGCCGAATCCTCGACCGCCTCGTCGGCTACAAGATCAGCCCCTTGCTCTGGGACAAGGTGCGCCGCGGCCTGTCCGCCGGGCGCGTTCAGAGCGTCGCGCTCCGGATCATCGTCGAGCGCGAGCGCGAGGTCAGGGCGTTCGTCCCGAGAGAGTACTGGTCGTTAACCGCGCAGCTGTGGGGGGGCGAGGCGCCGCAGTTCGGCGCGAAGCTCGTCGCTAAGAACGGGAAGAAGATCGAGGTCGTCTCGCGCGAGGAGATGACCGGCGCTTTGGGCGAGCTCGGCTGGGAAGTCGCCGCCGCCAAGCCGGCCAGCGAGGATGCGACCTCGTTGATCCTCGAGGTCAAGGCGAAGCATGCCGACCCCACGCCGTTCAAGGTCGCCAAGATCCAGTCGCAAGAAAAAAAGAAAAACCCGCCGCCGCCGTTCATCACGTCAAAGCTGCAGCAGGACGCGGCGCGTCAGCTCGGCTTCCCGGTCGCCAAGACGATGCGCCTGGCGCAGGGCCTGTACGAAGGACGCGAGCTCGGCGATGCGGGCACGGTCGGCTTGATCACGTACATGCGTACCGATTCGACGCGAACGTCCGACGACGCGCTCGATGCGGTGCGCGCCTACATCGCGGACACCTACGGCGGAACCTCCCTCCCGAAAGAGGCGCGCCGGTTCAAGGTCGGCAAGGCCGCGCAAGAAGCGCACGAGGCCATCCGCCCCACCCTGCTCGAGTTCGCCCCCGACCGCGTGCAAGAGTTTCTCGGCCGGGACGAGTTTCGCCTCTACCAGCTGATCTGGAACCGCTTCGTGGCTTCGCAGATGGAAACGGCGCTCTTCGACACGACGCGCGCCGACATCGAAGCCGGGGCGTACGGTTTCCGCGCGACCGGGTCGGTCTTGAAGTTCGCAGGTTGGCTCGCCGTCTATCACGAAGGGAAGGACGAGGACGCACCCGCCGACGATGCGCGTCCCGCCGACGCCGAAGCCGACGACGAGGAAGACCGCCGTCTGCCGCGACTGAAGGAAGGCCAAGCGCTCGACCTCAAGTCGCTCCTTCCCCGGCAGCACTTCACGTCGCCGCCGCCGCGCTTCTCCGAAGCGACCCTCGTCAAAGAGCTCGAAGAAAACGGCATCGGCCGTCCTTCAACCTATGCCGCCATCATCTCGACGATCATGGACCGCAGCTACGCCGAAAAAGACAAGAGCCGCTTCTTCCCGACCGAGCTCGGCCTGCTCGTCAACGACCTGATCGTCGGCTCGTTTGGCGACATCGTCGACGTCGGCTATACGGCGCGGATGGAAGAAGAGCTCGACGAGATCGAGGAAGGGCGCCTGAACTGGGTCGATGCGCTGCGCGAGTTCCAGGCCAAGTTCGAAGTGGACCTCGCGAAAGCGAAGACCGAGATGCGCGACGTGAAGCGCGAGGCGATCCCAACCGATCAGGTCTGCGACAAATGCGGGAAGCCGATGGTTCTGAAGTGGGGGCGATTCGGGCAGTTCCTCGCCTGCTCCGGCTACCCCGAATGCAAGACGACGCGCGAGATCGGTAGCGTCTCGCACGACGAGGCGCCGGCCGAGGGCGACACCGCGATGCCCGCAGCCGCGAAAACGGCGAAGGTCAAGGCGGCGGCTCCCGACCCGATCGAGACGGAAGCCGAGCCCTGCCAGAAGTGCGGTCGTCCGATGGTTTTGAAGCGCGGCCGCTTTGGCGCCTTCCTCGCGTGCGCGGGCTACCCCGAGTGCAAGACGACCCGCAAGATCGTGATGAGCAAGGAAGGCAAGGCGGAAGCCAAGGCCGAGGTTCTGCTCGACGAGCCCTGCCCCAAGTGCGCCAGCAAGCTCGCGGTCAAGCAGGGACGGTTCGGCGAGTTCACCGCGTGCTCGAACTACCCGACGTGCAAGTACATCAAGATGAAGGAAACGGGCGTCCCCTGTCCCGAGTGCGGCAAGGGGCAGATCGTCGAACGGAAGAGCAAGCGCGGGAAGCTCTTCTTTGGATGCGACCGTTACCCCGACTGCAGCTTCGTCCTCTGGAACAGGCCGGTCGCCAAGCCCTGCCCCTCGTGCAAGTCCCCCTACCTCGTCGAGAAGATCACCAAGAAGGACGGCCATCGCCTGCTCTGCGAGCAGGAGGGGTGCGGTCACGCCGAGCAGGTCGGCGAAGAGGCGGGGGCGACGGCGTAGCGGTCAGATCGCGAGCACCAAATGCACTTCCGGAGTGGGTGCTTCATCCAATACGGACTTTCCATGACTGATTCTGTCGTTCTTCTTGCGACGTGAAATCCCGCCTGGACTCGACGCCAAGGAGCTTCGCGCCGAGCGGCTCGCGTCCGCGAAGGAGCTGGCGGAGAGGTCCGAAGGGGCCTCCGAGTGTGTCGCCATGGACGCACGGGAAGGAAACGCCGTGCGCCGCTACACTGCCGCATCTCATTGAAGAGGAGGAGATCCTGATGATGCGATGGAGATCGATGACCGCGATGTGCGTGATCGCCGTGGCGGCCACCGTCGCTCCCGCGGCAGCGGTGGCGGCCGAGACCGGGGTCGGGTTCCGGGGCTGGGGTCCGCGGGTCGGGGCGTCCAGCGACGCCGATCAAGTGCTCTTCGGCGCGCAATTCGACCTGGGCGAGTTCACCACCAACCTGCGGTGGCAGCCGAGCGTCGAGCTGGGGTTCGGCGACGACAAGTTCTCGCTCTATGGGAACTTCATGGTGGCCTACTACTTCCCCGTGAAGGCAGCCGTCACACCGTACGCCGGGGCGCAGGTGACCGTCTGGCTGTTCGACCAGAACGGGCCCGACAACAGCAAGGGCTTCGACGACGGCTTCAACGCCGAGATCGGGTTGTACGCGGTCGGAGGCATCGAGACGAAACTCGAGAGCGGGAACCGGTTTCTCGCAGAGCTTCAAGTCGGCATCGGCGACGTCCCCGACGTCCGAGTCCTGGTGGGCTGGACGTTCAAGTAGATGGCTGGTCTACCGGGGGCGCAAACGGAGTCGGCGCTCCGGGTCTCAGGCACGGTCGGCGCCAACAAGGTCATGGAGTCCGAGTTACTCCGCCTCGTGATGCGCTCGCCGTTCCACGTGCGTGTGTCGAAGCCGACGCGTCAAGGCTCCATGGCGCTGCGCTACGCGTTCGATCCGGCGGTCGCGTGGGTCGCAGCTTGTTACCACCGCAGCGCATCGCGTGTCGGTTGGGAGCTGGCCTCATCGCCCGCGGTCCGGCTCGAGCCGTTAGTTGACGACCTGGTTCCGCTGCTGGCGGCGGATGATCGCCTGCCGCGCGGGCGCTCGGTCACGTTCACGGTCGAGGTGAAGGGCGTCGAAGACTTCGAGGCCGGCCCCCTGCAAGTGCGCGGCGCCGTGAAAAGCGCCTTCGAACAGGCGATGCAACAACGAGGCGGCCACGCGGTGGTTCAGACCGAGGACGCGGAGTGGCACATGCTCGTGCGCCGGGTCGGAGTTGAAAACGATCGCCGCACTCTCGTCATCCTCGACCTCGGGGGTGGCCCACGGCACATGCGCGGACAGCGCGTCGCACAGGGGCCGGCGCCCATGCGCGAGACGCTGGCCGCGCAGCTCGTTATGCTTTCGAAATGGATGCCCCACGAAGAAGCCTTGGTCGACCCGACCGCCGGCAGCGGCACCATCGCGGTCGAGGCGGCGCTCTTGGCCCGTGGCTTCGCCGTCCGCAAACCGCAGGATCTTCCGGTGCTGCAGTTGCCCGTGTTTGCGGGCTTCCCCGCCCAGGCGCCTCCGCTCTACCCGGACACGCGTCCCTACATCCTCGCATCGGACATCAATGAGGAGTGCGTCGCCTGGATGATCGGCAACCTGCGCGCATCCGGTCTCACCGGACGGGATGTCGAGCAGTCCATCGTGGTGCGTTCGATGGACGCGACCGAGCTCACACCGGAGCGCTTCGCGGAGATCCTTCCCGGAGCAGCGCGCGGTCGCGGCGTCTTCGCCTTCAACCCGCCGTACGGGCACCGGATGCAGGGCGAGGAGGGCGACGTGCTGCGACTCTATCGCGACCTCGGCAAAACGCTCAGACGCTTCGACGGCTGGCGCGCCGCGGTCATCGTCGCCAACGAGGGGTTCGAGCGGGCCTTCAACTTGCGGCCCTATCTGATCAAGCCGACTTCCGCCGCCGGACTCCGCGCGGAGTTTCTCGTGTTCGACCTGGGAGGGCGACAGGTCGGCAAGAGAGAGTAGTTCTTCCGATCAAGGCGCCTCCGACCGCATCGGCGTGATCATGCCGGCGAAGTTGCGCGCAAGAAGCGCGGCGTCGGTCCGATCGAACTTCACGCTGGGGAGTGCGGCCATGTCGACGGTCGCGGAACCCTGGAACAGGCGCGAGATGTCGACCCGAAATCCAGCCGTGCCGAGCGACTCTTCACAGAGTCGTCTTGCAACCCAATCGAGGCGAGCTTGTAGTTTTCGTCGAATCCGACGTGATAGACGAGCGGGACGCTCGCGTCACCACGCTCCAGCGTGCCCTCGAACAGCACGAACTTGTAGCCAACCTCCCAGGTCCAGGCCATGCGGCCGTTGGGGTCCAGGTCGCCGTGTTGCACGAGCGACTTGTTGGCGGCGGGATCCACGCCGATGCCGAACTCGATTCGCTGGTCGTCCCGGGGCGGCACATCGTGCAGCACGATGCCGAAGGCGGGTTCGGCGCCGTCGAAGCGCACCAGGTGATAGCTCTCGGGTTCGATGTACGCACCGGACTCCCCCGTCAGCCTGATGTTGCTGAGGAAGAGCTGGAAGTCGCGCGCTTCGTTGAGCGTGAGCGGCTCCGGGCCGACGAAGGGATGGAAGTACAGCGCGAGGTCGATCGGCTGCGCTGCGCGGTGGCGCCACCAGCCGGAGCGGCCTAGGATCGCGGCCAACGCGAACAGCACCGGCAAAACGTACTTTGCTTTCCGCATGCGACTCACTTGCGCGCGAACGGATCGGAGAGCCGTTCCGCGGTCACGAAGTCCTGGTCCGTCAACGTGTTCAAGAACGCGATGATGGCCGCCTTCTCCGTTGCCGTCAGATTCAGGCTGATCGGCCCTGCCGCCGCCGCGCCGCGGTTGAGGGCGTTGGCGCCCAGTTCATCAGCGTCGACACGAGTACGTGCTTCGCGGGAATCGAGACACGGGCCATCGTCAACGCCAACCGCGGCGTAAGCTACGAAAACGGTTGCCCCCTCGAAGGGGACTACGTGTCCGTCGTCGCCGTCGTTTTCGACCGCTGTCTGAGCACCACGGTCTTGAACGTATTTGGAGCGGGCGCGGTGGAGGAACTGCAGCTCAATCCCAACCTCAAGTCAGCCAACCTGCGCGCCACGATTTCGGCGAGCGGCTCCGCCAGCAATCCCGTCGAAGTCACGGTTGATCTCGTCTGGGACGGAGCGGGAAGAAAGGACCGCACGAGCGAGCAGGTCAGAACGCGGCTCGGGGTCTATACCTACATTTCCAATGCGACCGGCACGATTCGCGACGCGGCGGCCGCGGGCAGCGTAGTTGTCGGCGGGCTCGACGTCACGCCGCTACCGTCGTCTCAAGGCTTCATCGAGAAGGACTCGACGCGGAGCCTCACGATCTATCGATAGATACGACCCGACGGAGTGTCCCCACGTGGACTCGACACCGAGGTGCGAAACGCCGAGCCGCGCGAAGCCGGAGGCGAGCAACCAGGAGCAACGGATTATGAGCCAGACTCACGGGCTTTCGCTCGAAACCCCCGGGAAGAAACTGGCGGCCCGTCGCGGCCGCGTAGACTTGCGTGCCCGTTTATGAGCGTGGTCCATGGGCTGTTGAGGCAACCCCAATGGTGACACACCTCGGCGTGATCCCGCCTAGGAGAATGTCCCCGAGTCGCACCCCTGTCCCCGGATGCTCCACAACAACAGGGACCCATGAGGGGGAGTCTCCCATGGGACACGGCCGTCTTCGAAGCCGCGGGACAGGAGGCAAGACACCCAAGCCTCCCTCGCTACTCGAGCGGCTCAACCGCCTCGCCGACTGGGTCGCGGCGGCGAACATCCCTAGTCCTTCGCGTGGCCGTACCCGCGTTGCCGACTCGCCAAGCCGGGCCCTATGTTCACCTGACCTTGAGTCACCACGTTGCGGAACTCGAAGAAGCGAAGCCGGGCCTGACCGAGCTCGATCTCGGCCACGCCCTATCCCATGTGGATCGCAGCATCGAGACGTACATCGAGCGCTGCCGAAACAGAATCCCTTCCTTCGTCAACGACAACTTCTCGCTCAGCCAAACCTGGAGCTTGCAGCGGCCCACGCTCTGGTTCGACCTCGCCTGCGCCCCCATCAACTCCGCCTGGGCACTCCCCCACCTGGCCATTCATAAGGCGGCGGAGACCGCGGAGAAGGTGGGGCATCCCCAGCCGGCCCGATGGGCCAAGCTCCTGCCCCCCGGGATCAAGACGGGCTATCAGCGACAGATCGAGCGGCGCATCTGCCGGGACCTCCTGGAGTGGGACCAGGAGCAATCGCCCGCGGCCCTTCCCCAGGGTTTGCTGAAGGAGCTCGACCGGTCCGACCGCGCGCCGGCGCGAACGCTTTCGGACTTGCTGCACCAGTTCTCCTCGGGACGCGCAATCGTCTCCGACCTTTTCGGCACGGTTCTCACCCTGGGAATGAGCTGGGCGATCATGGGAAGCACGTCCCTGAGCTTGAACAGCATCGCGCACGGCCTGGCGAGGAAGAGTGCTCACGATCGGGCTGCGTCCCGGTTCTTCCTGGGGAAGAAAGTCGGGGCCGCCTTCTACAACGCGTTCCCACCGGCGGTCCACGAGAGCACGACCTGGACGATCCTCTTCTTCTTGGGAGCCGGTCTGACCGTTGGCGCGATGGCCTGCACGATTTTCAGCGACCCCATACGGAAGGCCCTTGGCTTCCATCGCCATCGCCTGGAAGCGTTGCTCGACGAAGTAGAGAGGGAGCTGATCGTCCTTTCACATAAGAGGATCAGACAAAAGCTGTAGGGCTGAAGCGTTGTGCGGCAAGCCCTAATCCTCAATCAGCTCCCATGGTTTCCATGCTGGTGCGTAGAGTTTGCGTCGTCCCCTTCTACGGCATCGGCTCGAGGGTGGCCGGGTCCCGCAGCGGCACGCGCTTCAGCGGCAGCGGCGCCACGTCCTCGAGGGCACCCGGGTGGTCCGTGTCGCCGGCCTCTATCTCCGAAGCCTTGCCCACAGCGAGGATCACCATCCGGTCGGTGTCGGAGAGCTTTCGCGCCATCCGCTGCACGTCGGCCGCGGTGACGGCCTGGATCTTCTCCCGGTAGCTCGCCCACCAGTCCTCTGGCCAGCCCTCGCGGGCCTCGTCCGAGAAGCGGTTCGCGACCGCTTGCTTCGTGGCCCACTGGCTGGGGAAGGCCTCAATGATCCCGTCCTTGTTGACGCGCAGTTCGTCGTCCGAGACCGGCTGCTCCTTCAGCTTGCGGATCTCTTCGAGGGCTAGCCGCATCGCGTAGGCGACGGAGCGATTCTTCGTCTGCATGCTCCCCGTCACGTCGCCGCGCCAGTACGTGCCAGGCTCGAGAGTCGAGTACACCCCGTAGGTGAGCCCCTCGTCGGAGCGGATCTTCTTCATGAGCCGGCTGGTGAATCCGCGGCCGCCCAGGATCTGGTTCGTGACGAAGGCGGCATGCCAGTCGGGGTCCGTTCGGCGGATCCCCGGGAAAGCCCACCGGACCATGGCCTGCGGCGCGTCCTTGTCCGTGACATAGATGCCGGGGGTGCGTGGGAAGTCGGGAGCTGGGACCGAAGGGCTGACGCGAGCAACGGGCCCCGCCTTGATCGTTCCCACGGTCCGGTTGAGGGCATCGACCATCGCCTTGCGGTCGAACCGGCCCGAGGCGGCAACGAACAGGTTGGCCGGATGCAGCAGACGCGCATGAAAGGCCAGGAGGTCGTCGCGGGTGATCGCCTCCAGGCTGTCGCGGGTGTCGTCGGCGCTCGCGAAGTGCTTGTCGCCGAAGAGCAGGTGCTTCATTTGATAGTTGGCGATCGAGGTTACCTCGTCGTTGCGCCGGCCGATCCTCTGGCGGCCCTGCCGCTTCGCGAGGTCCAGCCGCTCTTGGGCGAAGGCGGGCTGCGTGAGCGCCTGCCTCAGCAGGTCGAGTCCTTCCGCGAGGTCCTTGTCCAGAACCTGGAGGGAGACGCTGCAACTCGTGTCCGTGCAGGAGCTCGTGAGCGTTGCGGCCAGGGACTCCAGGCGGTCTTCGAGCTTCGCCGCCTCGAGCTTCGCCGTCCCGCCTTGGGTGAGCTGGGAGCCGAAGAGCCCGGCGAGCCCCTCCTTGTCCTTCGGGTCGAGGTAGGAGCCGCCCCGCCAGGAGACGGTGACGCGCACGAGGGGCGTGCCCTCCTTGCCGTTTTGCGCGACGAATGCGGGGATGCCGTTTGTCAGCTTGACCTTGTAATCCCGCGCCCGCGGCGTCTCGAACTTGATGGGCGCGAACTGGAGCTTCTCCGGCCGGTCGGGGATGTCCTGGGCGAAAGCGGTCGCCACCCCGAGAAGGATCGTCAACGTCGCTCGGCGGATCATCGCTTGCCCTCCTTCCGGCTCGTGAGCAACACGTTGCGCCCTTCCTTGACCAGGTACTGCCGGGCCACCCGCTGCACGTCCTCGCGGGTCACGGCCTGGGTTCGCGCGAGGGAATCCTTGAAGTCCTGGACCGTTCCCACGGTGAGGAACTGCGTCAGCGTCTCGCGGATGCCGGTGTTCGTCTCGAGGCGGCCGTAGAGCCCCACCAAGGTGGCGTTCTTGAAGCGCTGCAACTCCTCGTCGGTGACGCCGTCTTTCACGACCTTGTCGATCTCGGCGTAGAGCACGGGCTCGAGCTCCCCAGGGCTCTTCCCCGGCGTGGGCGTCACCCGGAACCCGAACGTGCCGCCCATCTTCATTCCGCTAAAGGACGCGGACGCGTTGGTTGCGACCTTCTGGTCGAGCACGAGGGCCTTGTGCAGGCGGCCGGAGGGCGGCCGCATGCCTCCGGGCCCCCCGGGCCGGCCCATGAACATCGGCGTGCCGCCCAGGATTCCGGCCAGGGCCTGCAGCGCGGGCGCGTCGTTGTGAACGGCGGCCGCCGTCTTCCACACCACCTGGAGAGACGGTAGCGTCTCGACCTCCGCCACCATCCGCTGCTCGGCCGGCTGCCGGGGCTCGAGGGTGATCACCTCCGGCACTCCCTTCGGGTTCGCCGGAATCCGGCCGAAGTACTTCTCGGCGAGCGCGTAGGCGGCGTCGGCGCTGAAGTCGCCCACGAGGATTGCGGTGATGTTGTTGGGGGCGTAGTAGGTGGCGAAGAACTGGTTGGCCTGCTCGCGGGTCACTTGGGAGATGTCGCTCGACCAGCCGATGACCTCCCAGTGATAGGGGCTCGCGATCCAGGTCATCGCGTTGAAGGCCTCGTCCACCACCCCACTCGGGCGCGATTCGAGGGTCTGGCGGCGCTCTTCCAGGATCACGTCGCGCTCGCTGTAGAACTCGCGGAACACCGGGTTCGCCAGCCGGTCGGACTCGAGCCAGAACCACAGCTCCAGCTTGTTCGACGGAAGGCTCACGATGTAGTTCGTGCGGTCCTCGCTGGTGCTCGCGTTGAGGCCGGTCCCCCCCGCCTGCGTGTAGATCTTGTCCATCTCGTCCTTGACGATGAGCTCCCGCTGCTCCTTCACGAGACGATCGAACTCGTCGAGGGCCTCTTGCAACCGCGGCGTGCGAGCCTTGGGGTCCATCATGTCGGCGATCTCGCCCCGGCGCTGCTTCTCACGCAGGACCGACATCTCCTCGCGGATCCGAACCTGGACCTCGTCCTGCTGGCCGTTCAGCTCGGCGTCGCGGCGGGCGTCGCGGGTGCCGATCGTCTTCGTCCCCTTGAACATCATGTGCTCGAAGAGATGGGCCATGCCCGTCATGCCGGGGCGCTCGTTGGCGCTCCCGACGCGCGCCAGCCACGCGAAGGCGATGGTGGGCTGCTCGTGGCGCTCCACCATCACGAGGCGCATGCCGTTCGCGAGGGTGCGCTCCACCGCCGGGACGTCTTGGGCTATGGCAGGCGCCGCCGCCACGAGCGCGGCCGCTAGCGCGAGGCCTCTGGTCAGGATCATGGTTCCTCCTCGAAGGATGACGGAAATGACCTCAGCGACGATGACACACTTGATTGGGATGCCGCGCCGGGGAATCGGATGGAGTCGGTCCGATTTTCGGCGCCGCGACGAGCGGATCTGCTCAGGCAACTCAACCCATCGCGTACACGTGGCTGCGCTCGACCAAAGGAGGTCCGAGGTCCGCAGGGAGCCTGTTGCCGAGCGTGGGCTGCACATAGACTCGTGTTTCCATCTCCGATGTGTCGCAACTGCATCGCTCCACGCTGCCGCACGATCGCTAGAAGGAGAACAGCATGAGAAGACCCGTCAACCTGGCGCTGTTCGTGTTGTGTTTCGCCGCCTCTGCCGTCCTGATCGTGGCCATGGCTGGAGCGAGGTTCCTCGAGAACGGACCCTTGCCGGCGGTGCCGGTTCCGCCCGACAACCCTCAGACCGACGCCAAGATCCGTCTCGGCGCGCAGCTTTACTTCGACGGACGTCTCTCGGCGGACGGAACGATCAGCTGCGCCACCTGCCACGACCCGAAGACCGCGTGGGCCAACCACGACCCGACCGACACCGGAATCCGCGGCCAAGTCGGCGGGCGAAACTCGGGCACGATCCTCGACTCGGCCTACATGAGGTTCCAGTTCTGGGACGGCCGCGCGGGCTCGCTGGAGGAACAGGCCCTCGGCCCGATCCACAACCCGATCGAGATGGGGGAGACGCTCGAGAACGTGGTCCGCAAGCTGAACGCGATTCCGGGCTACAAGGCCCAGTTCCAGACCGTGTTCGGCACCGACGTCACGACCGACGGGATCGCGAAGGCGATCGCCGCTTTCGAGAGGACCGTGGTCAGCGGCCCCTCGCCCTACGACCGTTGGCTCGCGGGAGAGCGTGACGCGATGACCCCGGCGGCAGTGCGCGGCATGAAGCTCTTCCAGGGCAAGGGGCACTGCTTGCCCTGCCACAGCGGGCCCACCTTCTCCGACCAGTCGTTCCGCAATCTCGGGGTCGGTATGGACAAACCGAACCCCGATCTCGGGCGCGAGGCGCACACAAAGAACCCGAAGGACCGGGGCCGTTTCAAGACACCGGGACTGCGCAACGTCGCGCTGACCTTCCCGTACCTTCACGACGGATCGGCGAAGACGCTGGCCGAGGTCGTGGACCTCTACGACCGGGGCGGTGAGAGAAACGCGGACCTGGATCCCCTCGTCTTCCCGCTTCAGCTCACCAGCGCGGAGAAGCGCGACTTGGTTACGTTCATGGAAGCCCTGTCCGGAACGCTTCCCGACATCAAGCCGCCCGCCCTGCCCGAGGGAGGTGCACGATGAACCGCCGGCGCCTTGTCGTCGTTCTTCTTGCGCTCGCCACGCTCGTC
>Ga0315273_10002516_pt1 | contig 21693 bp, 18 predicted proteins | sample YL17G02_0_MG_FD_205753 | JGI IMG/M metagenome (GOLD analysis project Ga0315273, IMG submission 205753) | Sediment microbial communities from Yellowstone Lake, YNP, Wyoming, USA - YL17G02_0 | ecosystem: Environmental > Aquatic > Freshwater > Lake > Sediment | place: USA: Wyoming | collected... | reverse complement strand
TGCGGCCACGCCTAAACGATGCGGCCACGGCCAGGCGAGCCTACACCAGGTCCAGGCCCAGTTCCTTCTCGAACTTCAGGGCCACGCCCGTCCCGGGCTGGCGGCCGTCGAGATGGTCGCACCGCAGGACCCGCGCGGCGGCGGCAAACTGCTCCAGGAAAAACGTGTTGGCCGTGTCGCGCGGCACGGCCACCCGGACGTTGACCTCCTGGCCGGCCTCGATCGCATCCTCGGTCAGGAAATAGGCCCCGCCGTCGCTGACGTTCATGGTCCGGGTGCGGATGTGCTCGCCGGTCGGCAGTTGGACCCTCAGGCGACAGGGGGTATCGAACCGGCGGTGCCTACGGCGTTCCTTGGGCGTGTTCATGAGAGCGCTCCTTGGGTGCGAAGACGCTCCATCGCAAGCGGCCGGCCGTTCCCGACGTGACCCGTCCCCCTACCGGCCTTTACCAAGATACCTCTTGTCTGCCGCAAAGCAATCAATTCTTGAGACATTCGGCGCCGAGCCCGCCGCGGAGTATGCGTTTAGCGTGCCGACGTCCATATGCAGGGTGGCATGCCCACGCCGCTGTTCGCGTGGGCATGCTCCCGGCGCACGGTCAGATCATGCCCACGGAACGACGCCGTGGGCATGCCACCCGGCTTCCAGAGCAACACGCTAAACAAGCACGCCCCGGAAGCGGCGGGCTCGTATGATGCCCCCGCCCTACAACTCGCGTTCCCACATACAAAAGGCCGATGTAGAATATACGAGAGCACACGCTGGGAATCGCAAGGAGGGTCTGTCATGAAACCGCCAAGACCGATCCATCTCCTGTGGCCACACGCCTTGATCGTGCTGGCGTGGGCCGCCCTGATCGCCCTGGGTCCGGCCCGCGGCGCTGTCGGCGCCGACGCCGTCCCCCCCGCCGAGGGTCAGAAGCCGGCCGCGCCGAAAACCGACGCGCCGACGCCCGCGGCGCCAGCCCCGGCCGCGTCGCAGTTCAGCATCCGCATCGAGATGGAGTCGGGAGGCGTCGGCAAGGTCATCGTCAACGACGGCAAGAATCCGCCCGTGGTCCGAGACCTCAAGGTCCGGCAAGCCCCGGGCGGCGCGGGCGGCGGCGCGGCGAGCGGCATCGTCATCCAGAAGGTCAAGCCCGAAGGCGGGCCGGCCGCCGCCGTCCAACTGGGCGTGGCCGCCGACAACCTTCCGGTGCCCCTGTTCTTCCAGAACGTTCAGGTCCACGTGAGCAAGGACGGCACCGCCACGGTCCAGGAGGGCGACGGGGCGGGCCTCTCCGTCATCGTAACCACCGACCCCGTCGACGCCGGCGGCACGCCGGTGGTCGCCGTCGCGCCGGTCGACGTCGACGAGGAGCTCAAGGACCTCCAGTCGCCCAACCCGCGCCTCCGCGCCATGGCCGCGAGGGTTCTCGCCTTCTGTGAGGCCTCGAGAATCGTGGAGCCTCTCATCGAGGCGCTCAAAGACGCCGAGCCCGAGGTCCGGCAGTTCGCGGCCGCAGGCCTGGGCCGGGCGGGCGACAAGCGGGCCGTCGACCCGCTCCTCGCACTGCTGAAAGACGACCGGCGCGAGGTGCGCAGCGCCGCCGCCGAGGCCCTCGGCAAGCTCGGCGACAAGCGGGCGGTCGAGCCGCTCCTCGCCGCGCTGAAAGACGCCGACTGGCGCGTGCGCCAGGCCGCCGCCGAGGCGCTCGGCCAGATCGGCGACCGCCGGGCCATCCTGCCTCTCGACGCCGCCGGCGACGACTGCCAGCCGGGCGTCCGCCGCGCCGCCGCCGCCGCCCTGCGCGCGGTTATCGGCCCGCCGTCGAAGCCGCTGCTGCCCGACCTCCCCGAACCTCCCGCCCCGATCAACTCGAACGAGGCGGGGAAGTAGTCGGACCCGCTCCCGGGCCAGCCGGCCGGCGTAACTACTCAGCGCGGCGGGTCGCCGTACGTGTTTGGCGTCATACCAGCTTGCCGGGTGGCACGGCCACGCGCTGTTGCGTGGCCGTGCATGGTCACGTGGGGGGCAAGCACGGCCACGCAACGGCGCGTGACCGTGCCACCCACGCTGAACACGCTCGGGTCTCCCGACCCGCCGCGTTCTCCTGTGACATGCAGCATCTATCAATGTCACTTCATTCAGAGTGCCACAGGCACGATTGACAGTAGCCACGGGCGCAAGCCCGTGGTCAAGACGCCGCGTGCCTTCTCCACGCTTTTCATTTTCATGGAGCCCCAGCGGGGCGACTGAGAATTCCAGCGCCCCGCTCGGACTCAAAGACACAAGAAGAGGATGGAGAACGCGCTTACATTCCACGGGCTTGCACCCGTGGCTACTCACAAACGCCCCTGTCGGGGCTAACAGCTCATTTCCGCCAAGCGCACACGTCCCCTAGCCCCCCGCCCCGACGATGCTAGAATAGGCGGCCATGGCCGGACAGAAGATCCTGGTCGCGATGTCGGGCGGGGTGGACTCGTCGGTGGCGGCGCACCTTCTGAAGGAAGCCGGCTACGAGCCGCTCGGCGTCTTCATGTGCGCGGGCCTGGCGGAGCCGTCGCCGATGGGCGGGCCGAGGCGATGTTGCTCGCCGGACGACTCGGCCGACGCCCGACGCGTGGCGATGCGCCTGGGTTTCCCGTTCTCGGTCCTCGATTTCTCGGAAGACTTCGACCGGCTCATCGACCGTTTCTGCGAGGAATACGGCCGCGGCCGCACGCCGAACCCGTGCGTCCTGTGCAACCGCGACCTCAAGTTCGGCCGCCTTCTCGACTATGCCGACGCGATGGGCGTGCCCTGCGTGGCCACGGGCCACTACGCCCGCGTCGAGTTCGAGGCAGGGCGGTGGCGGCTCAAACGCGGGCTGGACCGCGCGAAGGACCAGTCGTACTTTCTCTTCGCCATCGCACCAGACCGCCTGGAGCGCGTGCGCCTGCCGCTGGGCGAGCTGACGAAGGACCAGGTCCGCCGCCTGGCGCGCGACGCCGGCTTGCCCGTCCACGACAAGGCCGAGAGCCAGGAGATCTGCTTCGTGCGCGGCACGGTGGGCGAGCTCGTTCGCCAGCGCCGGCCGGACCTCGTGCGGCCGGGGCCGGTCCTCGACCTAGAGGGCCGCGAGCTCGGCCGCCATCAGGGGGTCGTGAACTTCACCGTCGGCCAGCGCCGCGGCCTGGGCATCGCCGTCGGCGAGCCGCGGTACGTCGTGGCCATCCGCGCCGCCGATGCCGCCGTGATCGTGGGGCCGGCCGAGGCGCTGCGATCGGGCGGCCTCGTGGCCGAGGGCGTCGCCTGGCACGAGACGGTCCCGGCCGAGCCCATCCGCGCCGAGGTGCAGATCCGCTACCGCCATGCGGCCGCCCCGGCGTGGATCACGCGGCTGGACCCGGCGCCCGACGGCGGCGGGCGGGCCGAAGTGAAGTTCGACGAGCCTCAGCCCGCCGTCACGCCCGGCCAGGCGGCCGTGTTCTACCGGGGCGACCGCGTCCTGGGCGGCGGCTGGATCGCGGGGACCACCGCGGCAAAGCCATGAACCACATCGTCATCATCCATGCCGGCGGCATCGGGGACCTGGTGCTGACGCTCCCCGCCCTGGCCGCCATCCGCCGCGCGTGGCCGGCGGCCGCCCTGACGCTGATCGGCCGGCCCGAGCGCACGGTCCTCGCGCGGATGGCGGGCGTGGCCGACCGGTGCGTCGACCTGGACACCTGCGGCCTGTGGCGCCTGGGGCTGGGTGGGGCGCCGGCGCCGGCCGTGCTGCGCGGCGCGGACCTGGTGGTCGACTTCCTCGCGAAAGGACCGCCGCCGGCATGGCGGGACTTCCTGCGCCGCCAGGCCGGCCGCACCCGTGTGGTGCCCATCGACCCCCTGCCCCCGCCGGGCTATCACGAGCACGCATCGACATGGATCTGCACGCAGGTCGCGGCCGGTCTCCGGATCGACGCGGCGCCCGCGCCGCCCGAGATCCGGGTGACCGGGGCCGCGACGGATGCCGCGCGGCGGCTCCTCGGCCCAAGCCGCGCCGGCGGGCCGTTCGTGGCCATCCATCCCGGGAGCGGGTCGATCCGCAAGAACTGGCCGGCAGACCGGTTCGCGGCGATCGCCGAGCGCCTGCGAGAGGAGGCCCGCCGCGAGGTCGTGTGGCTCGCGGGCCCCGCGGAACTCGAGCGACGCACCCTTCCGCCGCACGCCGGCCCGGAAGCCGTCCTCAGGGATCTCACGCTTGAAGAGGTGGCGGGCCTCCTCGCCCTGGCCGACGCGTACCTGGGCAACGACTCCGGCATCAGTCACGTGGCGGCCGCCGTGCGGCGCCCCGACGGCCGGGCCACGCCGACGATCGTTCTCTTCGGCCCGACCGAGAGACGCGTGTGGGCCCCGCGCGGGCCGCACGTCCGCCTCGTGGCGTCGGCGGATGGGACGATGGAGGCCATCGGGGTGGAGCAGGTCTGGGCCGAGATCCGGCCACACGAAGGCCGCGGCAACGCCGCGACGCTGTAGCAGCTTGCTACGAGCCCGCCGCGGCGCTACCGCGGCCTGCATTTCGCCGAACCCAAGACAGGACGGGCGCGGCAGGGCCCCCCCCCGACCTGCCGCGCCGGAAGATGGAAGGGGAAGCCGGCGAAGATCAGTCTTTCTTCCCCTTCGCGGCGCCCGGGGGCGCCGGCGTTTTTTCGCGCGAGAGTTCCTCCTGTTTGCGCATGTACCACATCAGCCGGTCGGAGCCCTGCTTGCTGCTCGCGACGGCCGCACGCACCTCGGACTGGGGCACCTCGAGGGCCACCGAGACCGACCGGCCCTCCAGCCGGACGCTGAAGGTCGCCAGGTCCGCCAGCGGCGGCGGCTCGAGGGGCTTCAGGCCCGCCGCGGCGGCCTTCACCTCCGGCGGCATCGCCTGGGCGATCGTCCGTTCCATGGCGGTCATCAGGAGATGTATGTATGTGCTTATGGAAACGATGCCGGCGACGCAGGCGCCCTCGGGCAACCGGCCGATGGCGGCCGCCACTTTCGGGTCCGCGCCCAGCCCCGGCCCCTGGCCGCGGGCGGCCCGAAGGGCCCGGGCCATGTCTTCGGCGCCGCCCAGGACGACCACGCCGAGCGTGTCGACGCAGGCCAGCCGCAGGACCATGCCCTGCGGGCCGTAGACGGCCTCCAGCATCGCCTTCGCCCGGGCCGCCTCCTCGGGCGGCGCGCCCGGCCGCGCCTCGGCGGTCACCTTCACGGTGACGACGTCGACGCTCAACCCTTCGATCTTCTCGGCGGCCTCCTTGAGTTGGACGTCGGTCTTCATGGCCGGCATGCCCGGCAGGGCGAACAGGCCCTGCGTGGCGGTGTGCATCAGGTCCCGCGAGGCGGCCGTCTGCCGGGCCACGAGTCTCCGGTACTCGGCGGGGTCCTTGACGGAGAACGTCTCGACGAAGCGGAACAGGCCCTTCCCGGGCTTCTCGGCTTCGAGGAGGACGGCGGCGTCGGCGCCGAGGACCGCCGCCCACCGCTCGTGCGCGGCCCAGAGCTCGTCCACGTTCTTCCTGGCGGCGGCGTCGCCCCCCTCGGCGAGGATGTCGAAAAGCGGCCGCAGGAGCGCCTTCATCGGCGGCAGCGCCTTGGCCCAGTCCACCCGCCCCCAGCCGGCCGCCACCAGGCCGTCGGCCGCGGGAAGGCCGCCCGTGAAGCGCTCGACGGGCAGCCCCGCCTGGGCCGCGGCCAGGAGCGGGGAGCCCTCGGCCAGGGCGACGTCGAGCCGGGCCGTGGCGTGCCGGAGCCCCACGTCGGCCGCGAGGGCGATCGATTGCACCTGGTCGAGCAAGCCTATGGCCAATTGTAATGTCTTGATAAGTGCGGGTGGCACGACCTGCTCGCCGGCGGCCTCCGACCGCTTCTGCTCGCGCGCGATCGCCAGCCGCGCGGCGACGGCCAGCGATTTCGGGTTGGCCTGGACCCAGATCAGGTGGCCGCCCAGAGCGGCGCGATCGGCGGCGCTCGGCGCGAGCCGCGACGGGGCCAACGCCAGGGCCCTCATCGCCCCGAGGTCGTTGCCGAGGGCGGCCCACGGCCAGAACTTGAGCACGTACACCGGCGGCGCCCCGGCCGGCGGGCCGGGCTCCGTCGCAGAAGGGACGACCTTCAGAATCTGGCCCTCGACGGTCTGGGCGTTCAGGCTCGCCTCGTCCTTGAGGCGGAACATCGCGATGCCCGGGAAGCCCTTTTCGCTCAGGGGGACGATGTATACCAGGGGGCCGCCCACGTCGAGGACGCCGGGCGGAAGGCTCTCCTCCAGCGACTTCACGAGCGCCATCTCGTCGGCGTCCGGCCCTGCGAGGGCCTTGAGCGACGTCTCGAATTCCGCCATGTTGCGGATCGTCGCCACCACGCAGGCATCGGCCGGCGCCTGCGACACCGCCCATGCCAGGTCTTTCTCCTGGGCGGCGCAGGGGGAGAGCCAGAAGAGCAGGCCCGCAGCAACAGCGCAGAACGATGTGCCCCTCGTACGCATGGCACCTTCCTCAGACGTGATCGCAAGGTGCACGGCCCGGCGTTTCGTCGCAGCCGCTCCGGAGAGCGGAACGAAACGCTTATATTGTGGAGTATGGCAAATGCGCCGGCACAGGGCAAGCGAAAATCCGGCGTTTGCGGGCGGGGCACCCCGGGCATCCTTCTTACCGCAGAGGGCGCAGAGAACGCAGAGAGAAGAGGAAGAAGAGGCAGAAAAGAAAGAAGACAAAGAAGAAGAAGAGAAGCGTGCACCACAGAGAACACGGAGAGCACAGAGAAGGAGAAGAGATAGGCAAGGAAGCCGCGACGCCTCTTCTTTCCCCCTCTGACCCTCTTGTTCTCTGTGGTCTCTGTGCACTCTGTGGTGAGGTCTTCCTCTGTTTCTGTCTTTGTCGTTGTCTTTTCTCTCTGCGTTCTCTGCGGCCTCCGCGGTGAAAGGGGTTCACGTTGGGCCCACCGGCCGGCCCCGAGCGCCGGGCCTCTTTTGCTTGACACTTTCTTGCGTGGGCCTCTATACTGGCCTCTCAAGAATCGGGGCCGGCATGAAGATCGGGGTTCTTTCCGACACCCATGACAACCTGGCGGCCATCGCGGCCGCGCTGCGGCACTTCGAGCGGGCGGGCGTCGAGGTCCTCCTGCACGGGGGCGATTTTTGTGCCCCGTTCGCCCTGAAGCGGATCCTCCAGGCGAGGATCCCGCTCGAGGCCGTCTTCGGCAACTGCGACGGGGAACGCGAGGGGCTGGCGAAGCTGCTGCCTTCTCTCGCCGACGGGCCGCGGCGCCTGGAGCTGGGCGGCAAGAAGGTCTGCCTGGTCCACAACCGCCAGCGACTGACGCACGAGGACCTCGAAGCGGCCGACATCGTGATCTTCGGCCACACGCACGAGCCGAAGGTCGAACGCCAGGAAGGACGCCTCGTCGTCAACCCGGGCGAGTGCGGCGGCTGGCTGTCCGGCCGGTGCACCGTGGCCATCCTCGACACGGCGGCCCTGGCGGCCGACATCGAAGAGGTCTACGAGCAGGTGAGGGCCTGACCATGAGAAACGCCGTTTTTCTGGCGGCTGCGCTGGCCGGGGCGCTTGCCCTTACGGGCTGCTACGGCCAGGTCCAGCGGACCATCACCGTCGAGTCCGATCCGCCCGGCGCCCTCTGCTGGCTCAACGACAACGAGGTCGGACGCACCCCGCTGACAGTCCCCTTCACGTGGTACGGCACCTACGGCGTGCGGCTGGAGCTGCCGGGGTACATGCCGCTCATCACGAAGGCGAAGGTCGCCGCCCCGCCCTACGAGTGGGTGCCGCTGGACCTGGCGTTCGAGACGGTGGTGCCGGGCGTCCATTACGACACGCACGCCTTCAAGTTCATCCTCAAGAAGTCCGAGCCGACGGACGCCGACGCCCTGCGCCAGCGGGCCGAGGGCTTCCGCCAGCGGGCCGAGGGGCCGGGCCAGGAGCCGAAGGCGCCGTAGCCGCGCCCAGGGTCTCATGCCACGTTTCGGCGCCCATCTTTCGATGGCCGGCGGCCTGGACCAGGCCGCCCTCCGCGCCCGCCGGCTCCGGGCCGACACGCTACAACTCTTCGTGAAATCTCCATCCCAGTGGCGCTTGGCCGCGCTGACGGACGACGCGGTCGCGCGGTTCCGCGACGAGGCCCGCCGGGCGCGCCTCGAGCCGCTCGTCGGCCACGCCTCCTACCTCGTGAACCTGGCCAGCCCCGACCCGGCGCTCCACGAGAAGTCCCGCCGGTGCGTGCTGGAAGAGTGGGACCGGGCCGAGCGGCTCGGCCTGGACTACCTCGTCCTCCATCCCGGCGCCCACGTGGGGAGCGGCGAGGCGGCGGGCCTGGAGCAGATCGCCCGGGCCCTCCGGCGGCTGCGCCGGGAGCGGCCCGCGCGGACCGCGATGATCCTCCTCGAGACCACCGCCGGCGCCGGGACGGTGATGGGCGGGCGCTTCGAGCACCTTCAGCAGCTCACCGCGGCCTGCGACCCGCCCGGGCGCCGAGCGCCTTGGCTCGGCGTCTGCATCGACACGTGCCACCTGTGGGCGGCGGGGTACGATCTGCGTACGGCCCAGGCGATCGACGACACGCTCGGCCGGCTCGACGAGGCCGTGGGGCTTGAGCGCGTGAAGGTTGTCCACGTGAACGATGCGCGGGGCGGCCTGGGGTCGCACCTCGACCGTCACGAGCACATCGGCCGGGGGCAACTCGGCAAGGAGGCCTTCCGCCTGCTGATCCACCACCCCGCCCTGGCCGCCCTGCCCTTCATCCTCGAGACGCCGAAGGAGGACGCCCGCGGCAGGCCGATGGACCCCGTGAACCTGCGGACGCTGCGGCGGCTGGCGAGAGCCCCGTAGCATGCGGGGGCGGCAACGCCCAGCATAACACGCGCCCAGCAAGCTGGGCGGCTGAATGGGCGCGCCGTAAGCCGCGCCGGGTCAGGGTACGTTTCTAGTGCGGCGCCCAATTGCCGGGTGGCATGGCCACGCGCCGTTGCGTGGCCATGTTCCTCCGAGCTTCAGGGCTCATGGCCACGCAACGGCGCGTGGCCATGCCACCCACGCTAAAGACGTACGGTCAGGAGACCCGCCGCGCCCAACCCTTGGCGGCCGGTTCACCCGCCCAGCCCCTGGAGGAACCGCATGCGGCGCGTGAGGTCCATCGACTCATATCGACACATCTCGTGGCAGCAGAAGCACGAGATGCACTTCGCGTAGTCGATGACGGGCCCCGCGTCGGTCATCGTGATCGCCGAGACGGGGCACGCCTTGACGCACGAGCCGCAGCGGACGCACTTGCCCCGCCGGACCCGCGGCTGCGTGACGATGACGTACGTCGCCAGGCGGGCCGCGAAGCCCCCGAGGCCCATGCCGACGCCCGGCCGCTTGAACCTGCGCACCACCTCGAACTCGCCGTCGATCGCGACGGCCTCGAGGTCCGCCGGGCCGAGGCCGCGCGCCTCGGCGATCCGGAGCATCGGCACCGACCGCGGCTCCAGGCCCATCATGGCGGCCATGACGGCGTCGAGCGCCACGGCCTGGCGCGAGGCGAGGAGGCGCCCGACCTCGCGCGGCCGGCCGCCGCTGGGGCCCTGGCCCTCCATCGCCACAATCGCGTCGAGGATCACGAAGTCCGGCGGCCGCACCTGGTACACGTCGACGATGGCCCGGGCGAAGCTCTCCGGCCCGGCCGCGTCGCGGTGCAGGCGCGCCTTCTCGCCGCCCACGAGGTGCCCGTACGTGTTCTTGACGGCGCCCGTGATGAGCGTGGCCACGTGCGTCTTCATCTTCGGCAGGCTGACGAGGACGTCGGCCTCGAGCACCTCGCGCGAGAAGGCCAGCTCGGCCGCGAACTCCGACTTCAGCTTCACGGCGACGGGCGAGGCGCCCAGGTTGACGTAGTGCCCGCCCGCCGCCTCGAGGATGCCGGCCGCGCGGGCCGCCTGCTCGTTCGAGCCGTAGGCCCGCATGCCGGAGTTGTCGCCGACCAGGATGCGGCCGGCGCGGCGGCGCCGCAGGGCGGCCACGGTCGCGCGGACGACGGCGGGGTGCGTGGTGACGTGGCGCTCGGGCCCCATCGCGCCCAGGATGTTGGGCTTGACGAGGACGGTGCGGCCCTCGACGGGCGGCGCGTAGGCGTCGAACGCCCGCTCGACCGCCTGCTCGACATGCTCGTAGTCTGATAAATAGATGCCGACGCGCGGGGCGCTCACGCTCACCTCACGACAAAGTACCCGTGCCCGACCATGTCGAACACCTTCTCCTCGACGATCGCCAGGCCGGCGGCCGCGACCATCGCCCGCCACCGCCCGGCCGTCGTGATCACCTGGTTCGTCAGGTCGTGGTACAGGTGATGCTCGAGGAAGGCGGTGGGCGAGCGCCGGAGCTTCTCGTGCGGCTGCTTGCAGAACTCGCCCACGTACAGGAGCGCCCGCGGGAAGTGCGCCCGAAGCTGCCGCAAAAGCCCGACGATCTTCTCCTCGCCCCCCGAGAGGTACTCGTGGTAGGTGTCGACGGCGGTGACGGCGTCGATCTCCGGATGATCGCGGGCGATGGCCGCGAGGTCGAACATGTCGGCCTCGCGGACCTCGAGGCGCTCGCGGTGCGGGCACTGGGCCAGCACCTCGCGGGCGTACGCCACCGTCGGGGCGTCGACGTCGATGCCGATGGCGCGGACCGACGGCACGGCCTCGCACAGGAAGAGCAGGAACGCGAGGTCGCCGCAGCCCAGGTCGAGCACCACGCGGGCGCCGTGGCGCCGGACCATGTCGGCCAGCACGGGATACGGGAGCGTCCGGCAGAGCTGGCCGCTGCCCCGGCCGACGTACTTGCCGCGGCGCTCGACGTCGCGCGGATAGCGGGCCCGGCCGGTCAGGAGGTCGCGCAGCTTCGCAAAAATCGGCTCATAAGCATACGTAAGCTCGAAGAACCCGCGGGGCTCGGCCATGAGGCGAAGGAGCTTCGGCAGCGGCTGCACGCGGCCGCCCTCGACGCGCACCAGGCTCAGGCCGTCGAGGTAGCTGAGGATGCTCTCGAGGACGCGGCGGTCGAGCCGGCCGTCGGCCAGGAGCGCCTCGACCGCCGCGCCGCCGGGGGCCAGGAGGCGGTCCAGCACGCCCGTTTCCAGGAGCGCCCACAGGCAGGAGCAGACCGCGTAGCCGCGGACGTGCGGCAGGGCCTCGTCGAACCGCTTCTTGACGCGCACGGCTTTCGGAAGACCGAGGAGGCGGATGATCTCGAGGGCCTGGTTCATGCGTGTTTCCTCATGCTGGTTTTGCTCGCCGGTCTGCTGTCACCCCGGGCGAGGTCGCCGCGGCGACCGAGTCGAGGGGTCTCGTCGCGCGAAATACCCGAACGGCAACAGCCACAGCGAGATTCCTCGACTCGCTGCGCTCGCTCGGAATGACAGTTCTAAGCATGTCCTCGCCTCTTGCATGCACCTTGTCCAACGGCACAGGGAACGGGCTCCTCGGCGAGCACCGCCGCGTCGTAGCTCGCGCGGACGGCCCGGCCGGGCCGGACCGTCAGGAACCGCTCGTCGTCCCACTCGCCGTCGAGGGCGGCCTTGACGAGCGCGAGGCTGCCCTTCACCGCCGCGAACCGCCAGCCCTTCTCGCGGCAGATCTCCCGCACGCGCCGGCGCAGGCCCAGGCGCCGGTCGAAATCGAACTCGAGCAGCGTGCCGTGCGTGTAGTGGGTCTCCCAGCCGCTCATGAACTCGATGAGATACTTGGCGTTTTCTTCGCCGTACTTCGCGACGAGCTCGGCGTAGTCGCCCCGCCGGTACGTCGGCCCGAGGCCGCTGTTCTGCCGCGGCTCGATCCGTTCGCCCTCCTTGCGGCGGCACTCGAGCCAACCGCTCGAAAACCAGTACGTCCCCGGCCGCCCGGCGAAGAGCCTGGCGTAGCGTTCCTTCGAGCCCAGCAGAAGCGTGATGCAGTCGTGCGCCCGCGGCACGATCGTCGGGATCCGCCCGGCCCGGACGCCCACCAGGCTGTTGTTGCACAGCCCGTAGCCCAGGAGGATGGCGTCGTAGCGGTCCGGTTCCGCGGCGTCGATCATGGCCTGGAGGCGGCCGCGGCACAGGTCGCTGTTGTCGTGGAGTCCCTGCGGCATCAGGGTGATGTCGACGGCATGGCGGGCCCGCGCGGCACACCAGTACAACTCGCGGGCGACGACTTCGCAGGCGACGACTTTGATTCGCATGTCGAAGGCTTTCTTGCCCAACAAACCCGGACTGCCGGGTGGCACGGCCGCGCGCTTGCGTGGCCATGTTCCTCGCAGCTTCAGGGCTCATGGCCACGCAACGGCGCGTGGCCATGCCACCCGCTGCGCCAAACGCGCCCAGCAAGCTGGGCGGCTGAATGGCGCGCACCGGCGCTTTGCTCGCATCGTTTAGCCGCGGCCGGTACGGCCGCGATAATTGTTCGTCGCCGTACCGGCGACGGCTAAACGCCTTCTTCCGGCGGCGCGTACGTGGCGAGCACGGTGAACTGCCGCTCGAAGTCCACCTCGTTCACGAGGAACTTGTGCTTGTACTGTTCCACGCGGCCGCTACGGGCCATGATTTCGCGCTGGTCGTGGGCCTGCCACGTCCCCGCCGCGACCGTCTTGACGCAGACGCCCCGCAGCCGGGCGCTCTTGCGTTTGGTTTCGTACTCCATGTTAAGGCCCCGCAGGGCCAAATCAACCGCCGAAGCAAATTCCGCCGCCCGCGCGGCCGGCGTCTCGGTCTCCTCCACCAGGAGGCTGTAGTACGGCACCTCGGCCCAGGTCGGCGCGAGACAGTAGTTGCGGACCTCCAGGCCCAGGCGGACCACGCACGCGTTGACGGCCGTGACGACCTGGAACTCGGTCAGCTTCTCGCCCGTCAGGTTCGCGACGTGCTGGCCCTTGTTGAGGAACTCGATGACGGGCGCCTCCCCCAGGCGGCCGACCACCCGCACGAGGTCGCCGATGTTGTAGCGGAACAGGCCGCCGGGGGTGGTCAGGATGAGGAAGTACCGCCGGCCGACCTCGACCTCGTGGGCCAGCAGGGCCGCCGGCCGGTCGCTCTCGGCCTCCTCCTCCGGCACAAACTCGTAGAACGTGCCCGTCACTTCCAGCACGCCGGCGCTCCCCTCGGTCTGGAGCGGCACCGAGAACCGCCCCTCGGAGGCGATGAGGCCGATGTCGCGGATGGGCGCGTCGCCCCAGTACGTCGGCATCTCGCGCAGGTACAGGCTGAGCGTGCCGCCCTTCCACGTGCCGATGAGCGGCAGCTCCCACGCGTCCTTCGGATAGAGATGGCCGGCGGCGCGGACGGCGGCCTCCAACTCGCGGGCGCGCTCGGGCATCGGCCGCAGGCGCCCGGCGATGCGGCGGCGGGGCTCGGCGTCGAGGGCGAGGTCCGGCGAGAGCGTGCCGTCGGCGAGGTCGCGCAGGAGGTCCTCCTTCCGCCGGTCCATCTCCTTCGCCAGGCCCAGGAGCGTGCTGGGGTTGGCCGTGAGCGGCCAGACGCGGCGGTCCATGAGGCCCAGGCGGCACGCCAGGTAGTACTTCGTGGCGGTGTCGCCGGCGCAGGCGCCCTCGGGGGGCATGACGTAGAACCGCTGGACGATGCCGCGCTGGGCCGCCGCCATGAGGCCCGACATCGCCCCCGCCGGGATGCCCGAGGGCGTCATGTGCTCGTCCAGGCGGCTGGCGATCTGAAGGAACTTCGATCCTAAGGCGTCGGGGTGATCGGCCAGGGCGCGGGCGCCCCAGACGTGCCAGCCCTCGCGGTAGCTTTTCAGGATGGCGCCGGTGACGGGGATGTGCTTGGGGGCGCCCGTCGTGCCGCTCGTCATGGCAAACATATGGATACGCGTTCCGGCTGGGAAGAGCGCCCCGGTCTCGCCATGCCTCACGCGGTCGACGTACGGCTGGGCCCGCTCGTAGCCGGCGATGGGCATCGCGCGGCGGAGGTCCTCGACCGTGCTGGCGCCGGCCAGGCCGAAGTCGCGGCCGAAGCCGGTCCCGGCCGCCTGCGCCAGGATCCGCTCCAGCAGGCGCGCCTGCACCCGGGTCGCCTGCCTGACGGCGCGGAGCCAGGAGCGCCCGTGGAGCCGGGCCTCGAGGAGCACGGGCGTCACGACCAGGCGCCGCCACCGGATACCGAGCGTCGTCTTCATGGGGAACCGTCAGCCGGAAGGCGCCGCCCCGGCGGGCGGCTCGGCCGGCAGATGCCGGTCGAAAAAGTCCGCGACCTTCCGGGCATACGTCTCGGGCTCGGTCGTCACGGCCTGGTTGTGCTTGGCCTCGGCGCAGAGCCAGAACTCCTTCGGGCCGGGCTTCAGGTCGAAGAGCACCTGGGTCCACTCGGGCCGCACGTAGGTGTCGCGGCCGCCCTGGATGAAGAGCATGGGCACGTTGGCGAGCTGGGCCAGGGCCCGCCGCGTGCTCGGGAACCGGCAGCGGCACTTCAACTCGACGTAGAACAAGAGAAGCGTCCGGAAGAACCGGTAGACGGCCAACTGGCGCGTGGCGCGGGCCACGTCGACCCGGGTGAAGACCTGGACCCAGCGTTTCATGAGCTCGTCGATGCTCTGATCGGTCGAGAACACGCCGTCGACCACGAGGCACCGGACGGCCGGGTTGAGGGCGGCCGCGATGACGGCGGCGCTCGCCCCCCGGCTGATGCCGAGAATGCCGACGCCCGTCCGGTCGACGTCGCAGCGGCTCTGGACGTACGCGATGGCGGCCCGGATGTCGTCGACCTCGTGGCTCGACGGCCAGTGGAGCGCCTCGAAGTGCGCCGGCGTGTAGCTCTTGCCGTGCCCGCGGAAATCGAACGTGAAGACCGTGTACCCCGCCTGCACGAGGGGCCACGCGTAACGCCCGGCGCTCATCATGTCGCTGCCGAACTCGTGGCAGAAGATGACGACGCCGCGCCGCGGCGCGCCCGCCGGCCGGTCGATGAACATGCCGCGAAGGCTCCGGCCCTCGAGGTTCGGGAAACTCGCGATCTCGCCCTCGGGCGGCGTGAAACTCTGGAGGTTCGCCGTCACCGGCAGCGGCGTGTCGAGAAACAGGTTGACCGCCAGCCGCAGGTACTTCGCCAGGCCGCCGAGAACCACGAGCACCACGAGGATGACGGCCGCCACCACGATGACGGCCACCCAGTGGTCGCCGAGGCCGTCGCGCGCGCCCGGGGACGCGTCGGCCACCAGGATCATCGGTGACATGACCGGCCAAAGCAAGAGAGGCGCCCTCCGCGAGAGGCTACGTCCGGAGACCTGCCGCGCCAGGTCGGCCTCGCGCATGTCTTTAGCGTGGCGCCAGATTGCCGGGTGGCATGGCCACGCGCTGTTGCGTGGCCATGAGCCCCGAAACTCCGACTAACATGGCCACGCAAAATCGCGTGGCCATGCCACCCCACGCTGAACACTTACGGCCTCGCAGGCGGCGGGCCGTGTTACGGCACGAAGCGTCGGACCACCAGCGAATCGTTCTGCCCGCCGAACCCGAACGAGTTCGACAGGCACACCTCGACCTTGGCCTTCCGCGCGGCGTTGGGCACGTAGTCCAGGTCGCACTCGGGGTCGGGGTTCTCGAGATTCAGGGTCGGCGGCAGGACCTGGTCGCGGATCGCCAGGATGCAGGTCATGAGCTCCGTGGCGCCGGCCGCGGCGATCAGGTGGCCGAGCGTGCTCTTCACGCTCGACATCGGCACCTTCCGCGCGTGCTCGCCGAAGACGAGCTTGATCGTCAGCGTCTCGACCCTGTCGTTCTCCTGCGTTCCCGTGCCGTGGGCGCTGATGTAGTCGATGTCTTCGGGCCGCACGCCGGCGTCGGCGAGGGCCATGCGGATGGCGGCCGCCGGGCCGCGGCCTTCCGGATGGATGTCGGTCATGCGGTAGGCGTCGGCGCTGGTGCCGAAGCCGGTGACCTCGCCCCAGATCTTCGCCCCGCGGGCCCGCGCGTGCTCGAGCTCCTCCAGGATCATGATCGTGGAGCCTTCGCCCAGCACGAACCCGCCGCGGTCGCGGTCGAACGGCCGGCTCGCCCGCCACGGCTCGTCCTTGTGCTCGGTGGAGATGGCCGTCAGGAGGTTGAACCCCGTGACGCCCAGCGGATGGATCATCGAGTGCGTGCCGCCGGCCAGCATCACCTCCGCCCGCCCGGTGCGGATCAGGTCGGTGGCCTCGCCGATGGCCTGGGTGCTGGCGGCGCAGGCGGTCAGGCACGAGAAGGTCGGCCCGCAGAGGCCGTACTCGGCGGCCAGATGATTGGCCGGCATGTTGGGCTCTTGCTCCAGCTCGCGGATGGCGTCGTAGCGGCTGTAGCCGAGCTCGGCGAACAGGGTGGCGCTCACCTTGCCGTCAGGCTGCATGCCGTGGGCGATGCCGTCGCAGAGCGTCTGGAAGTCGAGGACGCCCTCGCCGCTGCCGAGGTAGATGCCGACGCGCGCGGCGTCGACCGGGGCGCCCAGCAGGCCGGCGTCCTCCATGGCCATCCGCGCGGCCGCCATGGCGAAGCGGACGTTCCGCCCCGCCTTCTCCATCGGCCCGGCGTCGCGAACGTACTGCGCCACGTCGAAGTCGGCCACCTGGGCCGCAAACGTCGTCGGGAACGTCGAGGCGTCGAAGATGAAAATGGGCCGGATGCCGCTCTTGCCGGCAATGAGGTTCCGCCACGTCTCCTCGACAGAGAGGCCGAGGGGCGTGACCGAGCCCATTCCCGCGATGACGACGCGTCGCCTCATAGCACCTTCACACTTACACCCACCGCGGGCGGCAGGCCCACGTTCTTGCGCGGCGGGTCTCCTGACCCGCCGCGCTCCATGTGGCACCACGCCAACCCGCTATCGTTTCACGCGGACCACCACAGCGGCGGTCTGCCCGCCGATGGCGTTGCTGGTGACCAGGATGAGATCCTGCTCCAGCGGCTTCGGCCCGCCGGTCACGAAGTTCAGGCCCCCCGTCGGGTCCGGCCGCTCGCAGTTGAGGATCGGCGGAACCTGGCCGTCCTTCAGCACGAGGAGCGCCGCCGCCAGCTCCGACAGGCCGCTACAGGCGCCCATGTTGCCGGTGACGCCCTTGATGGCGGTGACCGGCACGGTCCGCGCGGCCGGTCCGAGGGCCGCCGCCAGGCCGAGCGCTTCGCTACGGTCCTGCATCGCGAGACCGGTGCCGTGGGCCACAATCGCCCCGAGCGCTTCGGGCCCGACGCCGGCCGCGTCCAGGGCCGCCCGCACAGCCGTCGCCACGGCGCGCCCGTCGGGGTCGCAGGCGTTGACGCCGGCGGTGGTGGCCCCGGCGCCGGAGCCGAGGACTTCGCCGTAGATCCTCGCGCCGCGCTTCTCGGCCGTCTCCAGCGCCTCGAGCATCACCACGGCCGCGCCTTCCGAAGACACCTGGCCCGTGCGGTCGAGGTCGAACGGCCGGCAGGCCGCGGCCGGATCGCCCCGGGTCTCCGAGAGGCGCTTCAGGAGACAATAGCGGAGGACGAGGACGGGGTTGACGCGGCTCTCGCCCCCGCCGGCGAGCATCCCGTCGGCGGCGCCCCGGCGGATGAGCCGCGCGGCCTCGTCGAGCGCCAGAAGGCCGCCCGCGTCGCTGCACGTCAGCGAGTTGCTCGGCCCCTGGAGGTCCCACAGGATCCCCGTGTGGCAGGAGTGCATGTTCGGAAGATATTTCAATAACCAGAGCGGGAACATCTGCGGGATGCCCCGCGCGCCCCACCCCTGGAGGGTGAACTCGCCCCCCGCCCGGGCCGCCTGGACCGGCCCGGCCAGGTCCTCCAGCTCCGTCGGAATGAAGCTCGTGCCGAACACCACGCCGAACCGCGCGTGGTCGATCGTCGGCAGAACCGGCTCGTTCGCCTTCGGATCGCCCGGCGGCAGCCCCGAATCGGTGACGGCCAGGTTCGCGGCCGCCACGGCCAGCTGAATGTCGGCGGCCATCACCTTCGCCATCTTCTTGATGTAGCGGCCCTGGTCCTTCCGGGTGCCGACCGTGGGGTCGAGGTCGCGGACCTCGCCCCCCACGCGGCTCGCGTAAACCGTGGTCTCGAACCGCGTGATCGGGCCGATGCCCGACCGTCCCGCGCGCACGGCGTCGGCCAGCGCGCCCGCGCCGACACCCAGCGGGCTGACGGCGCCCAACCCCGTGATGACGATGCGGCGGCCCAAAGGCGTCTCCACGTCTGCCGTGCCATGTGCCACGGGTTGCCAGCCAACCCGCGATGAGGGTGGCCGCATTCTGCGCTTCACGCGCCTCCGGAGGCGCCCGGGCCTTTCAGGCGGCCCAGGTGGCGCATGCGAAGGAGGCGGATGAAGTCGTCGGTGAAAACAAAGTTCGCCTCGCCGACGTCCTGCGGCGTGCGGGACTGGTCGAGGTGCGCGAACATCATCTCCATCTCGGCCACCAGGTCGGCGCCCCGGGTGATGCGGCCCTCGATCGAGGCGCCTTCGAGGCGCACTTCGCCCTGCACGGTCGCCTCGAAGCGGATCTGGTCCCCCGGCACCACCAGCTTGTGGAACCGGGCCCGCGTCACCTTGGCCAGGATGACCTTCTCGCGGAAGTCGAACACCTCGCCCACCAGCACGCCCCCCGTCTGGGCCATTCCCTCGATCATCAGCGCCGGCGGATGCACCGGGAACCCCGGCACGTGGTCGTGCAGGTGCTCCTCGGCCATGGAGACGTTCTTGACGGCGACCGCCCGTCGACCGCTCTCGAACTCGACGATCTTATCGATCCATATCCAACGCATTGGATCTCCGGCTGGCGTAGGCGGTGAGGCCCGGCCCGCAGGCCACGCCGGCCCGCTCCGGTCCCGTCGGCGGGGCGCCTCGGACTAGGCCGGCTTCGGTAGCGAGGCCGCTTCCGCGCCGCTCAAGCGCGCCTCGACGAAACGCACGATCATGTCGACCGTGAACACGTCGGCCAGGTTCTGCACCTTCGGGTCCTTCAGCAGCGGCCCGAGGTCGGCGTACGGCATGCGGGCCTTGAGCTCCTCGAGACCTCGCGGCGTGAAGGCGCCCTGCTGCACGAACTCCTCGGTCGTCAAGACGCCGTCCGGGAACAGGTCCCCGCGCGGAATCTTGATGTTGAACGCCTTCTCCAGCCGGAACACGATGTCCAGGTAGTCGATGCTCTCGGCGCCCAGGTCGGCCCCGATCCGCGCCGTCGGGATCACCTCGTCCTCGTCGACCCCCAGCGCATCCACCAACGCCTGACGCACCTTGTCCATGATCTCGTCGCGGCTCACAGGCATCTCGTGTAACCTCCCTTGACTGTGCCATTTTGCGCGGCGGGTCTCCTGACCCGCCGCGGACGTGCGTTTCGCCGCCCCCGCCGATTCCGAGGACGCAGGCCTGTGCCACGGCCCGCTTGTCCGGCCGTGCTTCCGAAAAAGGGGACAGCCCCCTTTCCCGGCCCCCCGCCCTACGACCCTCCGCCGGCCGCCGCCGTGGCCGCCAAGGCCGCCGGGCCGCCGATCAGCCGGAACCGCTCCCGCCAGTACGGACGCAGGAGCCCGTCGATCTCGGCGCCCCCGTACGGATCGGCGTCCACGATGTTCAGATGCTGGAGCGTCAGCTTCGCCTGGACCGCCGCCAAGCCTTCGCACTGCCCCATCGCCTTGAAGCGGCTCGTGTCCGGCCCGATCTCCAGGGCCGTCACTTCCATCACGAGCTGCGTGCCCGGCTTCACGAAGTTGCCGTAACGTACGTTCTGGGCCTCCTTGAGGAGGATCAGGTTCTTCTCGAAGTCCGTGCTGGCACGGACCAGCCAGGCCGCCGTCTGCACCAGGGCCTCCACCATCATGACCCCCGGCAGCACCGGGTAGGCCGGAAAGTGGTCGGCCAGGTACTCCTCGGCCAGGCTCAGGTTCTTGACCGCCACGATCCGCTTGGGCGGCTCCAACTCCAGGATGCGATCTACCAGGTAGAATTTCATGGTTCGCCGTAGCCAATCATTCTATCGCCGAAGGGCGACTTCATGCAAAACCTTTCTCGGCCGGCCGGTATAATCGGTCAGTTACAGGGGCGTGACGGAGCCTTTTTCCGAGCCGCGACCGTAAGGGAGCGGTGCCGTGAAGCGCCAAGGCCAACAAAACCGCTCCCTTACGGTCGCGGCTCCGTTTCGTCCCCCTCTAACTGACCGATTACGCCGGCCGCCAAAGGGCGAGGAATCTAGCAAACGGCCCCCCAACATGCAAGCCAAAAACCCCAAACGGCAATGCGAAGTGCGGAATGCGGTGTGCGAAATGAACGGCGAAATGCAGCAGCACGCCACGTTGACTACTACAACGCCGCTTCACGCGGCGGGGCTCCCGACCCGCCGCGCACCTGCGTTATCTCGCCGCCCGGGAGCAATTGCCGCGCGGTGGGTCAGGGTACGTGTTTAAGCGTGGGTGGCATGGCCACGCGCCGTTGCGTGACCGTGCTTTGCCCCCCACGTGGCCATGCACGGCCACAGCCTGCCCGCCGCGGCGGGCAACAGCGCGTGGCCGTGCCACCCGGCAGTCTGGTATCACGCTAGACACGTACGGGTCAGGAGACCCACCGCGCACGACTCTAGGTGGGTTGTAGCACTGGGACGCCGTTACTTGGGCCTTGGACATTGAGTGTTCAATGTTGGACACTCGCCGTCGCCGTTTATTCCGCACTCCGCACTTCACTGTGCCCTCTCCCCCACCGTCGGCCCCACCGGCTGCACCCGCCCGGCCGCATCGATGTCCATCGGGTCGATGCACAGGAACCCCCGGGTCTCCCTGGGCTGCTCGCCCCGGTACGAGAACCACAGCCGCCCGTCCGGCCCGTCGAAGACCGCCACGTGCCCGCCCCAGAACACCTTGCCCCGCGGGTCCTTCTTCCACGGCCCGAGCGGACTGTCGGCATAGGCCACCCCCGCCCAGTACCCGCCCTTCTCATTCGGCGTGTCCTTGTACGGGCCGGCGTAGAAGAGGAACCACTTCCCGCCGCGCCGCACCGCCCACGGACCTTCGAGATACTGGGGCCGGGCGTCGAGGCCGATGTCGGCGTTGTCGCACGTCACCACACGCCGCCGCTCGCCGACCAGTTTCACCTTGTCCTCGCCGAGCTTCGTCAGGTCGATCTCCTGCACGAACACGTCGCCCGCCGGGATGACCGCGTACGTGCGGCCGTCGGCGGCTTCCAGGAGGCTCGTGTCGCACGCGCCGCCGGCGATGTACGTGATGTGCCCGTACGGGCCGGTGATCCGGTCCGCCACGCCGACGAACGCGTATCCGGCGGCGCCCCAGGTGCCGGCGGGGTTATAGGACTTGGCGATCCAGTTGTCGGCGGTGAAGATGAGGTGGAACCTCCCGCCGATCTTGTGGATCTCCGGCGCCCAGAACCGGTGCTTGTACGGGCAGTTCCCGGGCAAGTCCGCGGACCGGACGAGCCACTTCTCGAACTTCCACTCTTTCAGATCCTTCGATGAGAAGAGCTTGATGCCCGGCGACGACCCCTGGTCCGGGTCCCCCAGGTGCTTCTCGTCCCGCCCGCGGAACGGCCACACGGTGAACACCAGGTAATACGTGTCCCCTTCCCGCACGAGGCACGGGTCCCGCACCTCGTCCTTGCCCGTCCTGCCCTGGAAGTAGATGGGGTTCGACCAGGTGAACACGGCTTTCCCCGCCTTCTCCTCGGCCCTCGCCCCGCCGACAATCCAGAGGCACACGCCGCCCAGAACCGGAATCGCGCACAAGACCAGAACCGCGGGGGTGCCGAGC
>Ga0315273_10002515_pt1 | contig 21694 bp, 16 predicted proteins | sample YL17G02_0_MG_FD_205753 | JGI IMG/M metagenome (GOLD analysis project Ga0315273, IMG submission 205753) | Sediment microbial communities from Yellowstone Lake, YNP, Wyoming, USA - YL17G02_0 | ecosystem: Environmental > Aquatic > Freshwater > Lake > Sediment | place: USA: Wyoming | collected... | reverse complement strand
GGCCTCGTCCCCCGCGCCCGCGTGCTCGCCACGCTCGGCCTGGGCCTGGGCCTGTCCCCCGCGTTTTGGGGGCTGGCAGCGGTGTCGCTCTCGCTCTTCGCCGCGCTCGCGCTCGGCTACGGCGACGCGTTCATCCACGGCGGCCGCCCCGCGGTGACCGGCCCGCCGCCCTACATCGACCCCTACTCGCTGCTGGACGAGGCGCCGCGCGAGGGGCCGTACGTGGGGTTCCGGGAGTGACGGGGGCGCGGGCGGAGCGCGGGCCGGCTGGCGTGTGACACGCGCCTCACGCGCCTGGGGGGCGGGCTCTCCATCTCCATCTTCAGCGGGGGTGGGGCGCAGCGGCGGGCGCGCGCGCGGCGGGGGGGGGGGGGGGGGGCGGCGGGGGGTGGGGGGGGGGGGGGGGGGGGGGGGGGGCCCGCCGGGGGGGGGGCGGGCCCCCCCCCCCCCGCCCCCCCCGCGCGGCGGCCCCGGGGCGGCCCCCGCGCGCGGGGGGGCAGGGGCGCCCGGCCGGCGGCCGGGGCCCGACACCGTGTCGGGCCCCGGCACGGTGTTTGACTTTTTTCGGGCGGTCAAAAAAGTCTTGGGCAAGGAGGGGGGCGGCGGGCGGGCGCCTCCCTCACGCCGACGCGGCCGCGGCGGGCGCCGCCGCCGGCTCGCCCGCGGGCGGCTTGCCGTCGGCGTCGGCCACAGGCTCGGGCACCGGCTCGGGCGCCGGCTCGGCGGCCGGTGGCGCGACGGCCCCCGCGCGCGGCGGCGACGCGGGCGCGGGCGCGGCGCCCCCCGCGCGCGGCGGCGACGCGGGCGCGGGCGCGGCGCCCGGCGCCGGCGGCGTGACCGGCTCGACGACCGCCACCGGCGCCACCCGCACCCGCGCCAACGGCGCCGCGGCGTAGTAGGGGGCCGGAGGGGGCGGCGCAAAGTGGGGCGGGGGGGGCGCGTACGGCGCGCCGCCGCCGCCGCCGCCCCCTCCGTACGGGTAGTAGGGCGACGACCCCAGCCCGCCGCCCCCCCCCATGGGCACGTGCTGGTAGACGATGCCGCCCGGATAGTGCAGGGCGGCGAGGCCGTAGCCGGGGGGGGGGGGGGGCGCGTGGTGGTGGCCGGGCGCGCCGGGCGGCGGGTAGGGCGCGCCGTAGCCCCCCCCGCCGTACGCCGCGGGCCCGCCCATGTGCATGGCCGCCATGGCGGCGACGGCGGCGGCGGTGGCGGGGTGCAGGCCGGCGCGCGGCGGCGGCGACCCCGGGTAGGGCGGGGCGGGGGGGCGGGAGGCGGCGGCAAGCGCGGCCGAGACGGCGGCGGCGGCGGCGGTCGCGGCCGGGCCGCCACCGCCGCCCGGCGGGGCGGCCACCCCGACGGGGCCCGACCCGCGCGGCGTCGCGGCCTTGACCTCGACGCGCTTTCCCGCGAGCTCGTGCTCCGGGCCGGACGCCAGGGCGCGCTCCGCGGCGGCGTCCGAGTCGAACGTGACAAAGCTGTGGCGGGGGGAGGAGGAACACGGGGGTGCGGGTGGGTGGCGGGTCGAGGCTCGCCGGCGCGCGCACCCCGCGCGCGCGTGCGCGCGCGCTCCCGCCTCACCCAAAGCCGCGGGACCGCCCGGTCGAGTGGTCGACCATGATCTGAGCGTCGGTCACCACGCCGAACTGGCCGAAATAGGATGTGAATTCGTCTGGAGAGGGACGCAGAGGGGCGCGCGGCGCGTCGGCGGCGGCGCGGGCACCACCCTCTCGCGGCCCGGCACCCCTCCCCCTACTCTCACCGGTCCCGGTGTCGGGCGCCAGGCCGCCGACAAAGACTTTCTTGGAGCGGGGGCGGGCGTCGTGCGGGACGGAGCGTTTGGCGTCGATCTGAAAACGATGGGGGGTTTTGTTTGTTTGTTTGTGTCGTTTCGGGGGCTGGAGAGGGCCGCCAGACACCCCGGGACGCGCCGCGCACGCTCCCCGCATCCGAGAACCCCAACCCCGCGCCCTCCGACCTCCCCCCCCTCTCCGCACCCTGTTGCCGTCGAGCCAGTGCGGTTGCGCTGACGCGGCGTCCGCCGCGTCCGTGGATTCGAAAGTGACGAAGCCGAAGCCGCGGGGTTGGCGGGTGACGCGGTCGCGCATGACGGTCTGGAGGGGAGGGGTGGGCGGGGGTCCTCGGTGGCCGCGGCGCACGCCCCCGCCACGCGCCGCGGCCTCCCTCCCTCCTCGCCCTCTCCCTCCCTCCTCCCCCTTCTCACCACGTCCAGCAATTCTCCAAATTGTTCGAAATGGGACCGCACGGTGTCTGCGGGGGGGGTATTTCGGGCGCATTGGAAAGCTCGCACACGGCATGCACGGCCTCCCGGCCGCGGGCGCCACCTCCTACGACGCGCCTTCCGTCGTGGACCAGGACAACCCTCCAAGGAACAGTTTGACAGGGCCGGACGGCGCGTCCGGCCCAGCGTCGGGCGCGGGCGGCAGAGGCATGGGCGGCTCCTCCGTCTCGGGCGCGCGCGTCTCCCTCGCGCCGACGGGCTACGCGCCGCGACGGGCGGCGCGGGGCATGCGCGAGTGGGGGCGGAAGGGGGTCGAAGGGCGAGCAGGGCGCGGGTTTGGGCGCGCGCGCACACGGCCTACCACGCGCGAACTAGGCCACAGGCGACCGACACGGGCGCGCCCGGGGGTGGCGCGACGCGTCCGCGGCCTGCGCCCACGCCCGCGACACAGTGTGCGCACCGGCCGGCCGCCGCGCGCGGCGCGAGCGACAAGAACAGCGCGGCGCGCGGCGGTGCGCGCGCTCGGCTCCCGCCGGCCGCGCTCCACGGCCCGAACACCCCCGCGCCGCCGCCTGCGGCTTTGAGAGGCACGCGCGGCCGCCCGGGCGGCGGCGCTCGATCGCCGGAGCCGCGGGCAGGCGGCCGGCTCGGCGCGCGCACTCCCACGGCCGCCTGGCCACCATGGCCGCCCACACCCTGGGCGACGCCGCCATCGTCCTCCGCGCGTCCAGCGGCGGCGCCTTCCTCCAGCAAAGGTTGGTGTGGGAGGAGGGTGGCGATGGGATTGGCGGGCGCGCCGCGCCGCGCGCCGCCGCACGCCGCACGCCCGCGCCGATGCGGCACCACCCCCATCACCCACGCAGCTACGGCCTCTGCGGCCGCGCGGTCGCCGACGCCGCGGCCGAAGCCGCGGCATCGCTCGCGCGCTACGCAGCGGCCGCCGGGGGCGGCGCCGGCGGCCTCGACGGGTAAGGAGCGAGAGGACGGGCGCGAGGAGAGGGAGGGGCGAGGGACGGCCGCCGGCCGCCGGCCGACCCCGCGCCCCGCCGCCCCCAGCTCGGGCGACGCCCCCCCCCCCCGCGAGCGCGGCGAGCAGCTCGCCGCCGGCGGCGCCCTGCGCGTCGTGCACCGGCTGGCGGCGTCGGTGCTCGTGCTGGTGGTCGTGCCGGCGGCCGCGTCGTCCGCGGCGGCCGCGCGGCTCGCCGACGACGCCGCGTCCCTCGCTGTCGCCGCCTGCCGCGGCGCGGACGCCACCCCCGCCAAAGCCGCCCGCGCGTGGCCCGAGCTGTGGGTCGGGGTGGGGGCGCTGCTGGCCGGGCCGCCGCCGCGCGGCGGGGGGCGCGTCGACGCGGGGGGCGTGCTGGCCGCCGCGCAGGCCGCCCTGCGCGGCGCCGTGGCGCGCGACGACGACACGGTGCTAGAGTCGGCGCCGCCGGCGGGAGGCGCCCCGTCATCGCTGCGCGGTGCGCTCGCCCGGCGCCCCGCGTCGCCCGCCGCGCCGCGCCCCGGCACGCCGCCGACGGCGGAAGCCCCGCCCAGGCGTCGCTTGGCCGACGCCGCCGCTGGCCTGGTCTGGGCGCTGCCGGCGGGCGGGCTGGAGCCAGTCGCGGCCGTCGTCGGCAGCGCGGCGGCGGGGCCGGCGGCCGCCGAGCCGGCGCCGCTGCCCGCGGCCGACGATGTGGAGTCACTGGCCGCCATGATGAGCGGCGGCGCGCCCGCGTGGGCGGCGTTCGAGGGCGGGGCGCCGCAACCCCCTCCGTCCGCCGACCCCTTTGCCGCCGTCCCCCTGGCCCTGCTCACGCCCGTGCCCGCCACGGCGGCGGCCGACGGGTGGGTCACGTTTGGCCAGGCGGCAGCGGTGGCGGCGGCGGCGGCGCCCCCACCCGCCGCTCGCCGCGCGACGGCGGGCGAGGCGGCGGCCGTCGCCGACGGGTCCGCGATCCGTCTGGCCGAGACCTGGCGCGGCGAGTTTGTGGGGGACGCCCTCGTCAAAGCCGGCACGCACGGCGAGGTGCGGGCCGCGGGCGCGGCAGCGCGCGCGGCGGGCGCGGCGCTCGCCGCGCGGGTCGAACTCCGCCCGCCTTCCGGCGACGGGCCCGCCGCCGTGGCTGCCGCCTGCCTGGCCACCGCGCGCGCGGATCCCGGCGTGGTCGCGCGGGCCAAGGGCGGCGCCCTCGTCGCCGCGCTCGGCGCCGCGTCCGCGCGCGCCCTCCTCCTCTACCGCCTGCCCGCCGTCGCGGCCCCCGTCCCCCTCGTCGCCCGCTTGCGGGTCGTCCCCGCGCCGGGCGGGGCGGCGGGGTGCGCGCTGGTGGTGGAGTGGGAGGCGGGGCGAGGGCGGACGCTGCCGCGCGGCCTCGTCTCCCTGACCGTCCCGCCCGCGGTCGGCCCGCTGACCCGGTGCGCGCCGCGGGGCGCTTGGGTGGAGCGGGATCGCGCGCTCGCGTGGCGGGTGCCGGCCGGCGCCGTCGGGGCGGTCCGCGCCGCGTTTGCGCCCGCGCGCGGCGCCCCGCCCGACGCCCTCGCCGCCTGCGGCGTGCCCGGCGGCGGCCCCGCCGCCGCCGCGCGCGGCGCGGTGGCCACGCTGGTGTTTGAGGGGGTGGCCGGGGCGGCCTCGGGCGTCGTGGCGGCGTGCGGGCCCGCGGGCGCCGCGGCGCTCGCGCCCGCGCCCGCCGCCACCACCCTGACCGCCACCGCCCGCCCCGACCCCGCGTGAAAGAGAGACACACCGACGACGGCGCGGGACTCGGTCTCTGCATGGCAGGCGTGGCGGCGGATCTCTCACTCTCCCCAGACTGGCCGGCGGCGGCGGCGGCGCGCGCGCGCGCGCCCCACCCGCCCCCCCCCCTCACCGCCCCCCCGCGACGCCCACCCCCGCCCGGCGTCGGGCGGCCGCCGCAAAGGAGAGCAGGGTGGCGGACTCGTCGGGCGGCGCGAGGCCCGCGAAGTGGCGCGCGACGCCGGGCACCAGCTCCGCCTTGGCCGCCCCCGCCCCGGGATCGTCCAGGCCGTAGTGCGCCCGGTAGCGGCGCAGGGTGGCGGCGTCCAGGCGGGAGAAGTCGACGCCGGGGCGGCGGCGGGACGACGCGCGGCGGGGGGCGCCGTCGTCGTCGTCCGAGGACGGGGGGGCGGGGGGGCGGGGGGGGGCGGCCGAGGGGGGGGGGGCTGGGGCGGCGTCCATGACGGCGGAGCGGGCGCGCGAGGCCGCCCTGGGGAGCGGGGAGAGGGGAACGCCGGGTCGAAGGCGGCGTTCCGCGCTGCCCAGCGCGCACCGCCAGCCGCATCGGGCGTCGCCGCCCCACACAAGCGTCAACTCGAGCAAATGCGCCAACCGCAGGGGCGCGCGGCGGCGGCGGCGAGGCCGCAGAGGCGCCGCCGCACGTCGACGGCCACCATCGGCCGCGCCGCGTGGCCGCGCCCGCGGCGTGGCTCCGCGGCGCCGCGCCGCCTAGAGCGCACGGCGTGCGATTTGACTCACCTTGGACCGGGGACGCGGCGCGGGGCGCGGGGCCAAGCGGTGTGGCGCGGCGGCGCGCGCGCTGGCCGGCGACGCCCCGCTAGGTGCTTTCCTTGCGCCCGCCCGCGCCCGCGCCGCCCGCCGCGCGCCGGTCGGCGTCCAGGCGCGCGCCCACGACTTTGGTGAGAGGCGGCTCTTGTGGGAAGGGGCGGTCGCCAGGTTTGCACCGCCGACTGTTGAGAGGGGGGCAGGCTGCTGCACGCCACTCTTCCTTGCCACCTCGTCCCCTCCCGCTACCCTCTCCCCCTCCCCTCGACCGCCCATGTCGTTCCCGCACGACCCGGCGCAGGCGGCGCCCGCCCCGGGCGCCCACACGCTGCCACCGGGCGCCGCGCGCCCCGCGCCGCGCCGCCCCCCCCCTCCCCCCCCCTCCATCATCCCGCCCGGCGCCCGCCCCGTCCCCGTGGACGCTCTGTACGCCGCCACGATGGCCGGGGCGGCAGGGGCGCCGGGAGCGCCGGGCGGCGCGTTGCTCCGGGGGCGGACGCCGCTCGCCGAGCCCTCGCCCGACTGGCTGCGCGGCTACGCTCGCGCCGCCGCGCCCGCGGCGGACGCGACGGCTGTGGCGCCCGGCGGCGAGACCGAGGCGTGCGTGTTGCCGGCGGCGGCGGTCGCGACGGCTGTGGCGCCCGGCGGCGAGACTGAGGCGTGCGTGTTGCTCGTGGCGGCGGCCGCGCCGCGCCCCCCCCCGCCCGGCCCGCGCGCGCCGCCCACCGCGTCGACCCTCGTCGCCCTGAAACGCGCTCTGCGCACCGCTGCGGTGACGGGCGACATGAGGGCCGTGGCGGCGCTGCTGGCGCTCGCCGGCGGCACCCCCCCGCCGACGGCGGCGGCCGCCACCGCGTCGCGCGCGGCCGCCGAGCTCGCGCGCCTCGCCGCCGCGCCCGGGCTGCCCGTCGCCGCGCTCGCGGCCGCGGTTGCGGCCGCGTGGCGGGAGGCGTTTGCGGGCGAGGCCGCGCGGAGGGCGCGCGCGGGCGCGCGCGGCGGCGGCCGCCGCCCCCGCTGAGAGACGGAGCGCTACCCCCCCCCCCCTCCTCCCCGCGCACGCGCAGCAAGCCGGGTCGATGACACGGGCGGGCGGGCGCCCCGCGGGCGCCCCGCGCCGGGGGGGGCGGCGTCGTTGGAGTGGACGCCGCCCCCGCGCGCGCGGCGCAGGGAAGCACTCGGGACCCCCCCCTACCCCCCACCCTCTCTACCGGTACCGCTTGAGCGAGAGCGAGTTGTTGCGCTTCCACGTCGCGCGCCGCGAGGGGCGCAGCTTGTTGGTGGCATGCCCGCGGTGGCGCAGCCCGCGGAACTTCTTGCCCGCCGACGTCAGCCCGCGCAGCTCGCGGTGCTTGTGGACGGGGTTGGCGATCCAGTTGATGCGCGCGTCCTTGCGGATGGCTGGGGGTGGGGGCGGGAGGTGGTGGGCGTGTGTGGGCGCGAAAGAAAAGGCGTCGCACGCCCGTCGACGCCTGCCCCCCTCTGTCTCTCCTCCCTGCCGCACCGGTGTGGTGCGGGTCGACGAGCACGATCTCGTAGTACTTGTACGTCGAGTCCTGGTTGACCCAGTAGGAGTTGAGGACGCGCAGGCCGCCGAGGCGGCGCCCCGCGCGCTCCTCGGCGAGGACCTTCAGGTTGCGCGTCGGTTTGAGTTGCGTCACCCCCTGGTGCACCGGCTTGCCGTACACGATACCCTTGGACACCGGCTTCTTGCGGCCGCCGCGGCGGACGCGGACGCGGTACACGACGTAGCCCTGCTTGGCCTTGTAGCTGCAGGAGAAACAGGGGGGGTTGACGGTCGGCTTTTTGTCCGCTTCCCGGGCCCCGAAACCCGCCTCGGGCGCCCGGCCCGCCCGCCCAGACGACGCGGCACCCCCCCCACACCCCCCTCTTCTCTTTTTCTCTCACCCGAGGCGCCGAGCCTTGTCCGGGCGGGACGGCCTCGCGAGGCGCACGACGCCCGGCTGCTGGCGGTACTCCCAGCACCGCACGCGCAGCAGGAAGCGCATGACGTCCGACTGCTTGCGCTTCCACAGCTCCTCGACGTACTAAAGAGAAGGGGAGACAGGGAAAAAAAGGGGGGGGGGTGGGCGTCTGAGCGTCGGGCTCGCGCGCCCGATCGGGGCCGCCCGCGGTGTGCCGGGGTGGTGCGCGACGCGCGGGGTGGGAGCGGGCGGGCAACGGCGCCCCGTCGCGGCCGCGCGCGGCGCGGCGGCAGGCGGCGCGGCGGCGCGGCGCGCGGCGACCGCCGGCGGCGGCCATCGCGCGCCCGGCCGCTCTCGAGGGATCGCGGAACGAGGCCGCCGCCAGCCAGCGGCCGGCGGCGGCCGCCGCGCGCGTCCCCGCGGGCGGCCGCCGCGGCGTGCGGAGCCGCCGCGCCGCGCCTGGCGCAGCGGGGCGCCTTCCGGCCCGCGCGCCCGCCCGCAGTCGCGCGTGGCGACCCCGCGCGCCGCGGAGCGGGCCGGCGGCCGCGGAGGGGCGCGCAGCCCCCGCGCGCCGCGCCGCCGCGCCCGCAGTCGATCGCCCGCCCGCCGGCCGCCGCCGCCCCGTCCCCGAGCCGCGGGTGGCGCACGCACCTTGTAGGCGCCCATGGTGGAGAGGCGCCGGGAGGGCAGGTGTGAGGCGGGGGCGGCGGCGCCGGCGAGCCTCGCTCTCGTGCGACACCGCCTCGTCCCTCGCAACCCCCGTCCTTCTCTCCCGCCCTCACGCCTGCGGCGGCGGCGGCAGCTCGCCCAGCCGATCCGCCACCCACCGCGGCGTGTCGCGCGACGACAGCCACAGGCCGTCCCCCGTCGCCTTGTGCTTGAAGTCGGGGCCGCGCGGCGACCGTTTGGACACGCGGTTGTCCCAGTAGGCGGCGGGGTTGGCGAAGAGGGGGGCCCACTTTTCGTCGCCGGGCGACGCGGCGCCGGGGGGCGGCGGGCCGGGGGCGGCCGGCGCGGCGCCCCACGCCGCGGCAGGCGCGGGCGCGGGCTCGCCCCACGTCGCGGGCGCCTCCCCGTCCCACGGCGCGGCGGCCGGCGGCGGCGCGGCCGCGCCCCAGGCGGACGCGGCGTCCGGGGCGGCGGCGCCCCAGGCCGGCGGCGCGGCGGCGGCCGCGGGCGCGCCCCACTCGCCGCCGCCCGCGTCCGGCGCGGCCGCCGGCCACCCCGCGTCCACGGGCGCCGGCGCGGCGGCCGCGCCCCACGACGCGGACGCGGGCGCGGTCCCCCAGTCGGCGGGCACCTGGGACGACGCGTCGCCGCCGCCGCCGTACCCGCCCCCCCCCGGCCCGTCGACCACCATCGACACCGCGTCCGCCACGACCCGCACCGACCGCCGCTTCGCCCCGGTGGCTTTGTCGGCAAATTCGGACGCGCGCAGGCGGCCGACGACGTGAATCCGGTCCCCCTTCGCGACCGCGCCCGCGACCGCGGTCGCCAGCGGCCCCCACACGTCCACGGGGATCCATTCCGTCTTGTCGCGGCCCACGGAGAACGCGATGGACGAGGTGGCGCGAACGCGGTCGCCGCCGGCGCCAAACGACGCGAGCTCGAAAGGGGCGCCCGCGCGGCCGACGAGGGTGACGCGGGCGCCGGTAGATTGGGGGCCGAGGGAGGCGGCTGACACTTCGCCGACGGTGGGGGGGGGGCCGGGCGCGGCGCGGGGGGCGTAGGCAGGCTGGAGAGAAGAGGAGGGGAAGGGTGAGGTCGGCCGCCGGGCTCTGCCGCCGCCCTTGAATCCTGCCACACCCCCTCAACCCCTCGACTCTCTCACCGTGGCGTCAGCCGAGTAGGCGCGCAGCGGGCCGGCGGCCGCGACCCGGCGCGGCGCCGGCACAGCGCGGCGGGCGAGGGCCACGGCGCCCCGGGGGGCGAAGGTGCGGGACGCGGCGGCGGCGACCATGACCGCCAGGCCGGGGAGCATGCACTGGAGGGAGGAGGGGGAGGGAGGGGATGGGCGGGCGGGAAATGGCGTCGATCCGCGAGGCGTGCGCGCGCCTGCCGCCGCCGCCACCACAGCGGGCAGTTCCACACCTGGGAGGCGAAGGCGCGGGTGGGAGCGCTGCGACTGGCGGCGGCTGGAGTGGCGCACGGTGTGGGGCGCGGGCGCCGAGGCGTCACTCGTCCCTGCCCCCGCTCTTTCCTTTCTTCCCGACACACCCACGGTTGCGCCGCCCCCCCCGCCCTCCCCATGGCGGCGGCGGCCGACCCGTCGGTGCGCAACGGCGTCGGCCGCGTGCCGCTCGCGGGCGAGCCCGGCGCGCCCGCGCGCCTGACGACGACGGACGACGACGACGACCTGGTGTCGGTCCGGTGCGTTGATGTGGGATTGGGAGGGGGGGAATTGGGGGGTGGCAGGCGTTTTGGGGGTGGGTCAAATCGGCGCGCGCGCGGCCGCGGAGCGTGGAAGCGCGCGCGGGCGCCGCGGCGGTCTCCCGACGGCCACCGACACGTCAAAAAGGGCCCTTGCGGGAGCCGCCGGCCGGGCGGCGCCCGCAGCGCGCTGCGGCCCGCGGCCCCGCGTCAGCCCGCCCACATCCACCCCCTCCCCCCCTTCAGCCCCCTGCCCGACGCTCCCAACGATGAGACGCTGCGGGAGGTGAGGCGAAGGGATGGGTCCGAGGGGCGGAAGAAGGCCGAGGGCGTCGCGCGCTTCGCGCGCCTGGTCGCCCGACCCGGCGGACCCCCTCTCAACCTTCCCAGGTCCGCGTCTCCTGCCCCGACGCGACCGGCCTCGGCTGCGACATCACCCGCGTCCTGCTCGACTGCGGCGCCGCCGTGTCCCGGGGCGACGTGTCGACCGACGGCCGCTGGTCGTTCCTCTCGTTCGTCGCGCGCGTGCCGCCCCCGGCGCCGGGCGCGCCGCCGCCCGCGGTGCGGTGGCGGCTGCTGCAGCAGCGGCTGGAAGCGGTCGTGCCCAGGCCGGGCGCGGGGTTGGGGTCGGGGTCTGGCTCCGGCAGCGAGAGCGACGGCGGCGGCGACCGTGGCGGCGGCGACCCCGGCCGCCCCGCGCGTGGCGTGCGCGAGTTTTGCGTGCGGGTGGCGGCCGGCGACACGCCAGGTCAGTTGGGGAGGGGTGGCGGAAAGGAGGAGGGTGGGCGCGCGCGCGCGCGCGCGCGCACCCCGACGCCCCTCCTCCCCTCTCTCTCAGGCGTCCTCCACGCGCTCGTCGACGCCCTGTGGGCCACCGACTTGACCGTGCTGCGCGCCGCCGCCGGCCGCGGCGACGGCGGCGCCGGCGCGGACGACGCGTTCGTCGTCGCCGACGCGCGCGACTGCCCCGCCGCGCGCCGCGCCGTGGCCCGCGGCCGCGCGCGCGGCGTACGGCCGCCGCCGCCCGTGCTGCCCGCGCCCGCGCGGGTGGCCGAGGTGGAGGCCGCGGTGCGCGCCGCGGTCGGCGGCGGCGAGTGCCGCGTCTCGATCACGCCCGCCGCCCCCGCGCCCGGCGCCCGCCCCGCCCGGCGCACCGCCCCCCGCCGCCCGTGCGCGGCCGCGGCGGCGGCGTCCTCCCTGGCCGACGCGGCCGCGGCGCGGGGGGCGCCCCGCCGCGCGTGGTCGTCCGACGGCACGACCCTGGTCGACGCGCCGGCGCTCGCGACGCCGGCGGCGCGGGCCGACGGCGGCGCGTCCGTCGACCGCGGCGCCCGCGTCTCGTGGGCGGACGCGCGCGGCGGCGTCGACGTCGGGGTCGACAACTCGACCGCGCGCGCGTACACCCTGCTCACCGTCGCCTGCCCCGACCGCAAGGGCCTCGTGTACGACCTCATGCGCACGCTGAAAGACGTCGCCGTGCGCGTGGCGTACGCGCGCGTGGAGACGGATGGTGGGGGTGGTGGGGGCGGGCCGCCGCCGCTCGCGGGCGTGCCGCGCCCCCCCGCCCCGCCCCCCCGCCCTCCCGACCCCGCCCCGCCCCCAACCGCGCGCATCGACCTGTTTGTCTGCGACGCTGCCCGCGGCGGGCGCGTGACGGACGCGGCCCTGGTCGAGGAGCTCGTCGCGCGCGTCACGCGCGCGGCGGGGCTCCCCCTCGGCATATCCCTCTGCAAAGCGACGGGAGGCGGGGGCGGCACGGGCGCCGGCGCCGGGCCCGCGTCGCCCGCGTCCACCGGGGGCGCGGAGCTGACCGTCACAGCTCCCGTCGACGCGGGCGGCCGCGGCCGGCCGCGCGTCACGGCCGACGTCACGGCGGCGCTGGCGGCGCTGGGCCTGGACGTCGTCTCGGCCGACGTCTTCGTGGAGAGCGAGGAGGACGGGGGTGGAGGCGGCGGCGGGAGCTTCGGCGGCGACCGCGGCGGCCTTGCCGCCGACTCGCCGCCGCGTCCCGGCGCCCCGCTCCCGCCCGCCTCCACCGTTCACCCGTCGCCGCCGCGCCGGCGGGAGGTACACCGCTTCCTCGTGGCCGGCCCCGGCGCGGGGTCGGCCGACGCGCGGCGCGCGCTCGCCGACGCGGTCGAGCGCGAGCTCGCGGGGTCGGCGCCTGGAGGAGGGCTGGGCGGCGGGCGTAGCGAGTCGCCGGCGGGCGGCCTGGGCGACGCGCGCCCGCCCGCCGTTGCCCCGCCCGCGTCACCCGCGCGCCTCGTGGGCGCGCTTGCGGGGTGGCGCTGGGGCGCGGGCATGTAGAAGAAGCGTGGAGTTGCACGGCGTGCGTTGGCGGCGGGGTGGCGGGCGCCGGGGGAGAGGAGAGCGGCGCGCCTCGTCTCTCTCACACGCGCCTCGTCTCTCTCACACCTCCCGCCATGACCCCCGCCTCCCCTTCCCGCCCCCCGCCGTCGGCGGCCAAGCTGGCGAAGCCGGCCGGCCGGCGCCTGCTGCCGCTGGCGGCCGCGGTCGCCGTCGCGGTCGCCGCGGCCGCGCTCGTCGCGCCGCGCTGGCTCGCGCCGCCGCCGGCGCCCCTCGACGCCACTGTATTCGACAACACCCCGCTCCCCGGCATGTACGTGGGCGGCGGCGCCAACGCGCCCCGTGCGCGCGGTGTCCCTGCATGGCCCGCGCGCGTGCGCGTGGAGCGGGGGACGCTCAAGCCGGCCAAGCCGGGGGCGCTGGAAGTGGCGCTGCAGGTAGGAGTGGGGTTTGGGGTTTGGGGTTTGGGGGAGGGGATGGAGGCTGCGGCGCGGCGCGCGCGCGCATGCCGCGGGCGCCGCGCCGCCCTGCCTGCGCCGCCTCGCGCCGCCGACGCCCGCCGCCGCGTGCCGCGCACGCTGGCGCGTCGCTGGATGGAGCGCGCGGCGCGTCCGAGGCCGACGCGGACCCACCCTCCCCTTTTCCCCTCTCAGCAACTCGCCGCCGAGGGCGTCGCCGTCGCGGTGGACGGCGCGGACGACACCCCGTGGGACGTCCTGTACGGAGCGCGGCTGGTGAGCCAAGGAGAAGAGGCGGGAAAGGGGTGGTGGCGCGCGCGGCCGCCGCGAAACGCCGCGCCAACCCCACCCCTCCTCCTACCCTCCTCCCTCCTCCATCAGGGTGGCCTGGAACGCCTGCGCATCGGCCTGCGCCCCGGCCAAGTGGTGGCCACGGTCCCCGAATCCATCTCCAACCGGCGCGCGCTCGCCGCGATTGCCGCGCGCGCGCCCGGCGGCTGGTCGGTCGTCCCGCGCTCCTTCATCCTGCCGACCGAGTACCAAGACTGGCTCGAGCATGGGCAGACGGTCGCCCCGGACGCCACCTGGATTCTCAAGGCGACGCGCTCCGGCCACCCGACGCGCGGCCACGACGCGCACCCCCTGGCCGCCGCCGCGTCGGCCACCATGCTGCCCCAGGCCGAGTATGAAGTGGCGCAACAGGCGCGCCGGGGGGAGGGGGCGGGGGAGGGGTGGGTGGGCGTGGCGGGCCACGTGGTGGACCCTCACGCCGCCGCCCTCGCTCCCAGCTCGTCGCGCCGCCCCTCTTCCCCGCCGCCCTCGGCTCCCGCGGCACCCTGCGCCTCTTCATCGCCGTCACCGCCCTGCAACCCGCGCGCGCGTACGTGTTCGAGGGGGCGACGGTCACCCTGCGCGACCCGCTCGCGGTGCGTGAAGCCGCGAAAAGGACAAACACATCCGTCGCCCCGCTCTGGACCGCCCCCCTGGACGGCGCCGGTGGCGACGCCCTCGCCAAACAGGTCGGCAAGGGCGGCGTGCGCAAGCTGCGCGCCAAGGCGGTCGCCGCGGCGACGGCCGCGTTTCGCTGGGTCGCGCTCCCCGGCCGCATCGGCGACCCGCACGGCGACCTCCAGTTTTCGCTGGCGCCGGGGGCGGCGTTTGAAGTGTTTGCGGTGGACGTCGTGTTTCAGGCTGGGGAGGACACGGGCGCCGCCGGCGGCGGCGGCGTCGACGGCGCGCGCGCGTTTGTCGCGGACATCCATTCCGCCACCACCCTGCGCACCGCGGCCGGCACCGAGCTCTTTGTCTCGCCGGACAGGGTGACCGGGGCGGGCTCGGTGGAGCCCACGCACGTCGGCGCGCTCAAGGCGGGCCTGGGCCTCGCGCTGCGGGCCCGGGAGCGGGCCCTCGCCCGCGCGGCCGGCGCGTGCGCGCGCGGGGGGTCCGGGCGCGCGCCCGGCGCGCCGCGCGCGTGGGCCAAGGCGGGGACCGCGTGCGCGGACGCGGCGTCGGACGCCGAGTGGGAGGCGCACGCCGCCGCCGCCCTCGGCTGGGCCCCGCTCCCGCTCGGCTCGTCCACCGCGCCGGCGTCCATGCTCGAGGCCGAGCCGGCCAAGCCGGTGCGCGCGTCGACGCGCGACCCGAAAGCGTTGGAGGCGGCGGCCGCGTCCCTGATTGCTGCCGCGGGCGGCGCGCAGAACGTGCGCCTGGGGTCGGGGTGAGGGAGAGGGCGCCGTTTCTGTGTGGGGCGCGTGTTGAGAGGCCTCCCCTGCAGAGGGTCGCAGAGAGTTTGGGTGTCGGGTTCACAACTCGTCGTGGCTCCCCTCCTCGTCGCCCGCCGCAGGGGAAGGGGTCGGGGCGGCGGCAGGCGGCGCGGCCGGCGCTGGGGCCGGGGCAGCGGCCGGCGGCGCTGCCGGCGCCGCCACGGGCGGCGCGGGCGCCGCGACCGCCGCCAGCCGCTCCCGCTCCGCCTCCAGCTCGGCCACCGCGGTCAGCACATCCGCCGACAGCAGCTTGGGCGGCGCGGTGGGGGGCGCCCTGATCTGGGCGGCGCCGTCCTTGGTCGCAAGGGTCGCGAGCGCCGCGGCCTTCTTCCCCAGCCCCGCCACCTCCTTGGCCGGCAGCCAGGGGCGCGCCTTTTTCCAGGCCTTGGCGTCGGCGGTGGCGGAGGCCGCGGCCGCGGTGGCGGCGGTGAGCGCGGGCGGGAGGTCGGCCCGCTCGCGCGCGCGCAAAAAGACCGGCTCCGCCGCCCCTCGCAACGTCGCCAGGCGCGCGCTAAACGCGGCCGCCGTCTCGCCCTCACCCTCGCCATAGAGCCAGTCTTCGGCGTCGGTGAGCGCGGCGTGGAGGGCGCCGCGGTCGTCGGCGGTCGCCGCCGCTTTGAGCGCCTCATCCCCTTCATCGTCCAGCCGCCCGCGCGCGTCGATAACGTACGCTTCCAGCTCGTTTTTGGCTGCCGCGTTGGCGGCGGCCGTCGCGTCGGCGGCGGCGTCGGCCGCGAGCGCGGCCGCGACGGCCGCCGCGTCGGCCGGCGCGAGCCGCGGCCACGCCAGGGCGCCGGTCAGTTTCAGCGCGTGGCGTGCGGTGCGCGTGCGGGTCCGCTTCTCCGTCTTGAATTTGGGAGGGTCGGCGGCGGTGCCGTTTTTTGCGGCCGCGTCGGCCGCTTTCGCGTCGGCCTTCTTGCCCTTGCCGCCCTTCTCCTCCTCCACGATCGGCACCTGCACCTCGTACTCTTCCTCGTACTCGGCCACCGCGTCCGCCCGCTCCGGCGCGAGGCGGCCGTCGGGGGTCGTCGCAAACGCGACCTCGACGCGCTGCGCGCCGCCGCGCTCGGCGAGGGCGCCAAGGAGGCCGCTCACGCGCCACTCGCCCACGAGCGTGGCGCCGTCGCCGGGCGGGCCCCGCTTGGAGGCCGGGTCGTAGGAGACGGTCAGCGCCCACCCGTCGGCCTTCGCCCCCGCGTCCTTCGGCGAGAGCTTTGCGACGCGCCGCGCGGGCAGCGCCCGCCCAAACGGCAGCAGCGCCTGTTTTGACCGCGTGGCCGGGGCGAGCGACCCCCCTGCGGCGTCCAGGGGCGCGTGAGACAGGGCCACCGCAAACGGCGCGACGTCAGCGCCCCCAAACCGCTTCAACCGAAACGCGGTCGACGCGTTGGCCCCGAACAGCGCCGCCCCGTGCAGCACCGCCTCGTCCGCGTCCATGTGGCGGTCCAAGGCGCGGCCGCCGAGGGCGGCGGTGAGGGCGGCTTGGAGGCCGGGCACGCGCGTGCCGCCGCCGACGAGCTCCACGGCGGCCAGGGACGAGGGTTTGACGACCGCCGCGTTGTCGCGCAGCAGAGCGACCACGGGCGCGACGGACCGGGCCCAGAAGCCGGCCTTGGCGGCCATGGCCTCGAACTCTGCGCGCGAGATGGTCGACCGGAAATCGACCCCGCCCGCCAACTCCTCGACCGACACCGGCGCGTCCGCGTTGGCCGACAGAATCTCTTTGGTGCGGCGCACGGCGGCCCGCAGGCGGGCGAGGGCGCGGTGGTCGGCCGCGATGGAGGTTTTGGTCGCCGCTTCAAACTCTTTTTGAAAGTGCGCCAAAAGGAGACCGTCCAAGGCGTCCGACCCCGTCGCGTCGTCCCACGCCAGGTCGACGATCTCAAACGCGCCCGCGCCCGCGGGGCCGCCGCCGGCGGCGAAGGCGGCGAGCGCGGCGGAGGTGTGCGTCGACCCTTGTTCGAAAAAGAGGACGAACGCTTTCTCCTTGCCCCAGGAGCGTTCAATGCCGTACGCCAGGGCGGCCGCGGTCGGCGTTGGGACGAGGGCGAGGACCGAGAGGCCGGCGGCGGCGGCGGCGTCGAGCAGCGCGCCGCGCGCTGTCGCCGGCATCGACGGAGGGACAGTGACGACCGCGTCCGTGATCGGCCCGCCCGCGGTCGCTTCCGCGATGGTGCGCGCGTGGTGCAGGATGGAGGCGGCGAGCTCTTCCGCGGAGCGGGGGCGGGGGGAGGGCGGGAGGGTCACCGCGGCCGACGCGCGCGCGCCAAAGGGGACGACGGACAGCGGCGCGAGCCAGGCGTCGGCGGCGGCCTGCACCGCGCTCGCGTTGAGGCCGAGCAGGGGGCGCACGCGGGCGATGACGGAGGAGGGGCGCCGCGCCGCGGCGGCCGCCGCGGTGTCGGCCAGCAAGCGCGCGCCGTCGGCGCCGGCGCCCACCGCGGCCGCGGAGCGGCGGCGGGACATCTCGTTGGTGGCGACCTGGATCGGGGACGCGCGGCGGGACGAGGCCGAGGAGACGACAGCGACCTGGCGACGGGGAGGAGAGGGGGGCGGGGGTCGGCGGGAGGCCGGGTCGCGCCCGCGCCGGCCGCCGCGCCTCCCGCTCTTTCCGCCACGCGACGCCTCATCCCCCACTCCCCCACCTTGACAAACTCGCCGCCGAGGTCGACCGCCATGAGGGGTCCCGCCGCGCGCGCGCGCGGCGCGGTCGCCAGGGCCGCCACCGCCAGGGCCGCGAGCAGCGCCTGGAGGGGGCGCATGGATGCGGGCGCCGCAAGGGCGGTAGGGGCGCGGGGAGGGAAGGGGTGGGGAGTGGTGCGGATCGCGGCGCGCGGTGCGCCGCGCGCTGGCGCACAAGGGGAGAGGAACGCCTCTTTTCGGCACGCCAGTCATTGATCCGGCGATCCGTGCGACCGAGGAATGCATGTGCGGGCCCCGCGGCGGGCGCCGGCGGCGGCCGAGAAAACAGCGCGCGCGCGGGCGCCCCCAGCGCGCGCCCCGCCCGCCCCGCCGCCTTCACGCGATAAGACCAGCCAAAAAGCAAAATTGTCAACCAACCGCGGGGCGCCCCAGGGCCCCCCGCCGACCGCCAACCGGGTGTCGCCCGGTCGAGTCCCGACTCGGCCGCCGCGCCCGAGCTGCCCAGCTTTGGTCGTATAACGGTTAGTATGTCGCCTTGTCATGTGCGGGCCCCCCGGCGACGGCGGGCCCCGCGAGACACCCTGTTCGGCGAAGACCCGGGTTCAACTCCCGGCCAGAGCGTTGCGCCGCCCCTGTGCGGACCTTCTTTTTGCGGGCGGGGTCGCGGGAGGTCGTGGGAGGTCGTGGGGGGGCGCGGGGGGGCGCGGGAGGCGGTTGGAGGGGCGGCGGGGGTGGCGGCGGCCGAGCGCGCGCGGGGCGCGCGCTTGTTTTGCTCCCCGCTCCCCGGAGACGCCGCGCCGCCCCGCCAAGGCCCTGCAGGGATGCGCCCCAACGACCAGCGACACAGCACCAGCAGCAACAAAACCGCGACACAGCCCCAAACCTCCCCCCGCTCGTCCCTAACTCTCGCGCTCAAACCGCAGCCGGCGCGCCACCTTGGCCGCCGCCGCCGCGTGCGCGGCGGCCAGGTCTCCCGGGCGGTCGGGCTTGCGCGGCGGAGGGGGTGGGCGGGGTGGGGTGGTGGCGAGGGGTGGCGGTCCCGCGCCGGGAGGTGGCGCATTGGCGCCGCACGCCCCGCCGGAGGCGCCGGCGTCATCGGCCGCTTCGAGCGCGGTGGATGCCGCGGGCGCGGGCGCGGGCGCGGGCGCTCCGCCGCGCGGCGCCCGCATGCCGCGCTCGCTCGGCCCTCGCCCGGCCGCTGGGGCGGGTTGTAGGGACGGGCGCGGCCGCCGGCGCAGCGCCGGCGCCGGCGGCGGGGTCGCCGCGACGGTGCGGGAGTGCCAACAGTCGCGCGCGTGCCGGCCGCCCGCTGCCAGTCGTGGCGCGGCCCCGCGTCGGCCACCATGCTGGCCTCAATCGCGGCCGCCATGGACGAGCTGCCGCCATCGCCGTCGGTGCGGGTGGCGGCCTCCACCGCCACCGCGTCCGCCCGTCCCCGCCCGCTCGTCGTCGAGTGGCCCCAGGTGAAAGCCTTTCTGGCCATGGCGGACGCCGCGTTGCGCTGCAAAAAAGGCGAGGTGGAGGTATGAGGGGAGGGGGGGAGGAGGGAGGGAGGAGGCGCGCGCGAGCGCGCGCGGCATGTGGCGGCCTGACGCCGGCGCGTTGCCGCCCTCTCCCACCCTTCAGGCCTTGCGAGCTGAAGTTGATGCCGCCCTGGCCGATCTGGACGAGGTATGAGAGTGAGCGGGTGGCGGGTGGCGGCGGACGGCCGCAACCGCGGCGCCCCCACACGCCCTCCCTCTCTTCCCCAGGCTCTGCGCTCCGGCGCCGCGCTGTCAGCCAACGCCGACCGGCTGCAGGCCACGGTGGCGGCCCTGGTGGCCGAGCGTGAGGCGGCGGCGGCGGCCGCTGCAGCAGCGACCGAAGCGGCGCGCGGCGCGCTCGCTGAGCGCGACGCCCTGGCCGACCGCCTCGCGGCCGCCGAGGCCGCGCTGCGAGAGGCGGGCGCGGAGAACAGCCCGCCGGTCGTCGGGCGCGGGGGGGCGCTGTCACGCAAGCGCCGCGTGTGACACAGGGGGCGCGCCCCTCGTCCCCCTTTTTTTTTCTCCTCCCTCCCGCGCCACCCAGTTGCAATCAAAGCGGGCCCCGTCGCCCCGCGCCGTTCACCACGGCGCGCTCGGCGGCGGCAGGGGTCGCTCCCGGGGTGGGGCTCGTGTGGGTGGGGTGGGGTCCAAGGGTTTACTCTTTCTCTCTACCTCGCGCGCGCGGGTGCACAGCCCGCGCGGCGCGCCGACGAAACCAAACGAAAGGGGCGGGGCGCGGGTGGCGCGGGGAAGGCTCCACCCCGCCCCGCGCGCCGCGCCCGCCATCAAACAAAAGCGGCCCGCTACCCGGACACGGGCGACCCGGCGCGCGGCCACACGGCGCCGCCAGCGCGCGCCGGCGTCGCCGGCCGCGCGGCCGCGGCCGCCGCGGCCGCCGCCCGCGCCTCGCCCACCGCGCGCGCGAGCGACGCGGCCGGGCGCGCGCCGTGCAGGTAGCGCAGCATCGCGTCGGGGAAGCGCCACGGGTGCCCCGGCGCGGCCGCGTCGCGCGCTTCCGCGGCGGCGCGCCAGGAGGCGGGCGCGGCGGCGGCAGCGGCGGCGGCGAGGTCGGCGTAGGTGGTGGTGGTCGAGGGCGGGCGGGGCGGGGAGGGCGGCGGCGCGGTGACCGGGCCCGCCGCGACCCCCTCCACCACAAGCAACGCCACGGGCTCGCACCAGGGGCCCCTCCCGGGGCACAGTCGCGCGACCTCGCCGGCGCCCGGCTGCCAACCGGCGGCGGCGGCGGCGGCCAAGAACACGGCGTCGCGGCGCGGCGCCGCGGTCAGCGCCGCGGGGCGCCACACGACGGTCGCCCCAGCAGCCGCGGCCGCGGCGTCGACGGCAGCTTCGATCGCGGCGGCGAGCGGGTCGGGTGAGGTGAGGGCGGTCGCGGCGGCGTCCGGGCTGCCCGCGGCGAGCGCCGCGACGAGCGCTGTCCACGCGTCGCGGCCCGCGCAGACCAGCACGGACAGCGTCTCACGCGGGATGGCGTCCAGCGCGGCGCGCGTGGCGCCGGCGGGCAGGCGGGCGGCCAGGCTGGAGAAAAAGAGGGCGTCAGCTCCAGCCGCGCGGCGGGCGCCGCGCGGCCGCGTTGCGCCCAAACCGGGCGTCCCTCACCCACGCCGCCCTCGTCGAGGGCGGCCGAAATGTGAGAGATGCTCGTGCGCCCGGCGGCCGGCGCCCCGGCGGCGCTGACTGGCGCGGGCGACCCGGGGGAGCGACCCGCTGGATTGGGCGATTGGCAACCCGCCGCGCCACCCGCCCGCCGACCACCCACCTGCCCGCCGACATCGACGCCAACACATCCACGGCCGCGGCGTCCAGGGCGGCGCGCAGCGTGTCGAGAGCGGCGCCTGCCGAGCGCCCGCGCTTGGAGGGGGGTGGCGACACGCCCGCGACGCCCGCGACGCCCGCGGGCGCGGCGGCGGCCAGCGGGGACGCCGGCATGATTGGCAGCGCGCCGGTGGAGGCGGGTGTGGCGGCGGATGGGCCGCGCGTCGCTCCCTCGCTGTCCCCCGCCACACACCGCCCGCCTTTCTCCCACGCCGCCATGGCGTCCCCCGAATAGTGAGCCCCAGCGCCCGCCCCGGCGCCCGAGGCAGGGAGGAGGCGGCGCGGGCCCGACCGCCGACCCCTTCTTCCCTCCTCTCCCTCTCCCCCCAGCGACTACCTCTTCAAGCTCCTCCTCATCGGCGACTCGGGCGTGGGCAAGTCGTGCTTGCTGCTGCGGTTTGCGGTGAGGCGGGAGGGCGTCCGTTTTCGGCGCGCGCGCGCGTGCGATGCGCGCGGCGGGCGGGAGGGGGGCGCGGCGGGGCCGGCCACCGCGCCCGCGGTCGAGCGCGTGGGCTGGCGTTCCTTGGCGGAAGCGCGCGCGGCGCCCGAGGCGGGCGCCGCGCGCGCGCGGCGTGCGACACCGCGCCGACGCCCCTCCTCCCTCCCCCACCAGGACGACACCTACACGGAGTCGTACATCTCCACCATCGGCGTCGATTTCGTGCGTCGGGAGAGAGGAGGGGCCGAGGCAGGGGCGCGCCCGCGCGCGCGCGCGCGCCCACCCCTCGTCCCCCTTCCCCGCCGCCAGAAAATCCGCACCGTCGAGCTGGACGGCAAGGTGGTCAAGCTCCAGATCGTGAGAGGCCGCGGTGGCGGGCGGAGGAGGGCGGGAGGCGGGCCCCCGGCCCCAACCCCAACCCCCCCCGCCTCTCCCCTCCCCAAGTGGGACACCGCCGGCCAGGAGCGGTTCCGCACCATCACCTCGTCCTACTACCGGGGCGCGCACGGCATCATCGTGAGAGGGAGGGAGGGGGGAGGAGAGAATGGGGCGCCTTTCGACCGCAGCGAAACGCGCGCCCCGGCGGCGCGCCGCCGACACTCGCCGCCCGGGGGGGGGGGGGGGGGGGGGGGGGGGGGGCGGCGGCGCCGCCGGGGGCGGGGCGCGGGGGGGGGGGGGGGCCGGGGGGGGCCGGG
>Ga0315273_10002514_pt1 | contig 21695 bp, 14 predicted proteins | sample YL17G02_0_MG_FD_205753 | JGI IMG/M metagenome (GOLD analysis project Ga0315273, IMG submission 205753) | Sediment microbial communities from Yellowstone Lake, YNP, Wyoming, USA - YL17G02_0 | ecosystem: Environmental > Aquatic > Freshwater > Lake > Sediment | place: USA: Wyoming | collected... | reverse complement strand
GCGCAGGCCGCCTTGGCGTCATCCGAAGTGCAGTTGGCGGGGTCCTTCCCGAGGCCCAGCATCACGAGGCCGAGGGTGTCGCGCATCTCGGTCAGCATCGTGACCTGGCCCTTGAACTTCGGGTCGAAGATGTCGTTGATGCTGGTGAGCTCGCGGCCGGTCCTCTTGGGGTTGTAGCCGACCCCGGTCATACCGGAGAGCCACGGCACACTGAACTTGCGGCCCGGATCGAAGCCGACGTTTCGGAGGCTGTCGACGAGGTTCGCCTTATTGGGGAACTTGGCGTCCGGAATCGGCTGGACGTAGCCGAGCTTGATCAGCCGGCCCGCCATCCAGTCGGTCAGGATGACCACATCCCGATCGATGCTCTGCCCGCGCTTGAGCGGTTCGTCGATCTTGGCGAAGAACTCATTGTTGTCATTGACATCCTCCGAATATTCGGCCTTGATCCCCGTGGCCTGCTCGAACTGCGCGACCGTCTCCTTGTCGATGTAGAGCGGCCAGTTGGAGATCTTCACCGTCCCGGTGGCGGTCGCCGCCGCGGCCTGGGCGCTGTCCGCGACAGCGCCGCCTTCTTTCTTGGCGCAGGCCGACAGGAACGCACTGCCGAACGCCAGGCCCCCCGCAGCGACCGCGGTCCGGCCGAGGAATTGACGCCGCGACAGGGCGCGATGAACGATCTCCTGCAGGGCGGCTTCGTCGTACGATTCACGCTTGCGCATAGGAGTGACCTCAGACTACGGGGTTGGGCTTCGGTGTGCCGGCCAGCTCGATGGTCGGCCGGAGATCCATGTCCAGCGGGGAGGCGGCGGCCCGCGGCGGCAGCAGCCGGGCGCCGTCGGCTTCCCAGTTCACGATGTAGCGGCGGCCCGGCTCGATGGGCGGGCGTGGGCCGTCGGAGGGGACGTGGGCGATCATCTCCTGGCCGCCCAGGGTCTTGAGCGCCAGCCTCAGGGTGGGGCCGGAGAAGGCGGCCGCCATGAGGATCACCGGCAGCCCCTTGCCGCTCTCGGCGAAGTGCAGCCGCTCGGGGCGGATCATGAGGGTGGCCTTGATGCCGGGCTTGGCAGCCCAGGTTGGGGCGGCGCACTCCATGCGGGAGTCGCCCTCCAGGGTCACGACGGCGCGATCCTCCCCCATCCCGGCGAGGGTGGCGGGAAGGAGATTGGCGATGCCGATGAAATTCGCGACAAAGACCGTCGCCGGGGAGTGATAGATCTCCTCCGGCGTGCCGATCTGCTCCACCCGGCCCTCGTTCATGACCGCGATCCGGTCCGACATCGTCAGGGCTTCTTCCTGGTCGTGGGTCACGTAGATGAACGTGATGTTCACGTCGCGCTGGATGCGCTTGAGCTCGAACTGCATCGCCTGGCGGAGCTTGAGGTCGAGGGCGCCTAGCGGCTCGTCGAGCAGGAGCGCGCTGGGGTAGTTGACCAGGGCGCGGGCCAGCGCCACCCGTTGCTGCTGGCCGCCGGAGAGCTGGGCGGGCTTGCGTTTCCGGAACTGGGTGAGTCGGGTGACTTCGAGCAGTTCGTTCACCCGCTTGGCGATTTCCGGCTCGGGCAGCTTCTTGCTCCGCGGACCGAAGGCGACGTTGTCCCACACGGTCATGTGGGGGAACAGCGCATAATGCTGGAAGACCGTATTGACGTTTCGCTTGTAGGGTGGAACCCGGGACACATCTTGCCCCTCCAGCAGGATCCGGCCTTCGGTGGGCTGCTCGAAACCGGCGATCATCCGCAGGGTCGTAGTCTTGCCGCAGCCGGAGGGCCCGAGCATCGAAAAGAACTCACCCCGATCGATCTCGAAGTTGGCATCGTGAACGGCGATGTAGTCCCCGAATCGCTTGTTGACGTGATCAAGGGTGATGACTGGGTCCATGCGACGGAGCCTCGAGGGGGCCTGCGGTGACAAGACGGGTGAAGGGGCTCAATCTGCAGGCCCGGAGGAGAGTTGACAACCCGTGCACGGGAATGCACTATGGAACCAGCCCCGGCCAACGAGCCGCGTCTCTTCCCGCAGCAGGCGATAGCACCCAGCTAGCCCTCTTCACCCCAGACAATCCATGACCGCCACTGTTCCATCCCGCGAGCGGGCGGAGTCGTCCCGTTTGCTCGCCCGCGCCAAGCAGCTCTGCGAGGAGGAGACGGCCCGACTCCTCGCCCGCACCCAGGGATCTGCCCGACTGTTCGAGCGGGCCCGCCGGACGCTTCCCTTCGGGGTGGTCTCCTCGTTCCAGAAGGGATCTCCATATCCCGTATACGTCTCGCGGGGGCGGGGAAGCCACATCTGGGACCAGGACGGCCAGGAGTACCTCGACTTCCACGGCGGCTTCGGTGCGATGGTGGTCGGGCATGCCCACCCCCGCATCGTGGAAGCCATCCACGAGGCCGCCAGCCGTGGGACCCATTTTGCGGTGACCACGGAGGAAGCGGTGGAGTATGCTGAGGAGATCTGCCATCGCTTCAATCTCGAGATGCTCCGCTTCGCCAACTCCGGCACCGAAGCGACGATGGACGCCATCCGGGTGGCCCGAGCCGCCACCGGACGCGACGTGGTCTGCAAGATCGAAGGGTCCTACCACGGCCACCACGACTCGGTGATGTTCTCGGTCATTCCCAACGCCGATGTCATGGGGGGGCGGGAGCGGCCGGCCAAGGCGCCGGTCTCCAAGGGCCTGGTGAAGGACGCCCACCGCTATATCGAAGTGGTGCCCTTCAACGACGCCGCTCAGGTCGAGCGGCTGTTCGACGAGAAGGGGAAGGAGATCGCCTGCCTCATCATGGAACCGGCCATGATGAACATCGGAATCGTGCTGCCGGACCTGGCCTATCTCCGGCGGGTTCGGGAGCTGTGCACGAAGCACGGCGTGATCTTCATCTACGACGAAATCAAGACCGGATTCACCATTGCGGCCGGCGGTGCCACCGAGCGCTTCGGCGTCCAGCCCGATCTGGTCTGCCTCGCCAAGGCGATTGCCGGTGGCCTCCCTGCGGCGGCATTCGGCGGCCGCGAGGACCTGATGCGGCTGATCGAGCAGGGCGTCTCCCAGATGGGGACGTACAACGGGAACCCGCTGGTTTCCCATGTGGGCCTGGTGATGCTGCGTGAGATCCTCACCCCGGCGGCGTACCAGCACTTCGCGGCGCTCGGCCAGCGGCTTGTGAAGGGCTGCGAGGACGCAATTCGGCGCTACGGCATTCCGGCTCATACCGTCGACCTGGGCGCCAAGGGGTGCGTCTCCTACCGGGCCACCCCGATGAAGAGCTACCGGGACTTTCTCGAAACCCAGCCCGACCTGTTCGCGGCCTCGTACCCATGGCTCCTCAACCGGGGGATCTTCATGACGCCCGGGGACGAGGAGCAGTGGACGCTCTCGGTACAGCATACCGAGGCCGACGTGGATCGCTACGTGGAGGTGTTCACGGAGTTCTGCAGGGCGCTGACCGCGTAGGCGGATAGGGCGGATAGGGCGGATAGGGCGGGTAAGGCGGATAGGGCGGATGGGGCGGTATTCGTTCCCTGCCCCATTCGCCCTCCCGCCTCATCCGCCCTCGTGGCGTGCCGGAATTGGACGGTCGCGGTATGGATACCAGTAGCTCTTTCGCTCCATGACATAGTCGAGGTGCACGTGTTTCGGCTCGCGGAAGGCGTCGAGGCCTTCCTCGCCGAGCTCCCGCCCGATACCACTCCAGCGCATCCCGCCGAACGGGCCCGCATCGTTGTCCGTCAGGGGATCGTTGATCCAGAACGTGCCAGCCTTGATTTCGTGCATCGCGCGCATCGCGAGTTCAAGGTCCCTGGTGTAGATGCACGCACCGAGGCCGTAGCGTGAGTCGTTCGCCATGGCAATGGCCTCGTCCGGCGTCCGCGCGACGGTGAGCGACAGGACCGGCCCGAAGACCTCTTCCCGGGTGGGCAGCGCCCCGTGACGCACACTGGTGAGCACCGTCGGCTCGAAGAAGTGCCCCCGGAGCCCGCCGGGCTGCGCCCGCCTGCCGCCGCTGGCCAGGGTCGCCCCTTCCTTCACTGCGTCGGCCACCTGTCGCTCCACGGTGGCCAGCGCATCTTCGGAGATCAGCGGCCCGATGTCGATCGTCGGGTCCATCGGGTCGCCCAGTCGTAGCGTCTTGACGTATTCAAGCAGGCGGCGGGTGAACTCCTCGGCGATGGGCTTGAGCAGGTAGATCCGCTTGGAGGAGGTACAGACCTGCCCAGCGTTGAGCAGCCTCGCCCAGGCAACCCCGGGCACGGCGACATCGAGGTCGGCGTCGGCGAAGACGATGAACGGATCGACGCTACCCAGCTCGAGATTGACCTTCTTGAGTTCCTGCCCGGCGATCGCCGCGATGCTGCGGCCGGCGGTGACTGAACCGGTGAAAGCGATCAAGTCCACCTTCGGGTGACGGACCAGGGCCTCGCCGGTTACCGGCCCGCCCGTGACCACATTCACGACCCCGGGCGGCAGGTGGTCGTAGCACCTTCCCATCAGCAGATTCGAGAGCGGGTTCTGGTGCGGGGGCTTGCACACCAGGGTGTTTCCCGCCGCGAGCGCGGGAGCCACCTTCCATGCCATGAGCAGCAGCGGGAAATTGAAGGGGACGATCGCCGCCACGACGCCGAAGGGTTCCTTGACGGTAAAGTTCACCTGGTGGGGCGCGACGGGCGGGATGGAGTTGCCGAAGCTCCTGCGGCCGACCTCAGCGTAGTACTCGAACGCGGCGGCGACCCAGTCGATGCAATCGACGGCTTCGATCAAGGGCTTGCCCGTCTCCCGGGCCATGAGGGTCGAGAGCTCATGCTCCGCGGCGCGGATCTTCGCGCCGACCTCGCGGAGCAGTTTGGCCTTTTCGACGCCGGGGACGCGCCACCAGGCGCGCTGGGCGGCGGCGGCTGCCAGGACTGCGGCATCGACGTCATCTATCGAGCAGTCCGCCGCGAGCCCGACCGATTCCAGCGTGGCTGGATTGAGGATTGGTCGCAGCACCTTGGACCGGGGGACAACCCAGTTGCCGTTGATGAGCACCGGGGAGGGAGCCGGCATGACGGACTACCTCGGGAGGAGTGAGCGTCGGACGAATGGGCGGAGCAGACGGCGGTAAGTTGCACGGCCCCGGCGGGGCAGGGAAGGAGGGCCAGGGAGAATTGACCCGGGATCCTCTCGACCCGAAGGTGGACGCCCGCTGATCGCCGGTTCCGCCGGTCTCATTCCTTGTCCTCCAGTCCCGCCGGTGCGAGCGCCGCGAGCCGGACTGACAGCCAGGAGGGCTTCTGATCGAGGTTCTCGGCTCGTTCGCGTCGTACCACGGCGGCCCGGATGAGGTGGGCGCCGAGGAAGCGGATGGGTTCTGGCGGGAAGCGTCCCGCGCTCTTCCCGATGAGGGGGTGGCTGCCCCACTCGTCCTTTCGGCCGAGGGCCATGCTCGCGAGGATCTTGCCGCCGATGAGGCTCGGCCCCACCCCGTTGCCGCTCCATCCCACCCCGTAGACGATGTGCGGTCGGCCCCCGAGATGGCCGAATAGCGGCAGCCCGGTCGGGGTGCGGTCGATGGGACCGGACCAGTCATGGGTGATGGGCACGTCGCGGAGCGTGGGGTAATAGCGCCGGAAGTCGGCCGTTACCTCTCGGGCGCGCTCTGCGCTCCGGTCGAAGGCGCGGCGGATGTGGCCGCCGAAGGCGATGGTCCATCCGCCCTTGCCGAAAGCGACCCGCCCATCGCGCGTCAGGCGGTAGTAGCCCACCATCGTCTGCGAGTCGGTGATCGATAGGTCCCTTTGCCACCCGATCCGATCGAGCGCCTCGGGGATCGGAGCGGTTACGATCATGTCACTTGAGATGACGGCCAGGGCATGCGCCAGTTCCCGGATGCCCGCAGCCCAGGCGTTGGCCGCGATCACGAGCCGATCCGCGGTCAGCGTACCGCTGTGGCAGCGGAGGACGACCGGGCGGCCCCGGCTGAAACTCCGTACCGGGGTATGCTCGAAGATCCGCACTCCCCGTTCGAGGGCGACTCGGCGCAGGCCCCGGACGAGAGCCGCCGGCTGTACGATGGCCGCGGTCGCCTCGAAGATCCCGGCCCGATGCGCGGTCGATCCGGAGCGGGAGGCCACCTCCTCCGGGTCGAGACGCCGGAAGGGCTCGATGCCGGCGCGGGCACAGATCTCGAGGAGGGCATCCCACGCTCCCAGCTGCGCGGAACTCGTCGCGGTCCACAACCAGCCACCCTGACGGAAATCGGCGTCGATGCTGTGTGTCTGACAGAAATCGCGGATTTCAGGGATGACCTGCGCTGAGCTCTCGGCGATCCGCACCGCCTCGACAGCCCCGACCAGCTTCTTGAGGGTGGGCAGCTTGGGCCACCACGGCAGGACGAATCCCCCGTTGCGGCCGGACGCCCCCCCGCCGCAGATGTCTTGCTCCACGAGCACGACGTCGCAGGTGGGGTCGGTCTCCTTGAGGCGGATCGCGGTCCACAGTCCGACATAGCCACCGCCAATGATGGCGACGTCGGCCCGGACTTCGCCGGCGAGCGAAGCTGCGTCCGCGGCGTCTCCCCGGACTTCCTCGAGCCAGTACGAGCGATGTCGGGGAGAGGGGGCGACTGCATCTGATGAGGTCGTCATTTCAGGGCGCGGGGAGACGATGAGGTGGCTGAAGGGGATCGGCAGGAATCTGCGGGACGGCGGGCGAGGGTGCCAGCCGGCCAGGGGCGCGGCCCCGCTGGCGGAATCGGGAGAGCCGACCCATCCTTTCCCTTCTTGCATCTGGCAGACCGTATCTGCTTCCGTGGAGCCACCGATGCCCTCGAAGTGCGATACGCGCGGGGCCGGGAGGACATGAACCCATGCGAGCCATGGTGCTCCGGCAGATGGGTGCGCGACTCGAGCCCGCCGAGCTGCCGCGACCATCGATTGGGCCAGGAGAGGTCCTGCTGCAGGTGCTGGCCTGCGGTGTCTGTCGTACCGATCTCCATATCCTCGATGGCGATCTGCCCACTCCTACACTGCCGCTGATCCCCGGCCACGAGATCGTGGGCCGGGTACTCGCGGTCGGCCCCGGGGCGACCAGCGTCTCGGCAGGTGATCGTGTCGGGGTGCCATGGCTGGGCGGGAGCTGCGGGGCCTGCGGCTGGTGCATGAGCGGCCGCGAGAACCTCTGCGACTCGGCCCGGTTCACCGGCTATTCCATGGATGGTGGCTATGCCGAGCTGGCGGTCGCGGCGGCAGACTACTGCTTTCCGATTCCGGATGCCTACACCGCTGCTGCCGCCGCGCCCCTCCTGTGTGCCGGCCTCATCGGGTACCGGGCCTACGGCCTCGCGGGTGAGGCACAGCGCCTGGGCCTCTATGGGTTCGGGGCGGCCGCCCACATCCTGGCGCAGCTGGCGGGGGCGGAGGGGCGGGAGGTCTACGCCTTTGTCCGGCGGGATGACGAGGCGGGGCGTCAGTTCGCGCTGGACCTCGGCGTGGCGTGGGCCGGCTGGTCCGACGAGCGACCGCCCGTGGCGCTCGACGCAGCGATTCTCTTCGCGCCGGTCGGCGCATTGGTGCCGGCCGCCCTCGAGGCTGTGACGAAGGGCGGAGTGGTGGTCTGCGCCGGGATTCACATGAGCGACATCCCAGCGTTTCCGTACCGGCTGCTGTGGGAGGAGCGGGTGTTGCGTTCGGTGGCGAATCTCACGCGCGCCGATGGCCACCAGTTCTTTGCCGCTCTCCGTCGGCACCCGGTGCGCACCCATCCGACGCTGTATCCACTCCTTCGGGCCAACGAGGCGCTCGACGATCTCCGTGCTGGCCGGTTGAAGGGCGCGGCGGTGCTGGTGGCCCAGGGGTGACCGGCGCGATCTCCGCGCGGCTGCCTCGCGCGAGCCGTGCGGCGGGCAGGTTTTCGAGGCGCCCGTCTGCCCGTGTTCGTGTACTGTCCACGCAATCCCGAATTGGAAAACGGGTGTGACTGATTATCTTGCAGGTCCTTCGGGGCGGTAGCTCAGCTGGGAGAGCACCTGCTTTGCAAGCAGGGGGTCACCGGTTCGATCCCGGTCCGCTCCACTTGGTAGATCAAGGCTCCATCGCGACTTTCGCGGTGGGGCCTTTCGCTGCCCGCTACGCCTTCCTGGCCTCCCGTCGTGCCCCCTGCACGGCTTCACTCATCGGGCGGACATCTTCGAACCCGGAATTTTGTCTCGATCCGCCCGCCACCGGAGGCCCCCGCCTGAGAGCCCATGTCCTCCCGTCGCAAGTTCCGCCAGGCTAAGAGATGCCGCTGATCTAGAATGCCGCAGATCTGTTGATCCGGCCGCATCGCGGGCACGTTCGCCCAGACAGGCCTAATGTGCCGGGTATTGAAGCTGTGATCGGTCGGGAGCGGCCTCGCTGGAGCACCGACCCCGCGGTCTTCCACCCCTTCACAGGGGCAGACAGCTACCCCTCCCGTCACACCACAGTCACCTTGGCGCTCAGCGCATCGCTGGCGGAGGGCCTCGTCTCACCGGTGGGGACTACAGCCCTCTATGCCCTGGCCGCGCGGATGGGGCCAGAGACGTCTTGGCGGGTGAGCTCGTCGTACCGAACTTCTTCTTGGCACTGCCGGGACTCGTGTCCGAGTCTAGCGGGAGATACGCCGTCGCTCGTACAACAACCCCACCTGGGCAGTGAACACTAGGTGATACTCCCGAAGCAGCAGATCGTGCAGCTGCGGAAAGTGGCTGATGGGATACTTGGGAAGTTGCTGAATGCCTTCCGTGTCCAGGATGTACCTCGGCGGATGCGCATCGAAATCCACGCCGAGGTTCGCCCAAGCTCCGGGCAGAATTCGATTCCGCGTGTCTTCCCGCGAAGGGTCGCGATTCCAGGGACTGCCGAAGATGTAGCCGGTGAGCGGAAAGAAGGCGATGTAGCGGCTTGCTGGTCGCAGGTCCGCGTGGAGATAGAACTTGGGGTATTGCCCCCATACGAAGAGGCGATCCTCGGACGATGAGCGCATGCGAACGTACTGCGAAATCTCATTCGCACCGAGTGGCCCGGGTGCCTCGAGACTGTTCGTCGCGAGAAAGATCACCGCGCACAAGGCAACGGCCGCCTGGGTCCATCGGGCGCGGCCCGGCCGCGCATCGCCGAGCCATGAGTACCCGAACCAGGGGGCGGCGAGGAGGCAGAGAGGTGGAAGGAGCTGGATGTAGTAGTAGTCGAAGAATCGACCGCTCGCCGCAGTGCCAATCATGGCCGCGGCGAGCCAGACCTGGAGCGCCATCCGCTCGGGTTCGCGAGTGGCCCACAGCGCGGGCTGCCGCAGGCTCCACCAGGAGCCGAGCAGGAGGGGGGCGCAGCAGGCGCCGAAGATGATCGCCATGCGGCTGCCCCGACGCCAGAACACGGCACTCAGGGGCCCATAGGAGACGTCATGGTTGCGCACCGTCCAGTAGAAGGCTTCGCGGAGCAGTCCTTCGCGCTGCAGGAGCAGGGCGGCAGCCGCAAGTACGGCGACGAACCCGAGGACGAGCCACAGGGCATGTACGAGGCTGTGCCTCCAGTCGAGGTCACGGACACGACGGTAGCTGCCCAGAAGGACGTACACGCCGAGGGGTACACCCGCGATGCCGGCCGGCTGTTTGAGGAGGAAACCGAGGGCCGGCATCGCGCCGGCGAGCAGCAGCGCCGGCCGCCAGCGGGATCGGCCGGGATGGAACGCGATCGCGAACCCGAGCACCAGGGGGAGGTTCATCATGACCTCCCCGTTGAAGGCGAGATTGGTCACTTCCCAGAAGGTCTGGAATACGGCGTAGAGCAGCGCCGCGACCAGCCCCGCCGGCACCCCGGCCAGCCTACGCCCGACCAGGTAGAGCCCCCACATCGTCGCCAGCACCCACAGCACGCCGACGATGTGCAGCGCCGGCCAATTGTGGGTGCCGAAGACCCGGAGGATTCCCTCGTACACCCAGAAGAGGAGGGGCGGCTTCCGATCCACCACATTCACGTAGAGTTGCCCGCCCCGCAGCATCTCCCGGGCGGCGACAACGTATACGGCCTCATCCTGAATGGTGGATTGGGACAGGAGGGTGGGCAGATGCGTCACCAGGAGCACGGTAACCACGCCGATCGCACCCCAGTGTGGGCCGGCGGGCATAAATGCCTGGAGCGAGCGTCGCAGCAAGGACGGGCGAAGCATGGCAACGGGACCCGGAGATCGGGACACCCTCGACGAACCGTCTGTCGGCCGGGAAGACTACTGCGAGCCGGTGAAGTAACCGTAGGGGCCGGTATTGATACGAATCATGGTTCGCCCCGGCCCGCAAACCGCGGGTGCGACCAGGTCACGAGCCCATTCTAGCGGGAGCAGAGCTGTCTTGCCACCCGCATGTCATCTCGTGTGCGTGCCATCTACTCCGGCGCCTTGCGATTCAATGCATGTAGTCCCCTCGAATCCTTTCAGCGGCAACCGACAAATAGCCGGCCCGTGACACCCGGATTCGGCGGGCGGGTCAAAGAAAGCGATCGGCCCCGACGATCGCGCTTAGGCCAACCGATTTGCCACCGAAGCGCTCGCATTGGCGCCCGGTTCTGCGCGGTGTACGTTGGGCTGAGCCCCACACGGTCGGCACCCATGGCTGCCCCCCCGCCCTGGTTCAGGTTCTACGGCGGCGTTCCCACTACGCTCGATTACCCCCAAATCGCCCTTTGCGACGCGGTGATGGCCTCGGTGCGGCGTGTGCCCGACGTACCCGCCTTCGCCTTCCTCGGGACGACCGCCACCTCCCGCGAGCTGGGCAAGGCCATTGACCGCTGCGCGGCCACGTTCGCCGCGCTCGGCATGCGACAGGGCGACCGGATCACGATCTCGCTGCCGACCAGCCCGCAGGGGATCATCTGGTCCTGCCCGCGCGAGATGGTCTTTCGCCCCGCGCTGCCGAAGGCCCGGCTCGGCAAGAACGACTCTAAGACCCTCTCCGACCAAGAACGGTCAGCCGGATGACGGCGACGACCCACGGCGGCGACCGGGTGGCGGAGGTGCTCCGCGCGAGCGGAGTGCGGGCGCTGTTCACCTTGTGCGGGGGCCACATCTCGCCAATCCTGACCGCGGCCAGGGCTCACGGCATCCGGGTGGTGGATGTGCGGGACGAGGCGACCGCCGTCTTCGCCGCTGACGCGACCGGCCGCCTCACGGGCATCCCCGGCATCGCTGCGGTGACCGCCGGTCCCGGCCTTACCAACGCCCTCACCGCGCTCCGGAACGCGCAGCTGGCGCAGTCGCCGCTGGTGCTCATCGCGGGAGCGGTGCCGACGGCGCTCAAGGGGCGGGGCGCCCTCCAAGACATTGACCAGATGGCGACAGTCGCGCCGCACGTGAAGCACGCCGGCACGGTGCGCCGGGTGCGCGATCTCGGCCCCGCGATGGAGGAAGCGATCACGCGGGCGCGCTCCGGCGTGCCCGGTCCGGTGCTCATCGAATGTCCGGTGGACCTGCTCTACCCGGAGAGCACCGTGCGCGAGTGGTACGGCGCCGCCGGCGGCAAGGGCGGCTCCCTCGCCGACCGGGCGCTCAGTCTCTATCTCAAGCGCCACGTCGAGCGGATGTTCGCCGGTGCCGCCACGGCCACCGCGCCATCGGTGCAGCCGGTGGTACCGCCGGAGCCCGCGGCCTCCGCGGTGCACCGGGCGGCGGAGCTGCTGGTCCGCGCCGAGCGGCCCTTGCTCCTCGTCGGCAGCCAGGCGGTGTCGCTCGCAAGGGAGACCGGCGCCATCGCGGCGAGCATCGCGAGTCTCGGTGTTCCGGTCTACCTCTCGGGGATGGCCCGCGGGCTGCTTGGCCGCGACCATCCGCTACAACTTCGGCAGCAGCGGCGCCCGGCGCTGAAGGAAGCAGATCTCGTCGTCCTTGCGGGTGTCCCCTGCGACTTCCGGCTGGACTACGGCCGCCAACTTCGGCGCGGCGCCAAGCGGATCGCCGTCAACCGGAGCCGACGGGAAGCGAAGCTGAACTGCCGGCCCACCGTCCTGGCGGAGGGCGATGCCGGCCGCTTCCTGCTCCGCCTGGCGGAGGCGCTACCGCGGGAGGTAGAGCGATGGCCAGCGTGGCGGGAAGCCCTCCGGAGCCGCGACCGCGAGCGGCAGCGTGAGATCGAGCAGCAAGCGGGGGAGCACGGGGAATTCGTCAATCCGCTCCGGCTCTGCCGCGCCGTCGAGGCGGCCTTGGCGGACGACGCCCTGCTCGTGGCCGATGGTGGCGACTTCGTGGGCACCGCGTCTTACATCGTCCGGCCGCGAACCCCGCTCGGCTGGCTGGATCCCGGTGTCTTCGGCACCCTTGGTGTCGGTGCGGGTTTCGGGATCGGGGCCCGAATCGCGCATCCGGATCGGGAGGTATGGATCCTCTTCGGCGATGGCGCGGTCGGCTGGAGCCTGGCCGAGTTCGACAGCTTGGTGCGCCATGGCCTGCCGGTGATCGCAGTCGTGGGGAATGACGGTGGCTGGACCCAGATCGCGCGCGAGCAGGTCAAGCTGCTCGGCGATGACGTCGGCACGGTTCTGGGGCGCACCGCCTATCACGAGGTGGTCCGGGGATTCGGGGCCGAAGGTATCCTGGTGCGGGAGGAGGCGGAACTGGTCCCGGCGCTTGAGCGGGCCCGTGCTGTGGCGCGGGAAGGGCGGCCCGTGCTGGTGAATGTCTGGCTCGACCGCACCGGGTTCCGCGAAGGGTCCATTTCGATCTGACTCAGCGCCGCGTTGAACACGCAAACGACACGAGCGCCCGGCTCTACCCCCAGAGCCGGGCGCTCTGATGCTCAGATGGAACTTTGGAGCAACTCTTCGCCCGGCGGGCAGGCCGGTGGATGCCGGGAGGCACCCACCAACCCGATGGTGTCAGTCCCTATCGTGCCATCCATCACGCCACTCGTGGTGCCGGTCAGAGTGGTGGGGCGTTGCCAGGTCGGCCAGGAGGCCGGCGTGGTCGCTCACATAGATCGGATGCGTCGGGCCCGCGATCATCTCGCTCGGCAGCAGTCCGAAACGCCGGATGAACCCCTCGACCGGATCGTGACGGCGCTCGAAGCCGCGCGCGAAGATGTAGTCGATGCGCTGATCTACGGCCCGCTCATCGGTCAAGTTGGCGGCATGGCAGCAGGTGAAGCCGTCATTCCCGGGGCGAAGCGCCGTCCAGACGTCCGTGAACCCCGCACCCAGCGCGAGGTTGTACATGTCGGAGCCGGGGAAGTCGTTGAAGTCACCCAACAGCACGGCGTGCTTGGCATCCCCGATCACCGCCACGAGTTCCTGCATCTGGGCTGCGCGGAGCAGGCCGGCATCCTGGCCCGCGAGATCCGCTTCGAGATGGGCGCTGGTCACGCGGTACCGCTCGCCGTCGACCTGGATCGGCACGCTCACGAATCCCCGTACCAGAGAGATGCCCGCGCCCGGCACGGGGCCGATGTTGTTCGTGAAGTTGCGAGCCACGATGTCCCTGCCGATCTCCACACGACGCGCGTCCACCAGCATCACGTCATAGTCGATCAGGCTCACGCCGGGGATCGGGACGGCCTCGATGTTCTTCTCGAGGGCAGCGACACGATAATGCAGGTGGCGATTGCGCAGCGCCTGCTTGAGTTCGGTCAGGAAGTCGACGTGGTACACGACATGCGGCCCACCGAGCGGGGTGAGGTCGAGGTCGATGTCAATCTTCGACACCTCCATCAGGCCGATCACATGGGGCCGGGTGCGGGCAACCACATCCGCGAATCCGGCGGCCCGGGTCGGAAAGTCGGTTTCCTGGAGGGTCGCGACTGCGGTGAGCAGGGCGGGGATGTCATCCGCCGTGCTGGGTGACGCGAGCGCCAGGATCACCGCGTCCACATCCGCGCCGACGTAGATGTTCTGGCTCATCACCACCAGCCCGCGGTTTGGAGCGCGCATCATCGCTTCCGCCGGGGCACTTTCGACTACTGCTGCCGTAGGCTCGGTTGCAGTCTCCGGGGAGCAGCCCATCGCCAGGGCCGTTAACCCGGCGACGAAGATCGGAATCCGGTTTCTCATGGTCCCCCTCCTTTTCTATCCAGGCCCGAGGGTTACAGGCCGGGCCGTCGGAAATATCGTCGGCGGGCCTGTCAGGCTGCATGAGGCGGCGGTGAGAGTTGCTTCAGCCTCTTGAAGACGAGGGTTCCCGGCTCGGAAGACAGCGCGCCCCCCGCCTCGGTCGAGGGCGGGGGGCGCGGAGGGAGCGGGGGGCGGGGATCGTGGCCGTCAGGCCCCGCCGCCAGGCGTCGCACCGTACAGCATCCGATAGAGCGCGAGATTCCGCTGGATGATGCGAACATAGTCCCGCGTCTCGCGCAGACCGATCCGTTCGACGAAGAGTTCCGAATCGGCGGCAGCGGGACCGGTGGCCCACAGCCCGATTCGCGCCCCGCCGGCATTGTACGCGGCGAGGGCCCGCGTCAGATCGCCGTCATACCGCCGCAGTGATTGCGCCAGGTACCAGGTGCCAAAGCGCAGATTGGTTGCCGGCTCGAAGAGTTGGTTGGGGTGCCAGCCGCGGACCCGGAGCGCACGGGCGATCAGCCGGCCGGTGCGGGGCATGACCTGCATCAGGCCCACGGCGCCCACCCGGGAACGGGCCCGCGATTCCCAGCTGGACTCCTGCCGGATCAGCGCGGCGACCAGTAGGGGATCGAGCCCGACGTCGGTGGCACGGCTGTCGAGATCGTCCTCGAATTGCCGCGGATAGAGCAGCCGGTAAGTGCGGGTGTCGGGCGCGGCTCCCAACGCGAGGGCCCGGCGCGCGGCCGCTACGGCAGCGCCCGGCTCCCCCGCGCCCCGCAGCGCATCCGCGATCGCGAGAACCCGCTCGGCGGAGCGCCCGCCGTCGCCTGCCAGCCAGCTGACTTCATAGCCGACTTCCTCATCCATCCCCAGCGCGCGCAGTTCCTGGACCCGGACCATCGCGCTGTCGACGTCCGGGTACACCCCGAAGCGCTCCAGCGCCGGCTCGGGCCGCCACGTCGCCACATCAAGGCGACGGGCGCTGAGCAGGGCATAGTAGGATGACGAATCGCGCGCGATCACCGACTGCCACAGCCCGCTGGCGCGGCGCGGGTCCCCGGACTCGCTCCAGGCACGTCCCGCCCAGTAGCCCGCTGCCAGCCCATCGCCCCGGCCATCGAGGAGGTGGACCCGCTCCCACTGCCGCGCCGCTTCGGTGGTCCGTCCTTCTTCATATAACGTCAGGCCGGCCAGAAAGCCGGCGCGCGCGGCGGAGTCGGCCCGCGGGAAACGCGATACCAGTTCGTTCCACCGTTTCCACGCTTCCAGACGATCACCGCGCTGCCACGCCAGGTCTCCCGCGAGGTACAGGGCCCGGGGGCGGACCAAGGTGTCGTCCGGGGTGCGGGCGAGCAGCTGTTCGAGCGCCGGCCGCGCGCGGGCGATCTGACCCATCCGTGCCAGGGACAGGGCCTCACCAAAGGCGGCGGGCGAAGCGAGCAGCGTGTCCCGGCGGAGCCGGGTGAAGATCCGGATGGCCTCCCGGTGGCGTCGAACGGCGGCCAAGGCCTGGCCGTAGGTCAGTAGATCGATCGGAGTGCAGAGTCGTGCCGCCAACGCCCTGGCATAGAGGGGGACCGCCGCGGTCGGCACTCGGGACTGTGTCGCCAGCCGGGCAGCGTCGAGCGCTTCCTGTGGCGTGAGAACCACACTGATCTGGCCCAGAAGCTCAAGCGATCGGATCGACTCCGGCCAGTAGGGCTGCTGGCGGATGACGGCGATGAGCCCGGCCCGCAGCGCCGCGCGCTGCTTTTCGGTCCACGCGAGGTGCAGCTGCAGTCGGACCGCGTCACTCAACTGGCCCAGCGAGTCGTAGCGGGAGATGGCGCCGGCGAGGTCTCCCGCTTCTTCCCGCACGCGCGCCTCGGTTGCGAGGATCCGTCCCCGGGCGGCCGGCGTCCGGATGCGCCCGTACAGACCCATCCGCTCGAGGCTATCTCGGCTCAGGGAAGCAACTCGGAGGAACAGCCAGTCGGCCACCTCCGGAGTACTGTCCGCGGCATCGAGGTAGCGGCGCAGGGCTTCGGCGGTGCGACCTGCCCGACCCATGGCTCGCGCGGTTCGAACGGCCATCGGATCGCCGGCCCGGCCCACACGCGGAGCGTCCGCCGCCAGGTCCGACGCGGTCAGGCCGGTGCCGAGCAGCGTGATGAGAATGGTGAAGGCGCGAGCCGGTGTGGTCATCCGTTGCCAGGAAGGAGGAGCGAGGCTGAATCCATCTCGCGGCAGGGAGCGTGCCAGCCGAGCCTCGGTGCCGATTTTATGACAGCCCTCATCCGAGTGACGCTGGCAGGCCGAGTGGATTCTCAACTGAGCCGCCGAGCCGCCGAGCCGCCAAGCCGCCATGCCTGGGCGTCGGCGCGTTCCCGCCACTGGGCTCTTCGTCGCGAGTCGCCGAGCCGCCGAGTGAAGGATATACCCAACTATCTTTTGCGCCATGACGCCGCCGTTCACGATCCCGCACGAAGTCCTGGACGTGTCTGGGGTCGTCGCGGCGTGCGCTGCCAGCGTGGGGCTCCCGACTTGGCGCACGGTTCGTCGGGGCGTCTCGGGCACGCTGCTGATCGCGTTCGCGATCGCCAGCCTCAGAATTACCGGCGGCGCCGAAATGGTCGGCGCCGGATTCTCGGTCACCTCGTTCGCCATCACCTGCGGCATCGCGCTCCTCGGTTTGTTCATCCTGGTCTCTCAGGTCGCTCGAGTGCTCGGCACGGGTGGCTGGAGTCAAGCGACCCAGCTCTGGGTGATTCTCGCGATGATCCTGGCGCTCGCCATGACGGTCCGACCACTGGTTTCCCTGGCGGACATCGGTGGCGGCCTCATCGCTTTGACGACCGCGGCCACACTGTTCCTCCTCGGAGCTCTGATCCGATTCGTCGGGTCCTGGATTCCGATCGGGCGGGGGATGGGCCACCTCGATCGGCTGCTGTTCAGCGGTGGAGTGCCGTTCCCGGGTGGCGGCATCTCTGACCACGCGGCAGGCACTGCGGTATGGATTCATGTGCTGGGCGCGGCGGCTCTGCTGGTGGCACCTCACCTCCAGCTGTTCATGGTCGTGCTCATGGTGACCTTCGCCAGCGGAGTGGGCGTGGAGCGCTGGCTGGGTCAGCGGCGGATTCCTCTGTTAGCTCTGGTGGCAATCCCGGCGCTCGGTCTCGGCTGGTACCTCTTGGCGCACGTCGCCGGGGAGCAGTCGCTCAGGTTGTCGGCGCTCCGCGATGCCCCGTACAGCACCGCGTTTCAATTGACTTCCTCGCTGGTGTTGGGGCTGGTCGCCTGGACTTTCCTCGGGCTGTGGCCACTGCACGGACCGCTCCGCGGCCCGCTCGCCCCGCTGCTGGGTGGTGTGCTCTTCGTACGAGTCATCACGCCAGCCCTGCCTGAGGGGCTGTTTCACTGGCAGCCGCTGCTGTATCTGCTCGCCGCGATCGCCGCCTGTCATGGGGCGGTTTCCCGGCGTGAAGACGAAGCACTGGCCGCGCTGGCCGCGCTGGGCCTCGCCAGCGGGACACCGGCGGCGGAGAGCGCAGGTCTCGGATTGGTGGCTGCCTCGATCATGGCGCGATTGATCCGGAGTCTGAATGGGGAAGGGCGCGTGCTCAATGGGCGGGGACGGGTGCTGGTCTCGATCTTCGCGTTGGCCACCTCGGCCCTCCTCCTCCCCGTTCTAAGCGGCGCTCTGGCCGCCCAAGTGTTCTACTCAGCGGTGACAGTCGCCGCGCTCGCTCTGGCGCTGTGGGCCTCCGATGTCGCGGCTCGGAGCAAGGCATGACGCGCGCGGCGCTGGTCGTTGACCCGCGCCGCCGGCCCGGGCATATTTGCGACTCTCTGGCCGGGAATTGTCCCGGCTCAGCACTCAATTCGCGAGGACTGCGACATGGCGCACACGCTGCCGCCGCTGCCATACGACTACACCGCCCTGGAACCGCACATCGACGAGCAGACGATGCGCATCCACCACGATAAGCATCATGCCGCCTACGTGAACAATCTCAACGCCGCCCTCGAAGGGCATGCGGCACTGCAGACGAAAGGCCTCGACGAGTTGATCGCCAATCTCGATGCCATCCCCGAGGCGGTCCGCACCTCGGTCCGCAACAACGGCGGTGGTCATCACAACCACACCTTGTTCTGGGAGATCATGACACCCGGCGGCGCGCGAGAGCCTACCGGCTCGCTGGCCGATGCCATCACGAAGGCCTTCGGCGGGTTCGCCCAATTCAAGGAAACGTTCACCAAGGCCGGCATCACCCGCTTCGGCAGCGGTTGGGCCTGGCTGGCCCGGAAGAAGGACGGCTCGATCGAGGTCTACAGCACCGCCAACCAGGACAGCCCGGTCATGGAGGGGAAGGTCCCCTTGCTCGGCTGCGACGTCTGGGAGCACGCCTACTACCTCAAGTACCAGAACCGCCGGCCGGACTATGTCGCCGCCTGGTGGAACGTGGTGAACTGGACCGAGGTGGCGAAGCGGTACGAGAAGGCGAAGTAGCCAAGAGGCAGACGGGAGGCAGAAGCCGGGGCAGACATCCCGTTTTCCGTTTCCCGTTCCCCGTTCCCCGAATTCCCGGACTCTCTCTCATGCCCCTTCCCGCCGTCGGCTCCCCGGCCCCGGACTTCACTCTCGATTCCACCGCTGGCGCGCCGGTGACACTCTCATCGCTACGGGGCAAGAACGTGCTGCTGGCGTTCTTTCCGCTGGCCTTCACCCGCACATGCACCAAGGAAATGTGCGCGTTTACCGAGGACTACAACCAGTTCCAGAACGCCAACACGATCGTCGTGCCCATCAGTGTGGATTCGGTGCCTACGCTGAAGGAGTTCAAGGCCAAGGAGCGGATCGGCGTCGATCTGCTGAGTGACTTCAAGCGCGACGTGAGCCGCAAGTACGCCACCTTGAACGAGGAGAAGTTCTCCTCGAACCGGGCCTACGTCGTGATCGATCGGCAGGGCATCGTACGGTGGATCTTTGTCGAGGAGACGCCGGGCACTCGGCGGGAAAATGCAGAGCTGCTGGCGGAATTGAAGAAGCTGGGGTGAGCGGTGAGCGGGTTGGCTGGTCATCCCGAGCGAAGCGAGGGATCCCTTCGGGTGCGCACCGAAAGGGATCCCTCGGTCACTTCGTTCCCTCAGGATGACAACGCTGAGCGGCAGTTCCGGCTCACCGTTCACCGCTCACCGTTTCTCGTCTATTTGTTCAGGTTCAGCACCAACATCCGCGGCTCGCTCATCTCCTCCATGGCGTAGCGGACTCCTTCGCGGCCGAAGCCGGAATCCCTGACCCCGCCGTAGGGGAAGTTGTCGACCCGCAGGGTGGGGAAGTCGTTGACGACGACGCCACCCACCTCGAGGCCGTTGAAAGCGGCGAAGATCCGGGTGATATCGTGGGTGAAGATCCCCGCCTGCAGCCCGAAGTCCGAGTCGTTTACCAGGGTGAGCGCCTCCGCCCAGTCCCGGTAGGGCATGACGATCGACACCGGCCCGAAGATTTCCTTACACGACACTTTCGCATCCCGGGGCACGCGGGCGAGGATGCCAGGGGTGAGCACGTTGCCCTGGCGGCGGGTCGCCAGCAGCGGCTCGGCCCCGGCCGCGACCGCCTCGCGGGTCCAGCTCTCCACCCGGTCCGCGGCGGCGCTGTCGATCATCGGACCCACGACGGTCTTCGGGTCGAGGGGATCGCCGCAGGGGAGCGCGGACGTCGCCGAGACGAGCTTCTCGACGAACTTGTCGTAGATGGGCTGATGGACCAGGACCCGCTGGACCTTGATGCACACCTGCCCAGCATACGCAAAGGCTCCGAGGGCCAGCCGCTGCGCTACCCAGTCGAGGTCACCGGCGTCCTCGTGTACCACCGCGGCGGCATTGCCGCCGAGTTCCAGGCAGACCTTCTTCTTCCCAGCGACATTCTTGAGGTGCCAGCCGACCGCCGGGCTTCCCGTGAAGGTGAGCATGGCGAAGCGCGGGTCGGTCGCGAGCTGTTCGGCCACGGGGATCGGCAGGTGCAGCACGTTGTAGGCCCCTGCCGGGAGCCCGCATTCGGCCATGATTTCGGCCAGCCGGAAGGCCATCTGGGGACATTGGGGCGGTGGCTTCACCACGAGGCTGCTGCCGACGGCGATCGCCGGCGCCACTTTATGGGCCAACAGATTCAGGGGAAAGTTGAATGGCGTGATGGCGCTGATGGGCCCCACCGGAAAGCGGTGGACCACCCCGGTGTATCCCACGGTGCGTGGATCGACGTCGAGCGGTACCACCTCGCCGCCGAAGCGCCGTGCCTCATCGGCCGCGAACGAGAATGTCATGGCCGCCCGATCGACTTCGGCCAGTGCCTGGGCGATCGGCTTGCCACAGCTCCGGGCCAGTTCCTCCCCGAGTGACTGCCGCGCCTGGGTGATGGCGTCGGCGATGCGGACCAGCAGATCGCGCCGGGCGTGGCGCGGCAGGGCTCGCATCTTCGCGAATCCCTCCTGCGCCGCCCTGATGGCGAGCTCGAGGTCGGCCCCGGTTCCCCGGGCAGCCAGCGCGGCCCGCTCCCCGGTATAAGGAAAGGCGATGGCGTCCGTGGCGCGGCCCTCCAAGGGGAGGGCGGCCCCGTTGATCCAGGGCGTCAGTTCCCGTGTCGCAGTCATGTCTCCAATCTTGCGTCCGGGACCAACCCCGGCAACTTACTCGTCGTCATGTCCTCCCGCCCCGGGCCGCCGCTGCCGCTGATCCTCATCTTGGGGATGATCACGAGCGTGGGGAGCGTCGCGGGGGCATGGTGGAGTGCCGAGCGCGAGGAGCGAGAGGTCCGCGACCACAACGACGCCGCCCTCGCGCGCATTGCTGCGGCCTACATCGCCGTGGTGACGCCGCCGAGCCCCGATGGCGGCATCGACGCCCGGCGCCTCGTCGCTTCCGCGAACACCATCGCCGGTGCGTCGTTCTGGCCCGGCGGATTCCAGATGGCGCTGGGGACCGTGGCGCTGGTGGCCGACACCATCAATCTGGTCCCCCTCCCGGACTCCGCGGTCCTGGCGCTGGAGCGCGGGAACCAGCGGGTCATCACCACGCACGGGCGGTATCGGTCGGCGCTGGTGCCGTTGCCGGGCGGGGCGGGGCAGAGCCCCCGGGGCTGGGCCGCCGCCTGGGAGACGTTGCCGTCGAGTCTGTTCTCCCCGATCACCGCGGTCTTCACCCTGCTGGCGCTCCTGGGGCTTGGCGCGGCGCCGTTGCTGCTTCGGCGTGAGCAGCCCGGCGTCCAACCGCGTCGCACTCTGGGCGCGGCCCTGGGGTGTCTCGGTATCCTCATGCTGGGTCTCGGATCGAGTGTCCGGGGCACCGCGAGGGCCTCGACCGCCGTCCGCCTGCTCACCGCCCGGCGGCTCATCGAGATCGCCGCCACGGCGAGCGGGGTGAAGCAGAATCGTCTCCAGGAGATCGCGGCGGACATGGAGGTCCGCCGTCTCGAACCGCCGGTGACCTCGAGCGATGCGGTGGTCCGGACAAGCTCTGCCGGCGGGCCGCTGGCCCACGTGATCGCGGCGACACCGCGGAGCCGGGGGGGACTGGAAGTCGGGATGGTGCCCGTCGAGGCGCACCTGGGGCCGCTATATCGAGCGCTGCTGCTGTGGTCGGGACTGGGGGCGCTGGGACTGGTTGCGGCAAGCCGGGCCGCTGGTCTT
>Ga0315273_10002513_pt1 | contig 21701 bp, 22 predicted proteins | sample YL17G02_0_MG_FD_205753 | JGI IMG/M metagenome (GOLD analysis project Ga0315273, IMG submission 205753) | Sediment microbial communities from Yellowstone Lake, YNP, Wyoming, USA - YL17G02_0 | ecosystem: Environmental > Aquatic > Freshwater > Lake > Sediment | place: USA: Wyoming | collected... | reverse complement strand
CATCGACGGTCGGCTCGTCCAGCACACGACTCACGCGCGCTGCTCCTTGGCCACCTGGCTGGTGCGAACTGCGACGGCCGCCACCATGAGTGCGGCGGCGACCCAGACGGTCCAGGCCAGCCATCCGAACGCCAAGCCGGCCACGATGAGTGCGTACCGAACACCACGCGTCACATGACTTTCCTCGACCGTGTACCGCAGGGCCGCACCACGCGCGCGGACGTAGGAGGAGAGGAAACTCGCACCCAGTGCCACGAGCGCTCCCGCTGCGATGTGCGGCGACGTATAGCGCGCGGCCCAGGCGATCGGCGCCAGGATCGCACCATCCCACAACCGGTCCAGGAGCTCATCCAGCATCCGGTCCAGCGCATCACCCGCTCCGTGGTTCGCCCGGTGACCGCCTATCAGAAGACAGATCCCAGAGGCCCCGGCTGCCAACGCCGCCGGGATGTTCCTGCCTAGGAGGATGAACCCCCCTCCGGCCAAGGCCAGCACGGCTCCCCCCACGAGGGACAGCCGCGTGGCGGTCGTGCGGGGACGGACCGGGAGGTGGGTGGCCATCGGGTCGGCGCGAGCCTAGCACTCCCGTAGAATCGCCCGAGTCTCACGGGAAGGAGTCCGTGTTGAAGAGCTACGACGCGAAGGACATCCGCAACGTCCTGTTAGTGGGCCACGGCGGTTCGGGTAAGACCACGCTCCTCGAGGCCATGCTCTTCACCTCCGGTGCCATCACCCGCATGGGCACCGTCGAGGACGGCAACACGGTCTCGGACCACGATCCCGACGAACAGCGCAAGGGCATCTCCGTCTCACTTTCCATGTCGCCCATCGAATGGGAGGGAGTGAAGATCAACGTCCTGGACGCTCCGGGCTACGCCGACTTCATCGGCGACCTGCGCTCCGCGATCCGGGCGGTGGACGCGGTGATCGTGGTCGTATCGGCGGTGGACGGAGTCGAGGTCCAGACCGAGGCGGCTTGGGAGCTCGCCGTCGAAGCCGGTCTGCCCCGGGCGATCTTCGTCAACAAGCTCGACCGCGAACGCTCGTCGTTCCAGAACACGCTCGAGCAACTGGTCTCCTCGTTCGGCAACCAGGTCGCGCCCCTCGAGCTCCCGATCGGGGCCGAGCACGAGTTCTCCGGCGTCGCCGACCTCCTGCACGAGAAGGCGGATCTGTATCCGAGCGGCCCCATCGCGCAAGAGGGCGAGTGGCCCGACGAGATCCACGCGATCGCCGACCCGGCCCGAGAGAAGCTGATGGAGGCGGTGGCCGAGGCCGACGACGACCTGATCGAGAAGTACCTGGAAGATGGCGTGCTCGACGAGCACGAGATCGTGAACGGCGTGAAGACCGGGTTCGCGAACGCGCGGATCGCGCCCGTCATCTGCGGCTCCGCCGCGAAGGCGATCGGCGTCGACCGGCTGCTCGCGTTCATCACCGAGGAGTTCCCGTCGCCGCTCGACCGTGGACCGGTCGAGGTGAGCGGGAAGACCGGCGACCTCAAGGAGCGCGCGAGCGATGCCAGCGGACCCACCACCGCGTTCGTCTTCAAGACGGTCTCCGACCCGTTCGTGGGGCACATCACCATGTTCCGGGTGTTCTCCGGCAAGGTCCGCCCCGACTCGACGGTGTTCAACGCGACCCAGCACACGGAGGAGCGCGTGGGGCAAGTGTTCGCCTTGCGGGGCAAGGAACACGAGAGCGTGTCCGAGGTTGCAGCCGGCGACATCGGGGCGGTCGCCAAGCTCACTCACACCCACACGGGCGACACTCTCTCAACGAAGGACGACCCGGTGCAACTGCCCCCGATCGACCTCCCTGAGCCCCTGCTGGCCTACGCAGTGGAACCCAAGACCAAAGGCGACGACGACAAGCTTTCCACCGGCATCGCGCGCCTGCGCGAGGAGGATCCCACGCTCCGCGTCGCGCGTTCAGACGAGACGCACGAGACCGTGATGTACGGCATGGGCGAGGCGCACCTCGAGGTCCAGATGGAGCGGTTGAAGCGGAAGTTCGGCGTGGAGGTGACCACCCATCCCGCGAAGATCGCGTATCGCGAGACGATCAAGAAGAAGGCCAAGGGGCTGGGTCGACACGTGAAGCAGACCGGCGGCCACGGCCAGTATGCGGTGTGCAACATCGAGCTGGAACCGATGCCCCGTGGCGAAGGCTTCGTCTACGAGAACAAGATCTTCGGTGGGTCCATCCCCTCACAGTTCGTCGGGTCGATCGAGAAGGGCATCGTGAAGACCATGTCCGACGGCGTGATCAGCGGCAACCCGATGGTCGACATCAAGGTGACCCTGGTCGATGGCAAGTTCCACCCGGTCGACTCGTCGGACATGGCGTTCCAGATCGCGGGCTCGCTCGCGCTCAAGGATGCCGTCGAGGTCGCTGGCGTGGTGCTGCTTGAGCCCGTGGTGGACCTGGAGGTCATCGTGCCCGAGGCCTACACCGGCGACATCATGGGCGACCTGAACTCCAAGCGCGGCAAGATCGGCGGCATGGAACAGATCGGCGGCGGGAAGCAGCTGATCCACGCCCAGGTCCCGCAGGCCGAGGTGGCCCGGTACGTGATCGACCTCCGTTCCATGACCGGCGGCCGCGGCGCATTCTCCATGGCCTTCTCACACTACGAGGAGCTTCCGACACATCTGGCGCAGAAGGCGATCGAGGCGTATCAGAAACGTCGCGAAGAAGCACAGAAGAAGTAGGCGTCAGAACGCGAATGGCGCCGTAAATGCCGCGACCAGTAACGCCGCCCACCCCACCAGGAAGCACACGCCCCCGACCGGGGTTACGGCTCCCCACCGTCGCTCACCCGTCAACGACAACATGACGAGACTGCCACTGAAGAGCACGATCCCCACCGCGAACGCGACTCCGGCGATCGTCTCGCCCAGCCGGTCCGGCCCCATGGTCCGGAACCACACCACGACGAACAGCGCGAAAGCGTGATAGATCGCGTACCGGATGCCGGTCTCGAACGTTTGGAGCCGCTCGGGTGGCACCTTCGAGCGGAGCGCGTGCGCCCCGAACGCCCCTGCGGCCACGCCCAGGAGCGCGGCGAGGGTCCCGAAGACAAGGAAGGAACGATCCATCGTCAGTACCTGGCGTCGGCGAGGAACCCGAGCATCGCGCGGTCGAACGCCTCGGGTTGCCGCAGGTTCACGACGTGATCGGCACCCTCGATCGTCAGCTTGTGCGCGCCGAGGACGCCCAGAGCGATCAGATCGCCGGTCCGCCGCATGAACGGAGGATCGTGCTCGGCGATCACGACGAGCGTCGGCACGTCGATCTCGCCCAGCCGGTGGCTGGCTGGGGGATCGAGCTCCTCATGAGCGCTCTCGTCCATCGTGATCTCATGCAGGTTGTCGAACGCGATGTCACGGATCAGACGGCCTGCCGGGTCGTCGGTGCCGAGCGGCGCCCAGATCTGCAGCCGAAGGTCCTCCGCTCGCTCCAGATCCCCCGCCTCGACCGCGGCATCGATCGGACCTTCACGTTCCGCCCACCAGTCCTCCTCTTCATCGAGAGCCTCGAACCCGCCGAGACCCGATGCGGCCGGCATGAGCGCCCACACGCGGTCAGGATGCTCGAGCGTGAAGTCGATCGCGATGCCGCCGCCCATGGAACACCCGACGAGCGCGGTCTGTGTCACGTCAGCGGCGTCGAGAACAGCGAGCAGGTCCCGGACGTTCGAGTACGGCTCACCGGTGAGGCGGCTCGAACGTCCGTAGCCGCGCACGTCGTACCGCGTGACCCGATACCCGGCGTTGACGAGGACAGGCACCTGCGGGTCCCATGTCCGCGAGTCCCACAGGCCCGGATGAACGAGGGTGACATCGGGGCCGGAGCCGAGCACCTCGTAGGCCAGGCGACCGCCGGGGACCTCGACGAACGACATCTCGCTCATGCTTCGAACCGTCGCTTCAATCGTCCGAACGTGTCGGCCAGCAACTCGGGCAACACCCGCGTCTCCCCTATGACCGGCATGAAGTTCGTATCTCCTCCCCACCGCGGCACGACATGCCAGTGCAGGTGCTCGGGGATACCGGCCCCTGCGACACGACCGAGGTTCACACCGACGTTGAAGCCGGCGGGATCGGACTCGGCGCGCAGTGCACCGATCGCTCGCTGCATGAGGGCCGCGATCTCCGCGTTCTCGCTGACGGTCAGGTCTTCGAACTCGCCGATATGACGAGCCGGCAGCACCAGGAGATGGCCGGGGTTGTAGGGGTATTTCGCGAGGGTCACGAAGGCCAACTCGGTTCGTACGAGGACCCGTTCTTCCCCCGAGCCATCACCGCTCACGAGCGCGCAGAAGACGCAGCCGCCTTCCTCGGTCTCCTTGGCGGATTCGATGTACTTCATCCGCCAGGGACTCCAAAGGTGGTCCACGACGGCGCTCAGTCCCCGAACCGCGTCTGAGCTATCGCCCGGGTGCGGACCTCCTCGACGAGGGCCGTCATGACGTCGTCGAACACGAGTCCGGGAGTTTCGGTGCCTTCGCGATCGCGGACGGTGAAGGTTCCCGCTTCGATGTCGCGATCGCCGACCACCAAGGTGTAGGGGGCCTTCATAAGCTGCGACGCACGGATCTTCTTGCCGACGGTTTCCTTGGAGTCGTCGATGAACGGTCGGAGCCCGGCCTCGAGTGCGCGAGCCGCCAGCTCCTCACAGGTGCCGATGTGACGGTCGGCGACCGGCACGAAACGGATGTGCTCGGGAGACAGCCAGAGCGGGAACGCTCCCGCGTAGTGCTCGATCAGCACCGCGCTGAACCGTTCGAGAGTCCCGAGGATCGCGCGGTGCACCATGACCGGGCGATGCCGCTGGTTGTCCTCGGCGGAGTACTCCATATCGAACCGCTCGGGCAGCGCGAAATCGCACTGCACGGTCGTGAGCTGCCACAGCCGTCCGATCGCGTCCTTGAAATGGAAGTCGACCTTGGGGCCGTAGAACGCGCCCTCGCCCTCGGCCACCTCGTAAGCCAACCCGCTCTTGTCGAGCGCCTCGCGCAACGCCTGGGTGGCTCGCTCCCACATCTCGGGTTCGCCGATCGCCACACCCGGCTTCGTGGACAGGTTCACGATCGGCTCCGAGAAGCCGAACGTGCGGTGGATCTCAAGGGTCAGGTCGAAGACCGCCAGGATCTCGTCGATCAGCTGCTCGGGGGTGCAGATGATGTGGGAGTCGTCCTGCGTGCCGCCGCGGATCCGGAGCAATCCGTGGAGTGCGCCCAGGCGCTCATACCTGTAGATGGTGCCCAGCTCCGACAGGCGCATAGGTAGATCGCGGTACGAACGGACCTGCGACTTGTAGATCAGCACGTGGAACGGGCAGTTCATGGGTTTGACGAAGTACTCGTTGCCCTCGCCGTCGTCCATCACCGGATACATGTTGTCGATGTACTTCGCCGTGTGACCGCTGGTATCCCACAGGTTTCGACGCGCGACGTGCGGGGTGACGACCAGGTCGTAGCCGCGCTCCAGGTGCAGGTCCCGGACGTAGTCCTCCAGCTCTTTGCGGAAGATGCCGCCGCGCGCGTGCCAGAGCCAAAGGCCGGGACCAAGCTCGTCGGGTGATGAGAACAGGTCGAGCTGTCGTCCGAGCTTGCGATGATCGCGCTTCTCCGCTTCCTCCAGCCGTACCAGGTACGCATCCAGGTCCGCCTGGGTGGCCCACGCCGTGCCGTAGATCCGGGTCAGCATCGGGCGGGACTCGTCGCCGCGCCAGTAAGCCCCCGCCACGCTGGTCAGCTTGAAGGCACCCAACCTGCCCGTGGAAGGGACGTGCGGCCCCAGACAGAGGTCGGCCCACCCGCCGTTACGGTAGAGCGTCACAGAGTCCCCCGCGTCGATCTCGCCGCCCTCGGCGATCAACCCATCCACGATCTCGGTCTTGAACGGCTGATCCGCCAGGCGTTGCAGGGCCTCGGCCCGAGGGACCTCCTCGCGAACGAACGGCTGATCCGCAGCGACCAGCTCGCGCATCTTCTCCTCGATCGCGGGGAGGTCGTCTGAGGACAGGGACTTGGGCAGCTGGAAGTCGTAGTAGAACCCATCGTCTATCGCCGGACCGATCGCGTACTTCACACCGGGGTGCAGGGCGCACACGGCCTGGGCCATGACGTGGGCCGTTGAGTGGCGGAGCACGTGCAGACCATCGGCGTCGGCGCTCGTCAGGGGAACCACGTCTGCATCGGCGCTCGGGACGAAGGAGAGATCGCGGAGCTCCCCGTCCACCCGCGCCGCGATGGCGGCCGCCGGCAGTCCGGAGCCGACCGGCTCCCCTTCGGGGAGCTCGACGTGCGAAGCGTCGGGCAGGGTCAGGCGTGGCATGCGCGCCATGATATCGGCCGCCGCGCGACTACTCGTAGCTGATGGACTCCAACACGTTCAACTTCGCGGCCCGGCGGGCGGGCCAGATGGCGGCCAGCACACCGGCGAACCCGGCGAACACCACGTAGAAGATGAGTTGCCCGACCGGGATCGTCAGCTCTGTCACGCCCTCGGGCGCCAGAGCCTGTTGCAGAGCCCACCCGAAACCGACTCCGATGACCACGCCGAGGACGGCTCCAAGGATCGCGATGATGACCGACTCCCATCGGATCATCCGTTTCACCTGCTTGCGCCCCATCCCGACGGCTCGCAGCAGCCCTAGCTCTCGCGTGCGTTCGAAGATCGACAGGCCGAGCGTGTTCACGATGCCGAAGAGCGCGATCAGGATCGCCATGGCCAGGAGCGCCGTCACCAGACCCAGAAGTTGATCGATGAACCCGGCCTGCTGCTCGCGGAAGGCTGTCTGGTCCTGGACCTGGAGGCCGCCGAGATCCTGGGTGACCGCCTCGATCGCGGTCTGTGCCGCGGCCGGATCCGCGCCTGGCTCGAGCTTCACCATCGCGAACGTGTCGAGCTGCTCGGCGAAGTAGCGCTCGTACGTCTCGAGCGAGACGAGGTAGTCGCCGCCGACGAGCCCCTGCTCGGCGAAGGTGCCGCCGATGGTCAGGGGCTCCTTGCCGACCGAGGCGAACGCGGACGGGATCTCATCGCCCGCAGACCATCCGTTCTCCTGGGCCGTCTTGTCGTAGACCACCACCATCCCTTCGTCGAGGGACGCCAGCGCTCCCGACGAGAACTCGAGGCTCGAGACCTGCTCGATCGACGCCGGGTCGACGGCCGTGAGGGATGCGGTCGAGCCTTTCACCTGGAACCCGCCTTGGCGGAACTCTGACACCACCGCGACGCCCGGGACATCGCGCACGCTCTCCGCGGCATCTGGGCTGAACGCCGTGAAGGAAGACGTCGAGAGCACGAAGTCGGCCTTCAGCGACTTCTGCAGCGCGACGTCGAACGACGACTTCAAAGAGGCCGACAGGATGGACACCATCGAGACCAGTCCGAGGCCGATCATCAGCGCTGAAGCCGTAGAAGCGGTTCGGCGTGGGTTCCGCATCGCGTTCTCCCGACCCAGCTTGCCCTGGATCCCCATCCGGCGGATGGGAGTCCCGATCACGCCGGCCAGAGGACGCGCTCCGAGCGGCGACAGGATCGCGATCCCCACGAACGTCATGGCGGCCCCGAGCCCGATGAGTGCGCCGGCGTTCGACTGGTTGCCGAACAGGCCGTAGAGGAGCGCGGCCACTCCCACGCCGGCCACGACGAGGCCCGCGATCAGCCGGCGGTGAAGCGACCCCCCGGCGCCCGTGTCGGCGGACTCACGGAGCGCCTGCACCGGCGCCACCCGCGCCGCACGCCGCGCCGGGAAGACCGACGCGAACACCGTCACCACCGTGCCCACCACGAACGCGACGACGACCGTGCGGGGCTGGAGTTGCAGGGATGTGCTCGGCAGGTCCAGGCCGAACGCGGCCAGGAGCCCCTTCAGGCCGACCGCGATCCCGATGCCCGCGATCAATCCGATCGCGGACGCGACCAAACCGATCACGAACGCCTCGATCACCACCGAGGAGAGCACCTGCCGGCGGCTCGCCCCTATGGCACGCAGGAGCGCCAGCTCGCGCGTCCGCTGCGCCACGATGATCGAGAACGTGTTGAAGATGATGAAGGCACCAACGAACAACGCGATGAAGGCGAAGACCAAGAGAGCCGTCCGGAAGAACCCGAGCGCTTCCTTCAGCTGCTGGGATTGCTCGTCGGCGACCTCGGTGCTCGTGACGGCCTCGACGCCCTTAGGAAGGACTTCGGTGACCCTCTGCTGCAGCTGCACGGGGGTGACGCCGGGGTCGGCCACCACGTCGACCTCGTCGAACATCCCTGTCTTGCCCAGCACTTCCTGTGCGGTGGGCGTGTCGAACACGGCGATCGTCGCCCCCGCCAGGTTGTCGGCGTCCCCGAAGCCGGCGATCCCGACGATAGTGAACTCCTGGGGCGGCCCCTGGAAGAGGATCCGGATCGTCTGTCCGACAGAGAGTTCGTACTTCTTCGCCGTGCCGGCGTCGACGGCCACCTGATCGATGCCGACCGGTTCCTCCCCGGAGCGCAGGACCAAGGCCGTGCTGGTGTTGCTCCAGTTGGCTCCGAGCGTCGGCGGCCCCACACCGCCGATCGCGTCGCCCGTTGCCGGATCGATCATCTGTGCGTATCCCAAGACGCCACCCTCGGCCGTCTTCACGCCCGACACCTCCTGCACGGTCGCAAGGACAGTGTCGGGGATCGGGTTGCGCTCGTTGCCGCTCCCCCCGCCCGGACCGCCCGCTTCCGGCGTGAACGCCGACGTGGCCCGCACGATCACGTCGCTCCCGGCGGAGGTCTGCGCGAACAGATCGTCGAACGCCTTGTTCATGGTGTCTGTCAGCACGAATGTACCGGCAACGAATCCGACACCCAGCACGATGGACAGCGCGGTCAGGATCAGGCGGAGCTTGCGCCCCAGCAGGCTCTTGAGGGTGGCTCGGAACACGCGCTCAGCCCTCGAGCGACTTGAGCCGGTCCAGAACGCGCTCGGCCGTAGGACCGCGCATCTCGTCCACGATGTGGCCGTCGGACAAGAAGATGACCCGGTCCGCGTAGCTCGCCGCGTTAGCGTCGTGGGTGACCATCACGATGGTCTGGCCGTGATCCTCGACCGCCGATCGGAGGAAACGGAGGAGTTCTTGTCCCGAGTGCGAGTCCAGGTTCCCGGTGGGCTCGTCGGCGAAGACTATCTCCGGTCGAGAGACGAGGGCGCGGGCGGCTGCGACGCGCTGCTGCTGGCCGCCGGACAGCTGGCTCGGCCGGTGGTCGAGCCGGTCGCCAAGCCCGATGGTGGCCACCACCTGGTCGAACCAGGCGCGATCGACGGCCCGTCCAGCGATATCCAGCGGGAGCGTGATGTTCTCACCGGCGTTGAGCGTGGGCACCAGGTTGAACGCTTGGAAGACGAACCCCACCTTGTCCCTGCGCAGCTCGGTCAATCGCTTGTCGTTCAGCTTCGTGATGTCGGTGTCGCCCACGAACACGGTGCCTATGGTGGGCGCGTCCAGGCCGGCCAGACAATGCAGGAGGGTGGACTTGCCCGATCCCGACGGTCCCATGATCGCCGTGAACTCCCCTGTGACAAGCTCGACGTTCACCCCGCGAAGCGCCTCGACGGCTGCGTCACCTTCGCCGTAGACCTTCGTGAGATCGACGGCGCGCGCGGCCGCGGGCCGTGTCGGTGCGGCCGGTTGTTCGGTCTCGCTCATCGGACGGGGTCCTCCACGCTGCGAAGTCAGGGGCAGTGTCGTGGGCGCGGCAGGTATTGAACCTGCGACCTCTCGCGTGTGAGGCGAGCGCTCTCCCGCTGAGCTACGCGCCCGTGTTCGGGTCCGTAGCCTAGCCGATTCGGAAGGATCGGCTTCGAATCGCGTTCGGAGCGGAACGTCTCTGCACATCAGGCCGCGAGGCGCTCCCCAGCAGGCGCCGAGGGAGCGGATCTATGGTCCTGAAGTCGCTCGAGCGCTCCGGTCAGCTCAAGGTCACTCTCGAGGTAAGGGTGAAGCTCTGCTCGAAATCGCTGCGGCGGCGCTCGGTCCCAGCCCGCGAGCGGGAGATGAGAGACTCTGCCGATGACCGAGCCCTCCGATGATGTAGCCATCGTCGGAGGCGGTCTCGTCGGGATGGCGACCGCGTACCGACTGCTGGCGGCGTCGATGCGGGTCACGGTCTTCGAGAAGGCGTCGACGCTCGGGGCGGGGCAGTCGGGTCACAACTCCAACGTCATCCATTCAGGAGCGTTCTACGTGCCCGGGTCGCTCAAGGCACGCCTCGCGGCCGACGGACGGCAGATGCTCGAGGAGTTCATCGCCGAAAACGACCTGCCGCTCGCACGGACCGGCAAGCTCGTCGTGAAGAAGGAAGGCGAGGACCGACTCTTCGCGGAGCTGGTTACCCGGGCCAGCGCCAACGGTGTGGAGAGCGTGGTGTTGGGGTCGGCTAGCGAGCTTCGGGAGTTCGAACCGGTCGTGATCGGGACGGCCGCGATGTGGCTGCCGCAGGTGGCCGTCACCGATTTCCTCGCGGTGCTCGAAGCCCTTGCCCGAAAGGTTCGAGAGGCCGGCGGCCGGATCAGGCTCGGAACCGATGTACGGATGTCCGGCGGTAGTCTCGGTATCAACGGGTACGCCCCACCACGTCATGTTGTCGTGGCGGCCGGCACTGGCTTCAACGCACTCTGCCGCGACAAGACGTGGCGCGTCGTCGGCTTCAAGGGCTCGTACCGCGAACTGCGCGGTCCGCGTCCCCAGCGACTCATCTATGGAGTGCCGGATCCGCACTATCCCTTCCTGGGCGTCCACGTCACCCCGGACGTCTTTGGCAACACGATGGTCGGTCCGACCGCCACCCTCCACACCCCTCTCGCCGTCGGCCGGACCGCCTTCCTGGCGGTGCGGAACCGGAGAACGGCGACCTCGGAGGTAAGCGCGTGGCTGTCGCCCTCGGTGATGACACAACGGGTTCGCCGCTACGTCCCCGACGCGATCGTAGGCCGAGAGGTGGTGAAGGTGGGGGTGCGCGCACAAGCGGTGGACCGACGGGGCCGATGGGCCGATGACTTCGTGTTCGGTCGGACGCCCGGGATCACCTTCGTAGCCAACGCTCCCTCGCCCGGGGCGACCGCGTGCCTTGCCATCGGCGAGCACATCGCGGCTGAAGTGTTGAAGGATCTCCGGCGCTGACGAGCAGCGTTGAGGCGCGATGGGCCCGGAGAACGTCTAACGAACCGGTTCGATCCCTGTCGGGCGCCACCTCGGCAACGTCGCAACCATCGTTCCCCCAGACCGGCTGGAAGAGCGCGCAGGGGTGTTCCTGGTGTCTTCGTCCAGGTCCAGGCGACACCCTCGCCCCCCCTGACCGGTCCTAGGATCGATCAGGGAGGGCGAACCCAGTCAGCTGCCGGCGATCAGGCGAGTTCGAGCTGCCCTCGAACCGCCCCGCCGGGGAAGTCCGAGTTGTGCACGTTGACGTAGTACTGGTCCGGGTTGTTCTTGATGTCTCGCAGGAGGGGTCTTGGCTGGTTGCGCACGCATCCCGTCGACAGCCCGATGCCCGTGGTATCGATCTCCACCGGCGGCTTGAGCGTCACGGCGATGTCGCCGGCCACGCCTGCCTCGCCCGCGTGGATGTGCGCGGCGGCTGTGGGGAGCGTGACGTCGAGCACGACGATGACGAAGCAGAGTCTCTGCGTCCTGACGTTGATGGTGACCTGCGCGGCGCCGGAGCCGTTGGGGTCGCCGGGATCGGGCACTTCGGCTGCCCCCCCGGACAGCGCCGAGTGAAGGGTCGACACCGCGGCGCTCGCGGGCGCCGCCGGGATCAGCAGCACGAACCCAATGATCGCTCCGATCAAGCGGAACAGCCTCGTCCGTCCGTTCATTGTTTCCCCCTGTCTTCGGTGAACACGTTGTCGAGTTGTCCCTCGGCTTGTCCCTCGGCCATCACCTCCTCTCGCCGGCTGCGTTCCGACCGAGGCGCAGCAAGAGCAGGCCGGCCATCGCCAAGCCGAACGCCACGATCACGAGTGGGATCGGATCGAGGCCCGTCCGGGCCAGGCCGTTCGAATCGGAGACTGGGGAGGCTTGATCCTCCTCCTCCGCCGGGGCGGCTTGCACGACCACGGTCCCGAACATCCCTGAGCCAGGCTCGCCGTGGATCTGGCAGTAGTAAGGCACCCTGCCGACATCGTCGAAGGTAACCGAGAAGGTTCCGCTCTCGAGCGTGCCCGAATCGAAGGTTCGGTCGTCCGCAGTCACCGTATGCGGGTTCTGGCCCTCGTGCGTCCACACCACCGTGGCGCCGACGGTGACCGTGAGTTGCATCGGCCGGAACTGGTTGTCGACCACATCTACAGCCGCCGCCCCTTTCGCTTGTCGGGCAGGTCGCGGCTCGCCGGCAAGGTAGGCGAGCCCGAGATCGCTCGCGGGCTCTTGGGCCTCGGGGCTCTCACCCGAAGGGCTGGGCCACACCGTTGGGCCGGGGTCGATCGGCGTGGCCGTCGGCTCGGAAGGCGTCGGGGTCGGCAGGGTGGAGGGCACGGGCGTTGGCGAGAATCTCTCGTCTGGAGTCGCGACGAACACAGGTATGGCGCTTGCCGTATGAAGCGCGAACACTATGGCCGCCAAGGCTATCACCAGGTCTCCGCTCCCATTCCACGGCATGATCTACCCTCTCGCTTCGGATCGCCTCTTAATACGACCGACGAGACGGGGAGGGTTTGCTTACCACGTTGCGGTGAGCGGCTAGCGGACAAGGCCTAGCTCGGCTGAAGAAGTGGGATTGGAATAACAACGGTCGACCGCACACGCATTTCGTCCCCTCTTCTCGGGCGACCCTCCTCTAGGAACGTCGGGGCCTCATTCAAGTGGGATAGCTGAGGCCTCGACGGTGCCGACGGACCCTAACTGGCGGGGAACGGAACGGGGTCGACGACCCACTTTGCTATTCCACCTCCACCCACCGCGCGCCGCAACGCCTCGACCATCTGCAGGTGCCACCGGACCGGAATTGCTCATCGACAAGCGCTTCGAAAGGGTCACTCTCGTAGTGGAGGGTCATCCCACTCCTCTGCCTCGCTGAACACCTACGACACTGGCTGTTCGGCGCGACGGCGCTCGCCATCGTCTTCGACCAGCCCACTAGCACTGGATCTTGCAGATCGAGCGCCGAGAGGAGGTGCATCAGGTCGCGCGCGTACTGTTCCATCGTGTGGCCGCCATCCCGAGGCGGCGACTCCCCGTGACCGGGGAGATCGACGTTGATGACTCGGAAGCGCTCCGATAGCGGTCCGACGTTTCGGGCAAAGAACGCCCGGGAGCACCAACAACCGTGAACCAGCACGACCGAACGCCCCAAGCCTAGGTCGTCATAGGCGATGGCCCCACCGAAAGGCAGATCGAGCCTCGCTGTCATACCGCCCGAAGACTACCCCGCCCGGAACGAGGGGATCCCCGCAATCTCCGACTCAGCGGTTGGGCAGTGATGAGGGCAAATTGACCATGCGCCCCGGCGCATGCTGCCGCGCGGGCGCTCCCGTCGATCCCAGTCGAACCGCCACTTGAGCGGGTGACGATCGCACTCCCACCCGCCTTCGACGAGCAGGTCGTGCACCGCGTCGTAGAGATCCGGGCCGAACGGGATCCGCAAGACTGAGGACGGCGACACCGAGATGAACTACCTGGAGGGGGTGTGGCTCGGGAGCATCCTGACGTTCCTCGCGCTCATCGTCTACGCCGCTGCTCGCGGGGCTCGCCAGAAACGCAAGCCCGCGCCCAACGAACCGGACGACGACCCGGCGGCCTTCATGAATCCGCTGCGCGCTCCTCAACGCGCTCGAGGACCTGGCGAACGGCGTGGATGACTCCCTGAACTCGGGGATCGTCGAGTCGGCGACCGCCTGGCCCCTCAAAGTGAGGGAGGCGATGCCGTGGTGTGAACCGGCCCGGCCCGGCGGCGCTCGTCGTCGGGAAGGCACCGAGTAAGGAGCACGTGATGAACGGGTCGGGTCTCGGACCCGTTTCGCCGTCTAGCTGCCCTTACCGGCCTACTCGCGGCATCGCTGCTCCACGACCTGAGCGATCTGATTCCCGCGACGTCGACGCCGACTAGGCTGCCTTCGATGGCGATGATCCCGACGCAGCGTTTGGCGATGACGCCGATGTCGTGCGAGGCGATGCGCGCGATCATGGCCGCTGACTGGCAGCGCGCCGAGGGACTGCTCGGAACGCCGTTCCCCACCGAATGGCGCAACGACGGGTGGGGATGGCTCGCGCCGCGAGTCGTCGAAGGCGATCTAGACGCCCGCTTGCTGGTCTGGGGTACGCGACTGGCGCGCCTGATCGACGGTCGCGGTCAGGCCGTCGCGGAGGTCGGCTTCCACGGGCCGCCGGACGACGACGGATGGGTCGAGATCGGCTACCGGGTCGTCACCGGTTACCGGCGACGCGGCTTCGCCGAAGAGGCGTGCCGCGGGCTGCTCGACTGGGCCTTCACCCAGGGTGTGGCCGGTGTCCGAGCGGCGATCAGCCCGGACAACGAGGCCTCTGCGCGGTTGGCGCAGAAACTCGGCTTCGCTCGTGCGGGTAGAGCTCGGCATGAGGCGCTCGGCGAACAGCTGATCTTCGAGCATCCGCGAGGGTCGTAGGGGTGCCTTAGGTGATCCGGAGAACGCACGCCGCACACAGCATGCCGTGGCTGGGTGCCTTGGGTGGACACGTTCACCCGGCGAGGGGCGTGCCGCCGCGGATCGTGATGCCGGCCGCGCGGGTCGCCGAGGCCGTCGTCAAGGTGGTCCGCGACGGGATCGCGCCCGAGTACTCGGTGCCGCGCTGGGTGAGCCCGCTCCAGGCGTTCAGGGTGCTCACGCCGCCCCTGTACCGTTGGGGCGTGCGAACGACCCGTGTGCTCGGCCTGAACGCCACGAAGGGGGACCGATGACGGTGGGCATCTACCCCCCGGGAGCGGCTACCGCGCCCGCTGAGGTCCGCCGTCCCGCGGGAGGCGAGTCGACCGAGCCCGACATCCCGTGGGTCGTGATCGTGTGGAACGACCCGATCAACCTGATGTCGTATGTGACCTGGGTGTTGCAGACGCTCTTCGGATACCCGCGCGAGAAGGCGGAGCGCCTGATGCTGGACGTGCATACCAAGGGGAAGGCGGTGGTCGCGAGCGGCACCCGCTCCGAGGCCGAGCGCGACGTCGCCCGGCTCCACGCGAAGGGCCTGTGGGCCACGATGCAGCGCGATGTCTGAGCCCGAGGCCCCCCTCGAGCGCGAGGGCGATGGGTTCGCTCTGCGCCTCTCTGATGGCGAGCGCGATCTCGTACGCGGCCTGTGCGGTCAACTCCGGGAGCTCCTGCGCGAGGCCGACCCCGTCGGGGACCCGACGGTCGCGCGGCTCTTCCCACCCGCGTACCCGGACGACCCCCTGCGCAACCTCGACTTCGAACGCACGGCCGGTGGTGGGCTCCTGGCGGGACGGCTCGCGGCCGTCGACGTCGTGGAGACGACCGTGGACGCCGAACGCCTGTCGGAGGCGGAGGCCTTGGCGTGGCTCGGCTCGGTGAACAGCCTCCGGCTCGTGCTCGGCACGCGGCTCGGCCTGACCGAGGAGACGACCGAGACGGACTACCCCGAGGGTCACGCGGAGCGCGAAGCGTACGGGATGTACCTCTACCTGACGTGGCTCGAGGCCGGGATCGTTGAGGCGCTCTCGGTCGCCTGAGGGGTCGGCGCGTCCCTCACGCCTCCGCCCGGTCCTTCCTGAAGATCCGCTTCCACCAGGGGCGGCGGGCGGCGTTCGACTCGGCCACCTGTCGCCGGTGCTCGCCGCCCTCGCCGAGCTCCGTCTCTGTGGTCCCCTTGCGCGGCGATGCCTCGCCGTACGGACGGCCGGGGATCTGGTTGGGAGGCGGGATGAAGGACGACATACCGACAGGCTACGCGCGATCGCAGGATACGGGTGGTCAGCGGATCGGGCCACCGACCTGGTGGATCTTCAGCATGTTCGTGGCGGTGCGTCCCGCCGGGGACGAGGCAGCCATGACGACCGAGTCGCCGGACCGGACCAGCTCGTGCTCGCGGAGGCCGCGGTCCATCAGCTCGATCATCTCGTCGGTGTCGCGCGGCGGTGTGGCCGGGAGCGTGGTCACGCCCCAGAGCAACGCGTTCGCGCGCCTGAGGCCGACGTCGGGCATGAACGCGTAGATCGGGCAGCCGGGCCGCTCGGCCGAGAGCAATCGCGCGGTGCGCCCGGTTTCGGTGTAGCAGGTGATCGCCTGGACGTCGGCGTCGCCCGAGACCGAGGCCGCCGCGTGGGCGACGGCGGCCGCCTCGCCCGTGTGCCGGCAGGCCGGCTGCGCCGCCCGGTATTCGTCCCCGCGCGCCTCGACGGTCTTGGCGATGCGCGTGGCCGTGGCCGCGGCTTCGAAGGGGTACTCGCCGATCGCGGTCTCGCCCGAGAGCATGACGCCGTCGGCTCCGTCGAGCACCGCGTTCGCGACGTCGGTCGCCTCGGCGCGCGTGGGACGAGGCGAGCGGATCATCGACTCGAGCATCTGCGTGGCCACGATGACCGGGCGGCCCGCCGCCCGGGCGGCCCGCAGCAGGTCCTTCTGCAGGAGCGGGATCTGCTCCATCGGCAGCTCGACGCCGAGGTCGCCGCGGGCCACCATCAGGGCATCGGTCACGTTCAGGATCTGCTCGACGTGCTCGATCGCGGGCCTGGTCTCGATCTTCGCGACGATCGGCACCAGATGGTCGCCCATCAGGTCGCGGAGCTCGGTGATGTCGTGCGGTCCGCGCACGAAGGACTGCGCCACGAGATCCACGCCCATCTCGAGCGCTCGCGCGAGTCCCTCACGATCACGCTCGGTCACCGCCGGGAGGCTCAGGCGCTCCGCGGGCACGTTGACGCCCTGGCCGGACCGCACGACGCCGCCACGCACGCAGGTGAGGTCGACGACCCCACCGGCGACCCCCGCGACCGTGAGCTCCACGGCCCCGTCTGCGAGCAGCACGCGATCGCCCTCTCGCAGGTCCTCGGCGAGCTGCGGATACGTCGTCGACGTGCCGTCGGGACCCGCCTCGCCCGCCCGCAGGCTGAAACGCTGGTGCGGCACGAACCTGAACGGGTCCGGATCCATCCGGCCGAGTCGGACCTTCGGGCCGGGCAGGTCCGCGAGCACCGCGAGGGCGTTGCCCGTCGCCTCCTCGACGTCGCGGACGAGCCCCACCGACCGAGCGTGATCCTCGGGGGTCCCGTGCGAGAAGTTGATCCGGAAGATCGAGGTGCCGGCCTCCACCAGCGCGCGGACCAGCCGAGGCGTCGCCGACGCCGGGCCGAGGGTGCAGACGAGCCTCGTGCGTGCGATCACCGATCCTCCCGGGCCGCCGACAGGTATCCCTCGAGCGCGGCGCGGGCGATCACCGGAACCTCGCCGTCGCCGCGACCGGGTGGTTCGGCCGGCTCCGACATCGTGACAGGAACCTCGGCCCGCAACAGGGATTCCGTGCGCTCGATCCACCCCTCGGGCAGGCGATCGGCGATCTCGGCGCCGGCCATCTCGGCGAAGTAGGTCGTCCAGGCGCGCGGCACGACCCTCGCCCACTGGTATCCCCCGCCGCCGGTCGCGACCCAGCGGCCGGCGGCGGCCTCATGCGCGAGCCCGTGGAGCACGGCGGCGGCCTCACGGTAGGCGCGTGTGGTCAGACGCAGGTGAGCCAGCGGATCGCTCACGTGGGTGTCGCAGCCGAGCTGCGTCACGAGCACGTCGGGTCGGAACCGGCCGACCACCGGCGGGATCACGGTGCGGAACGCCTCGAGCCACGCGTCGTCCGCGGTCCCCGGCGGCAACGGCACGTTGACCGCCGATCCCCGGGCGTCGGGGCCCCCACGTTCATCGAGCCCGCCCGTCCCGGGGAAGAAGCCGAACTCGGGGGCGTACTCGTGGATCGAGACCGTGAGCACGCGGGGATCGTTCCAGAAACATGCCTGGACGCCGTCACCGTGATGGACGTCGAGGTCGACATAGGCGATCCGTTCCGCTCCCCGCGTAAGCAGCCACGCGATCCCCACCGCGGGGTCGTCGTACACGCAGAACCCCGAGGCCCGGTCGGGCATCGAGTGGTGGAGGCCGCCCGCCGCGTTGAACGCGTGCTCGGCGGCCCCCGACCAGACGGCCTCCGCCGCCGCGACCGTGGCGCCCACGACGAGCGCCCCCGCCTCGTGCATGTCCTCGAAGATCGGGTTGTCCCCCGGGCCGTAGCCGAACCGTCCCCACGCGCCCTCTTCGCCGTGGCCGGCACGTGTCGTGGCCTCGATGAACGCAGCGGTGTGGATCAGCTCGAGGGTCGGACCGTCGGCGGGCTCGCACCCGAGCCGATCGACGTTGGTAAGTCGATCCAGCCCGTACGCCTCGATCAGCTCCCACGTCAGGAGCACGCGCTCGGGGCGCAGCGGATGTTGGAGCCCGTGGTCGTAGGCCTTCGCTTGGGGGCAGACGACGAGCCCGACGCGCTCGCTCACGCCACCGTGCGGATCGCGGCCACCGTGCGCTCGACCAGCGTCGTGGCCTCGTCGTCGCTCAGACAGAAGGGCGGCCCGAGCATCAGCAGGTCCCCGTTCGCCCCACCGACGTGCCCGGTCGACGAGTAGAGGAGGAGGCCGGCCTCGCGGGCCGCCGCCACCACGCGCTCGGTGACCTGATCGGCCCGCGCGAACGGCTCCTTCGTGGCGCGGTCGCGCACGAGCTCGACGCCGATCATCATGCCCAGCCCGCGGACGTCGCCGACGGAGACGACGTCGGCCGTCGCCTCGCGCAGGTCGGCTCGCAGCCGCGCTCCCATCGTCGCGGCGCGTTCGACGAGCCCCCCCTCAGTCAGCACACGGAGGACGGCCCGGCCCGCGGCGGCCCCCAGCGCGTTGTGCGACCAGGTGAAGCCGTGGACGAACCCCGCGGAGGCCACCGTCTCGAAGACCTCGCCCGTCGCGGCCGCGAACCCGAACGGCACATAGCCGCTCGTGGTCCCCTTCCCGGCGGTGAGGATGTCGGGCCGCACGCCCCAGTGCTCGACCCCGAACCAGCGGCCGGTGCGGCCGAAGCCGGTCATGACCTCGTCGGCGATCACGAGCACGCCGTGGCGCCGGCAGACCTCCACGACGGCGGGCCAGTAATCCTCGCAGGGCACGGCGGCCGCGAGCGTGGCGCCGGCCACGGGCTCCGCGATGAACGCGGCCACGGCTCCCTCGCCCGACTGTGAGATCACACGCTCGAGCTCGCCGGCGTGCCATGCGCCGCAGGCGTCGGGGTGCGCCGGGTTCCCGCAGCGGTATTCGTAGGCCGCCGGCACGTGCGGGAATCGCCCCAGCCAGGGCGTGTAGGGCCTGCGGAGCGGCTCCTTGCCGCTGGCGTCGAGCGCCCCGATCGTGTTGCCGTGGTATGCGCTCCTTCGCCCGATCACGGCGACCCGCGATGTCTCGCCGCGCGCCAGGTGGTAGCTGCGTGCCATCTTGAGCGCGGTCTCGACCGCCTCGCTCCCCCCGCTCACCGGGTAGAGGTGTGGGTCATCCATCGGGAGCAGCGGGGCGAGCTCGTCCGCGTATGCCTCGAGCGCCTCGGTCGTGAACATCGTGCCGTGCACGTACTGGGTGGCGTGGAGCTGCCGTTCGATCGCCTCGATCACCTCGGGCACGCCGTGCCCGACGTTCACGACGACCGCGCCTCCCGCGCCGTCCAGGTACCGGGTCCCGCCGGCCGCGGTGATCCACACGCCCTCGGCGTGGACGGCCGTCGGCAGCGCACGGGTCACGACGCGGGGGAAGACGTGGCTCATGTGCGCGGGTCCTCTCGGTCCTGAGAGGCAGGTTCGCGACGGCCGGGCTCGTCATCGAAGGTGGCGAAGATCTCGCGCAGCCGGTCGCCGCGCGCGCGACGACGGGCGCGGATCTCCTCGGCCCAGTCGGGCTCGGGTTCGTCGGCGCCCGGAGACACCGCGGCGTCGGCCGGCCGTTCCCGGGGTTGTGAGGCGTCCCGTTCGTTCGACATCGAGGTCACCGTACCGCCTCGACGCGGCCGAGCCACGCGGCCAGGGCGCGGTCTCCCGTCCCGGCGAGCGCTCGGCTCCGGCGCTCGGCGAGCTGCACGTCGCCCTGCAGCCGAAGCACCAGCGCGGAGAGCCGGTAGGACATGTCGAGCGGGTCGGTGGCCTCCACACAGAGCGCGTTCGTCTGGAGCCTGAACTCGAGGGGCAGGTTCGACCCGCGCGCGTGCGCGCCCGCGAGGCCGGCGAAGTAGAGGATCGCCGGGAACGCCCCCTGCGAGCGCTGGGCGAAGTCGCCGAGCGCACCCAACAGCGCCTTCACGACCGTCCGGCGGGCCGCCACGATCTCGGGGTCGTCGTCGGCCGGCGGATACAGCGACCCGTCGCCCAGCTGGAGGCACGCGCGGTGCGCGTGCAGGTAGCGCAGCGCCAGTGCAGGGGCGGGCGGCGCATAGACGGGCGCCCAGGTCCCGGGGACCCCCGTGGAACGGACCGCGTCGGTCACGCGACGGGGGAGGTCGGCGATCGTGTCGGCTAACTCCGCCCCCTCCCCCGCGCGCAGCTCCTCATCCACGATCAATGTGGAAGGCTCGTCGACCCGCAGACGGAGGCGCCGGCCCTCGCCGGTCCCATCGAGCGAGACGGTCACGAGGAGCGACGCGTCCAACTCCCGGGCGGGCCGATCGCCGATCCCGGCAGGCACCGGCGCGGTCACGGCGACCGTCGCCGCCTCGGTGGCGAACCGCACGGCCTCGGCCAGGTAGAGCGGGAGCCCGACAAGGAGGTCGCGGTCGGGCTCGCCCGGGGTGTGCTCGGCCACGAACGCCACCCGCGTGGCGCCGTCGCGGGTACGTGGCAGCAGCCACGTCGGTTCACGTAGCCGGTCGAACCACACCGGTTCCGCGAGCGCTGGTGGGAGGGCCTCGGACACCACGGTCGGCTACTTCGTGTAGGCGCCGCCGGGATCGAGCTCCTCGCGGATCAGGCGGAGCTCCTCCTCGGTCGGGGCCGGGGTCTCGCCGAGGTCGGCGACGACCTTCGGCTCCCATCCCATGTTCGCCTTCACATCATCGAGCGTGACGCCCGGATGCAGGGTCCGCAGCGTCATCTCTCCGGTCGCTCCATCGAACCCGTACGTGCCGAGGTCGGTGACCACGCTCGTAGGGCCACTGCCGTGCCAGCCACGGGCGGCGTCATGCGCCGGGTCGCCACTGTGTCCCGGCGAGGTCCGGAAGTCGAGTGTGTCGACGAACGAGCGCTGCGCCTGCCGCATGATCACCAGGATCTGCTTCGCGTGGATCGCGATCTCGCAGGCCCCGCCCGAGCCGGGCAGGCGTACCTTCGGGTGCGCGTAGTCGCCGATCACCGTGGTGTTGAGGTTCCCGAAGCGGTCGATCTGGGCGCCGCCGAGGAAGGCCACGTCGATCAGCCCGGCCTGCAGGTAGAAGGCGAACAGCTCGAACATGCTGGTCACCGCGGTGGAACCGGTGGCCAGCGTGGGATCGCCGATCGAAAGCGGCAGCCGCTCGGGCCTCGCCCCGAACACGCCCGACTCGTAGACGAGCTGCAGCGAGGGCGCGACCGTGCGCTGGGCGAGGTTGCAGACGATGTTGGGCAGGCCAACGCCCACGAAGCAGTTGGTGACGCCGCGGAGCTGCCGCGCGCTCGCGGCGATCATGATCTC
>Ga0315273_10002512_pt1 | contig 21704 bp, 17 predicted proteins | sample YL17G02_0_MG_FD_205753 | JGI IMG/M metagenome (GOLD analysis project Ga0315273, IMG submission 205753) | Sediment microbial communities from Yellowstone Lake, YNP, Wyoming, USA - YL17G02_0 | ecosystem: Environmental > Aquatic > Freshwater > Lake > Sediment | place: USA: Wyoming | collected... | reverse complement strand
GCGTTGCGCTTGGCGACATTGAGACCCCGGACCTGCCCGCGGAGGTTCTCCGAAATCGCCAGACCGGCGGCATCATCCGCCGACTTGTTGATCCGGTAGCCCGACGACAAGCGCTCGAGGCTGTTAGCCAGATCGTTATTGTTCTTTTCCATGGAACGCTGGGCCACTAAGCTCGCCACGTTCGTCCGAATACGCATACCCATGATAGATCCTCCTTGATGGTTTAAGCCGGGTCACAACCTTTTGACCTGGATAAGTTCCGTTGCGAAACTTACAAACCTACCAACGGATTTTTTGGTAAATACTTTAATTGAGTTTTGTCTTTTAAATAATTGCGGCGAAGTCCGCAGGGGTCACGGCGGATTAGTCGATTTGTCCAATGAACTAGAACGATTAGAGGCTTGGAGCGAGGCCGAAAAAGAGCTCGTTTCAAAGCGATTTCAAGGGGTTATGGTCTCTTTGTCGGGAGGACCTGATTCTACGGCGCTTTTTCACCTTATTTGGCGTTTAGCCAAGCAGAAAAAAAATTTTCAAGTGGCCGTATTGCACCTCGACTACGGCCTGCGCGGGGCTGCTTCGAGCGGCGACCAAGCCTATTGTCGCGAGCTCGCCGAGCGCCACGGCGTCGCTTTTCATGGGCGTGTGGTGAGCAAAGAGGAGCGCGAGCTGCGCCATGGCGAGAGTACACAGGCCTGGGCTAGACGCCTGAGGCGCGAGGAATTCCAACGTTATAGCGCTGCCGGATGGCTGATCGCACTCGGCCATCACCAAGGCGACCTGGCGGAAAACGTCCTCCTCCGCCTTGCTCGAGGCGCCAGCCCAGGACACTTGCTCGGCATGCGGGCTTGGCGTTCGCCGCTGTGGCGACCACTGCTTGGCTTCACCAAAGCCGAGCTCCTGCAATATCTGTCGACCCATGCGCTGAGCTACCGTGAAGATGCCTCGAATCAAACCCTGCACTATAGCCGCAATATCGTCAGACACCGGGTCTTAACCGAGCTAGAAGCGATGTTCCCGGGGGCTGCACGGCGCATCATTGCCTGTGCTGAAGAAGCGAGGTCGCTGGCGGAGACCCACCACCGGGCAAGCTCGACGCGCGGCGGCAGCTTGGCTCTGAACGATTTGGCGCGAAAGGACCCAGCCCTTGCCCGCCAAGACCTCGCAACGCTTCTCGACAGCCCCACTCAGGACCCACGGCCGCTGTCACGAAGGTTTCTGGCGAGTGTACTCGCAAACGGTGCTGCGGCCGGGTGCCGCGTCAGTTCGATCCCCGGCGGCGGACGCCTTAGCTACCGAGACGGCCGCTTACGGGTTCACATGGACGGTGACCTGCCCAAAGCCGCGCGTTCCGCGCAACACCGCCGCAGCCTCGTGTCGACGCCACCAGCGGTCCTGCTGGACCGTGGCTCTTATGCATTCTTCAGGCAGGATGGGGGATGCTTGCGCTTTAGTCACCCAGCGGATGCTGTTCTAGGTGAGGGGCCAGCCCGGCTTCGGCTGCGCTTGGCGGGGTCCACACAAAGTCTGAATTTTTATGGATTAAAGCGTTCATTTAAGCTCAAGGAGCTGCTGCGGCAGTGGGCGGTCCCCCTGGCCTTGCGACCAGCCTACCAGCTGCTGGAAGTACAAGGCCAGCTGATCGGTCTGTGGAGCGGCAGTGGCCTATATCAGCCAAATGCAGCGGCACAGCAAACGGAATGCAGCCAAGCGGGCCTCAATCTGCGATACTTGAAAGACGGTGTGTAGCTTTTTTCGTTGCCAGACTTAACGCATCCAAGTGTGTTTTGAGACCAAGGAGTTTCCGATGGCCAAGCCCCCTCAGAAGCAAAACCAACAGATGCGGATCACCATGTTGTTCTTGGGGATCTTAGGTCTGTTTTTACTGGTTCATTTGATGGTCAAGCCGCAAGATGAGCCGAAGACCGTGAAGTTCTCCGACTTCATGACGGCCGTCAGCCTGCCGCTCACCGATGAGCAGCGCGTCGCCGAGGTGACCTTCAAGGAAAATGAGATTCTGGGCGTGCGGGGCGACAAGACGACCTTTAAGACCTACGGTCCGAATGACGCCGATATGCGCAAAACGCTCACGGAAAAGGGCGTCAAGGTCAACTATGAGCCACCAGAGGAGATGAGCTGGTGGAAGACGCTGCTGATCAACTCGCTGCCGCTGGTGATCATCTTGCTCCTGTTCGTCTTCTTTATGCGCCAATTGCAGATCGGCGGCGGTAAGGCGATGTCCTTTGGTAAGAGCCGCGCCAAACTGCTCAATGAAAATCAAACCCGGGTCACCTTCGACGATATCGCTGGAATCGACGAGGCCAAACAGGAGCTCGAAGAGATCATCGAGTTCTTGAAAGATCCAAAGAAGTTTACGCGACTCGGCGGACGCATTCCCAAGGGCGTCCTCCTGGTGGGCTCGCCGGGGACCGGGAAAACGGTTCTAGCCAAGGCGATCGCCGGCGAAGCCGGCGTCCCGTTCTTTTCCATTTCCGGCTCCGACTTTGTCGAAATGTTTGTCGGGGTCGGCGCCAGTCGCGTCCGCGACCTCTTTGACCAATCCAAGAAGCACGCCCCCTGCATCGTCTTCATCGACGAAATCGATGCGGTTGGCCGCCACCGCGGCGCCGGAGTGGGCGGTGGGCACGACGAGCGCGAACAGACCCTCAACCAACTATTGGTCGAAATGGATGGGTTTGAGGCCAATGAAGGCGTCATCATCATTGCCGCCACCAACCGCGCCGATGTGCTGGACCCTGCGCTGCTGCGACCAGGCCGCTTTGACCGCCGGGTCATCGTGCCGAAACCCGACGTAAAAGGCCGCGAGGGTATCCTCAAGGTCCACACCAGAAAGTCGCCGCTGGCGAAGGACGTCGACCTGCCAACGATCGCCCAAGGGACCCCAGGATTTTCCGGCGCGGACCTCGAAAACCTAGTGAATGAAGCGGCCTTGATCGCTGCGCGGCAGGATTGCAAGGAAGTCTCGATGCACCATTTCGAGCTAGCTAAGGACAAGATCCTTATGGGCCCGGAACGCAAGAGCATGATTATGAGCGTCGAGGAGAAGCGCAATACCGCTTATCACGAGGCCGGACATGCCATCGTCGGCCTATTTATCGGCGGCGTCGACCCCGTGCACAAGGTCAGTATTATTCCTCGCGGCCAGGCTCTTGGCGTGACGATCATGCTGCCTGCTGAGGACCGCTACACTCTGACTAAAGAATATGCCGAGGGCATGATCGCCTACGCCATGGGCGGAAGGGCTGCCGAGGAAATCGTCTTTCGCAAACAGACCACGGGTGCCGGCGACGACATCAACAAGGCCACCGACATCGCCCGCAAAATGGTCTGCAATTGGGGAATGAGCGAACGCCTTGGGCCGCTCTCCTTCGGCAAAGAAAGCGACGAGGTCTTTCTCGGACGAGAGATGGGTGGAGGACGCAACTTTTCGGAAAAGGTTGCCGAAGAAATCGACGCGGAAATCCACCGCATCGTCTCTGGCGGCTACCGCAAAGCGGTCAGCATCCTACGCGACAACCGAGTCCAACTCGAGTCCTTGGCCGAATCTCTGCTGATCAAAGAGACCCTCGACCGCACCCAAATCGAAAACCTCATGCGCGGTGTCCAAGTGGTCACCGACGAGGAGCGCAAAGCCTTCGAAGATGCGCAAAAGAAGGCCAAAGAATTGAAAAAGAATCCTCCACAGCGAGCCAACTTAGCAGAAAGCGTCGATCGTCCGGATGTGTCCGAGGCTCCGCCACTTTCGGCACTACCCTTGGGCACCTAATCCAGCCGAGGAGAACCGGTCTTCGACGTGCATGTAAGCCCACTGGCACCACCACCAAGTCCTCTGATCATGGGCGTCATCAATGTGACGCCCGACTCCTTTTCCGATGGCGGCGACTACCTTGACCCGGGTGCGGCGGTGGACCATGCGCGCCTGCTGGTCGCCCAAGGTGCCGGGATCATCGATGTGGGTGCCGAGTCGACCAGACCTGGCTCGACCAGTATTTCCGCCCCAGAAGAGTGGCGCCGCCTGGAGCCCCTACTCAAGCGCTTGCAGCAGGCCCGACTCGGCGTTCCCATCAGCGTCGACACCTGCAAAGAAGACATCATGGTGCGAGGGCTGGACACAGGTGCTGACTGGATCAACGACACGTCAGGAAAAGCCTCGCATGCAACCCTCGCAAGGTTCGCGACCTATCGGCAAATGAGCTACATTGCCATGCATATGCCCTGGACCCCCGACATCATGCAGACGACCCCGCTAGGGCCTAAGCCAGCATTGGCCGCCATCGCAACGTTTTTTGCCCAAAGGCACCAAACGGCGCTGGAGGCAGGGCTAAAGCCAACGCAGATTTGGCTCGATCCCGGCATCGGCTTTGGCAAGACCGATGCCGCCAATGTCCAAGCGATGGCCGCCGTCAAAACCTGGGCTTCGACCTACCAGATCGCCGTCGGGGTCTCGCGCAAGTCGCTGCTCGGCAGAACTCTCGGCATCGACGCGCCAAAACAGCGAGATGCGCCAAGCAAAACCCTCGAACTTGGCCTTGCCATGCTTGGCGCGAGACTCATCAGAACGCACTCAGTGCTGCCTCTGAAGCGGCTGCTGGACCTATTGGGAGAGGGCGTCCATGTTTGAAATTCTCGACCAGTTTAATATCTGGGCCGCCGTCGACATCCTGATCATTGCCTTTATCATCTATCATATTCTGCTGCTGATTCGTGGCACCCGAGCCGCGCAGATGCTCACCGGTATCTTGATCGTGATCGCCACGTTTTTGCTCTCGTCGATCGTCCCCTTGACGACCCTCAACTGGGTGATGAATAAGTTTTATTCGTCCTTTATTATCATCATCATCATCCTGTTCCAGGACGACATCCGCCATGTGCTCAGCCGCATGGGCAAGAAGTCATTTATCCAAGGTTCAGACAACCTATCCTCCAGTCAGATCCTCGACGAGATCACCCGGGCGGCTGCGGCCCTAGCCACCAAGCGTATCGGTGCCCTTATTGTCCTCGAGCGCAACATTATCCTGTCGCGTTACGTTGAGGTGGGAACCTTGCTCGACGCTCGTGTCTCAAAGGAGTTGCTGCTGTCGTTGTTCCATCCTTCCTCCCCGGTGCACGACGGCGCCGCCATCATCCAGCGCGGGCGGATCTCGGCTGCAGGATGTTTTCTGCCGCTGACCCGGGACGAAAACCTCGATCCCAACTGGGGCACCCGCCACCGCGCCGCCATCGGCATCTCCCAGGAGACCGATGCCATCGTCGTCCTAGTGTCCGAGGAAGGGGCTTCGATCTCTTTGGTTGTGGATGGCAAGGTTTCCAGACGCATGGACCCAAAGGACCTACGCAAATCTCTTACCGAGCTGCTCGCTGAGGTGAAAGACCTCGGTGATCGCAGCGGCAGCCTGGAGGCGAAGGCCGGCAATCTGTTTCGCTTCTTTAAAACAGGGGGCGATAAGCCATGAAAATTCGGGTCATCGCCTCAATGTTTCGCAATCTACAGTACAAGCTCGCCGCTTTGGTCCTGGCCTGCTTGTTTTGGTATATCGTCCAGGGCGAGGAGATCCTCGAGATTAACCGGCGTATTGTCGTTAACATCCAGGTTCCCGAGGGACGTCTGATCAAAGGTCCTGAGACGCGCATTCTGGACGCTACCTTGCGCGGCTCACGGGTCCTTCTTGGCGACTTCTCGACCAAACCCTTAGAGGCGACCCTGCGCATCCAAGACGGCAAGGTCGGCCAGGTGCGCTACCGCATCGACCGCGAATACATCAAAAACTGGGACAATCGCATCAAGCTGACGGTCCATGATCCCTACATCACGATCTTCGTCGATGAACGGGCAACGAAAAAAGTGCCGGTGAAGGAATTCCTGAAAGGAGTGCCCTCGGACGGCCACATCATTGAGAAAACCCTGATCAAACCGAACGTGGTCACGATCAGCGGCCTAAAAACCGAGCTTAGCCACGTCGAAGAGGTCCTCACCGAGCCCATCGATATCTCTGGCTTATCGACCTCTAAGACCTTCGAGGTGAAAGTCGGCGCTGAGCATGCACCCAAAGCCGTGCTCACCCCAGCCACCGTCGCGGTCAACCTGCTGCTTGGAGAACAAAAGATCAACAAGCGGTTTACCTCGGTCCCGCTCGATATCGTCGGCAGCGACTTTCTGACGACCACCAGGCCCCAACTCGTCTCAATCGTCATCCAAGGCACCCCAGGCGTGCTCAGCTTCGTCAAACGTGGTGACCTAGAGGCGTTTATTGACGCCCGTGATCTTCCCCCAGGCAAGCAATACAGCCGACCGATTCAGGTCAAGATACCTCCCGACACGGTTCTGATTGAAACCGCACCGCAGACCGCTACGATTGAAGTCCAAAACCAGCGACGGCAAAATTGACGCTCCGCTCGCGACCACTGGAGAGACCCGCGTGAAAAAGCTCTTTGGCACTGACGGTATCCGCGGCCAAGCCAACGTCTACCCCATTTCGCCCGATCTGGTGCTCAAGCTCGGCCAAGCTATCGGACTGTTTTTTAAAGAGAAACACCCACATCCTCGGATTTTGATCGGCAAAGACACCCGCCTGAGTGGGTACATGCTAGAGCAGGCCTTAGCCTCAGGCATCTGCAGCGTCGGCGTCGATGCGCAGTTTCTTGGGCCCCTTCCCACGCCCGGTATCGCCTACCTGACCCGCGGCCTCAGAGCGTCTGCTGGGATCGTCATCTCGGCCTCACATAACCCCTACCAAGACAATGGCATCAAGATATTCAGCGCCAATGGCTATAAGCTGCCTGACGACGCCGAGGAGCGACTGGAAACCCTGCTCCATGACCCGGGCCTAGGCGACAGCCTCCCCGTTGACGACGCCATCGGCCGCGCCAAGCGCATCGATGATGCGATCGGCCAATACGCGGTCTATCTCAAGGAGCAGTTCCCCAAACACCTGACCCTTGACGGCCTGCGCCTCGTCATCGACTGCGCCAACGGCGCCTCCTACAAAGTCGCACCCAAGGTCTTTACCGAACTAGGTGCGGAGTGCTTCCTTCTCGGTGTCGAGCCAAATGGAACCAACATCAACGACGGCTGCGGTGCCCTCCACCCACAAAGGTTGGCGGAGAAGGTCAAACTCTACAAAGCCGACCTGGGTTTGGCCTTTGACGGCGATGCCGACCGCCTGGTCATTGTCGACGAGCACGGCGCTCTGGTTGACGGCGATGAAATCCTCGCCATCTGCGGCATCCAGATGATGCGACAAGGCAAACTACGCCATGGCACCGTCGTCAGCACGGTGATGAGCAATATGGGCTTGGAGATCGCCCTCGGCCGTGTCGGCGCCAAGGTTAAACGGACCAAGGTTGGGGACCGTTACGTCATGGAAGAGATGCTCAAAGGCGACTTCAACCTCGGTGGCGAGCAATCAGGCCACTTGATCTTTCGCGACAGCGCAACCACCGGTGACGGCATTCTAGCTGCGCTCCATGTGCTTGAAATCGTCGTAGGCGAGCAAAAAAGCATGTCGACCCTCAAAGGCTGCATGGAGCGACTGCCACAAGTCCTCAAGAATATTCGCGTTCACGAGAAGGTGCCCCTTGATCAACTACCCTCACTCGGCAAGCTGATCGAGAAAATGGAGAACAAGCTCGGCAACACCGGGCGTATCCTGTTTCGTTACTCTGGTACGGAAAGCCTTGCCAGGATCATGGTGGAAGGGCAAAACACCGACGAAATAGAAGCGATGGCAGCCGAGCTCACGCACGAGACCAGCCAGGCGATCGCCAAATACAAAGGAAGCACCTGATGATCCGCTTAGGGGTCAACATCGACCATGTCGCGACCCTGCGCCAGGCACGTGGTGAGCGCTATCCAGACCCAGTCCAAGCCGCCGTCATGGCCGAGTTGGGTGGCGCCGACAATATCACCTGCCACCTGCGTGAGGACCGTAGGCACATCCAAGACCGCGATGTTTACGCATTAAAAGAGACCATTCAGATCCCGCTAAACTTCGAGATGGCGGCCACCGAGGCGATGCTTCTTGTCGCCCTAAAGCTCAGCCCGGATGCCGTCACCCTGGTTCCAGAAAAACGTCAGGAACGCACCACCGAGGGTGGCTTGAATCTCAAAGGCCAACGCGAGTCATTGACGCAAGCGACTGGGCGCCTGAACGACGCCGGCATTCTGGTCTCACTGTTTATCGAACCGACCTTGGCCGACATCGAACTGAGCCAGCAAATCGGCGCCGGTGCCGTAGAATTTCATACCGGCCGTTTCTGCCACCAGCTCGCCCTTGCCAAGACCACGAGGCAGAAGCAAAAGCTGCTTGAGGGCCTGCAGCTGGCAGCTAAGGCAGCCCGCCAGTGCTCCCTCCAGGCCCATTTTGGTCACGGTCTAAACTACACAAATTCTAATTGGTTACAGCATGTTACCGAGGCGGAGGAAGCCAACATCGGACATGCGATCATCGCTCGCGCGGTGTTCACTGGACTAAAAGACGCTGTGGCCGAGATGAAGGCCCTACTTAACGACCTGCGCCACCGCCCCTATCTCGAGACGGTCTAACGCTGTGCATATCCTGTGGACAACCACCTGCCCTTCGACTCAGCTTGCGCTGCTCGCAAGCAAGCTACTAGCCGATCTTCAGGCTGTGCCGCCGCCGTTCTGCCTTTGGTTGAGCGGCCCACTTGGTGCCGGCAAAACCACGCTGACGGCCATGCTGCTAAGGCAGCTCGGCTTGCCTCAGGACGAACCGGTCACGTCGCCGACTTACACCTACATGAACGAATATGACATCAATGGGCTCTGGTACGCGCACCTAGACCTATACCGGACTCGGGGCACAGTGAGTTCAGAAGACCTCGGCTTGGTCGATGCTCACAGTTTCAGCGGGATGTTCGTCGAATGGCCCGAACTTTGCCCCGATGATCCCTACCTCAGACCCACTCACACCCTAGAGATTGAATTCACCCATGGCGGGACTGAGCGCACCTATACGCTAAAAAACGCGGCAAAAGCAAAAGTCCCGGAGCACAAGGCTCCGGGACGTTAGATTTGGCACCCACTATTTAAGCACTTATGGCAGTGACTATTCGCTCTGCTTTGCACCAGCGGCTGGGGCCGCATTTTTTGGCTGCGTTTTCGCAGTAACTTTTGCCTTTGGCTTCGCTGCCGCTGTGGCAGCACCAAGCTCCAGGTAGCTGAGCTTCATGCCGATAGCGATTTGGTTTGGGTTTGAAATCTTTCCATTGTTTAGGCTCAGAAGGTGCTTCCACTTCGACGAGTCGCCGTATACGGCCGCAGCAATCTTGCTTAGTGAGTCGCCTTTTTTGACGACGACTGTTTTCATCGCCGCTTGATATTGAGCAACAAAAGCCTTGGCTTTCTCATTATGGTCATCGAATTTGACGACGTCGCCGATACGAATCAGATAAGGACTGGTCAGACCATTGAAATCTGCGAGGGTCTTCCATTCCTTTTTTGTGCCGTAGATCTTAGCAGCGATGGTGCCTAGCGTGTCGCCAGGAAGCACCAAGTAACTTGCCCCTGCGGCTGGGACGCCTTTCGCCGCGCTGGCAGCCTTAGCCGCACCGCCGTGGTGCTTGGCATGATGGCTGGCTACTTTGTGGCTGGCATGCTTGCCTTCGTGATGGCTCGTAATAAAGCGCGCCGCACCAGGGCTGGAGATTGAGTTACCATCGACGACCGCGGCTGGACTTGGAGATGGTTCAGCGGCGGCATTTGCCGGCTTGCTTTCAAACGCATCAGCGAGGGATTCGCTTGCAGCGGGAACTTCTGGTGCTACTGCAGCTGCTGGAGCAGCAGTGGGGGGAGTAGGGGGGGTATCCGTTAGCTCGGCCTTAACGGTTTCTGAGGTCACATCATCGGTGGGCAGGACAGGGTCTTGGGGATGGTCGGCGACGGCTTCTTCTTCTTTGGGTGCCGTGGCACCTTCTTCGACGGCTGCGACTGGCTGCTCGACCACAGGTGCCTCAGCCGGCGGGGCTGCTTCTTCTAATGCCGGAGGGACTTGCGTGGTTTCGGTTCTAGTGATGTCGGCAGCTTCTGCTGCCTCTGCAGACGCTGGTTCGGCGGCACCTGCTTCAGGAGCTGCAGAAGCCTCTGCCGGGGTCACTTCTGCCGGAGCGTCGACGTTCTCATCGCCGCTACTGTGGGTGCAGCTTGCTAGGCCGACTCCGACAAAAAACGTTAGGGTTAGCAGCTTGAACGTGCCGCTAATCAGTCTGATTACACCAGGTTTACTTGACTGTTTCATGACTAGGGTGCCTCCAAAGCACGGGTGAACTCCCGTGGTTAAGGGACTATTCGGCACCCTCGACGAAAAACCTTAGCCGCGACCCGGCCAGAGGCGATAACTTTAACGTCTGTTATCTTGGTAAGTTAGCAAAACATGCCGAAATGGGGTTGCTCTGTCGCCGACCTTTTTATATACCCGGTGGGCTTTAGACATTGCACCCGTGGCTCAGCTGGATAGAGCACCAGACTACGAATCTGGGGGTCGGAGGTTCGAATCCTTCCGGGTGCGCCATTCCTATCTTCAAATCTACCTTTAGATAGCTAATTCGAAGAATCCAACCGGTTAAACGTCACGTCCAATGCCTCCAGCAATCGTATGTTGCGGCGTTCAACTGGTCTGCCCAGCCGCAGTGGCGTCTAGCGCTCCCAGGCTGAGACTGTTCGGAAACAGGCGCTCCGTTTGCGGCTTCGTCTCAATGATCTTCCCAAGCAGACATCTCTTGGACCGCTTGCCCAGAGCCATGAGGTACGATAACAGGCTTAGCATTGTTCGCAGAGTACGCAGTCTAAATTGGGCTTCCCCTCATCCTTCCTGGCTTTTGCATCAATCTGGCATCCTCTTTCCGCTCGCGACAATTTTGAACGAATGTTTTGGCTTTTTTCAGGTTGGCCGAAAATTCATCATACTCATGATTCGAAATTTCGTAGTATTCATTGTATTCGGCCATACCATTAAAAACTGGTATAGAGATGCAGTATTTGCCAGATTCTTCGTCCTTGGCAAACGCGAACCTATCTTCTTTAATTTGTTTTATGTAACAGATTTTCATAAAAATACTTCCTTCAAAAATTGACACTAGAAGACGTCCAACTACCGGCAGGTGCATTACCTAGGTCTAGGATTGCTTCTGAATCCCCGTTAGGGAGTTTTCCGCCAGGTAACCAAAGCTGGTTAGGGCCTGTTAAACAATAACTGACAGGTTTTCTACTTGTGTGGACTTATTGTATAGTTCCATTCACCATGGAATTTATCTCGCTTTAATTTGATCGAGGCAAAATCTTCATCGGTTACTTTCTCTCCCGTGGGATACGATCCTCTGTCTACTTCGCATCTTACGCGCAAGCCCGTTCGAGTGCGAGTAGCAGATATGAGATTCACAATCACGGCGATGCTTTTTAAAGGTCTTCCCCGCCAGTTTTGGCTGATAAAAGAGAACAATCGGTGTTCTATCTTGTTCCATTTACTAGTTCCTGGAGGCAAATGGCGGACATAAATATTGAGCTTCGTTTCATCTGCAAATTTCTGTAATTCCCATTTTCATAGTGTTTTTTGAACGCTGATCGGTTTCCCGCGGCTATGCCTAGGCCCGCCATGCAAGCTCTGACACTACCAGGCTCTACGACCGTACCGAGGGCCGACTCGGAGCCGAAGAACTCGAACGCATTACTGTATGACGCTGGCGATGCAACCGGCCGCGAGCAGCTTTTATCGCTTATGCCTCATACGTTGATGTGTGATCACCTGGGCGAGCCCAATCGCAAGGACGTAGAGTACGGAGCAACTCAATAGGAGACTTCGTTCCGGCACGTGCCCAAAGAGTAAATCGAAGGCTACCGAAATAGGTACTATGGCACTAAGAGCCAATACCGAAGAACCAGAAGATGCCAGGCCTAGCCCTCTGATATAGGTCGCCGTTGTGCCTGCAACGAGCATCGCCGCCACGCCATATTGCCACCAAATTCCACCTTCCGGTCGGGCGGTAATGACACTCCCGGGAAAAAATATGGTCAATACGCCGATTAATATGGCGTTTTGAAGCAGCGACACCGCAACATAAATTAATTGATCGTTTTGGCCATCGACGCCTCCGGTCTTGGCACCGAGGCGCCGCGCACCAACCTGCGAGACAGTCGAGGCAAGGAGGATGCAGACCCAAACTGAGACAGTTCGGACACTTAGATTCCCTGTCCCAGCCATGCTATAAATCTGTGTAGCCGGAAATGCCATTAGAACCAATACAGGCGCTAGTACGATGATGAATCTCCAGCCCGACTCTTCGCCACGTCTCGTGCCGCTTAAAACCATCGCGATTGCTGGGACGAGGGCACGAAAACCAACGAGAAGCGACAAGCTAATGGCTTCCGGAAATGACATGAAGAAGAAATATGCTACCGCATAACCGCCGCTCCAAAGGATAAGATCAACATCTTTGAAGTGCTTAACGAGCGGTCTCGAACCACCTAATGCTGCGATGGCCATTATAAACAGTGCGGCTAGTCCGTTGCCGACGGCTAATAGTACCGACCTAGTGGTAGCCGACGGCGCCGCATCACGTATCCAAAACAAGCTTGCGCAAGCGAGGACGTTTGACACTAGGAGGAAGATTACGCCTGTGACTTCACGCCGCTTCATGCGCCGCGTCTCGTTGGCCCGGCCGGAGGGTCAATTCCTCGCGCCGGCGTATCGACGGTTACGTTGAAATATTCAAATCGAGCCATCCTTTTATTCCGGCCCTTGCCCTTAAGGCGTATGGGTTTCAATTCAGTCATCCGTACACTGTCTGGTGCCAGCTCGATTGCAGTATCGATCACTAAACATTCACCAGGTTGACACACCCTACCTAGCACACGGAAGATTGAATCAATCTCGGATTCCGCAAGCACTTGAAAGCTACGCACGGCCTTCTTAGCCGGATCGATAACTCGGCTCCCATCAGCCTTCATCACCATCGCAAATCGATACTGGATCGGTTGCGACACTTCGGCTTCGACGCGAATCGCATGAAGAACGGGGTCACTGTCTATTCGGCTCAGTGCTTCCATCACTGCGAAAGCACGGCCTGCAGTGACTGCGGCAGATACTTCGCCCTCTAGACATGGAATGATGATCGAGACGAAGTCACCGAGGTTTAGGCTCAGCACTACACCAAGATCTTTGATAGTATTCAATAGATGCTTAAAATATTCGTCCGCCACCTGACGAATCTTGTCGGCCCCAAACGTCTCATTAAGGTGCGTGCTTGCGACCATGTCGCCGACGATCAGAAAGATCGGAGCCTCCGGAGCGCCAAGTTCGAAGGTAGATAGGAAATAACCCTCCGAGGCGATTTGCAGCGGATGAATGTAGCTTCGCAACATCTCAAGCAGTAAAGCTTTGTCCTGGTTCGCCTTGTATCCGATAACGAGCCGGATAACGAGCGACAGCTCTCGAGTAAGCGAATGAATCCGCCGCTGCCAGAACGGCCGGATGTGGCCGTCTTCGAAATCAGTTGCACATAAAAATACTTGTTCGCTTTCATGAGCAGCAAGATACGCTATTAAATAGTCTGTTAGCTCACCTGGGTCCGTGATTCCAGGGGCGCGGCCTAGGCGAAGTTCCGCCGGATCAGCAGTAAGACCTCCCACGCCAATATGTTTAACCGTGCGTATTGGCTCGTCTTCATGGTAACTTCCAAATTTTGCCAGTATCTTTGTTCTGCGGTGGTCACTCGAGGTGATTGAAATGCGAAAAGAGGCGATCATCGCACCCAGCTCAGAACACAGTTCCCCAAGAAGTGAGGCGGCGGGCCGCTCAAAATGTGACACCGAGCCGATAATCCGCGCTTTCAGTTCCGCTAGTCGATTAACGACGACAAGGTCATACTGGTTTTCGCTGCGGATCGCCCAAAACAGTAAGCAGACTGTCCCGGAATAAAAGAAGTAGTGGTTAAAATAAATGAAGCGACTCTTAAAGGCTAACAAGTTGGGAATATCGAATAGATACTCGCCAGCAAACACTAAATAAATAAACGCTGCAAAGCGAGAGGGAGTTGGCGTGGTAATTAAAAACAATTGCTTCGTCCAGACGGCATATGCCGCAGCAAGATTAGGCACTACAGCGAGCAAAAAGAAGGTTCCAGCGTAGACGTTTACGTATAGGGTGTTGCGTTCGGCTGTCGCGAGCATGATGCAAATAGCCCCAAGGCTGACCACCGACGTGGCAAAGACAAAGATGACGCTTTGACGACTTGTCGTCGGGCCGAGCAACGCCAGGCTAGCCGTAACAAGGCACTGACAGGCTATAACCTGCACAAAATCGTTCAAATACATGGAGGCGATTGGCGAGAGAAAGGAGCGTGGAATTGCAGTAAACTGCAGAATGGTCAAAGCGGCTGCCATCGCGCTCAGTGTCCATAAGACCCGTCGCCTAGTAGTCAAGCCGGGCCAGGTTACAAAGGCAACGGCAGCGATGAGACAGGCGATGATCTGCAGTAGATGGATCGAAAAGCTCGGACTGTCCAAAAGAAAGCGTCGGACACTTCCCCAGAATGTTTCGATAGATGGTCTACCGCTCCTGATACCAACCTGTAGAGGGAATATATCTTTGTAGACTAGGCGGAAAGTCACAGTGCCAGCGGTATCCAAAAGAGAACCAATTGGAGTTACTAAAGGAATATAGCGCGAATAAACAGGCGGTCCGTCGGGAGGTAGGCCGTGGGTAATTACCTTCGCGACCTCTTCCGTGGACTTTAGAACTTCGATCCGAGCTGCATCTCCGACCTCACCTATGTATAGATAGCGGTCGTAAATCTCTTCTGACGATGCAATACTCAGCCGGCATATATAGGATCCTGATTCAATCCGATATGGCGACGGACCTACGTCCAATCCAACCGAGCGATCGGACAAGATTCGTCCTGTAGGCGTGTCCCAGTAATGATCACAAGTGATGCTTCCTGCAAGAGCCGGCAGCGATCCTATCGCTAACGATAGAGCGAACAGGAACGTCAGTCCTGGCAGGTGAGTAATTAGGTTCTTGAGAGATTGAACGAACGGGAATTTAATCATATTACCTCTCACGGTGTTGAGAGGAAGCGGCTTAACTCGCCATGCGCTGCGTCGCCGTACTTGACAAGTAGCTGATAACAGGCTCTCGCAAACGAAGCGATTGTTGCACCGAAATCATGCACGGCGACCAGAGTAAAGAATGCCGGCTTACTAAGGTCCGACCCCGTATATTCAGGTGGAACCTCAAGGGCGTCGCCTACTACGAGTTGGAAAGTATCGCGAGCGAAGTGTTCATGTATGCGAAGGCCTGCGCATAAATCTCGTCCGATTTGCCACGACTCATTTGTAAAGACCCACGTCCTGCTGAGGATGTTAACCGCGGTCAGAGGTACGGGGTTTGTATGCCGAATAATTACTGCAACAGGTCTTCCTCGGCGCATCATCATACTCATACTAGCATGATGAAGATCGCTTAGGGTTTCGCTTGGTGCAGCAAGATTGTCAAAGAATTCACGTAGCCTAGGGGCAACTTCGGAACGACAGGTGTCCGCGTTGGCGGGGACAATTTCAATTGTTGGGCTTCTATTTCCGATTAATTCGGAGGCAGGAAAGAGTTGATCCATATAAATGATAGTGAGACTTTCGGGCCGGGCGTAGGCAGCGACCGAAGTCTGTAGCCGAGTAACGAATCGTCCGCGAGTGGCGTAAGATCCCATATAGTGCGTGATGCCATCCAGCAGATTGACCCAATTCAAGCTTTTCACGCACCCTTCGTAGAAGCCGATTACCCCTTCCATGTCTTGGACCATGCAGGCGGAATGTGCGTAAACGCAGCTGTTGCTAATTGGTATCGAGCCTAAGCTCGAGGACAAGGCACGGCCCTTGCGGTAGCCGACTGTACATCCTGGAAAGCGTTCGTCCTGTGCTAGCCACGCGCTCTCGGTGGTACCCCACCAAGAGTTCCTCTGGTCCAGATCTTTCGGAGCATAACCGACCATTTGATAGAGCTCGACGAAGTCTTGGTAGTTGTCGCTTCGCCTACATTCGAGGGGAGATGTGATCGTAGCGCTATACAAGCCTCTTAGCGAGCGCATATCCTCCTGCCCACCGGTAAACATTAGCACGAGGTCCGAGTTGTGAGATCGAGCACAGCGGGCGCGCACAAGGAACCCAAGACTCGGAACTTCGAGTTCGAACTCAGCGGAGCGGTCAAGACCGTGGTCTTGAAGCACTTCGAGAGCCAAACCAGCCACCGAGAAATTTTGCGCTCGGCCTACGGCCTTAACATTTCCGTTCTGCAGCAGATGAACTTCTTGCTCGAAAGGCACGCGATCGAAACGCCTATTAGTGAATGCGTAGATCCTTTTTGGCAATCTCAGATCCAAGAGGCCGAAGTCAACATCGTAATCTTTCACCTCTGTGGCGAAAGCGTAGCGTACCGTCAGGAAAATGTATTCTATTACGAGCAGTCGTCCGACCTGCAAGGCCGCAGTTGAATCCGCTATCTTAACTGTTAGGTGCTCTAGTGACCTGCGATTATCTTCGAAGTCGAAGGGCGCTCGAAGAATTACGCCGTCGGCTACTATAGTTACCACCACTGGAGCGGGACAATCCTTGAGTTCAGTGAAATGGGTTTCGAGCTCTTCACGGTCGGCCTCTGAGGAGAAAGCTAAACGCCTGTATCCCGAACGGAGTAAGACTGCTTCTGAGGCAATGACCGGAAGCACCTCCTCAAAATGATCCGAGTCTGCATGTTGGAATTTCGCAACCTTCTGTCCGCCTGTTGCTCTTAGGCTAGTAAGCGTCCAATCGCCATCGCATACTGTTTCAAACGCAGTCGTGACCTTAAGCGCAGCTTGACGACCAACTGGGAGAGAGGTTCCATCCTCTTCGGCAATAGACAAAACAAGGTATCCAAGTTGAGACCTGTCAATGATTTCAGTAGCCATGGTCTTGCCGTCAAAAACAAGTTCATACGACTTCTTATCTAAACTTAGATCGCGGCCGGATTTCCGCCGGTTTCCTGGCAGGACAGCTATTTTATGCCGACTCACGGAGGTCGCCTCCATCGGCGAGAGACATAACTTTGGCAAGAATGCGTTGCAGTTCAGATTGGCTAAACCCTCGTATAGAAGGATGGCGTAACCATATAGGGCGTGTTAGGACTCCGCTAACCATCGTCTCCTCATCGTCTCCACGATTGAGTCGATAGGCTAGATCGTTTACTAGAGTTACCAACATTCCGGCCGTGGTAGTAGGATGGCGATTATTTATCCAGGAACCGCTGGTCATCAGCGTATTCGCAGCGCTACCTATCCCTTCTGGCACAATCAGCTGGTAGTCTTGAGGTTCGATCCATGGAAAGTAGAGACGTTCGGCCTGTTCAAGGTAAGCGGTCTCACGCAAGGAGATGTCGAAAGCTCCAACCATATGACTAAGAAGCTTAGCGCTCACAGGCTTGATTCTGCGCCAAACCTCATTGCTTCCAATAGTCAAAGCGTACTGCAATTGGGACATGATCGGAAGCAGTCCAGATATATTGCTACGGTCGCGCGCGAAGTTAAGAATCAATGCAGCAAGATGACTTGAAAATTGCAGCGTACCGACTTCTGCCAGATCATACAGATTTCCTACGGATAGAGCCTCACGCATGGTTGTCAAAGCTAGGTCATTTACGAGGATTAAGCATTTCGCGGCCGGGGTGATGCCATAGATCTCTGTTTGAACATATACTACGTCTTTGTTCGTGCCGCTATCCGGGAAGATCGCAAGGTCGATACTGTACTTAGCTACGGCTTGGACGAGATCAAGGACATCGCTTACTACGTAGATTCTGGCGCGCCGAAGTAGAACGTCGTGGTCGAGAGCAGCCTCGTGGAGGACCGCTCGCTGAACGTCTGGATCCAAGATCGCGATGCGCAAATCTTTGAGTTCGCTACCTTGGATCTGAATCTGGTCCATTGGAAGTCCTTTTAGTAGATATCTCTTGGTCGGATTTACACTCCTAGTCTTGAGCTTCGATGACTAGGTAAGACCCAAAAAATGCCCAGAATGCGCAGGTATACAGCCGTGCTGGAAGTGTTTGCGTTAATTTAATCGCTTATCTCTGATGGCGCTATTTTTTCAACTGGGCATTCCGTCACAGATTGTGACCCTTGGAAAAAAGTGGACTGACTCAGGCATTAGGCGACGCCGACAGCTGTCACGACGGCAGCACAGAGAAATGCGCTGTTCAAAGCCAGCAACCTCGCTGCCGGCACCACTACAAAATTTGCGACTGAGACACTTTGCTTAAGTTTGCACTCTCAGCACATTTTCAGCTGCAATGCTCCTCTAAATTGGCATACCACTTGCGATATGTCAGTTGGAGGTACCGCACGCGCTCAGTAACTACCTATAGGTTGGCTGCAGCATCCAGCCTAAAATCGAGCCACTTGGACCATGAGCCAACCAGCCGCGTCCATGAACCTTCACGTAGATTGATCTAATCGCCAAAAAGTTCAGTCTAATTAGCGCGGCCCTACAGGCGCTCGAGTTGGCATACTCTTTGCTTTGTATTTGATGATTCTACAAACGTTGATCATCAAAAGAGTAGCCATGAGCGGATCGCAAAACAACATACTACATCTCGGCGTCTTAGCGATCTTCCTCGCGACGTCCCATGGTTGTCACGCATCCGAGAAAGCTACGACGGGCATACTTCGCAAGGTGGGCCTTCATCATCAAGAGGCGAAGAGTACAGACTCGGACAGCTCCAATCAGATCGCGTTTGGTTCGGAGCAGTCATGGAATGACTGGCGTTTGCGCGAGCTAAAGCGGCTCGCGCTGGCTTCGTATCAGAGCAATGCCAGCTACATGTACGAAACATTACGGAAATACTCACCTCAGCTAGAAAGCTTGGGCATCCGTGCACGCTGTTTTGACAATCTGAAGCGCTTTACCAAGCGGTATTGGCTATCAAAGCAGCCCGACCACAAGCTCGGTTTGGATCTAGACGATGCCGGCTACATCGCAACACTAAAGAAGAAGGGCTATCTAACTTTGCCCGATCCTCTTGGATCTCAGGAGTTTCTGGATTTGATCGATAAGACCGATTCCGACAACATCGAAAGCATCGAAACCAGACTGCGCTCCGTGAATCCAAGCTGGCGGGTCTTTTACTTCAAATCACGTAACCTGCCAACCGTCGACGATAGTCAAGCTCGTGGCCGTCTATTTGTTTACGTACCGTCCGAGCTCGCAGATAAATTCATTCAATTTGGCGTCCGAGACCGCGTGGATGCCGTCCTATCCGAGAGCATCTCCGAGATCGTCGTCGAGAAGTCGGATTCAAACCATACCCAATCTCCAACGGCAAATACGGTCTACTATGCCGACTTGTGGCGTGTCCGCAACCAGCAACACACGCTCATTTCAACCCGCCTAGAAAGCGTCAAGACCAGCGAAGCCTGTTACTCCTGTCATCAATCCCCGTTGTTGACGGTCAAGCCCGAGATTGGATCCGTCAGGTCGGATATCAGCAGAAATCACCTCGAAGATATCAACAATCTGATTAAGTCTTATAGTAGCGCTAATGTTTACAGCCTAGACCAAGCGGACTTTGGCCCGTCCGTGGGCACATTGCGAATGTCGGGTACAACGGCCAAAGCGGTGGATCTTTGTGTCAATTCTCGCATCGCAGATGCGAGCAGTGCGCTTCGCGTCAGGCAAGCGATGCAGTGCGATACATGCCACAACGGCAACGCCCAATCTTATCTACATTTTCAAGCCACATATGCTGGCGCGATTCCTCCAAACGAGAGCCTCGTAAAGCGTGCAGTTCTAGAGGACCGGACAATGCCACCAAACGTGGAGCTATCGACAGGCGAACGAACCGCCGTCTATGAATGTCTGCTCAGCCAGATTTCATCCCCCCAAGACCTGAGCGGCGATTTAGAGCAGTGGCTCCTCCAGAGTGACTGCACCGCATCCACCTCGAACTAAACAAATAAAAAAGCCGAAAATGACCTTTGGCAGCAACCAGTAGCATTGGAGATAAATCATGGTAATTAGTTCAAAATGTTCGAAGGTATCCTCGTTGATTCTCACATTGGCCGTTCATGCTTGTCATTCGGCAAACGGGGCATCCCCGGCCAAAGGCATCCTAGGCCCCACCAGCCAATTGCAGGCGACTTCGGATAAACATCTGCAGGACACGGTCGGTTACTTGACCACTGCCGATGGCAGCAAATGCACCGCCTTCATCACTGGTGCCAGCGAGATTACCACCGCGGCACACTGCCGTGGCAAGAGCTCCGACGGTGGGCAAATCAACGCCAAATTCCAAACCGTGGACGGATCATCATATACCGTCACGAGCGTTAAGACGATCGACACCAAGAAGGACTACCTCGTCCTCGTGGTAGACGCCTCATTTACTGATACCTTAGCTCTTGGTTCGATCGGCAACGGCACCATCAGCATCGTCGGATATGATTTCGACAAAAAGGCCCTCTACAGTCAGGACGGATGCCAAGCGGAGCAGCACATCGATGGTGCTGGCGTATTCACCCACTCCTGCGATAGCATTCCCGGATTCTCGGGCGGGGCAATCCTGCAACAAGGCAAAGTCGTCGGGATTCACCTAGGATATCAAGCCTCGTTGGACCGCAATGCCGCTTTTGAAACCGCAAAGTTAACCGACGACAGCGTCGATGTGAGCACCATCGGCATCAAAGATGAATGCCTCTTCGACTGCCACATTCGCAACGTAATCCCCACCCCAAGTGCCGGCGCGGTTGTCGGAGCGGTCCTTGGCGGCGTTGTTGGTGCGGCCGTAGGCGCCCTGATTGGCGATCACAACCTAGCCCAACAAAAAATTAAGGAACTTAGGGACCAAAATAACCAACAGGCGGCCGACCTGCTCCAGGCGAAAATAGAACTAGACGATGCGGCGGCAAAATCCAAAGTCGATCATACGGCGCTAGCCAACGCGAACAGCTGCGTCAGCGGCGTCGCGGCTGCCCGAGGCTACTTTCTCGGTCAAATCGATGGCGCTTACAACACCTTCAACACCTGCTTGCAAAATGCCGCTGCTCCACAGCAAGGCCAGCTATGTCTTGATACCTACGAAAAGTTCATGAATGATCAGCTCAACGTTGCGAAGATCATCGCCAATTGTCCCTCGTAAGTTAACATTATCCTCTGAAAGGAGCTTCCATGAAGAGCGGCAAGCGTTTTCTTTTCTGTTTACTTATCTTAAGTCCGAATTTTGCTTGCAGAAATTCGGGAGCCAATTCGGCATCCTTGTCAAGTCCGGTTGAAGCAGCAAACCAATCAGTCCGCCTCGGCCAGGGCTACAACTCCTTGGGTGGCACCTCCGCATCAGGTGACAAATCTTATTGTGTCGAACGGCCCGCTCTTACCTCAATCGGCAACTCAACCGGAGAGGAACTGTCGATCTACGTAGACACTATTTCCTCGCAGCAAGAGATCAACCTGGCCGTCACGTCGTCACAAGCCTTCGGCGCTTCCGGTAAAGCCACGAACGTGTTCTCTTCAAGCATCGACTACAAGGACGTGCGCAAGGTCAACTCAATGTACAAATCGTCCTATTCCTACGTATTTGTCCACGTGAAAAAGACATTTGCTCCGGAGAGCATGACGGATTTTCGAGTGACCACAGAGTCGCTCAACTACTTCAAGG
>Ga0315273_10002511_pt1 | contig 21705 bp, 11 predicted proteins | sample YL17G02_0_MG_FD_205753 | JGI IMG/M metagenome (GOLD analysis project Ga0315273, IMG submission 205753) | Sediment microbial communities from Yellowstone Lake, YNP, Wyoming, USA - YL17G02_0 | ecosystem: Environmental > Aquatic > Freshwater > Lake > Sediment | place: USA: Wyoming | collected... | reverse complement strand
TAAAGGGAGGGGCCTTGACCGCCTCGAGACCTCCGACGCCCTGACGGTCGGGACCGCGCAGGGAATCGCATTCCTGCCCGGTTTCTCCCGCTCTGGGCTGACCATAGGCACTGGACTGTTCCGGGGCATGGACGCAGAGACGGCCGGGCGCTATTCCTTCCTGATATCCTTGCCGGCTGTCCTGGGCGCGACGATTTTGGAACTTCCCGACGCGGTCGCCCTTCCGGGACAGGAGCTCCTCATGGGACTGGCGGGGATGGCGGTGGCGATGGTGGTGGGCTATGCATCACTGGGCGCGCTCATGCGCATCCTCAAAAAAGGCAACATAGCATGGTTTTCGCCATATTGCTTCGTGATGTGCGGGGTGACTGTGGCGATATTGTTCAATATCATATAATATTCATTATATTTGAAACAGAATGGCAGACATCATGAACCGGTTTGGGGCCGGCGGGCCGCCCAAGAAAGGAAATCGGTTTCTCACCAGTTCGGGTTACCTGATGCCTTGAGGGTCGGGCGCTCCAGGCTCTTTTTCACCTTGCGTTCGTCATCAGCGTGCTTGAGCCTCTTGCGCTGGTCGAGGAATTCGTTGATGCGGCCGCAAACGGCGCGCTCCGCATCCGTAGGACCGTTGGCCAGCACCCATCTTTCGCAGTCCATGACCAGGTGGTCCACGAAATCGGACGGTAGCGCGAAGCGCCCCCTTTCATTCGATATTATAATGCGCGCGTTCTGGATGATCTCGCGGACTGCGTTCTGGGCGTAGACATCCACCAGATGGACGGCCCCGCCGCCTGAGATGTTGTGGAAGGAGCCTTGCCTCTCCTGGTCGGCCAATCCTGCGACCCCCGGCTCAGGCGAACATGACGCCCGCCTCGTTGAATTTCATCTTGGAACCGTGGAGCATCTTGTCCAGGGCCTGCTCGAAATCCCGGGCAGTCACCCTGTCGCGGTTGTCACGGATGGCGAACATGCCCGCCTCGGTGCAGATGGCCTTGATATCGGCTCCGGTCGCCCCCTCGCACCTCTCGGCCAGGCTGTGGTACTGGACACCGGCCTCCACGCTCATCTTCCTGGTGTGTATCTTGAATATCTCCAGGCGGGATTCGATGTTGGGGACGGGGATCTCTATTATGCGGTCGAACCTTCCGGGCCGGAGAAGGGCCTCGTCGATGATGTCGACGCGGTTGGTGGCCGCCACTATCTTGACATCGCCTATGGGGTCGAAACCGTCCATCTCGGCAAGAAGCTGCATGAGGGTCCGCTGGACCTCGCGGTCGCCGGATGTGGCCACCTCGAGCCTCCTGGCCCCGATGGCGTCCAGCTCGTCGATGAAAAGGATGCTGGGGGCCTTCTCCCTGGCCAACTCGAAAAGCTCCCTCACGAGGCGCGCGCCCTCACCGATGTACTTCTGCACCAGTTCGGAACCCACAAGGCGGATGAATGTGGCCTTTGTCTGCTGGGCCACGGCCTTGGCCAGGAGGGTCTTGCCCGTCCCGGGCGCCCCGATGAGGAGCACGCCCTTGGGGGGCTCGATGCCGATCTTCTTGTAGAGCTCCGGGCGCGTGAGGGGGTATTCCACGCACTCTTTTATCTCCCTTATCTGGTCCACCAGCCCTCCGACATCGTCGTAGGCGACCCCGGGCTTCTCGATGACCTCGCCGCTGGTCACGAGCGGGTCTTTGGATGCCGGCAGTATCCCCATGATGGACAGGGTCTGCTTGTTCATCGAGACCCTTGTTCCGGCCAGAAGCTTCTTTCGGTCGATGTAGTCTGCCGAATAGACAATGAAATCGGGGCCGGTGCTGGAGCGGATGACCACCCGGCCGTCGTCCAGGGTGTCCCGGACATACCCTACTATGAGCGGCGGCGTCTTGAGCCTCTCGAGCTCGACCCTGAGGCGCTTGATCTCCTTTTGAAGCCTGAGAAGCTCGTTTTCGACGTATCGCCTCTCGCTCTCCGCCCGCCGGACGTCCTCCATCAGCTGGGCGTTCTTGCTCTCGAGGGCCGATATCCTGTCGGCCAGGTAATGCGAAAGGTCGCCCCCGCTCTCTGCTGTCTCCTCGCGCTCTCCCATATGGGTTCACCGATACCGGTCGGAATCACAATTAGGGTCTTGATATAAATGTTTTGCTGCACGGCGCCCGACAATGCAATCGATATTGTAAGGGGGCATGGGGGTATGGGGTGCATGGGGTCGACGACGGACATCCCATATTCAGTCATCGTACCCTTGCACCCTCGTACCCTTGCACCCTTTTCCATTCACAATAAAGGCTTTATGATTGCACCGGGATTCGGTTGTGGGAAAACACGTGCTTTGCGAGGTATGCGGCAAGCAGACCCTGATGCTGCGGGTGGTCTCGATAGAGGGCTCCGAGCTCAACGCCTGTCAGGACTGCGCCAAATTCGGGGTGGAAAGGTCCCCCAGGCCGAAGAGGACGACGGCCGAGCCCGTGCATGTATCGGAGGCGCTCGAAAAAAGGGAGAAGCGGGCCCATTCCATAGACGTTTTCCAGCAGGCCGCGGAGGAGCTGGCGCCTGATTTCTCCCAAAGGATAAGGAAGGCGCGGGAAAGGCTCAACTGGACGCCCGAGGACCTCGGGAAGAAGATAAACGAGAAAAAAAGCGTGATACTAAAGCTTGAGGCGGGACAGATGAGCCCCGATGACGCCCTCATCCGGAAGGTGGAGCGGGCATTGGGCATCAAGCTGAAGGAGAGGCCCACCCAGTCCATGGCGCCGAGGGCGGCAGGTCACCGCGGCCTGACGCTGGGGGACTTCATCAAGCTCGACAAGAAATAGATGAGCGGGAACGGCCGTGGGGAAATGTGGTCCTTTCTGTCACGACGGGACAGGGCCGGGCGGCGCGGCACGCCGGCCGCCCGCTCCGTTGCCCACCCAACCGCTCTTGGGGTTGCGCGGCCGCTGCCCCGGGAGATATCGTCCTTCCTTGCGGCCTACAACAGGTTCCTCCGGACAAGGTCGGAGTACGTGGTCGTGGCAATCCTGCTGATCACCGCGGCATTCATCCCGGTTCTCCAGCAGGCGAAATTCTCCACAGACCTGGAGAAGTTCCTCCCTGACGACCCGGTCATAAACGAGGCGCGCCATGTGGAAGGCTATTTCGGGGAGGATCCCGAGCCTCAGTACTTCATTTTCACCGGTCCAAACGTGCTTGCTCCCCGGGCGCTGAGGGAGGAGCTCAACGTCACACTGCAGGCCGTCTATGTTGACGGGGTGGTGAAGAGCTATTCCCTTGCAGGGGTGCTCGACGAGCTGGCAAGGTGGCAGTACATCGGCGGCAACTGGACAAGGGACGCAAGCAGGGGGATCCTCAACATCTCCGACAAGGAGGTCGAGGGCCTCAGATCCCTGGCATTCAGCGTGCTTGACCCCGGGTTCAACATTTCCGCGGCGGGCATACCCCTCCCGGCAGGGCTGGACCTGGAGGACCTCAGGCTTCTTCTGGCCTCCCTGATGCCCGGGGATTTCAGGCACGGCGATTCCGGCGCCCGCTCCACCGTCGCGGTGGTGGCCCTGAACGGCTCCTGGCCTGATGAAAGGCGCAAGGACGCCGCTGTGCTCATTGAGGCAAGGGTGCGTGCCCTGCACCTCACCGATGTTGAGGCACGCATGACATCGACATCCCTTCTGACCAGGGAAGTGGACGAGGCCACATTGCGCGACAACATGCCGATAGCCGTGGGGATATTCATTGTCGTCGTGGTGATCATAGGGCTTTCGTTCAGGAGGGCGTCCTACATCGCCCTGCCTATGGCATCGCTCATGATGGCCGGCATCTGGACATTTGGCGCCGCGCGTCTTTTGGGCATCCAGCTCATGGCCATAGACATAGCCGTGGTCCCGCTGATAATAGGTCTTGGGATAGACTACTTCATCCACATCTCCACAAGGTACCAGGAGGAGCTTGAGGCAGACCCCCGACCCGACCGCGCGATGGGCGCTGCCCTAACGGGGCTGTTTACGCCCATGGCCCTTGCGGTGATGACGACCATGGCCGCATTCCTGACAAACGTTTTCACCGGCATCCAGCCGGTCCGCGAGTTCGGTCTGCTATGTGCCCTCGGGGTGGGCTCGTGCGCCCTCCTGGCGGCCACTTTCTACCCGGCGACGCGACTGCTGCTGGACCGCAGGTCCCGCAACCCCAGGGTCAGGACATTGCGGGACGCAAGGCTCTTCACCCGGGGCATGACCTTCGGCGCCCAGGCGGTCAGCAGGTATCCCGGGATCGTCGTGATAACCGTCGTGGTCATCACCGCAGGAGCGTTCATCGGGGCGCTGAACCTCCGAACTGAGTTCGGGGTGGAGGACTTCGTCCAGCCCGGATGGCCGGCAATGAGGACCATGGACGATATGCGGGACGATTTCCCGGCGGCGAGCATGTACCAGTCGTGGGTCCTGGTCGAGGGGGATGTCGCCACTCCGTCAAAGCTGCAGGACATATTCGATGTACAAAAGGACGCCGAGAACGACCGCTACACGGTCCGAAGCCAGGTCGGAGGACGCGATGTGCCAAAGGTCGACAGCGTGGCCTCCCTCATACGCCGGGCACTGGAACAGGACCCGTCCATCGGCCCCCGCTTCTGCATCACAGCCTCCGGCCCCCAGCCCGGCTGCACCGCTGTCGGGGTGGTCTCGCTCTACAACCACCTTTCGACCAATGCGACATATGGCGGCGCCTTCTCCCATCTCGTCCACATGGACGCCCGGACCGGCCGCTACGATGCCGCACTCGTAAGGGTCCACAACTTCGTGCGGGACACCGCCGAGGGCAGGAGCATGTACTCGGAGCTCGAGGCGGACGCCCGGGGACGCGGGACCGTGACAGGCGGGGTGGTTCTGACCATCAGGACGCTGGACGCCTTCCGGGAGAGCCAGATATCATCGACAGTGGTCTCCGTGGTGTTCGCGGCCGTGTTCCTCATGGTCGTGTACCGGCGCTGGGCCCTGGGCCTGCTTTCCGTCCTTCCGGTGGCGATATCCGCGATGTGGGTCATGGGCACGATGTTCCTCTTGTCGATATCGCTCAACGCCCTCACCCTCACGGTCACCGCGCTGACCATAGGGCTGGGCATCGATTACACCATCTACATCACCCAGCGTTTCCGGGAGGAGCTTCGGGGCAAAAGGCCGGCGGAGGCGATGCGGCGCTCCATCGAGAGCACGGGCGTCCCGATATTTTTGTGCGCGCTGACGACATGGGCCGGTTTCGGGGTGCTGACGCTGTCGCCGATGCCGCTCACCCAGCAGTTCGGCATCATCACCGCCGCGACCATCGCATTCTCGTTCGTTCTGGGCCTGTTCGTCTTCCCGCTGTTCCTGCTGGGTCTTGCGAAGATGAAACGGCCGATGTTGTGACGAATGTTCAGGGTTAGGGTCTAGGGTTTTGGGGGCGGTTTTGGTACTCGACCATTTATTCATCGGTCATCTGGACCTCCACTACCGTCTCCAAAACCCTAGACCCTTTACCCCATAATCTATCATGAATCATAACAATAATTAAAAATACTCCGTTCCCTTTCTTAAAGCGGGCAGAGGGAGAAGTTCTGAGAAAAGCATTGGCGGTCCTGGTGACGGCCCTGTGCCTCCTAGCGGGGCTTTTGGCCAGCCCGGCCTCCGGCTCCATCGACCAGGTCGTCGTGACCGCGGTGGCGCCCGCCTGGATACGGCCGTCATCACGGCCGGTGGCGATGCTTGGCATCGACATGTTCTCGCTGGACGCTTCCGGAAGTCTACAAAACATTTCTGTCAATTTCACAGATATCGGCTCGGACGGTAGGTTCAACTCCTCAGACATTGCGCCGCTTTCCACCAACGCATCCAGCGGGGTGGCAGTCTACATCGACAACAAGACTGCTGGCAGCTTCGGCTCGTTCGACCAAAACGACACGCTGGCCCCTCTTGCATCGCAGCCGCAATGGGACCTGGCGGGGCCGGACATGCGGACCACCCTGGTGACGAACGGGCTAGCAGTCCCGGCCGACAATCTCGGTAACAACTCCGGTCCCGACTTCTTCCTGGTCGTCCGGACCAGCCCCCTGGCGTCGGACGGCGACGACTTTGCCGCATCCGTCGGCTCCGGCGACATCGAGGCGGACAGCGGCCCTCTGGGCTTCGAGCCTGCAAGAACGGGAAATGTCACGGTCGACGCGCTCGGCCCCGTCGCCGAGGCGGGGGCCGACACCGCCGTCGACGCGGGGACCCCGGCGTTATTCGACGGCGGCGGCTCCTCCGACAACGCCGGGATAGCCAACTGGAGCTGGTTTTTCGGCGATTTCGCGCCGGACAGCCGGGCCTTCGGCCAGACGGTCTCCCACGCCTTTGGCTCTGCCGGCATGTACCTGGTGGTCCTTACTGTTACGGACCTGGCAGGCAACACGGACAAGGACTCGCTTGCGGTCACGGTGCGGAATGTCAACCGGTCCCCTGCGATAATCTCCTCTCCGCCCTCGACCGCGGTCCAGGGCGAGACATATTTCTACCTGTTCCAGGCCAGCGATCCGGACGGGGACCCGCTGGGCTTCTCGCTCGTTGAAGGGCCTCCGGAAATGACCGTGGACCCGGCGCTGGGACTTGTGGCGTGGACCCCCGGCCAAAAGGACGTGGGCGCCTGGAAGGTCGTGCTTTCGGTGACGGACGGCAGGAGCCCTCCACTTCGGCAGTCCTACTACATCTCGGTCCAGAACGTGAACGACCCTCCACGGTTCACCAGCACGCCTGTGCTCATCGCCGTCCAGGGGCAGCAGTACTCGTACAAGGCATCAGCGCAAGATCCCGACGACCAGTATAGCCTCGTGTTCTCCGTTGTGGCCGGCCCCCAGGGCATGACGATAACACCTTACGGCGGCCAGGTCCTCTGGACGCCCGCGCCGGACCAGGTGGGCCTCAACAGGGTAGTGCTCGGCGTCACGGATGCCTCGCTGTCGGGCCCGCTATGGGGCTACCAGGTCTTCGAGATAAACGTGAGCAACGCCAACGACCCACCAGTCATACAGTCCGTCCCCGTGACCACTGCCATCCAGGGCGTGGCCTACGGCTACCAGGTCGAGGCAACCGATCCCGACGACGATACGCTGCGATACCTGCTCGTGGCCTACCCCACCAACATGAGTATCGTGCCTGAATCCGGGCTGATAACATGGGTGCCGGCGCCCGACCAGACAGGACCGCAGCAGGTCCTTGTCCAGGTGATGGACGGGCATGGGGGGGTCTGCAACCAAAGCTTCCTGGTCATCGTCGCCGATGTGAACGACCCGCCGCAAGTTGTTGACGCGCTGCGCCCTCCCGCTCGCCAGGGGGCCCTCTGGACCCACCGCGTCGCGGCCTGGGACCCTGACGGGGACAGCCTCCGGTACAGCCTGATATTTGGACCCGCAGGCATGACCATCAACGCAAGTTTTGGGGAACTTGAATGGACACCCGGGCAACGCGATGTGGGCGTCCAGATGGTTGCCGTGCTCGTCTCCGACGGGCGCGGGGGCCTGGCGGCGCAGAATTTCTCGCTGACGGTCCATGATGTCAACGACCCGCCTGTGGCGGTCGGTACGATCTCGCCCCAGGCGTACCAGGGGCGCCCTTATGTCTCCACCGTCCAGGGCTGTGACCCCGACGGTGATGTTCTTGTTTACAGCCTCGTGACGCAGTTGCCCGACATGGAGCTGGACCGGCACACCGGCCTTCTGGTCTGGTACCCATCGCGCCCCCAGTCCGGGGAGTACCACATCGCCGTGAGGATCACCGACAGCAACGGTTCCTTCATCGAGGTCGTATACAACGTGACGGTCATCCCCTCCAACGGACCGCCGCAGCTGCAGCCACCGGGCCTTTTGAGGGCCCGGGCCGGAGAGCGGTTCAGGTTCGCCGTTCTTTCGTCCGACCCGGACGGCGACCGCCTCGTCTTCACATCGACCTGCCGGGTTTTCAAGATAAATGCCAGCTCGGGCGTGATATCGTTCGTCCCCGGCGACGGCGCTGTCGGCATGTACGAGTTCACGGTGACGGTCGAGGACCCCGGGGGGCTCAACGCCACGGTCAAGGGCGTGCTCGCCGTGGACCCACGCCCCACGGGCGCCCCCCTGGCCCGGGTAGCAGAGTTCGCAATGGCGGGGGCTGCGGGCTTCGATCCCTGGCTCGTGCTGGTCATCTCGATGGCGCTGGCGGGCGCCCTCATCACCGAATCGGCCAGGCTGTGGCGGCTGGAGAAGCGGGAGAGCGCCGCCATCAGGAAGGCCCTTGAGACCGACAGGCGGGCCGCCCCTGCGGGCACGAAGAAGGGGGGAGGGCCCAGGCTCCCGTACCAGTGCGGTCTCTGCGACCGACAGATAAGTATTAAGGCCGGTTCCGACCATCATGCGTGCCCCTGCGGCGCGCATTACCACTCGAAGTGCTTCAGGAGGGCGGGCAGGTGCCCCAGGTGCGGGAGGGGAAAGGGACGACGGTCGTGAGGAAGGTCGGGGTACGACCGTCCCGAAAGGCCAGGGCGGTTCTGAGGGCCGGACAGCTGGACGAGGACCGCTTCGACCGGTCCAAGAGGATAGGCTGGCTGGACATGGACCGCATAGAGAAAGAGAATGTCCTGGTGGTCGGCGCCGGAGCGCTGGGCAACGAGGTGGTAAAGGACCTCGTGCTGTCGGGTTTCCGTCGCATATCCCTCGTTGACATGGACAGGGTGGTCATGTCCAACCTCAACCGCTGCCTCTTCTTCACGGAGGCGGACTCACGCCACCGGCGGGCCAAGGCCACGGTCGTTGCCCGGAGGGCCGCGCCGCTGGGAAACCGGGTAAAAATCGATGCGCGGGTCGAACGAATAGAGGAGCTCCCGGAGGGATTCATCCGAGAACACGGCATAGTCCTGGGATGCCTGGACAACCTGGCGGCAAGGCTGCACCTCAATGCCCATACCTATCCTTTCAACATCCCCTATGTCGACGGGGGGACGCTGGGTGCCACCGGCAAGGTGCAGGTCGTTTTGCCCCCAGAGACGCCGTGCCTCGAATGCGGGATGAACCGCACCCACATGAGGATAATACAAAAAAGGTTCAGCTGCACCGGGAATGACTTCACCTTCTTCGACCCCAAGCTAGCCGCGGAGATAACCACGACAAGCGTCATTGCGGCCGTCCAGGTGCGGGAGGCCCTCAAGATAACAAGCGGGCATCCCGAGCTGGCATTGCGAAACATGTTCTACTATGACGCCCGCAGGAACGTGAGCGACGTGCTCGAGGTGGACCGCAACCCCGACTGCCCCATCCACGCCCGGCCATCGGAGGAGAGGCCTTGAAGGGCAAGTTCGACGCCATAAAATATGCCCGTTCGCTGGAAAAGCAGCTGAGCGCAGAGCCTGCAAAGAAGAAGAAACTGCAAGAGGAGCTTGCCGCATTGCGCAAGCGCGTCCTTCTGGCCGGAAAGAACGGGTTCGACACCGAGGCCTTGGGGGGAGCCATCAACGATATCCAGGCGGCCCTGGACAAAAATGACCACGCAAAGGCCGGCGAGCTTATGGCCGCGGCCGAGGAGAGGCTGCGGGAGGGTCTGGGGCGTCTCGAGGAGGCGACGCTCGAGGACCTGGAGGAGTCGACCCGGACGATAATTGGCGAGGTGGAGCTTTTGGGGGTCGACGTCTCCGGGCCCCAGGAGCTTTTTGCCCAGGCGGAGGAGAAGGTGGGCCAGGACGATGACGCCGCCCGCCGGCTTCTTGTGGCCGCCCGCCAGCAGGCCCAGAAGGCGCGGGAGAGCATAATCTCGGATGCGGTCTCTTTCCCCCAGGGGCTGGTGGTGGAGTCCGAAAAATGGGGAATGGATGTTTTGGCCTACAAGGCCGTGCTCGACAACGTCGGGGGCCTCATCGCTTCCGGGGACTGGGGCCGGGTCATTGAACTTACGGATTCCCTCAGGGAGGACATAGACAAGGGCCGCCGCGTCTTTTTCAAGGGCCATCTGGAGATGGCCCGGGCAGACATCGAAGGGAGGAGGGCCGGAGGGGCCGACACAGGCCGCCAGGAGGCCCTTCTGTCCAAGGCCCGGTCCTCCATGGACCGCAGGGACTACGAGACGGCGGCCGAGCTTCTTGCCGAGATCGGCCAGGCATCCGCCCCTGCCAAGGCAGCGCCCCCGAAAACGGAAAGGCAGGCACAGGAGCCATCGGAGGCCGCGGGAATTCTCCACCAGGCCAGGGCGGCCATATCGGCCGGGGCCAAGATGGGGATGGACATTAGCGATTTCAACGAAAGGTACGAGAATGCCTCCGAGATGGCCAAGGGCCGGAAGGGCCCCGATGCCGTCCGGGCCGCGCGGGAGCTCCTCGACGAGGTCCTCGGGCGTCAGAGGGACCTTACCGCCTCGGTCATCGCCTCGCTGGAAGGGGACCTCCGGTCGCTTCGAAAGGCGGGCGCCAACGTGGATTCCCCCGAATCCGCCCTCCGGGATGCACGCAAGGCCCTCGAACAGGGCATAATCGAGCAGGCATTCTCGCTGGCCAGGCGCGCCCTCGACGAGTCCGAGGCGCTGAGGGAGCATGCGGTGGAGCCCGTCCCCGAACGGCCGGGGGCGGAGGCCCCGGGCATCGGGCGCGCCCTCGAGCTCATCGGAATGGCAGAGGCGGACGGGGCTTGCCTCGAGGGCGTCGAGGGGCTGGTCATCGCGGCCATGGAGCGGTCTGAGAATGGTACGGCCCAGGAGGCCGAGGAGGCTGCAGACACCCTCGAGCGGTCCATCCAGCTCCAGACCCGCGCCTTCGCCCAGGCGGAGGACGCCCTCCAGAGGGCCCAGGAGACCGTGGCCGAGGCCCTGATACAGGAGCTGGGCGTCCAGGGAGAGAGGCAGAAATTGTCCGAGGCCCTCTCGGCCTGCGCGCGTGGAGAGTACGAATCTGCCAGATACCAGGCCGAGGACCTGGCCCCCGTTCTGCGCCAGAGGTGCCGGGAGACGCTCGAGAGGGCGGTGCTCATCGCCACAAGCATGGTGGAGGAGTTCGGCCAGTCGGGAGCGGAGATCCCCAGGGCGAGGGAGTACCTGCGCCGGGCCAGGGAGCTTTCGGAATGCGGAAGGTTCGGGCTGGGACATTCATACGCCGTCGCCGCCTCGGAGGAGGCCAAGCTAGTGGGCGACCGCTTCCGGGCCGCACAGGACTCGCGCAACATGATGGAATCCATGCTGGAGGCCTCGCGCGAGCTGGGAGTCCCCGCTGGTGAACTGGAGACTGCGCTGGCCGAGACCGACAGGCTCATCGAGGAAAGGAACTACGAGAAGGCCACCGGCCGGGGCGTGGAGGCCATCGACAAGCTCGGTGCACTCTTCGGCGAGCGCGCAAGGGAGCTGACGGTGCGCATGGGTGAACTCGTCTCCGCCTCGCAGCAGGCCGGCCTGGACACCGCCGCCGAGGCGGCGGTTCTCAGGGAGGCCGGGGAGCATATCAAGAGGGAGGAGTACCCCGACGCCATCACGATGATGATGGCGCCCATGGAGAAGTTGGGCAAGCGCCGGGCCATGCACGACGATGCAGAATCAGCACTGCAGGCCGCAGGGCGCCGGCTGGACGAGGCCGAGGCCCACAACCTCTCGACGGGCGAGCTTCGGGGGCGGCTGGCCGAGGGCGCCAGGGTGCATAACGCCGGCGATTTTGCCGGCGCCCTCACGATAGGGAAAGAGGTGGTGCGGGAGGCCGAGGAGCTGGTCGGCGCCAAGCTCCTCCAGGTCGCCGGAGAGGTTGGCGAGGCCCTCGGCGACTTCGAGAAGGGCGGCATAGCGGTGGCCGACCTTCGGGAAAGGCTTGCGGCCCTGCGGAACACGGATCCGGGGAGGTCGTTCTCCGCTGCGTTCAAGGAGTCCGCGGCCATCCTCAACGAGGCGGAGAGGAGACGGACACGGTTCTCGGAGTCGGCCGAGGGCATCACGAGGATCCAGGCCCACATAGAGGACATCAAGGGCATCGGGGCCGATGTCAGCCAGGCGGAGGACCTTTTGGGGCTTGCGAGGTTCGCGGCCGAGAGGGGGTCCTACGATGATGTCGTCGACTACACGAAGCGCGCGGAGGGCGAGCTTCTCAATGCCGCCCGCGGCAGCCTGGAGGACTTCAGGTCCAGGCTCTCCGACCGCATCGGCGAGATGCAACGGGACGGCGTGGAGCTGGGGTCGGCCTCCAGGGCACTCGAGGAGACCGCATCTGCCGGAGGCGACGGCCAGTTCCGGGCATTATTCGATGCGCTCAAACGGGTCGAAACGGACATCGAGGTCCGCTGGGACCAGTTCCGCAACACCCAGAAGGTACTTGCCGCGGCGGAGGCCCGGCTCACCGAGGCGGGCGGGCTGGGGGTAAACACCACCGAGGCCGCCAAGCTGCTTCTGGGCGCCCGCAGGTCGGCCACGGCCGGCGATTATCCCAAGGCCGTGGAACAGGCGGAGCAGTCCCGCGACATGGTGGCCCGGAGCATCGAGAGCCACCAGCAGACCATGGGGGCTTTGGAGCTGGCCAGGGCCCACGCCAGGGAGGCCGAGGCCATGGGAGCGGACGTCGCCCACGCGCTGGAGCTTTTGGAGCAGGCGGCCTCGGGTCTGGCGGCCAGGAACTACGACGATGCGATGATGAGGGTGGTGGAGTGCGAGCAGGAGCTGGTCCGCTCCCAGGAGACGCTTGTGCGGGACACCGCGGGATTGGCCTCGGCGGCCCTTGACGAGGCGGCCAAGATCGGCGCCGAGACTGACCGCGCCAAGGAGCTTTTGGCCTCGGCCGATATGGCCGAGCAGGCCAGGGATTTCGACGGCGCGTTCAAGCTGGCCAGGGAGAGCTACGATCTGGCCCGGCAGAGCCGGGACCGCCACAGCACGGCGCTGGGGATACTCTCCGAGGTCCAAAAGATCGTTCAGGGCGCCCACTCCGAGGGGGTGCAGGTCCGCGGGCTTCTTCACGAGCTGGAGGAGGCCAGGGACGCCCTCCAGAGGTTCGAGTACGAAAGCTGCGCCGAGATAGCGGAGAGGTGCCGCCAGCAGGCCGAGGAGCTCATCGCCGAGGCGGCCCAGGCGCGCAGGCAGATGGGGATTTGCGACGGCGACCTGGCCTCGGCGCTCGAGGTGGGGGCCCAGCCCGGCCGGGCGGCCGAGATCCTCCAAAAGGCCCGCGGCGACTTTTCGGCCGGGGACTATGCCTCCGCCAGGAGGCAGGCGGATGAATGCCACGAGCTTCTCAGGGAGGCGCAGCACCAGGCGGTGTGGGCGGAGCTGGGGGCCGCCATCCTGGAGCAGGAGAGGCTCGAGGACGATTGGAACAGACCTTCGGGCGCCGGGGAGCTCCTGGATAAAGCAGGCATCGCCCTGGCCGAGGGGGACTTCCGCGGCGCTAGGTCCGGCGCGCAGGCCGCAAGCTTGCGCCTCAACGAGGCCCGCCGCGCGTTCGAGCAGGCGCGCTCGGAGACCATCCTCGGGCTATGGGCCGTGGAGGAGGCCCGTTTCATGGAGGCGGACGTGATGGTCGCCTCCAGCCTGACCGCGGGGGCATCGGATGCGCTGTCCTCGGGGGACTACGCGGGCGCCCGCGAGCTCGCGGCCCAGGCCACGGACGAGGCGCAGCGGAGCCAGAGGGTGCTTCTTTCCCAGGTAGCGGCCTCGACCGAAAGGTCCATCTCGGAATCCGAGGGCGGGGGCATAAGGTGCAGGCTGCCGCGGGACCGGCTTGCCAGGGCCAAATCCGCGCTCGAGCTGGGGGATTTCAAGGGCGCAGGCGACCTTTTGGAAGAGAGCGGGCGGGCCCTTTCGGGCGTGGTCCGGGACCACAAGATGGTCACCGAGAAGATGATGGCCACCGTGGAGGCCATCATGAGGGCCGAGGCGCTGGGGATGGACGTTTCCCCGGCCCGGGGAAAGGCATCGGCGGCGGAGGCGATGATGGGCAGGGGAGATTACGGGGCGGCCCTGCACTCGTACGAGGAACTGCTCCGCGACATAAGTGTCGGCCAGCACGACCTGGTGGCCGGCCGGATAGAGGGAATGCTCAAGGAGATCGAGCAGGCACGCGCCATGGGCATGGATGTGGGCCGCCAGGCCGAGGCCCTTCGACGGGCGGGGGAGATCTTGGACCAAGACGCCGCCGGGGCGTTCGAGGCCGTCCAGGCCGCCTGGCGCGAGCTGGATGCCAGGCGCAAGGAGTTCGCAAGGCTCGGCGGCCAGGCGGACAAGTTGCAGGAGGACATCGCCCGCACGCAGGCGTTCGGGGTGGATGTCAGCGATGCCCAATCCGCGATTTCCCAGGCCCGGCGGAAGCTGGCGGCCGACGATTTTTCGGCGGCCGAGGAGGTCCTCAAAAAGTGCGGCGCCCTCATAAACGAACGGCTATCAGGCTCCATGGCGGGGAGGCTGGAGAAGACCGCCCAGCAGATCCGGGCCAAGGAGCAGGAGGGCATCAAGGCGCCGCGGGCCGGAGAGCTCCTCAGGGAGGCTGACAGCCTGTTCCGCTCGAGGGAGTACTCGGAGATGCTCCGCATGCTGGAGCAGTGCGAGCTTGAGCTTGTGGGGCAGGAGAGGGCCAGGCGGGACATGGCCTCTGGGGTGGATGAGATGGTCAGGCTCCTGGCCGGGATGGAGGCGCTGGGCGCCGACACATCGCGGCCCTACTCGCTGGCATCCCGTGCAAAGGAGCTCTCTGCCGAGGGCGACTACCGCCAGGGGCTAAAGCTTCTCGAGGAGGCCCGGGCGGCGGTCGATGTGGCCGAGAATGCCAGGGTCCAGGAACTCATTTTAGGGGCCGGGGCGGCGGTGGACGAGTGCGAGGCGCTAGGGGCCGACGCCCGGAAGGCACGAACCATTCTGGCGGAGGCCAAAAAGGGCTGCGAGACCGCCGACCGCCGGGCCACCGCGGAGCTTGCGCGCAAGGCCATCGATGAGGCGGAGCACCGCGCGGCCGACCACCGCAAGCACATGGAGCTTGTGGCCGGCATGGAGAGGACCATCGCCGAGGGCGAGCAGAACGGGCTGAACATGGAGCGGGCCCGCAGGGGTCTCGACGAGGCGCGCCGCAGCCTTCTCAAGTACGATTATGCCGCCTGCGTCGAGAGCGTCGAGAGGATACAGCGCGAGGTTCAGATGCTTCTGCGCCAGAGCAGCGAGGCCCGGCGCATAATCGCGTTCTGCGAGAAAAAAATCGATTCGGCCCGCAAGATAGGGGCTGAGGTTGGCTCGGCCGAGCTGCTCCTTGGGGAGGCGAAGGCCGCCACCGAGAAGAGGATTTTCGTGAAGGCCTTCGACCTGGCCACCCGGTGCCTCAAGGACCTCGACAGCATGCAGCATGCCGTCGTCTTGGGATTTTTGACGGACGCCGAGGCGCAGCTGGCGGAGATCGAGGAGAGCGGCGCCGATCTGTCGGAGTCGGCCGACATGATAGAGGTGGCGATGGAAGGCCTCAATGAGAACGAGTTCGAGAAGGCGATGGAGCTGGCCCGCCAGGCGCTGGAGATGGCGCGGGCCAGAAGGTCCGAGCACGAATCCTCGTCCGAGACCCTCAAGGAGATGGAGCGGAAGATGAAGGACGCCTCCGAGGTGGGGGGCGATGTCCGGGAGATAGAAAGGCTCATGGAGCGGGCCCGGAGGGCGCTCTCCGCCCACGACCACGAGAAGGTCGGCGCGCTCGTCCGTGATGGCCTCGAGGCGCTGATGACGGCCCTCCAGAAGCTGGTCTCCGAGAGCACCCAGGAGGCCTCGGGAATAATCTCGCAGGTCGAGGAGATGGGCGCCAACGTGGCCAAGGCCCGCGACAGGATAGTGCGGGCGCGCAGGGCGCTGGAGTGCTTCGACCACAAGTCGGCGCTCAACCTGATAGAGGAGGCGGTCCGCGGGGCGGAGGAGTCCCGCCAGAGGCACATGGAGATGACGGAGGAGATGAGGGGCCTGCAGACCATGGCCCGCGAGGCCCAGGAGCTGGGACTGGACGTCTCCCGCGCCCGAAGGGCCCTGGCGGAGGTGGAGGAGGCGGTGGAGAACGGCCTGTACCGCGAGGCCCAGAACATGATAGAGGGGGCGCGCTCCGAGCTGGACAAGGGCTACCTGAAGCAGGCCGAGGAGGCGCTGGCCCGCAGCGGGGAGGCCATCAAGAGGGCCAGGCAACTGGGCGCCTCGGTGCAGGCCGAGGAGAAGCTCCTGGCCGAATCCCGTGCGACCTTCACTTCCGGGAGGTACCAGACCGTCCTCAAGGGCTGCAGGGAGTGCCAGCGCCGCACCGACGAGCGCATCAACGAGCACATAGCCGAGGTCATATTGGCCGCGGAGAACCTTCTGTCGGAGGCCCAAAAGATCGGGGTGGACGCCCGGGACTTCAAATTGGAGCTGGAGCGTTCCGAGGAGGCGGTGGGCGAGGGTGCCTACGAGCAGGCGATGCGCAAGGCCAACGATGTCATCGAGAAGGTGAGGGGGCTTTTGCGAAGCTCGATTTGCGGCACCATCTCCACGCTAGGCGGGCTGATAGACGAGTCGCGCAAAATAGGCGCCGACGTCAAGGAGGTCGAGGACTTCGCCCGGATGGCCCAGTCGGCCCTCGACCGGGGCGAGCACGAGTCTGCCCACGACCACGCGCTCTCGGGTATCGCGGCCGTGGACCGCATCCGGGAGGAGTTCATAGTCAAGAGGATGTCCGAGGTGGACCAAAGGATCCGCGAGGCCGAGGAGCTTGGCGCGGTGGTGGAGGACCTTCGCAGGTCCATCGAGAAGGTCAGGGAGCTGCTCGAAAAGGCGGATTTCGAGAAGGCCGCCGCGCTCCTGGCAGAGGTCGAGGACAACACGCGTAAGCGGCAGGCGCGGCTTGCCGAGGACGGCATCAGGAGGGCGGAGGAGGCCCTGGCCAAGGTCAAGATGGACATCGACCTGTCAAAGGCGCGCTCGCTTCTGGAGGAGGCCAAGGGGGCGCTCGAGGAGGGCGAGCACGAGGAGGCGGTGGACTGCGCCGGCCAGAGCATCGAGGAGGCCGGAAGGGTGCAGTCCCAGTACGTGGGGGAGGTAATATCGGTCACCGAGGAGGCGGTCCAGGCCGCCGCGGAAATGGGCGCCGACGCCAAGAAATCGACAGAGCTTCTGGAATGGGCCAAGGCGGACCAGCAGTCGGGCAACTACGACGATGCGCTGGAGAAGGCCAAGCAGAGCTCCGAGGAGGCCGAGCGGGCCCAGTACGATTTCGTCCGCGGACCCATAGAGTACATCCGGAAGGTCATGAGGGAGGCCAAGGTCGCCGACGACCGTATAAAGCGGCTGGTGGCCTCGGCCGAGCAGCTGCTCGAGAAGAAGGAGTACGCCCAGGCCAGGCGCGAGGTCCTCCGCGGGCTGGAGCTGACGGGGGCGATACAGGAGAAGCAGGCGCGCAAGCACATATTCGACGCCGAGGAGGTGCTGGCGGAGGTGGAGAAGGGCGGGGCCCGCTCGACGCTGGCGCGCAATTTCATAGGCAACGCGCTCAAGGCGCTGGACGCCAAAGACTTCGAGCGGGCCCAGAGCCACGCCGGGGAGTGCATCGTCCAAGCCAAAAAGACCCTTGCCGAGTTCCAGGCCGCCCAGAAGGCCCTGAAGTCCGCCGAGGCGGAGGCAAAGGCGCTGGGGGATGTGAAGCTGGCGCCCGAGGAGGTGGCGGACCTTCTGGGGCTGGCCCAGACGGATTTTGCCGGCGGGGAGTACGCAAAGGCCCGCGATTTTGCCCAAAAGGCCGTGGAGATGGCCGAGCAGGCATATGTGAAAGCGGCAGGCGAGGCCATCTCGTCATCCCAGTTCAAGATCAACTATGCTAAAAATATTGGCGCGGACGTGAGCGAGGCCGAAAGCATCCTGAAGCAGGCGAAGGCCGCGCACGAAGGGAAGGATTACCGCAAGGCCATAGAGCTGGCGCGCCGCTGCCGGGAGGAGGCCGAGCTCGCCAAGGAGCATTACAAGGAGCTCGTGGACACCATATACTCGGCGGAGTCAAAAATATCGGTGGCCCACACGTACGGGCTGGACACATCGGCCGCCGAGAAGCTGCTAGCCATGGCAGTGGCCCAAAAGTCGCGCAACGGAGAGGAGGCGCTGGACTTTGCCCGCCAGAGCATGGAGGAGGTCCAAAGGGCCCTGGAGAGGTTCTCCCCGGACGTCAAATTGGACATAAAGCTCGAGGGCATCCTGCAGAAGGAGAAGTGGAGCCAGGCCTCCCTCACCCTTTCCAATGCGGGGAAGGCGACCGCCAAGGATGTGTTGGTGCGCTTCTCCGGGGACCTGGATGTCCAGGGGAGCGAGAGGGTCCCGATATTGCGGATGGGCGAGAGCCGCAGGCAGTCCGTCCGGGTGCGCCCCTCGAAGGGCGGGGACCTGCCCCTTGGGATGTCGGTCACATGCCTTAGGGAGTTCGATTCTAGGGAGTTTCGGTCCCAGGAAACACGCTGGATAAGGGTGGAGGACGTCACGCCCCTGGCGACCCCGCTGAACCAGTTCGTCACCAAATCGGTCAGGTGCCACATATGCCTGGGGACCATAAAATCCGGGCTGCCCCTGGTCCGCTGCGAGTGCGGCAAGACATACCACGAGACATGCTCGTCGCGCGTTGGCGAGTGCCCCAACTGCGGCAGGGACCTGCGCAATCCGGCGCGGCCCCAGGAGCGGTGATTGCTTGACCGTACCGTCTGAATCATCGATATCATCTCGGAGAAAAGTAAATATAAGGAAAGGCGAATATGGATACCGCCCCGGGGGCGGACAGAAGGTTATAGAGGGAAAATCTGGCTGGGCTGGAGTGGGAAAGGGATACAAATGACCACCAGGGTGACCATAAAGGACGCCGACACCGGCAGCAGGATTGAGATGGACCTCGAGCCCGACAACACTATCGAGGAGACCATCGAGAGCGCCGCAAGCTACTGGGAGAAGGAGGCCGGGGCCTATGTCCTGCGCTGCGGAAAGAGGGTTCTTAGGGGACAGATAACGCTCACGGAGTCGGGCATCCGGGAAGGGGATGTCCTGGAGCTCATCCCTGACCCCGAGGGCGGGCACCGGTGAGAGATTGCCGCTCCCCAAGGAGATCCTCCGCAAGAGGCTCCAAAACGAAATAGCGCAGGTCCGGCGCAAAATGATTCACACCATCGTCGTTTCCGACCCCACATTTTCATCATTCCCTGTAGAGATAAAGGTCACGCTTCGGGGCGTGCCGGGACCCATCCTCCGCGACGGCAAGGTAAGCCACAAGTTCACCCACCGCTTCACCATGGAGATTACCGAGGACTACCCGTACCACAAGCCCATAATCCGCTGGGAGACGCCCTCGTTCCATCCCAATGTCATGCTTCCCGAGGACGGGGGCTATGTCTGCACCCGCCTGCTTGACGAGTGGGACTTCAACTCCACCCTGCTCACGTTCTTCAAGGGCATCGAGTCCCTTCTGTCAAATCCCAACCCCTCCAATCCTTATGGGACCGACAGCTGCACCCGCTCCGCCGAGTACTTCAACAAGCATCCGTACAAGCCGCCGGAGATAGTGCAGTCGGCCAAGAAGGCCCCGCGCATCCTCGCAAGCGGTGGAGGCGCCGACGTCGAGGATGGCCCGGGGGCGGGAGGCTCGGGCGTCCCGTGACCGAGCGTCCCAAGATAGTGGCGGAGCGCAAGCGCCGCGCCCGCGAGATGAAGCCCCCCCAAAACTTCATGATACACGAATGGGGCAAGCCATACGCCGGTATAGAGGTCTACATCTCCCAGTCGGCCTTCGACCAGATGATGAAGCAGTGCGCGCAGTTCGCCCGGCGCCACCTCGAGGCGATGGGCTACCTCGTGGGCGACTACTGCCGCTGGAAGAACAAGGAGTACACCATCATCGAGGACGCCGTCACCTCGGACCTGGAAACGACATCGGTCAGCGTCCATTTCCAGGCGTTCGAGAAGGCCTTCGACCATCTCGACAAGATAGATTTCGACTATGTCATCGTGGGCTGGTACCACTCGCACCCCGGCCACGGGTGCTTCATGTCACAGACAGACATATCGACCCAGAAGCGCATGTTCAACAAGCCCTTCCACAGCGCAATCGTGATCGACCCGATTAACAAGGAGTTCAAGGTCTACAAGATGAACGGCAACGTTCCGGAGGAGAAGGTCTTCGCAATCTACAAGGACCTCGACGGAGAAGGGCCGCCCACGCCCACCTACGTAGGCGGGAGTGAGGGCGAGAACCCTTACGGGGGCGAGGCGGCGGAACCGGGCCCGGAACCCGTTCCAAACGGAAGGCCCGGTGACGGCCAGCCCGCGAAGGGGGCGCCAGCCCGGTTGCCAAAAAAGCTCAAAAAGGACCGCTCTGCCGAAAGGCGCATGGTGACCACGAGCATGCTTTTTCTGTTACCCCTGTTCTTTGCCGCATTCGGGGGCGTCGCCGGCTTCATATTGTCCCTTCACAGGGACCGGCGGATGGCATGGGTCATCCTTGCAGTGGGCGGGCTCATGACGCTTTTGTGGGCGCTTGTGGGGCCGGCGCTTGTCTCCTAGCGGAGCTTGCCGGCGATCGCTTTCCCTATATCCGAGGTGAGGTCCTTTCCGCCCATGTCCGGTGTCCGGACATTCCCTTCCTTTATGACAACCGCAACCGCGGCCTCGATGTTTAGGGCCATCTTCTTCTCGCCGAGCCAGTCGGCCATCATCGCCGCAGAAAGGATTGCGGCTATCGGATTGGCGATTCCCTTTCCCGCGATGTCGGGCGCGGAGCCGTGGGCCGGTTCGAACAGCGCCCATTTTTGGCCTATGTTAGCCGAGGGCGCAAAGCCCAGCCCGCCGACGAGCCCCGCGCACAGATCGGAGAGTATGTCGCCGAAAAGATTCGTGGTCAGTATGATATCGAACTTGAGCGGGTCCAGCACAAGCTGGAGGGCGCAGTTGTCGATGTACATTTCCTCGAGCTTGATTTTCGGATGCTCTCCGGCGATCTGCCTGACAGCCTCCAGAAAGAGCCCGTCTGTCGCTCTCAACACATTGGCCTTGTGGACCGCTGTCACCTTCGTGCGGCCGTGCTTCTCGGCGTGGTCGAACGCGGCCCGTGCGATGTTCTGCGAGGCCCTGCGGGTTATGGCACGGATTGATATAGCGGCGTTGGGCGAAACCCTTTCCATTCCCCTGACCGAGAAGAATTCAGGGGGGACGCGGCCCCATTCCGCCCCGCAGTAGATTCCCTCGGTGTTTTCGCGAAAAATAACGATGTCTGTCCCCTCTTTCAGATTGCCTGGGTTGCCGGGATACGCCTTGCAGGGCCTCAGACATGTGAACAGGTCGAACTGCTGCCTTATCCTTATCAGGGCGCTGGAATACTTTATCCCTTTTCCGCGGAAACGCGCCGGAAGCTCCTTCATCGCTTCAGCCTGGGGCTTCGATGTGACAGCGCCGAAGAACGCGCAATCGGAACGCTTGAGAAGCTCCACGGTGCGTTCCGGAAGCGTGTTGCCCTCCCTAAGCCACGTGTTCCAGCCGATGTCGCCGGGCATGTAGTCGGCCTCGAGCCCGGAGGCGTCCAGAACGGAGCGCGCCGCCTCGAGGACTTCGGGGCCTATCCCGTCGCCGGGGAGCCAGGCGATTCTATGTTTGGCCATCTAGATGTCGAGAAAGGGGCGCCTATTAATAATCTCTATGGTGTAGTTTCAAATCGCGCGAATATGGAGGTCCATTTTTTCCCTAGTGAATACTGGGGAGATAAGTGTCTTGCTGGCGGCCTGAAGGGCCG
>Ga0315273_10002510_pt1 | contig 21708 bp, 18 predicted proteins | sample YL17G02_0_MG_FD_205753 | JGI IMG/M metagenome (GOLD analysis project Ga0315273, IMG submission 205753) | Sediment microbial communities from Yellowstone Lake, YNP, Wyoming, USA - YL17G02_0 | ecosystem: Environmental > Aquatic > Freshwater > Lake > Sediment | place: USA: Wyoming | collected... | reverse complement strand
CATCAGGTCTTTATCGAACCGGAAGGCCGCATGACACTTGAAATGTACACGCAGGGCATGAACACATCGCTTCCGGAGGACGTCCAGAGAGAGATGCTGCGCACGATGGCCGGTTTGGAAAAAGTCGAGATCATAAGGCCTGGCTATGCCATCGAGTATGACTTTGTATATCCGTCACAATTACAGAGGTCACTGGAAACAAAAGAGATACCGGGATTGTTCCTGGCCGGACAGATCAACGGCACATCCGGATATGAAGAAGCGGCGGCTCAAGGTATCGTCGCCGGGATCAACGCGGCGATGAAAGTAAAGAACAAAGAACCTCTTATACTTCGCCGTGACGATTCATACATCGGCACACTGATCGATGACCTGATCACGAAAGACATCGAGGAGCCCTACAGGATGATGACATCCAGGTCGGAATACCGGCTGCTGCTAAGGCAGGACAATGCCGACATAAGGCTTACGGATAAAGGCTTTGCGGCCGGATTGATACCGGAAAGAAGATACGGTTTCTTTAAGAAGAAAAGATCGCTTCTTGAAAGCAAGATCGATCAATTAAGATCGAAAAGATCAGGCAAGATCGCTGATGACATGCCGGAAAGCATCATGCGCCAGGTGGATATCAATATCAAATATGAATATTACATAAAGAGACAGACGGAGCAGATAGAACGCTTCAAGAAACTGGAGGACCACAGGATACCGATGGAACTGGATTATAACCTGATCACGGGCCTTTCGAAAGAAGCCCAGCACAAACTAACGAAAATAAGGCCGATATCGATCGGCCAGGCTTCCCGTATCGCGGGTGTCAATCCGGCTGATATATCCGTTCTTTTGATAAACCTGCGGGTAAAGTCTTGCAAAGAAAAGGTCTTGTGATATAATTCTCGGGTTGTTTGAAAATGTTCAAGGAGGGTGAAATATGAAAAAGTTGATAGGTGCTGCTGTACTGGTTTCGTTCCTGATGATGGTTGGAGGGCATGCGTTCGCGCTTGGCGCGTCAAGCATAGGTTATATTGACGTGCAGAAAGTGTTCAAGGAATACAAGGAGACGTCCAAGGCGCAGGAACAGGTCTCAAAGCAGGAGGAAGAGTTCAAGAAGGAATTTGACGATTCACAGAAAAAGCTCGCGGAAGCGGAAAAGAAAACCATGAAAAGGGAAGAGCTGGAAAAACTGAGAAAAGAACTGGAAGACAAGCTCATGCCAAAGAGGCAGTCTTTGATCGAACTTAACGAGAAACTTACCATAAAGCTGCAGGCAGAGATACTTTCCGCGACAAAGGATGTAGCGAAAAAAGTAGGGATAGATGTTGTTTTTGATAAGCAAGTTGTTATCACCGGCGCCCTTGACCTTACAGAGATGGTAATAAACAAGCTTAACGAAAAATAGACCTCTAAAGCTAAATGAAAAAGATCCTTTCAGATATCGCTTCGCTTGTCGCGGGTGAATTAAGCGGCAACCCAAAGCTCATCATCAAGAATGTTGCTGCTATAGAAGAATCAATGGACGGCGACCTTACATTTGCTTTTGATGACAGCAGCGTGGTGAACTTTGAAAGATCCGCCGCGGCAGCGGCGATAGTCCCGAACAACCTTAAAAAATTCCCTTCAAAACCCTATATCAAAGTGCATAACCCGCGCCTTGCAATGGCAAAAGTACTGGGATTGTTCGACCATAAAAAATCATTGCCTCCGGGCATACATAAATCGGCGCAAATATCAAAGACCGCGAAGATCGGCGAAGGTGTTACAGTAATGAGCAACGTCGTTATCGGGGACAACGCTGTTATTTCAAAAAATGTAAAAATATATCCCGGCTGTTATATAGGGAACGACTGCCGTGTAGGAAAAGAAACAATACTTTACCCGAATGCCGTACTTTACGACAAGACGGTCGTCGGGGACAGGTGCGTTCTGCACGCGGGTGTCGTGCTTGGCGTGGATGGATACGGGTTTGTCCCGGTTGACGGCAAATATGAAAAGATCCCGCAGATCGGCAACGTGGTGGTGGAAGATGACGTCGAGCTTTTTGCAAATGTCAGCATATCACGCGCAACAATGGGCTCAACATTGATAAAGCGGGGCACAAAAATAGATAATCTGAGCCATATAGCCCATAACTGCAAGATCGGCGAAGACTGCGCCATCACCGGGCTTGTTGCCATTGCCGGCAGCACCGAGCTGAAAAATCATGTTTCGATCGGCGGGACCTCTGGCATAAACGATCATATCGTGATAGGGGAGAACACTGTCGTAATGGGCAGGTCGGGCGTTACAAAGGATATCCCTCCAAATTCCGTTATCTCGGGCTTCCCGGCGCAGGACCATAAAAAAGAACTTGAGCTTCAGGCGAACCTGAGAAGGCTGCCACGCCTTGCCGAGAAGATCGAAGATCTAGAGAAGCAAATTAAAAAGCAGTGAAGATCGCCTTTTTCTCGGAGTCATACAAACCATATTTGAGCGGCGTCACAAATTCCATAGAAACATTGAAGGATGGACTTGAGGACCTGGGTCATTCATGCCTGGTCTTTTCTCCTTCATATCCCGGTTCGAAGGACATAGATAATGTTCACCGCTTCCCTTCATTTCCTGCGCCTTATCCGGGGTACAGGGTCACGATACCTATTCCTGGAATGCACCTTGGGCTATTAAAGGATAATAAGATCGATATCATCCATTCCCATTCACCATACCAGCTTGGGCTGTTATCAATGTACTACGCGAAAAGATTAAAGGTCCCTTATATTTTCACAATGCATACAATACTCAGTAAATATATGCATTATATCCCGTTGATCCCGCAGGCAATATCAGTTTCCATGATGGATGGTTATGTTCGGTGGTTCTGCAATAGATGCAGTTGTGTTATCGTGCCCACCGATAATGTAGCTGAACAATTAATAAAGACAGGCGTGAGGTCCAGGATAGAGATCGTTCCGACAGGCATAGATATGACATTTGCCGAAAAAGCCGACCCCACTGGCATCCGTGAGAAACATGGCATCCCAAATGACGCGAAGGTGCTTTTGTTCGTAGGCAGGCTGGCCAAGGAGAAGAACCTTGAATTCCTGTTCAGAGCTCTCGATCTGATCGCCTCAAAGACCAACAAGGTCTTTCTTTTGATAGCGGCAAAAGGCCCGATGGAGGAGCAATTAAAAAAGGTCGCACGCAGTAACATCATCTTTGCAGGCGAAGTACAATACCCCAAAGTTCTGGATTATTACGCCGCCTCGGATCTATTCGTTTTTTCATCTCTTACTGAAACACAAGGGCTTGTTCTTATAGAAGCGATGGCCTGCGGGCTTCCACAGGTCGCGGTCGATGCTGAAGGCGTCTCAAACGTCGTAAAGAACGGTGTTACCGGATACCTTTCACCTTTGTCAGAACCAGAGTTCGCACGCTTAGTTATCGATCTATTGAACGATCCTGGCCTCATGGAAAAAATGTCCGCTTCTTCAAGGGAGACCGCCAAACACACATATTCAAAAGAGGTCTTTGCCAGGAAAATTGAATTGATTTACAAGAGTATGTTATAATCCGCCCAAATGAACATTAAAAAACTAATAGCTTTGATCCTTGTTAATTTGATATTATCAACTTATGTCTTTGCCTTTGTTCCCCAGCCAACCCCAAATGTCATAGGCAGCACGGGGCTTGTCCGCATGCCCTCCGCCGATGTTATCCCGTACAAGAATATCAGTTTTGGACTGGATACAGGAAGCAATTATTCGCAGGACAAATTCTCTTTAATGTACAAGTTCAACCTTGGAACATTCCAGGGGATGGAGCTTGGCTGCGTAGGCATGGATAACAGGAACGGCATGATGACAGAAGGCGTGTTCATCAATATGAAATACAGCCTTGCAACGGACAATTCCCCGTACCCTCTATACCTTGCCATCGGCGTAGAGAACCTTTCTTCATTCAATCGATCTGACGTGTATATGGTAGCGACAAGGTATATACCGAACGGCTCAAGGTTCCATTTCGGGTTCCTTGGCGACTTCCCGGGAGACAAATTCAGGCCGCTCGGAGCGCTTGGCTACGACACGCCTTTCTTTTCCGAGAAATTGTATTTTCTCGTGGATATGTTCGCTGGAGAATTCCTGTATGAGCTGAATGTCGGATTCAGGTGGTATGCTTCCGATACAATTGCCATTAATTTAAGCGGGTTGAACATTTTATCTGACGAGAACAGGGATATAATAGATAAGGCGAAGGATAAGGATCCCAAGACAATATTGATCGGCTTTTCCTGGATCAATCCACTATAAGAAACTTCGAAAAATGAATCAAAATACAGTAAAAAATGAAATAATCATATCTGGCATCGGGCTTCATTCCGGCAAGGCGGTCAGCTTGAAGATAAAGCCCTCATCCGTGGGAACAGGGATCGTTTTTATAAGGATCGATTTACCTGGGCAGCCAAAGATCCAAGCAAGGATATCGAATGTCACAAGCACTATAAGAGGAACCAACCTTGGAGAAGTTAATACCGTTGAACATCTACTTTCAGCGTTATACGCGTTCAATATCACGAATGCTGAAATTGAATTGGACAGTCCCGAACCTCCTGTTCTAGATGGCAGCTCTAAGGCCTTCTGCGACCTTATTAGAAGCGCTGGAACTGTCTGCCAGGGCAGCGCCTTGCCGTGCATAACAGTTAAAAAACCCATCATCATACAGGATAAAGACAGGTCTATAATAGCCCTACCATCCAATAGATTTATAATTAGTTTTATGATAGACTACTGCGTTTGTTTTATCGGCTGTCAGTATTTTCGTTTCTCTTTTTATAGCAAGGGTTACAGTAAAGAGATAGCCCCGGCGAGGACCTACGGGTTCATGGAAGAACTATCCATGCTGAAAGAAAAAGGGCTAGCGCTGGGGGCTACACGAGAGAACGCGATAGTCATAGATAAAGACAAATATCTGACAAAATTACGGTTTCACGATGAGCTAGTGCGACACAAGATACTGGACCTGATAGGGGACTTATCCCTTCTGAACTCTCAGATCAAAGCTCATATAATATGTATAAGGTCGGGGCATGATCTTAATTTTGCTTTGGCGAAGAACCTGAAGGAGGTCGGTTAATATCATAAATATATTAGGAGGACATAAAGAGCCGGTAATGAATATAGGCGACATAATGCGCACGCTCCCGCACAGATTTCCCTTCCTGCTGGTTGATAAAATAGTTGAACTTGATGAAGGTAAACGTGCGATCGGGATAAAGAATGTGACAGTGAACGAACCATACTTTCAGGGACATTTTCCTGGGCTCCCGATAATGCCGGGCGTTCTGATACTAGAAGCAATGGCCCAGGTCGGCGCGGTCATCGCGCTTAAAGCACCGGAAAATGAAGGAAAGCTGGTCTATTTTGCTGGTATCGATCAGGTAAGGTTCAGAAAACCTGTAGTCCCTGGCGATCAGCTTAAAATAGAGGTTGAAGCGATAAAGATGAAAGGCACCATAGGCAAACTTAAATGTTCGGCAAAAGTGGATAACGAAGTGGTCGCGGAAGGTGAGATATTGTTCTCATTGAATGACAGAGTTGGCAATGAACCAAGGATACATTCAACTGCGACCGTTCACCCCTCAGCGCAGCTCGGCAAGAACGTTGATATTGGCCAGTACGCGGTCATAGGGCCTGACGTAAAGATCGGCGATAATACGAAGATCGGCGCCCATACGGTCATAAGAAAATGGACGAAGATCGGTTCTGATAATATCATATATAATAATGTATCTATCGGCACTGGCCCGCAGGATTTTAAATATAGGGGCGAAAAGAACGAGATCGTCATCGGCAACAAGAACGTCATCAGGGAATTTGCCACGATACACCTTCCTTCCGGAGAAGGGACAAGAACAGAGATCGGCAATGAGAACTTCATAATGGTCTATGCTCATATCCCACATAATTGTAAAGTTGGAAATCAAACAGTTATCGGCGGTTACGTTGGCCTTGGCGGTCATACTGTTGTTGAAGATCAGGTCGTCATCGGAGGGTTGGCGGGGATCCACCAGGGAACGCGCATCGGAAGGCTTGCCATGATAGGTTCGTCATCAAAGGTGAACCAGGATATCCCGCCGTTCATGCTCCTTGACGGGAACCCGGGCTATATAAGAGGATTGAACCTGATCGGTATGCAAAGGCGGGGCGTTAGCGAAGATTCGATCTCAGAGATAAAGAAATGTTTCAAAATATTCTATATGTCCAAATCAGGCACCCAGCAAGCAATAAACGATATCAGGAAAAAGGCAAAGCTCACTGATGAAGTAGAGCAACTGCTGACCTTCCTGGAAGCGGAAAGCCACAGGGGCATAAGCAAGAAAAGAGAAGGCGCGGAAGCCATCATCGAAGAAGCGGAGATAAATAAAGAAGAACTTTTATTCCCGGATATTCCTGAAATCGGGATCTAGTTATGCAACCCAAGATAATGATGTCCGCAGCCGAGGTCTCGGGCGATGTCCATGGCGGGTTCCTTGCTCGCCACCTGACAGGCTGCCAGCTTTTCGGCATGGGCGGGGAGAAGATGCGCGTGGCTGGCGTGGATATCAGGGTCGATATTACGGCAAAAAGCACTATTGGTATAATAGAAGCATTACGCTATCTGCCTTCCCAGTTGATAGCTTTCCATAAAATGAAAAAAATGCTCGTCAGGGAAAAACCGCACGCATTAATACTTATTGATGCCCAGGGTTTTAATATGCCTCTTGCGAAATTCGCGAAAAGCAAAGGAATAAGAACAATATATTATATCGCACCACAGGAATGGCTGTGGGGAACACAAAAAGGCGTTGTTAAAGTTGCGAAAACCATTGACCTGATCATATCTATCTTCAAACAGGAACATGACATTAATATAAAAGCAGGGGGTAATTCCGTTTATTTTGGCAATCCTCTTATTGATCTTGCAAAACCCACGATGACAAAAGAAGCTTTTTACAGAAAATTCGGGCTGGATCCGGCAAGAAAAGTGATCGCCATGTGCCCGGGCAGCAGGCCCCAGGAACTTAAAATCCTGCTTCCAATACTGGTTCGAGTCGCGAAAAAACTGGGGAATTATCAGTACATAATGCCCGTTTCTTCTTCCAGGTTCACCGGCCGCATAAAAAAGTTCGTTTCAAAATTTGACCTTGGTATTAACGTGATAGAAGGGTTCAATTATGACGTGCTGGCATACTCTGACCTTGCGATCGCAAAGTCCGGCACAATAGTGCTTGAAAGCGTCATACTTGGCACGCCTGTTATCATGTTCTACAAGCTTTCTCGCCTTACATATTATATAGCCAGGAATCTGCTCAAGATCAACCTGCCTTATTACAGCATGCCGAACCTTCTTGCCGGTAAAATGGTGGTGCCGGAATTCGTCATGGAGGAAGCAACAGCGGACAATCTGTATAATGCCGCGCTAAAGATCTTGAGGGACCCGGTAAAAGCCAAACAAAATTTTGATGAAGTAAGATCGGTTTTAGGAGAGGAAGGCGCGGCGGAGAAGTCCGCGCAAAAGATTATTGAGTTTGCGAGTTCGTAATAGTATAATCCCACCTAATGAAAGCCAAGTACAAAAAGATCCTCCTTAAACTCTCAGGTGAAATGTTCGGCGGAGTTCAAAAATACGGCATAGATCCACAGGTCCTGGATGTAATCGCGGAAGAATTAAAGGCAATTAAAAAATACGGCATAGATATTGCCATTGTTGTTGGCGGAGGCAATATTTTCCGGGGTATCGCCGGTTCCGCAAAAGGTATGGACAGGGCCACAGGCGACTACATGGGAATGCTTGCGACAGTAATTAACGCTCTCGCGCTTCAGGATGCCCTTGAGAAAAAAGGCGTGGACAGCCGCGTTCAGACCGCGATAGAGATGAAATCAATAGCAGAGCCTTTTATAAGAAGGCGGGCAATGCGACATATGCAGAAAGGCCGCGTCGTGATACTTGCCGCAGGCACGGGAAATCCTTACTTCACGACAGATACAACAGCCGCGCTCAGGGCCGCGGAACTTGACGCGGAAGTGATATTCAAAGCGACAAAAGTGGATGGGGTTTACGATAAAGACCCCATGAAGTTCAGGAACGCGAAAAAATTCAATAAACTCACATATCTGGATGTCCTGAACAGGGAATTAAAGGTCATGGACGCTACCGCTGCTTCCTTGTGCAAGGACAATAATATCCCTTTAGTTGTGTTTGATGTGACCAAGCGCGGGAACATTGAAAAGGTCCTGCTGGGGAAACCTGTCGGGACTATCATATCAAAGGATTGATCCTTAATTAAATAAAGGAGTGAATATGGACAGTATTATTCAGTCAGCCGACGAAAAAATGAAAAAATCCATCGACGCGCTGAAGAAAACGTTCGCATCCGTGCGCACAGGCAGGGCAAATCCTTCATTACTTGATCATGTTGTTGTTGAATACTACGGCACTGTCGTTCCTCTAAAACAGCTGGCAAATATTTCTGTACCTGAACCAAGAACGATACTTGTCCAGCCATATGATAAAGGATCGGTAAAAGACATTGAAAAAGGGATACAAAAATCCGATCTCGGGCTTAATCCTAATTCAGAAGGCGGGGTGATCAGGTTGAACCTGCCCCAGCCTACGGAAGAACGCAGGTCCGAGCTGGTAAAGCACGTGAAAAAAGAAGCGGAAGTTGGAAAAGTTTCAATAAGGAATATCAGAAAAGATGTTTTAATGGATATAAAAACAAGATCCGAAGCAGAGAAATGGTCGGAGGATAAAAAAAAGAACGAAGAAACAGAACTTCAAAAACTGACAGATAAATTTGTCGCTGAAATTGACAAGCTATTAACGACCAAAGAAGCAGAGATCATGGCCATATAATGGCAAATCTCAAATTACAGATCACAAATACCAAACAAATCCCAAATCACAAATTCAAAACGATACCTAAACACATTGCTATTATCATGGACGGGAATGGCAGGTGGGCCAAAAACAGAAAACTCCCGCGTGCGGAAGGCCACAGACGCGGGTCGATCTCCTTAAAGGAAACTTTAAAAGCATGTATGGAGCTTGGGGTAAAGTATCTTTCTGTTTACGCTTTTTCCACTGAGAACTGGAACAGGCCGAGAGAAGAGGTTTCTTTCCTTATGCAGCTGCTTTCATCCACAATAAACAAGGAAATTAACGAGCTCCACAAGAACAGGATAAGGGTAAGGTTCTTGGGAAGGATAAAAATGCTGCCGAAGAAACTTCAGGAAAATATCACTTCTGCCGAAGAAAGAACGAAAGATAATACCGCTTTCAATCTGAACATAATGCTCAGTTATGGGGGAAGAGCGGAAATAGTGGATGCCTTGAAATTGATCGTATCAAAAGGCGAAGATCCGGGCAATATTGATGAGGATCTGGTATCAAATTCGCTTTATACGGCGGGAATGCCTGATCCGGAACTGCTTATACGCACAGCCAGTGAAATGCGCGTGAGCAATTTCATGCTCTGGCAGATCGCTTATACCGAGCTTTGGGTAACCGATGTTTTGTGGCCTGATTTTAGAAAAAATCATTTACTGAAAGCTATTGAGAGCTATAATAACAGGACAAGGAAATTCGGGGGAGTATAATGAAAAGGAAACCTGCGACTTAACGTCGCGGTTTCCCAGTGAAATAAGTGAGGAACCGCGAAGTTTATTCGCAGGTTCCGAACGTTGTCGGGGGTCAATGATGAAAACCAGGCTGTTAACAGTGTTAGTTTGTGTTCCAGTAATATTTGCCTGCACGTATTTTGGCGGGTGGAGCTTCTTTGTCCTGGTCGCATTACTTGCCATCTTATCATTGAATGAATTCTATTCATTGATGAACAAAAAAGGTTATTCCCCGTCATATGTCATCGGCATTCCTGTAACACTTTTCTTCATTTGGCTTACTTCATATACCGTAAAACATCCGGTCTGGGAACCTTACGCGATCGGCATTTTGACTACGGCCATAATCATCACCTTTTCGGGTGGCTTATTCCTAAAAAAAGCGCAGGATTCCACCGTTAATGCGTCGATCACGTTGCTAGGGATACTTTATATCGGATGGATGTTCTGTTATCTAATATTAACAAGAGAATTGGATCCCCACGGAGCTTTGTTCTGGAAAAATCACGGCGCTTACCTTTTCTTCCTTATGATAGCTATTTGGGCTTGTGATACTTCAGCTTATGTTATCGGCACTTATTTCGGCAAGGTCAAGCTAAGCCCATACATAAGCCCGAAAAAATCTGTTGAAGGAGCTGTCGCTGGCCTTGTTGTTAGCATAGTAGTTGCATATATATTCGGGAGCCTCATAGGCATGAATATGTCCCATAGCATTATCCTTGGCGTGGTGATCGGGATAGTTGGCCAGATAAGCGATCTTGTCGAATCACTTATCAAGCGTGACGCGGGCGTGAAAGATTCAAGCCACATCATCCCGGGCCATGGCGGCGTGCTTGACAGGATGGACAGCTTTATCCTTGCGGCACCAATCATGTATTATTATCTTTCCTGGTTCGTGCCATGATAAGCCTTATTGAACAATACAAGATCCAGATATTAGATGCTGTTATTCTGGCACTGCGTGAAGATATTGGCCAGGGCGACATTACTACAAATACAATAATACCGGCCGACAGAATTATTTCCGCAAGGATCATAGTAAAGGACACGGGAATTATTTGCGGGATGAGCATAGCCCAGCTTGTTTTCAAATCAATAGATAACCAGATTGAATTCTCGGCAAATGTTAAAGACGGCGCTCAGGTAAGACCTGGAAAAGTTATCGCGACTGTCAGCGGGCCAGCAAGAGGGATACTGACCGCGGAAAGAACAGCGCTCAATTTCCTGCAGATGCTTTCCGGGGTGGCCACTTTGACCGGAAAATACGTTAAGGCTTGCGGTAAAAAGGTCAAAATACTTGATACAAGAAAAACCACACCGGGTTTAAGGGTCCTTGAAAAATATGCTGTTGCCATAGGCGGAGGCATTAATCACAGGATCGGTCTTTTTGACGCGGTGCTGATAAAAGATAATCACATTTCCGCTGTCGGGAGCTTGAAGAAGGCGGTAAGATCGGCCAGAGAGAAGTTTGACAAGGTGGAAGTTGAAACCAAAAACCTCTCACAGGTCAAAGAAGCCATTGAAGCAGGTGCGACCAGGATAATGCTGGACAATATGGATATCAAAACAATTAAAAATGCGGTCAAGCTGATCAGAAACAGCGGAAATACCATCCAGATCGAGATATCGGGCGGCATTAACTTGAATAATATCGGCAATGTCGCCAGGACAGGGGCGGATTTTATCTCGATCGGAGCGATCACCCACTCAGCCCCGGCACTGGATATCAGTTTAAAGATAGATTAATACATTTTGTTGTGTATCAATTAATGTGTATTTTAAGCCCTATCAAGCCTTGTTAAGCCTTATATTGTGTACTATAATTTTCCCATGACGAAGCCGGTTGCGCTAAAGTCTTTATTTACCGCCATTTTACTGTTTTCTGTGTTTTTAATTTCATTTACAGCAAATTCCGAGACTGCCTTGAAAATCATCTCGCCGCAGGATAGAACAATAACCGAAGCTGACAGGCTTAATATCCAGGGAGATGCCGCGGGGGCGAGGATACTGAATATAAACGGCACGATAGTCGATCTTGTGGGAGGGAAATTCAAGGCCCTTGCCGTGCTGAACCCGGGAAAGAACCTAATAAAGATCACGGCGGAATATCCGGGCGGTAAAAGTGTCAGCAGGACGATCAGAATTATAAAGCAGGTCATATACGATGACGTTAAAATACTTTATAGCAAAAAAGAACACTGGGCAAAAACACAGATCGTATCGCTTTCAACGCTGAAAGTTATAGAAGGATACCCGGACAATACTTTTAAACCGGGCGATCTTATTTCAAAAGGTGAACTTGCGACCTGGCTCGCAAGAGCAAAAGGCCTTGCATTGCCAAAACCAAGATCAGATGTTTTCTTTGATGTACCAAAGGAACACTGGAGAGCGCCCTACATAAAATCTGTGGTTGATGCCGGGTACATGATAGGTGAGACAAATGAAAATTTTGGCATCAACAGCACAATAAAAAGAACAGAGGCGGCAAGGGCTATCGCAAAAGCCTATAATTTGACCGCTTTGCCGAAAAATTCCAAAAGCCCGTTTTCCGATGTAAGCGCAGCGACCGATGACGCGGGATATATATTCGCCCTTTTCAATAAAGGGTTCGTCAATGGTGTTTCAAGGAATCCGAGAACGTTCGAGCCATCAAGGGACATTAAGAGGGATGAAGTCGCCATACTTATTTCTAGGCTTGATAACGTAAAAAAATTAAGAGCGGCCATTTATGACTTCAATCAAGGTTATACATCAGCTAGGCTATGCAAAATAAGCACAAGGCCAGTGCTTAAGAACGCGAAAGCCACTCCCGCGGAGGTCCCGGCGGACGGAAGGACACCCGTCACATTCTCCGTGACCGCGGCAAAAGCTCAAGGCGTTAGTGAAATATCACAGGTCTGGGCGGATATTACTCCGCTCAATGGGCCGGATAATGCCGCGATGAAAAAGAATGAAAAAGGAATATTTGAATTAACAGTTGTTGTTACAAGCGAAGTCGCGCCGGGCCAGAAAAAGATAGTGATAAAAGCGCTTAACAGGAGCGGGCTCGAGAGCCAGACTGCGGCAAAGTTGAATGTAGTAAAAATTAAATGAAAAACAATATAAAAATAATATTTTTCATATTCATCGTTCTTGTGATGCCTTCTATGGCATTTTCAGCTGTATCTGAGATCGGACTTGACGGCCTTGACCAGACCGGTGGCGCCAGGCCGCTAGGGATGGGTGGAGCATACACAGCGGTGACCGATGACATAAACTGTCTGTTTTATAATCCCGCGTCCATAGCTTTTACACGAGGACTTACAGCTTCAATTAAAGACGCGAAAAACTTCGCGCTCGGAGCCGGATACCAGACACGTGCCGGGAACTTCGGTCTTGGAATAGTGTACAAGAATTATGAGGGATTTGAGACAGAAGCAATAAAATCGAGCTATGAACATAGCATTGCTTTTTTAAGTTACGGGAACAGGATAGACCAGATAGCTTTTGGCGTCAGTTTAAAGACCTTATTTTCCCAGAGATTGTCGGTCACAGGCAATCCCGCGCTTGTTTCCACCAACGGGTACGATGCTGATGCTGGTATCTTGTGGCAGCCTGTAAATTTCGCTTCGATCGGATTGGTCCTGCATAATATTTCCGAAGGCAAATACACGCTGGGAACTACAAATGAAACATTCCCCAGATCAACAAGAGGAGGGATCTCTTTAAATCTTCTTGAGACCGATTCGGTATTTTATAACGACTTTTACGGCATAAAACTCTCTTTTGATTCAGAGAGCAAAAACGCAGGGAACATAGCCATACAGAACAGCTTTTATGGAATTGAATTTTCATATGGCGGGTGGCTATATCTGCGGCTTGGCGCGGCATCGATCTATACAATAGACAGAACAGCTAGCTTAACGTCGTTCGGACTTGGTTATAAATTCGGGTACGGCCAGATCGATTTTTCAAGTCACATGGATCCTTTTACAGAAAGCCAGATATCATATTTATCTCTGGATTACACCCCGCCGGCGCTTTTCTTCTTTCCGCCTTCTCCCGAAGAGAAGGAATATTATATTGAGGAGCAACAGGCCGCCCCGGAAGCAACGCCGCCAAAAGAAGAGATCAAGGAATTGCTCAAGGTAATATTCCCAAATGATGATCATTCAACATATGACGAGGTGATCGCTGTATCAGGTGAGGTAAGGCAGGGGGCAACTGCTTTTATTAATGGAGTGGAAGTATATATCTCGAACGGTGGCAGGTTCAGCGCGCTTCAGCCTTTGAACCCGGGAAAAAATCTAATAGAGATCGAGGCAAGGCTAAAGGATGAAAAGAAAGTAATGAGCAGGAAAGTATTAAGGAAAGCAAAAGTATTAATTGCAGAAGAAGAAGGATTGAACAAGAAAATAGTTGATGAGGTCCTGAACAAGGAAGCTGAGCTTGTAAAGAGAACAGAAGAATTATCAAAGAAAAAAGCAGAAGGACTGGATGTGTCTTTAGAGGAACAGAAACTGCAGGAAGAAAGATCAAAATACGAGGTAAAAAAGACCTCGCTTTATGCAGAAAAAAATAAACTGGAAGAAAGAAAAGAAAAAGTTGAAAATCTCGCGACACTGGGAGTAATAGAGGTATCCCCCGATAAAAAATTCGAGATCGAGGCCCCAATAACAAGAGGCGAAATACTCACATGGCTTGTAAAAGCGGCAGCACTGCCTGTCCCAAAAGTCAGCGAGGCCGTGTTTTCCGACGTACCGGCAAACCACAAATACGCCCCATATATTAAAGCCGCGGTAGACCTTAAGTTGGTAATAGTGTCAGGTGATAAATTCAGACCCGATGAACCTGTCACAGAGCAGGAAGGGCAGGAGTTTTTCAGGGCATTCGGTGTGATACAGTAATGAAAAAGTTGATCTTATTTTTTTTTATTATATTGTTCAGCTTGAACCCGGTATTTGCTGAAGAGGAAAAAAAGCTAATGACCAGAGCAGAGGTTATTGATAAGCTTTCTACCGCGGATTTCTTGAAGAAAAAGATAGGAGACCTTCTGAACTGGAGCGTCGGGTACGATATAACCAAGATCAACAGGACCAACCTGGCGCCGACAATAAGTTTCCTTAAAGCTACTCCTGTCGTGGCTCCCCCGGACAACAGAACTGTTGTGTCGCTCTCGGCTAAAGTGGATGATCCAAGCGGTCTTGATAATATAAGAGGAGTAAGAGCGGACTTGAGCTCGATAAAAAAACTCCCGAATACCATACTTGTGGATAATGGTCTCTGGGGAGACGCCAAATCCGGCGATGGGATATACACTTTGCAAACGAACATTGGATATGATGTTACAGGCGGACCAAAGGACATTGCCGTGGCAGTGGCGAACAAAAGCGGTTGGGTGGCAGTTGGCAGGACGGAGCTTAACGTTGAACTTAATCCGATCATTTCGGAAGAAAAGATCATCCCCCAGATAGTCCCCGCGGACGGGAAAACAATAGTAAGCATTTCGGTAAAGATCAATAATCCAGGGAGAAAAGAGGACCTAAAAGATGTTACAATTGACCTGTCTGAAGTCGGGCTTGGCAGCAAAATAGGATTGAGGGATGACGGGACCGGGGGCGATAAATTGGCGGGTGACAGGGTTTTTACGGTCGAATTCAGGGTAAGACCAGGAATAAACAGCGGGCCCAAAAAACTCGTGTTAACTGCGGTGAATGTTTCCGGGGGCAAGGGTGTAAAAGATCTTGAGCTTGGGGTGCAATAAATGATATCAACAGTATCCATAATAAGCATGTTCTTTCAGATATTCACTTCTGGGATCACAATGTCCGGCGCTTACAGTTTTCTGGGAAGATACAAGGAAACAAAAAAGAAAGAAGATCTGTACCTTGGCATTATTTTTATTACTTTTTCCATTTTCATAGTTCTTACCGTGATCTCACAGCTTGTTTATACGCTCGGCCAGAGCGTTTTCCTCCGTTTCCTGCTGTACCGCGTAATATCCATAGATCTTATCGCGGGCGCGGTATCTGTTTCATGCTTCATGAATGAAAAATTCAACTATAAAAAACGCGTTGTTTTCTGGCTATTTATCCTCGCTTGCGCGTTCGAAATAGTCCTGCTGGTCAAGTCCCAGATAAATCTGGTGGAGAATACAAGAGAGATCACTATCGATCCCGGGGTGCATTTCCTGGGAGCTATTCCGCCAGAGATATTCTGGGTCTCTCTCTGGTTCATTCTGGGGATCAAGTTCCTCATCTCGGCAAGGGCCTCAAAAAAATCCGGGGAAAAGAATATTTTCAACCTGACCGGCGCCTCATCAATACTGATCATGCTTTCATTCCTTCTGTCATTATATTATGCGAAAACCAGCGAAGCTTACTTCCTGGCTGGCGCATGGGCTATATATCTTTTCTCTGCAGTTGGATTTTTCATGGGCAATATTATTTCGCCAAAGGATGAAATAGCAAAATTTCCGTTGTCGTATTTCAGGACCAGGATACTTTACAAGCTGATCCTGATATTCATACTACTCATTGTTATACTCCTGGAAGCCACGACAATAGCAACAATTAATTTGAACCAGATATCTCTTCAAAAGGCTATCAAGAGCAATTATTTGAATTATGCAAGGAACATAGCGGACAGGATCGCCGGCGATTTCAACACTATTAATTACTCGGACAAGGGCGGGACAGAATACGTGACATACGCCGGCGGCCGTATAGACAAGTCCAATATACAGAATATCGTAAATGAAGAAACAAAAGACAGAAGATTCGTATATGTCGTCTCTCAGAACGGGAAACTTTTCGTGGGGCCTGATCCAAAAGAGGTCGGGAGGGACTTGAGCGGGATAGATATCGTTAAGAAAGTTCTTTCCGGGCAGCTTGGCAGCGACGAGTATTTTAGTGAGTTCTTCGAGAAGGCGGAAGACAAACTGGTTGTCGGGGCGTATGCGCCTGTACCTAAGTATAAACTTGGCGTGATCGTTGAGGAACCAAAATGGGAGGTATATTCAGAGATAAGACTTGTTTCCGCTAACACGCTTATCTTTGTCATTGTTGGAATAATATTAACAGTGTCTGTCGGGGTTTTCTTCGCGAAATCCATTGAAGGTTCCATAAAAGCGGTGATCTTTGGAACGGACGCGGTCAGGAAAGGCGACCTTTCTTACAGGATCAAGATCGAATCGATCGACGAGATCGGCCAGCTTGCCGACGCGTTCAACCAGATGACAAAAGAACTTAAACAGAGCCAGGAAAATCTTATTTATTCCGAAAAACTGGCGTCACTGGGCACCATGGCCGCGGGCATGGCGCATGAAATAAAAAATCCTCTGGTATCCCTTAGAACTTTCACGCAGCTTCTCCCTCAAAGGTTCGAGGACGCGGAATTCAGGGCAAAATTCTCAACAGTCGTTCCTCAGGAGATCGATAAGATCAATAAGATCGCCGAGAATCTGCTCAGGTTCGGCAGGCCTCACAAACCGGAACTGATAGGCACGAATATCAATGATATCCTGGATGAAATACTCGCGCTCTTTGATAACGAAGCAAGAAAGAACAATGTCAGGATAACCACGAAGTTTGCTCAGCTGCCAAAGATAACCGCGGACGCTGGTCAGCTTTCCCAGGCTTTTGTCAATATTATACTTAACGCGATACAATCCATGGCGAAGGGCGGCGAGTTAACAGTGAAAACCGATGTCGGGGAGATCGTGAAACTTGAAGCATCCGGGAAAGAAACGGGCGGGGGCGAAGAAGAGGAAGAAGCAAAACCCGTTCCCGTCGTGTTCATTGAAATATCGGATACTGGCAATGGCATACCGGAGGAGAACCTGTCAAAAATATTTGATCCATTCTTTACGACCAAGGAAGTAGGCGGCACAGGGATGGGCCTGCCGATAATGCTAAGGATAATCGAGGACCATCACGGTTCCGTCCGAGTAAAAAGCCAGGTAGGAAAAGGCACAACATTTTTGATCACTTTACCGCAGTCATTGGAAGTTAAGATCTAATTATTTATAATTTTTGGATTTAAGAGATGAGGGGATCATATCACCCTCCTCAGGTTTAGGTGCTGTAACGAAAGTATCGACAAGGGGTTTGCCATTGAAGTACAAATCGAGCACCTTTTTCTTTTCTTCATCGTCCAAATTATTAATGACCACATCACCAGAAATATTACCACTGCTTCCCGTAATTGCTGTAACATCCTTCCTACCGTTTTTATCGGTACCTATGAACAAATTTAACCCAAACCCAGTTTTATAATCTGGCTTTTCTGATTTTTCTCCAATTGAGATCATATTTTCTCGCCCTCTTTCACTATATTTATCGAGGTTTTAGGGCCAAAACTTGCATATATCATACCCTTTTGTTAGAATGATTTTGCAATGGCAATGTTCGAACGTTTCACCGAAAAAGCTGTCCGCGTGATAATGGCCAGCCAGGAAGAAGCAAGGCGTCTTGGGGCGTTATTTGTAGGTACTGAACACCTTTTGCTTGGCATGCTGCGCGAGGGCGAAGCCGTGGTCATAAAGACCCTTGAATATTTCCGCGTGGATCCCTTTGCGGTCAAGGAAAAGATAGAAGGCCTTGTTGAAAAGGAAGAACCGACCAGCATCCTTGAGATACCGTTCAGCCCAAGCGTTAAAAAGACCATTGAATTCGCGTGGGAAGAAGCTAGACAGCTGGGACACAGCTACGTTGGAGTTGAACATTTATTTTTAGGCTTGATAAGGGAAGGCAGCGGCCTGGGCGCGAAGGTCCTGGGCGGCCTTGGAATTACCCCTTCCGGCGCAAAAAACCGCGTGATAAGTTTACTTGGAGAAGAATCCTCTTTCCAAAGACGCGGGGCGCAGGTTTCCGGGACACCCGTTCTCGACTCGTACAGCCGCGACCTTACGTGGCTCGCGAGGGAGAAAAAACTTGATCCCGTTATCGGCAGGGGAAAAGAGATCGAACGTGTTATCCAGGTACTTTCCAGAAGGAAGAAAAATAATCCAGTACTTACCGGCGATGCCGGCGTGGGAAAAACAGCCATAGTGGAGGGACTCGCGCAGAAGGTTGTCGCGGGCGACATACCGCCGACACTTCTGGATAAAAGAGTGGTTTCACTTGACCTCGGCCTTATGATCGCTGGAACAAAATATCGCGGCGAGTTCGAAGAGAGGTTAAAAAAGGTCATGGAAGAAGTCAGGAAATCAGGCAAAGTGATACTATTTATTGACGAGATACACACCATTATCGGCGCGGGTGCCGCGGAGGGCGCGATGGACGCCGCGAACATGTTAAAGCCGGCTCTGGCCAGGGGGGAATTGCAGTGTGTTGGCGCGACCACGCTGGAAGAATACAGGAAACGCATCGAATCCGACGCGGCGCTGGAGAGAAGGTTCCAGGCCGTCCTCGTGGAGGAACCCACTGTCGAGCAATCTATTGAAATACTTAAAGGCCTCCGGTCAAGGTACGAAGATTTTCATAAGGTTAAGATCACAGATGAAGCCCTGGTCTCCGCGGCCAGGCTTGCAGCCAGGTATATATCTGACCGCCACATGCCGGATAAAGCTATCGACCTTATCGATGAATCTTCTTCCCGCGTAATGCTCCAGTCGATAGCGGCACCGCCGGAGCTGGTGGAGATAATGAAAGAGCTTGAACAGGTAAAACACGAAAAGGATATCGCGGCGCAGAACCAGGAATTCGAGAAAGCCGCGAAGTTAAGGGATAAAGAAGAAGGATTAAGGCTGCAGTACGAGGCGGCGTCAAAAAAGGTCAAAGGGTTCACCAAGGAAAATTACCCGGAGGTCACAAGAGAGGTGATCGCGCAGGTCATTTCGAACTGGACTGGAGTTCCTGTTACCCAGCTTACAGATGAAGAAACAGAACGTTTGCTTAAAATGGAGGAAACACTGGCGAAGCGGGTGGTCGGCCAGGATGATCCGATAAAAGTCATCGCGAAGTCGATACGCAGGGCCAGGGCGGGCCTCAAGGATCCAAGGCGTCCTATCGGCTCGTTCTTGTTCATGGGGCCTTCCGGCGTGGGAAAGACAGAGCTCGCGAAAAGGCTCGCGGAATTCATGTTCGGCGACATGGATGCCGTGGTCAGAGTTGATATGTCCGAGTATCTGGAATCGCATACGATATCAAGGCTGATCGGCTCCCCGCCAGGTTATGTCGGATTTGGGGAGGGAGGACAGCTTGCCGAGCCTGTACGAAGAAGGCCGCATTCCGTCGTGCTGCTTGATGAAATTGAAAAAGCGCATATTGACGTGACAAATGTTCTGCTCCAGGTCCTTGATGACGGCCGTCTCACGGATGCGCAGGGGCACGTGATCGATTTCAAGAACACGGTGATCATCATGACATCAAATGTCGGCGCTGACCTGATAAAGAAGGAAACATCAATAGGATTCTTGACAAGCGATGAAGCGGGGATAAGTTATGAAAGGATGAAGGACAAGGTAATCGGTGAAATGAAAAAACAATTCCGGCCGGAGTTCCTTAACAGGATAGATGAAACCATAGTTTTCAGGCCGCTCTCAAAAGAAGATCTCGGGAAGATCATTGAGCTCATGATATCCGATCTTAATGAAAGGCTTCTGGAGAAAGGGCTTTCGATAGTCGTCAGCAAAAAAGCGAGGGATTTTCTTGTTGATAAGGGATACGATCCTCATTTTGGCGCGAGGCCTCTAAGGAGGGTCCTTGAGGATTATATTGAAGATCCGCTTTCGGAAGAACTGTTAAGAGGTAAATTCGGATATGGAACGAAAATTAAAGTGGAGGTCAATAAGGATAAGCTGGAGTTCAGCGGTAAAGCTTCGCTTAAACCGGAATCACCCGCGAAAAAGAACAATCCATCAAACAAGGAAAAAGAGCTGGAAATAAAGAAGGCCTGATCAACTTGCCCAAACTTGACATTAAATTCGTCTGCCAGTCCTGCGGGTATGAATCTCCCAAGTGGGTTGGAAGATGCCCGGAGTGTAATTCATGGAACTCGCTTGTTGAAGAAGCCACACAGATCGCTTCCATCTCATCAAAACAGATAAAGCAGATAATAACATCCACACTGCCTCAGCCGATAACAAGCGTCAGCTTTAATGAAGAAGAGCGAAAATCAACGGGAATAGCGGAGCTTGACCGGGTGCTTGGAGGCGGCGTCGTGCACGGCTCGGTAGTGCTGGTCTCCGGGGATCCGGGCATAGGGAAATCAACACTTATGCTGCAGGCAGCAAGCTCCCTTGCAAAGAACGGCACACTATTATATGTATCAGGGGAGGAATCGGTAAAACAGCTGTCGCTGAGGGCTGAAAGACTGAACGCGAAGAAAAATGACCTTCAGGTCGTATCAGAAACAAACCTTTTCGCGATCGAGTCGCACATTAATAATATCAAACCTTCTTACGTGGTGGTCGATTCGATACAGACCATATACCGCGAGGACCTGCCGTCAGCGCCGGGTTCTGTCAGCCAGGTAAGGGAATGCGCGGCTTATCTAGTAAGGATAGCAAAGACCACAGGGATACCCATATTCATCGTTGGCCACGTGACCAAGGAAGGCTCCATTGCCGGGCCCAGGATACTTGAACATATTGTTGATACTGTGCTCTATTTTGAGGGCGATCGAAATAAACAGTTCAGGATACTTAGAGCGACAAAGAACCGATTCGGATCGACAAATGAAATTGGTGTATTCGAAATGAAGAATGTCGGATTGGTTGAGGTTCCAAATCCGTCAGAGGTATTCATCTCCGAACGCCCCAAAGATGCATCAGGATCAGTTATTACAGTCATCATCGAGGGAACACGCCCAATGCTGGTGGAAGTGCAGGCGCTGGTCAGCTCATCATCAACCTCAATCCCGAGAAGAACATCCAACGGCATCGAATACAATAGAGGTCTGATGCTCGCTACTGTCCTTGAAAAACGCGAGGGACTGAAATTATATGATAAAGATGTTTATATAAATGTGGCGGGAGGGGTTTGGATAGAAGAACCGGCCGCGGACCTGTCTGTTGTCGTATCGATCGCCTCATGCTACAAGGATATCCCTGTTGACAGCGGGGCGGTGGTGATAGGCGAGGTCGGATTGGCAG
>Ga0315273_10002509_pt1 | contig 21715 bp, 16 predicted proteins | sample YL17G02_0_MG_FD_205753 | JGI IMG/M metagenome (GOLD analysis project Ga0315273, IMG submission 205753) | Sediment microbial communities from Yellowstone Lake, YNP, Wyoming, USA - YL17G02_0 | ecosystem: Environmental > Aquatic > Freshwater > Lake > Sediment | place: USA: Wyoming | collected... | reverse complement strand
CGGTTCCAACAACGGTTCCACTTGGGGCAAAGAAAGGCAAGGCAATCCTTGTATCGGGACATGACCTCAAGGATCTTGAAGAGATACTCAGGCAGAGTGCGGGGAAGGGCATCTATGTATATACCCATGGAGAAATGCTGCCGACCCATGGCTACCCTGAACTGAAGAAATACCCACATTTCTACGGTCATTATGGAACTGCCTGGCAGAACCAGCAGAAGGAATTTGCACAGTTTCCGGGCGCGATTGTTATGACCACAAACTGCATCCAGAAACCACGTGATACATACCAGGACAATATCTTCACAAGCGGACTCGTAGGCTGGCCAGGGGTCGAACACATAGCAGATAAAAATTTTACGCCGGTTATTGAGAAGGCGCTTGTCCTGCCGGGATTCCCTGAAGACGTTCAGGGGAAGTCGGTTATGGTAGGCTTTGCACGAAATGCGGTGCTTGGCGTTGCTGATAAAGTCATAGAGGCTGTTAAGAGCAAACAAATCCGTCATTTCTTCCTGGTCGCAGGATGTGACGGCGCTAAGGCAGGACGTAACTACTACACAGAATTTGTAGAAAAAGTGCCGAAGGATTGTATTGTGCTTACGCTCGCCTGCGGCAAGTTCCGGTTCTTTGACAAGGAACTCGGAGATATAGGTGGCATCCCCAGGCTGCTTGATGTCGGTCAGTGCAATGATGCATATTCAGCTGTTCAGATAGCAGTTGCTCTCTCAAAGGCGTTTAACATCGGCGTAAACGACCTACCGCTCTCGTTTGTCCTCTCCTGGTATGAACAGAAGGCAGTGGCGATACTCCTCACCCTCCTGTATCTCGGCATAAAGAATATCCGGCTCGGCCCATCGTTGCCGGCCTTTGTTTCCCCTGATGTGCTGAATGTCCTGGTAAGCCAGTTCAATATCAAGCCAATCACCACACCTGATGAAGACCTGAAGGCAATCCTTGGATAATCATTATAAGAGGCGGGGCATAAACCCCGCCTCTGCCCTATTTTTAGTGCGTCAGGCATTCCTTTTCGTGCCGGCATAGGTGAACGCCCGGTCGATCATCTTATAGTAACTGCCTTTATCGATGCCGATGCTGTTCCCGCATAAGCAATATATTCTGTGTCCATCAGTCGAACAATTGCCGTAATCCTTCGCGATCCTCTCCTTGTGGCATCGCAACACTTCTCCTTTCCCGATTTTGTCATATCGCCAGAGCTTTTTCCGGCAGGCGGCGCACCGCAGCACGAGCATATTAAAACGCTCCCTCTGTATTCATCTGATATTTTCGAATATATCAACCATCATTGTAGCAGATTCAAATATTATCAGGACCCCACCAGGAAGGGCTGGGGATCAAAAAGAAAAGGCGGCCGGTTGTATATAATGATCTGGACCATCTCGCCGGGACATATAGATAACTTTTCCTTTGCCTGCGCACCAACGAAATAGCAAAGATGTGTGTAATTGCACCTTATTTCTGGCGTTGAAGCTGTAGAAAAAGGCCTTACTAAAATAGTTGTGAGAGGACGAACAAAAATAGGCTTCGTGAAATGAGTATTGAACGATCTCGGGTTGTCGAAGGGGTAAGAGACCCCCATAATTTCGGTGAGTTGGATAAAGGGGGACTTTTTCTACAGACTCGTTATGCGCATTTTTCCTGTTAATTCTCATAATTTCGTGCCTCTTGAAAATAAATAGAGTCTGTTTATAAAGTCGTTGGTTGTCATCCTCCGGCTTGACCGGGGGATCCAGAACCCATTGAAAAGACTGGATTCCCGCCTTCGCGAGAATGACGAAATTTTATCGGAATAGCAGTTTATAAACAGACTCTAAATAGTTGTAGATAGCTTTGAGAAAAATGGCATGCGTCTTACGGGGCAAAAGAAACATAACAATCCAGAAGGACCTGAGAGGCAAACCTCCAACACCCATGTCTTGTAGAACTGAATTGAAATAATCTGTATATTACAACTATCTATAATGTTGCTTGTCTATTTTTTACTATAAAAGTTATTATTGATTTATATAAAACATTTCGCATTTAAGAAGGAGAAAATACAATGAAAAAATCTCTTAGTATGTTCATAATGATTTGTTTTGCATCATTTTATGCTTTTAATGTTGCTGATGCTGGAGTATGGGATAAATGTAAGGTCTGTCACAATGGGAATATGGCTCCCGATGAAAAGACATTGAAAGAGAAGTATAAAACAGCGGATGAATTGACTAAAGCTGCTAAAGAATCGCTAAGCTCGATGATGAAAAACTATAAGGACGATGCAGACCTGAAAGAAGCAGCAAAATATCTCGGTTTGAAATAAACTTCCTATTTCAAACATAATTGAAACCACTTCACCCTTCGCACAGCAAGAATTGGTGGCGGCGCAGGGAGTTGAACCCCGGACACTGCGGATATGAGCCGCATGCTCTAACCAACTGAGCTACGCCGCCGATAAAAAAGTTAAAAGTGATGAGTGAAAAGTTTTGAGTTCTAAAACAGACTAAAATTATAACAGAAGACAAAACTTTAATGAAAGAGTTCAAATCTGCGAGATCTTATATTGATAAGGATGCCTGCTGCTATGAGGTTTGAGAGCAGGGCGGTTCCCCCATAGCTCATGAAAGGCAGGGGCACGCCGACTACAGGCATTATGCCCAGGGTCATACCCACATTTATCAGGAAATAAATCAGGAACATGAATGTGATACCGAGTGCGAGCAGTCTTCCAAAATCATCCTTTGCGAGCCGGGCTGTATCGAGCCCTCTCAGGATGAGAATGAGATAAAATAAAAAGAGCAGGATGCATCCGAAAAATCCCCACTCCTCAGCAAATACCGCAAATATGAAGTCGGTGTGTTTTTCCGGCAGAAACCTGAACGGTCCCTGTGTGCCGTGCATGTATCCTTTTCCAAAGAATTTGCCTGAACCAACGGTAATCTTTGATTGGGTTAAATGATAGCCGATACCGGCGGGATCAACTTCAGGTTCGATAAAAGCGACGATTCTGCTCTTCTGATAATCTTTCAGTCCCTCCCAGAATATGTTGCCGAGGAAGGGCATAGATATAAGACCTATAATGATGAATAGTACCGCAACTTTTTTATGTAAGCCCTTTGCGATGACCAAAGACAGAGAGATTCCCATGACTATGAGAGCAGTCCCGAGATCGGGTTGTTTTACAAGAAGGACAAAAGGCACAAATGTAATAAAAAGAAATATGCGCAGCAGGGAAACTGTATCAATAGGGCTTTTTATGATAGTCAGGTACCGTGCGAGCATTATTATGTAAACGAGCTTAAAAAATTCGGATGGTTGAAAGGAGATTGGCCCGAGACGCAACCACCTTTGTGCGCCCATACCTGTCTTGCCCATAATAAAGACTGCAACCAGCAGGATAATCCCGGTGATATACAGGATCAGTGCGAATCTGCTGATCCAGATATAGTCAAAACTGACTATCAGGAATAAGGTTATCAATCCAAGTATGAGCCATGTAACCTGTTTCATGTAGAATGCTGAGTGCTCCTCAGCAGAAAGCGGACGGGTAGCGCTGTATATGGTCATAATTCCGATAAGAGATATCAGGATGATAACAGAAAGTGTTAACCAGTCAAAGTTTTTTATCAGTCTGCGGTCGACGTTAAGCATTTTTTACTTTACCAGAATAAAAAGAATAGATACAGGTTGAGGTTAAGGTTGAGGAAAAAACTTCTTTGTTTTCTTATCTAAATCTTAACCTGAGACTTAACCTGAAACTCTTAAGGCGGGCACTTGGCACAGACAGAAGTAAAGAGGGAGGTCGAGAGATACCGGTCACCCCTGTCAGGTAGGATGACGACAATAATGCCTTCCCTGAGTTCGCTTGATCTCCGTAATGCTACATGCATTGCTGCACCGCTGGACATTCCTACGAATATCCCCTCTTTGGTCGCAAGCATTCTTGTGGTATCAAAGGCCTCCTCGTCGTTAACAAAACATTTTTCATCAAGCCTGTTCGGATCGAATATTTTTGGAATGATAGACTCAGTCATGTTTTTAAGTCCCTGTATCCTGTGATGAAGAACAGGCTCAACCCCTATTATTTTAATGTCACTATTAAACTCCTTAAGCCTTTTGCCCACTCCCATAAGTGTGCCTGTTGTCCCCATGCCGGCAATAAAGTGGGTAATGCGGCCCCCGGTCTGCTCGATGATTTCCTTGCCGGTAGTCTCATAATGTGCCTGGACGTTCGCATCATTGTCGAACTGATTCGGCATGAAATATTTTTCGGGGTCCTCGGAGAGTATCTTATGTGCCAATCGTATCGCACCATCTGTCCCCTGGTCAGACGGGCTCAATATGAGTTCTGCTCCGAATGCCTCAAGTATTCTTCTTCTTTCTATACTGACACAGGCCGGCATAGTCAGTTTTACCCTGTATCTTTTTGCTGTGGCTACCATGGCAAGCCCTATCCCTGTGTTTCCTGACGTAGCTTCCAGTATTATTTTATCCTTTGTGAGCTTTTTCGCCTGCTCTGCTGTCTCTATCATATAGAGGGCAATCCGGTCTTTGATAGAGCCGCCGGGATTGTTGCCTTCTAATTTTGCATACAGCGTTACATTGGGATTGGGGTTAAGATCGATAGTGGTGATCGGGGTATTTCCTATACACTGAAGTATACTCATCTATTATTATAGTTTATTCTTATCCTTAACGGTCAAGAGAACGTTGAGAATTCATGTACGCATTAATCGCTCTTTTAGCTATTGGTGCAGCAGTGCCACCGCCATGCCCGCCGTGTTCCACAAGGACGGCCATTGCTATCTCCGGATTTTCTACAGGCGCAAATGCCACAAACCATGCATGGTCCCTGAACCTTTCAGCAAGGTATTGAACGCCGCTTTTCATAGAAACAACCTGTGCTGTACCTGTTTTCCCGGCAGTATGAACGAGCTCTGATTTTGCTGCCCATCCGGTTCCGGAAGACTCATTTACAACGCCGAAGAGGCCGCTTTTGACGAGGGCAAGATTATCCGGGTTCAGTTTCAACCTTCCTGTTATGACCGGCTGAGCGTCTTTAATCAGCAATGGCTTATAGAGGATTCCACCGTTTGCTACTGTGCTTGTCATAAGCGCCAATTGGAGAGGGGTAACAGCTACATATCCCTGACCTATTGCTGCGTTGAAAGTTTCACCAAGAAACCAGGGAAGTTTTTTATTTTCAAGTTTCCATTTTGTGTTTGGAATCACACCCTGTCTTTCTTTCCCGAGTTCCAACCCTGTCTTTTTCCCTAAACCAAGACCTGTTGCATATTCATGAATTTTATCTATGCCAAGACGTTTACCAACCTCATAGAAATAGACGTCGCATGACTCAACTATCGCCCTGTGAAGAGCAACTACACCGTGACCGGATTTTCGCCAGCACCCAAAATGCCATTTGCCGTAATTAATTCCACCCCTGCAATCGACCTTGGTTTCAGGATTAATAACCCCTTCCTCAAGTCCGGCGATTGCTGTAACGATCTTGAATGTTGAACCGGGTGGATACTGGCTCTGTAATGCCCTGTTAAGCAGGGGGTTTTTTTTGTCTTTTGTTATTGCTGTCCAATTTTCATGGCTGATTCCCCTCGTAAAGAGATTAGGGTCGAATGAAGGTTTGCTGACCAGACTGAGTATCTCACCGGTATCCGGTTTTATGGCAACAAGTGCGCCTGCCTTTTCTCCCATTGCTATCTCAGACTCTTTCTGAAGATTAATATCAATGCTCAGGGTCACATCATTACCTTTGATCGGTTGATCTTCCTGCAAGAGTCTTAGTTCTCTGCCGAGTGCATTAACCTCAATGACTCTCTTGCCTGGTGTGCCCCTCAGCGAATAGTCCAACAATTTCTCAACTCCCCACTGCCCGATAAATGAGTCTTGAGGGACATCCCTGAATGCGGGGTCCTTTGCCTGAGATGGACTGGGCTTGCCAAGATAGCCTATAAGATGGGCACCTACATCATTAAAGGTATATTCTCTGCTGACCTCTACCTCTACAATAAGACCGGGCAAGTCAGAGCGTCTTGCTTCAATGTAAGCAATCTCACTGAAAGAAAGTCCCTGTCTCAGTCTGACAGGAACAAACGGGCTTAGCCCTTGTTTGCTTATTTTTTCGATTATTTCTTCCCTTGGTATGCCGAGGACTTTCGAGAGGAGGTCAACCCTGCTTTTATCAAACTCCTCCGGGATTATGGATGCATAATAATAAGGGGAATTTTTTACAAGCGGTATACTGTTTCTGTCGTAAATTATTCCACGAGGGGCAGGGATACTGACAATCCTCAGTCTGTTGGCCTCGGATAGTTTTCTGTATTCGGTCCCCTGAAGAATCTGCAACTGCCATAATCTCATGACAAGAATAAGGAATGCAACAACTATTACATAGCCTATTATCAGGATTTTTTCTGATTCGTTTTTCATTGGGACTGAACTATTACCTTCATAAACTTACTGTTCTTTCTTAGGCCTGAGAAAGATGCCGAGAGGTGCATTGAAAAGTGATTGCATAATAATAATAATAACGCCAGTTCCGATAGAGACTGGTATATTTGCAAAAAGACTTCTTGATAGAAACACAATTAAGCCATCTGTTAAGGTCAGGATAAAAATGCTTATAGCGCCCAATAAAGGGGTCCAGATAAAGAATCTGCTGTACATGAGCGATGAAAAATAGCCGATAAGGCCTTTACTAAGCAGATTTGGTCCGAGAAATGCAACTGAGATGCTGTCTTCTACAATTCCGATAAAAGAGCCGAAGAGCATTCCTTTGACCTCTCTTCCTTTTATGCCGGCATAGCAGGCTAAAACAGCGGTAAGGTTTGGTGTGATATCAAATATTGATATGCTTCCCTGAACAATAAGGGTAAAAAATAGAATGACAGCCCAGAGGAGATATTTCACCCTTTTTTTATTATTGCAACAACCTCAATCTTTGAGTTGTCTGCAAAGGGAATGACTTCGATTTCCTGGAAGATGCCGATATTTTTTTTGTTCACCTCTGATACAAATCCTATAGGGATCCCAGGGGGAAAGAGCAGATCAAGTCCTGATGTTATAACAATGTCGCCTTTCTTGACTTCTTCCTCATAAGGCACATATTTTAACCGGCATTTCCTGAAGCCTGTACCGGAGATTATACCCTCTGCCCTGCTTGTCTGAAGTCTTGCTGCTGCAGAAAAATTTATGTCGCTCAGGAGGAGCAGGTGTGAATACGAATGAGAAACGCCTGAAATTTTACCAATCAGTCCTTTATCTGTGACAGCAATCATATCTTTAGCGATTCCATCTGACAGACCCTTATCAAGGATGAAAGTATTTGACCACTGTTCTACAGTCCTTGCGATAACACGTGCTGCAATAACATATCCCTGTTCTTTTTCCTTAAGTGCAAGAAGCCCTCTGAGTTTTTTGTTTTCAAGAAAGGTTTCCTGCCATTTCTGCTGTTCTTTCAGTAACCCTGAAAGCTCCTCTTTCAAACTTTTGTTTTCCTGTTCCCTCAGGAGCATCCTTTTGAAGGGGGAAGTAAAAGAGTCCTTCAGGGAAATTTTCATTTCATGAAAGATGTTCAGAACATTGCTGAGGGATTCAAGGGGTAAAAAATATTTCCTGTTGCTCTGGTATGTCATTAAACTTAAAGATATGATGATGAACAGCAGGAGAAGGAGCCACTTCTTAGGCATTACAAATTGATAGCTACTCTTCTCAGGAGGTCGAGTTCATCAAGCATTTTGCCGACACCGCGTACAACTGCTGTCAATGGATCCTCAGCAACAAGGACAGGAAGGCCGGTTTCTTCTCTTATAAGCACGTCGAGCCCTCTGAGGAGCGCACCACCACCGGCCAGGATTATGCCTTTGTCGACAATATCTGAAGCGAGCTCGGGAGGAGTATTTTCGAGGACGACCTTGATCGTTTCAAGGATTATGTTGACAGGTTCAGCAAGGGCCTCCTTGATTTCAGTTTCATTAATGGTCAGTGTTTTCGGAATGCCTGAAATAAGATCCCTTCCCTTTACTTCCATTGTGCGATTTTCACCACTGTCTGAAGTATAAGCTGAGCCGATTGTATTCTTTATCTGTTCGGCTGTCATATCGCCAATCATCAGATTATATCTACGTTTAATATAGGCCATAATCGCCTCGTCCATCTTGTCACCGCCAACGCGGACAGCCTTGCTGTAAACAACCCCGTCAAGGGATATTACAGCAACATCTGTGGTTCCACCGCCTATATCGACAATCATATTGCCTGATGGTTCACCGACCGGGAGACCTACCCCAACCGCAGCAGCCATGGGCTCTCCGATCAGATACACCTCCCGTGCCCCTGACACCTGAGCTGCATCCTTTACCGCCCGCTGTTCAACCTGAGTAATACCGGAAGGCACACCAATTATGACCCTGGGAGAAACGAAGCTCCTCCTGTTATGGACTTTTGTTATAAAATATTTCAGCATTTCTCCCGTGGCGTCAAAGTCGGCTATGACCCCATCTTTCATGGGTCTTATCGCAGTAATGTTAGACGGTGTTTTGCCGAGCATCCTTTTTGCTTCTACCCCGACTGCAATAGGTTTCTTATTATCTCTTCTTATTACGACAACGGAAGGCTCATTGCAGACGATGCCCTTTCCTTTCATGAATACGAGGGTGTTTGCCGTGCCGAGATCTATGGCTAAATCATTAGAAAAAAAGCCGAGTATTTTATGGAAAAACATTAATCCTCCTGTTTTATCTCCGGGTGGTCAACTACAATAGTTTTTGCTATTTCATCGCCTAAACGCATGCCATCTTTGCTCCCCAGCAGTATAAGATATTCAAACATAGCAATAATAATGAAAAATATCCAGCCAAACCAGAGCATCTTATAAAAAAGAAACCCGATCCCAAATGTGCTATTCCTGAGTATGGAATCTCTGTACGTACAGGGTTTATACGATTCTGTTGAGACAACTTTCAGACCTATAACTCTTTTCCCTAAACTTCTGCCGTCAAAAAGGCCATCTCCTATTAAGATATAGGCAAGTCCTGCAAAAAATCCAGCCTTGGGCAGTATCTCTACTGCTGCTGCAATGATAATAAGGTCGAGGAGTTTAGCGACAGTTCTGAGAAGCAACCCTGCCCTTTTAAATTCCTCAGACATTCAGAAATCTTAACAGAGAGTTCTTTTATTTTTCAAGAGCAGTCCACTTTCCACAGGTAAAACAACTACCAGGGGTTGAGTAGTTAATTGTCAATAAACAGTTTTTTATGGTATAAACAGTTGCTCAATAATTAAACAGACTGGTAAATTCAACAAACTGTGCAGACTATCGTAACCATGTGAAAGAGGTAAACAGAGATCATTCTTATGGAAATCGTCCTGGCAACAAGAAATAAAAAGAAGATTGAAGAAATAAAAAGGATTACAGAGGGAATTGCTGTATCGATTTTCACCCTTGATGATTTTCCGGGATGTCCGGAAGTGGAAGAAAACGGTACAACATTTGAAGAAAATGCAATAAAAAAGGCAATAACTGTTGCAAAATTTACCGGAAAGCCATCCCTCGCTGATGATTCAGGTCTGGAGGTATATGCCTTAAAGGGAGCTCCGGGCACATTGTCGGCACGATATGCAGGAGAGGGTGCAGATGACAGGAAAAATGTCGAAAAATTATTAAAAGAGATGCATTCTGTAAAGGAGAGGAAGGCAAGGTTTGTCTGTTGTATAGCATTGGCTTTAAATGCATATAGTGTAAATACCTTTTTCGGATATTCTGATGGCGACATAGGAATGGAGCCGAGAGGGTTGAACGGATTTGGCTACGATCCGGTATTTTGTCCGGAAGGTTATAGCAAGACCTTTGCTGAAATGAGTGATCAGGAAAAGGATTCACTAAGCCACAGAGGGGCAGCGTTAAATGGCCTTCAGCAATATATAAAAAATAAAGCAAAAGATTAATATAGAACAAAAAATCAAAATTAAATAGTTTAATTCCTGTATTCTGAGTGATAAGTAAATCTTATCTTAATATCAAAAATATGAATTTGACTTAAAACATGCCGAAGAATATAGTTATGTGTCTGTTTTTTCTATTAAGAAATAGTTCTGCCACAAAATTATTGATTTTGGACTAAACACAATTATTCTTTATTTTTGGTTTTGTTTTTCTTGGCAAGATAGTACGGTAGTCGTTTTTTTATAAAAAGTCATTCAAAAATATGGGGGTTAAACTATGAGAATTGTGTTGCTTGGTGCACCGGGAGCTGGTAAAGGGACGCAGGCTAAGATACTTATCGAAAAATATGGCATGCCTCAGATTTCAACAGGGGATCTTTTAAGGGCAGCCGTAGCTGCAGGCACTGCCCTTGGTAAAGAGGCAAAATCATATATGGATAAAGGCGAGCTTGTTCCTGACAGTGTTGTACTGGGGATGGTTGGAGAGAGGCTGAAGCAGGATGATTGCAAAAAGGGTTATATCCTTGATGGATTTCCAAGGAATACCGCCCAGGCAGAGGCGCTGGATAAAATGCTTTCATCACTGAATATGTCACTTACTGCGGCACTCAGTGTTGATGTGCCTTTTGAGGATCTGATGAAAAGGCTGACTGGCAGAAGGACATGCAAGGCATGTGGCCAGATGTATAATGTTTATTTCAAAACTCCGGCAAAAGAGGGTGTTTGCGACAAATGCAGCGGCGAATTGTTTCAGAGGGATGACGATAAGGAAGCAACCATCAAGAAGAGGCTTGAAGTTTACACCGCACAGACGGAACCGTTAATCGGATATTACAAAAATAAGGGAATAGTGAAATCGGTCAGCGGCACAGGCAGTATCGATGAAATATTCAAGAAAGTTACCGAAATTTTAGGTCTTAAATAAGGAATTCAAGGTTTGCCTTGAAAATATAAATAAGGAGGAATGAATATGGCTTTAGTAAATCCACATGGAAAAGAGAAGAAACTGAAACCCCTCTTACTTTCAGGGGCGGAACTGGAAGCAGAGAAGAAAAAAGCGGCATCGCTGAAACAGATCAAGATAACATCCCGCGAGGCGGGTGATCTCATCATGCTGGGCCTCGGTGGCTTCACACCGCTCACCGGCTTTATGACCCAGGCTGACTGGAAAGGGGTCTGTGCTGACTTCAAGACGGCAGACGGGACATTCTGGCCGATACCTGTTACTTTGTCTGCGTCCAAAGCTGACGCTGACGGCATTAAGGTCGGTGACGAGATTGCGCTCTTCTCCGATGAGTTCGAAAAGATTATGGCCACGATGAAAGTGACCGAGAAATACAACATCGACAAGACTTTTGAATGCAAGCACATCTTCACGACAGCAGATATGGAGCATCCCGGTGTCAAAATGGTAATGGAGCAGCAAGAGGTTAACCTCGCCGGCCCTGTTAAGGTACTGAGCCAGGGAGGGTTCCCTGCACAGTACCCAGGTCTGTTCCTGACACCCGCTGAGACCAGGAAGATGTTCGAAGAGAAAGGATGGAACGTAGTCGCTGCCCTCCAGCTCAGGAACCCGATGCACCGTTCCCATGAGTATCTCGCAAAGATAGCCATCGAGATCTGCGACGGCGTACTCATACACCAGCTCCTTGGAAAACTGAAACCGGGTGACATCCCTGCGGAAGTAAGGGTAAAGGCAATCGACAAACTCGTTGAACATTACTTTGTTAAGAACACCTGCATCCAAGCCGGCTATCCCCTCGACATGCGGTATGCCGGCCCCCGTGAGGCGCTCCTCCATGCGACCTTTAGGCAGAACTACGGCTGCTACTATATGATTATCGGCCGTGACCACGCAGGCGTCGGCGAGTACTATGGTCCTTTTGATGCCCAGAAGATATTTGACCAGATCCCTGCCGGGTCACTTGAGATCAAGCCGCTGAAGATCGACTGGACATTCTTCTGCACGAAGTGCGACGGCATGGCCTCGATGAAGACCTGCCCGCACGGCAAAGACGAAAGGGTTATGCTCAGCGGAACAAAGCTGAGGAAGATGCTTTCCGAAGGCGAGTCAGTGTCGTCTCAGTTCAGCCGTCCCGAGGTTGCAGTTATCCTTCAGGAGTACTATCAGGGCCTGGACGAAAAGGTTGAGATCAAGATGCATAAATATGCAGAAGGCGAAAAGAAGTAGTTTTTTATAGAAAGGATTTGTCGGGATACAGGTGCAAGAGTATTCCGAAGGTATGTAAATAAAGAATAGCAGATGGTAATAGCACCTGTTGCAGGGTTCGTTACCATCTGCGTATTGAGTTATGAAAGGAGGTGGAAGACAGTCTGGTTCTCAATTTATAGTTTTTCATCAATCTTTAACTTATAACAATTAAAGGAGGTGTTTTAAATGCCAAGTTTTGTAATTACTGAAAAGTGTGACGGCTGCAAGGCAGGTGACAAGACTGCATGCCAGTACATATGTCCTCACGATCTCATGATCCTCGACAGAGAGACGATGAAGGCTTCCAATCAGGAGCCTGAGCAGTGCTGGGAATGCTTTAACTGCGTAAAGATCTGCCCTCAGCAGGCGGTCGAGGTAAGAGGCTATTCAGACTTTGTTCCACTCGGATCACAGACTATTCCTTTGAGAGGTACCGATAATATCATGTGGACGATCACATTCAGAAGTGGTCTGGTCAAGAGGTTCAAATTCCCGATCAGGACCACCGTGGAAGGCACCGTTGATCCTTATGCAGGCAAACCAGAGCCTGATTTCGCATCTATTAAGAAACCTGGCTTATTTACAAAGCCAGCAAGAACTGAATAATTTAAGGAGGTGATATATAAATGGAAAAAGAAACTTGTACATTTTCATACTGTAAGAAGCCTGAAGTAACTGAAGTTGAGTGTGATCTCCTGATCTTGGGCGGTGGTATGGCCGGCTGCGGAGCAGCTTTTGAGGCATGCCGCTGGGCAAACGCAAAGGGCTTGAAGGTCGTAATGGTAGATAAGGCTGCAACAGACAGAAGCGGCGCTGTTGCAATGGGTCTCTCCGCTATCAACACATACGTCGGAGAAAACAAAGTCGCTGATTATGTCAAATATGTCAGAAACGACCTCATGGGCATCATCAGGGAAGACCTTGTATTCGACCTCGGAAGACACGTTGACGATTCAGTCGAGTGTTTCGAAGAGTGGGGCCTCCCCATCTGGAAAAAGGGCGATGACGGTTTCTCAATGGACGGTCATCAGGCTATTGCAGCCGGCAAGAAATCTCTGAAGGACGGCGGCACACCGGTAAGGACCGGTAAATGGCAGATCATGATCAATGGTGAGTCTTACAAGGTTATCGTTGCTGAGGCTGGGAAAAAGGCCCTTGAGACCAACAGGGCTGCAACCGGTATGGCACAGAACCATTATGAAAGAGTATTCATCGTTAAGGCTGTCATGGATACAAACGGCAAAAACGTTGCCGCAGCCATCGGATTCAGCACAAGAGAAAACAAGATCTATTCCTTTAAAGCAAAGGCAATGCTCTGTGCAACTGCCGGAGCAGTTAACTGCTTCAGACCGAGATCGGTCGGTGAAGGTATGGGCAGAACCTGGTACCCGGTGTTTTGCGCTGGTTCAGGTTATGCATTCGGTATGCAGGCCGGCGCTGAGCTGACCCTTATGGAGAACAGGTTCGTCCCTGCCAGGTTTAAGGACGGTTATGGACCGGTCGGCGCATGGTTCCTGTTCTTTAAGGCAAAAGCTACTGACAGCTATGGTGAAGACTATTGCACCAATAAAGAGTACTTTGACGATGCAGTTGCCAGATATGGCGACTATGCAAAAAATATGGGTACCGCCATCAGAAACCACCTGATGATGAGGGCCATGAAAGACGGTAAGGGGCCGATCCTTATGGGAACCGATGCCGCTATGGCAATACTCGCCAAGAACATGAAAGAGAAGCTCGGTGAAAAAGAAGGCGCCAAGCAGATCAAGCACCTTGAAGCAGAGGCCTGGGAAGACTTTCTTGACATGGCTATCGGACAGGCATCTCTCTGGGCAGCAACTAATGTTGAGCCTGATAAGGTCCCTTCCGAGATTATGCCGACAGAACCGTATCTCCTTGGTTCACATGCAGGCTGCGCAGGGTTCTGGGTAAGCGGCCCTGGCGATCTTCCGGGCACACCGGAACACTACACTTGGGGATATAACAGGATGTCCACCGTCCCCGGTCTCTTCATGTCAGGTGACGTTGTCGGTGCATCAGGCCACAAGTTCTCCTCAGGTTCTCATGCAGAAGGCAGAATGGCAGCCAAGGCTGCAATAGCATACATACTCGACCATGCAGACTACAAGCCGTCGCCAAAATTGTCTCTTGATGAGATCGCGGCTGAACTCTATCTGCCGTTCGAGGTCTATGAGAAATATAAAACCTATACAACCGATCCCGCGGTCAACCCCAATTACATCGGTCCAAAAGCACTCCAGGCGAGGCTGATGAAAATCGCTGATGAGTACTTTGGTGGTTGCGCAACCTGGTATATGACCTCAAAGACCATGCTCGAAGCAGGCTTACAGAAGCTTGATATGCTCAAAGAGGATTGCAACAAAATGGCAGCGGCCAACCTCCATGAGCTCCTGAGGTGCTTTGAAAACTACCATAGAATTCTGTCGGTCGAGGCACATGCACGGCATATCCTCTTCAGGGAAGAGTCCAGATATCCTGGCTACTACTACAGAGGTGACTTCAACAAGATTGATGACACCAACTGGAAATGCTTCACAAATTCCGTGTACCATGCTGATACCAACACCTGGGACTTTAAAAAAGTACCATACGTTCAGATGTACCCATAGTTGATATCGATTGGGGAGGGCTTTTGCCCTCCCCAGTTTTTTTTGACTTTAATAAAGATTTTTGTTGACAAGTATGCTATAATTTCCCCGTTTATTAGTAAATTATAAAAAGGTGGTTATAGGAGTATGACTATCTCTTTGTGGCTTACTGCCTTGAAGGAGGATAAATATGGCAGAGAATAAGAAAGTTCTTGTAGTTGGCGGCGGTATAAGCGGCCTGACATCTGCAGTAGAAATGGCTGAGGCAGGGTTAGATGCTTATATCGTGGAGAAAAACCCGTATCTTGGAGGCAGAGTTGCACAGATAAACAAATACTTCTGGAAGCTCTGTCCGCCGAACTGTGGCCTTGAGATACAGTTCAAGAGGATAAAAAACAGCCCGCGGGTCACCATGTATACACTTGCAGAAGTAGCAAGCATCAGTGGTGAGGAAGGGAATTTCGCTGTAAAAATGAAACTGAACCCCCGGTATGTGAATGACAAATGTGTTGGCTGTGATGCATGTGCCCAGGCCTGTCCGGCATATCGTGAGAATGACTTTAATTTCGGCATGAACAAATCAAAAGCCGCGTATTTGCCTCATGCACAGGCTTTTCCTTTCCAGTATGTCATTGATGCAAATGCATGTCCGAAAGACTGCATGAAGCCATGCCTTGAGGCCTGCAAATATGATGCGATTGATCTGAATATGCAGGCTGAGACAATTGATCTGAATGTTGGGGCAATCGTTTTTGCCACTGGCTGGGATCCCTATGACATGAAAAAACTGGACCTTCTTGGCGGCGGGAAAGTTAAGAATGTTATAACAAACATGATGATGGAGAGATTGGCATCACCCGACGGCCCGACAGAGGGGAAAATTGTCAGGCCTTCTGACGGGAAGGAAATCAAGAATATAGCCTTTGTCCAGTGCGCAGGTTCGAGAGATGAAAATCACCTGCCTTTTTGTTCCTATATATGCTGTCTCGCCTCCTTAAAACATGCCATCTACATCAGAGAGCAGTATCCTGATGCAAAGGTGAAGATCTTCTATATGGACATCAGAACCCCGGGACTTTACGAAAATAGGTTTTACTGGAAAGTAAAGGATGATCCGAAAGTTATCTTTACCAAAGGAAAAGTTGCGAACATTACTGAGGAACCATCGCAGGATGTGACCGTGGTGGTTGAGGATATTTATGGCGGCGGCAAAGTAAAGGAAACATTCGATATGGTCGTCCTTGCAACCGGTATGGATGGTGCGGCCAACGGTTCAAAGGTTGGCATTCAAATCCCTTATGCGGCTGATGGTCTTGTTGACGATGCAGCTTTGAAGAAAGGGATGTATGCTGTTGGAACCATGAAAAGCCCTGCTGATGTAGCAAGGTCAGTGCAGGATGCTACTGCTGCAGCAATCAAGAGCATCCAGAGTGTGAATAGGAGGTAGGGATGGAAAAGAAATGCGGCTTATATATTTGTAAAGGATGCGGTATAGCAGATTCTGTTGATATAGAGAAACTGGCAAAGAATTCCAAGTCCGGGACTGTCAAGGAAGAGAACATAAAAGTACACGACATACTGTGCAGTCCTGAAGGTCTTCAATCCATAAAAAGCGATATCAAAAAAGACGGAATAAATACACTAATCATAGCTGCCTGTTCTCCCCGCGTGAAATTCGAGGAGTTTGACTTTCCCGGATGCCTTATAGAGAGGGCAAACATCCGTGAATTTGTTGCATGGACTCATGAGCCGAATAACGATGAGACACAGGCACTGGCGGATGATTACATCGCAATGGCTGCTGTGAAAGTATCAAAGGCTGACCTCCCGACACCGTCTGTGCTGGAAGATCTGAGCAAGGATATACTTGTGATCGGCGGTGGCATATCCGGTATGACCGCAGCACTTGATGCTGCAGAAGCAGGGTATAAGGTGTTTTTAGTCGAAAAAGAGCCACAGCTCGGAGGGTTTGCGAATAAATTATACAAAAAGATACCTGCCAGAACATACAATCCGATTATCGTTGATACAGAAATAGACAAAGTTATTCAGCAGGTGGAATCTCACCCGAATATCAAGGTATACAAGTCATCAAAGGTAGAAAAAACAGAAGGCCAGCCCGGCTTGTATGATGTAACAATAGCAGGGGCTTCAGGGTCAGAAACTTTAAAAATAGGGGCCATTATCATGGCAACGGGATGGATACCCTATGATGCAAATAAGCTGGACTACCTCGGGTATGGCAAATACAAGAACGTTGTGACGAATGTGGAATTCGAGCAAATAGCAAAGAAAGGTCCCATTGCAAGGCCGTCAGACGGAAAGGATGCTGAAAAGGTTGCATTTATTCAGTGCGCAGGACAGAGGGACCCGAACCACCTGCCATACTGTTCTTCCATGTGTTGTGCAACGTCCCTGAAGCAGGCACGGTATGTAAGACAGAACGATAATGCAATGGCAATGGTCTTCTATAAAGATATCAGAACTCCTGGTAGACTCGAATCCTTCTATAAAGAAGCCCAGAATGATCCCGGCATCATGCTCACAAAAGCCGATGTGAAGGGAGTTTCGGATGCAGGGAACGGTAACCTGTTTGTCGAAATGGAGAATACGCTCCTCGGGGAAAAGGTGAGGGTAGAGGCTGATCTCGTTGTTCTCGCTACAGGAATGGTTCCGACAACACGGGCACCTCAGGAGTACCTTGACGGACTGACACAGGCTGCTGCCAAGGGTGACGATGCAAAAAATGCGTATCTGGAATCAACACCAAAACCTGAGTTTATATTAAACCTCACTTACAGGCAGGGTCCTGAAATCCCGTCCCTTGAGGGCGCCTGCGGTTTTGCTGATTCAAACTTCATCTGCTTCCAGTATGAAACAAGGAGAACAGGTGTCTATGCCGCCGGTGCAGTTAAACAGCCCATGAATATGACAGATGCGCAGGAGGATGCTGCAGGGGCAGCGTTTAAGGCGATACAATGTCTTGACCATGTTGCCAAGGGTGTAGCAGTGCATCCAAGGGCATGGGACCTGACATTCCCTGACCCACAGCTTATCAGATGCACCGCGTGCAAGAGATGTACGGAAGAGTGTCCTTTCGGCGCCATAGATGAAGATGAGAAAGGCATTCCTTTTTATAAAGTGAACCGGTGCAGACGATGCGGCACCTGTATGGGGGCATGTCCTGAAAGGATTGTGTCATTCAAGGACTACAGCATAGACATCATTGGATCAATGATCAAGGCAATTGATGTGCCTGAGGAAGAGTTCAGGATTGTCTGCCTCGTCTGTGAAAACGATGCGTATCCGGCTCTCGATACGATGGCCATGCACCGTAAAATCCTTGACCCGAGCATTCGTTTTATCCCCATGAGATGTCTTGGCGGCATGCACCTTGTATGGATTGCCGATGCTTTTGCAAAAGGTATTGATGGGGTCCTCCTTTTGGGTTGCAAGTTTGGGGAAAACTATCAATGTCATTTCGTTAAGGGTAGTGAGCTTGCAAGTGTCAGGTTCGAAAAGGTCGGTGAAACGCTGAACAAATTAAAGCTTGAGGCGGATCGTGTTAAGATGCTGCAGGTAGGTATTGACGAATATCACAAACTACCGGATATGATCAATGAGTTTGTAGAAAGGGTTAAAGAAATAGGACATAATCCTTTCAAGGAATTTTAGCATAGAATTGTCTACGACCTTTTAGGGAGGAATAGATATGGCAGAAGAAAAAGCAGAAGCACAAGAAGCAAAAGCAGATGCAGCTGAAGCTCAGGTGGAGGTTGTAAAAGCGCCGGAGCCATTTACCGGTGTAACCGTCACCCCTGATCTGCAGTTTGTAAACGCAATCGTAAATGGCGGAGGAGAGAGTCTGAAGAAATGTTATCAGTGCGCAACATGCTCTGTTGTCTGCAATTTGACCCCTGCAGACAAACCGTTTCCGAGGAAAGAGATGATCAATGCTCAGTGGGGGCTGAAAGACAAACTATTCGGCAATCCCGATATCTGGCTCTGCCATCAATGCAGTGACTGCACTGCTTACTGTCCCAGAGGCGCGAAACCAGGCGAAGTCCTTAACGCAGTCAGGAAATTATCTATTGAGAACTATGCTGTACCGAAATTTTTGGGCAAGGCTGTTGGAAGCCCCGGTGCTCTGGTACCGCTTCTCGCAATCCCTACTGTTATATTCCTGGTGATTCTTGCATGGCTCGGCCATCTGAATCTGGAGTCTATCAGGAATGAAGCAGGAAAAATTGCATACTCATCATTGATAAAGTCGTATTTTATAGATGGCGTGTTTGTCCCGATTTTCTTCTTCGCTGTCGTTTCTCTGGCTATAGGTGTTTTCAGATACTGGAAAGACATGATACGCGTAACCGGAGCTAAACCGAAAGTCAGCATCACAAGTGCAATAACTGCAACTATCGGTGAAATACTGGCACACAAGCGGTTCGAACAATGCAATGTGACCATAGACAGGAAGCTTGCGCATATGCTCGTATTTTTCAGCTTCATCGGACTTGCGATAACAACCGCATGGGCGGTTCTTTATTTATATGGATACGAGATAATGCATGCTTTGGGGAAAACGCCTTACCCCTGGCTGCTCGGCCCGTCGCCATATCCTCTGACCGATCCCGTTAAGTGGCTTGGAAATATCAGCGCGATAATGCTTTTGGTAGGTATTGTCATGGTGATAAACAACAGGAAAAAGAACGAGGAAAAGGCCGGAAAAGGCGGGTATTATGACTGGCTTTTCATCTATATTGTCTTTGCCGTAATGGCCACTGGTATCCTGTCTGAACTGGCACGTCTTGCGAATATTGCGGTCTTTGCATATCTTATTTATTTTGCTCATCTAATTGTTGTTTTCTTCCTGTTTGCCTATGCACCCTTCTCAAAAATGGCGCATATGATGTACAGGGCGACAGCAATGGTTTTCGCTAAAGCCACACAAAGGGATGTCGAGGTTAAATAGTATTATGAAGATAATCATAAATAGAAGGGAGGTGGAAGGTAAAAAACAATTTGTCTTATTTTCACTTTTCACTTAACTAAGAAAGTTTAAAAAGGAGGGATTGTATGAGTTCAACGATACTTTTTGCATTAGGTTGCGGAGTGTTAGGCGTTATATACGCTGTGATGACCGCAATGTGGGTGACAAAGCAGGACGCAGGGAATGCGAAGATGCAGGAGATCTCGAATGCGGTAAAAGAGGGCGCAATGGCGTTCCTCGCACGCGAGTACAAAACGGTCGCTGTTGTTGCTGTAATTTTGACGGTGCTTCTGTCTTTCCTCGGGATCTGGACAGCAATAGGGTTCGTCATCGGCACGGTCGGTTCGGCGCTCGCCGGATACATCGGCATGATGGTATCGGTGCGGGCCAACGTGCGTACGGCTCAGGCAGCCTACAAGGGCCTCCAGGCTGCACTCGGCCTTGCTTTTAAGGGTGGCTCGGTGACCGGCGTTATGGTCGTTGGTCTCGGAATTATAGGACTTGCGGGTTTTTATTTTATAGCAAAGTCGGCAGCCCCTGAGCAGGCATTCCATGCACTGGTTGGTCTCGGATTCGGATGCTCACTCATGAGCGTGTTTGCCCGTATCGCAGGCGGTATTTACACAAAGGCTGCTGACGTAGGCGCTGACCTGGTCGGCAAGGTTGAGGCAGGTATTCCTGAAGATGATCCCAGAAACCCTGCAGTTATCGCAGACAACGTTGGAGACAACGTAGGCGACTGCGCAGGCATGGCAGCCGACCTTTATGAGACATATACGGTTACGCTCGTTGCAGCAATGCTCCTTGCAAAGACTGTCTTTGGCGCTGAGAGCCCATGGGTGGAATTCCCGATGCTCCTCGGCGGAATATCGATCATCGCTTCCATTATAGGAACATTTGCAGTAAGGATGGGCAAAAGCGGATATATCATGGGCGCCCTCTATAAGGGGCTGGCTGTTGCAGGAGTTCTTGCAGCAGCAACATTTTATATCGTGACCGGTAAATTTCTGGAAAGCGCAGATGCACAGGCTTCAATAGTTGCTCACCCTTCATTTACACAGATGAACGTTTTCCTTATGGCGCTTATCGGCCTTGCATTGACCGGAATTATCGTGGTTATAACTGAGTACTTCACTGCTTCGCAGTATCCCCCGGTGAAACACATTGCACAAGCCAGCTTGACCGGTCACGGCACAAACGTGATCGCCGGCCTCGCAGTCAGCATGAAGTCAACCGCCGCGCCTGTTTTAGTTATCGTTGCCTCAATTCTCGGGGCTTATCATTTAGGCGGCGGATTTGCCGGCGATAAATCCGGCGGTCTTTTTGCGATTGCATTATCAGCGGTTTCGATGCTTTCAATGACAGGCATCGTGGTGGCCATTGACACCTACGGCCCGATCACGGACAACGCAGGCGGTATCGCAGAAATGGCAGGAATGCCTGAAGAGATCCGTAACATCACAGACCCATTGGATGCAGTCGGCAACACCACAAAGGCTGTTACCAAGGGTTATGCTATCGGTTCGGCAGCCCTCGCAGCTCTGGTCCTTTTTGCAGAGTATTCAAGGTCATTCAGCACAGAGCTTTATTTTGATCTTTCGAACCCCATGGTTCTGGCCGGCCTTTTCATCGGCGGTCTGCTCCCTTATTATTACGGATCGCTCCTGATGGAGGCCGTTGCTAAGGCTGCCGGCGGCATTGTTGTTGAAGTGCGCAGGCAGTTCCGTGAGATCCCCGGCATCATGGAAGGTACGGGAAAGCCGGAGTACGGCAAGTGCGTTGACATAGTGACCAAGGGCGCCATCCAGCAGATGATGGTCCCTGCGCTTATCCCGGTTGTTGTTCCTGTTGTTGTAGGTTTTCTGCTTGGCAGAGAGGCACTCGGAGGCGTACTTATGGGAAGTATCCTTACCGGACTCTTCCAGGCTATTGCCATGACAAGCGGCG